>Ga0067045_1027409_pt1 | contig 158840 bp, 168 predicted proteins | sample TerdegcTABiofilm_FD_59184 | JGI IMG/M metagenome (GOLD analysis project Ga0067045, IMG submission 59184) | Combined Assembly of (Gp0054472, Gp0054536) Wastewater bioreactor microbial communities from Singapore -Terephthalate degrading... | reverse complement strand
CTTCCTATATCCTGTGTTATATGGTCTGTTACTGAAGACATCTCCTCTGTTGCAGATGCTATCTGCTGTATCATTGACTGAAGTTCTTGTGCTTTGCTCAATATCTGCCCAAGTATCTCTGCTGACTTGTTGCTTAGCTCAACTCCACTTGCCACTTTCTTCGTTGCATCTTCCATTGACCCCTCTGCTACATCTACCTCTGTCTGTATTCCCCTTATCATCTCCGCTATTTCATCTGTTGCCTTTGTTGTCCTTTCTGCTAACTTACGCACTTCATCTGCTACAACTGCAAAGCCTCTTCCCTGCTCTCCTGCTCTCGCTGCCTCTATTGCTGCATTCAGAGCAAGCAGATTTGTCTGGTCTGCTATGTCTTTGATTACTGTTACTATCTCTCCTATCTGACGAGAACGGTCTCCAAGCACATTGATTACTTCTGAAAGTTTGTTTATTGCTCCCTCAATTACCCTTATCTCCTGCGCTGTATTTATTGTCATGTCTTTCCCTTCTTTTGCAACACTGGCAGTAGCAACACTTACCTCTGCTATGTTTGATGCATTCTTTGCTATGTCAACCACTGTCTGGCTCATCTCCTCTGCTGCACTTGCTATCTGGCTTGCTCTCTCTGTCTGGGATTTTAGATTCCTTGATATCTCCTCTGTTGTTGCTGAAAGTTCTTCAGAAGATGAGGCAAGTGAGTCAGATATAAGTTTTGAGTCAGCAAAAAATTTTCTTCGTTTTAAAATAATTTCATGTAAAGTTTGGGATGCCTCACCAAGTTCGTCTTTACTGTATACATTAATATCTACTGTGAAATCTCCTTTATTCAGAGTATTAAGCACTGATTTAAGTTCTTTTGCTGATTTTATTATAGATTTTGAAACAGATAAGGCAACAGAAAATCCAGTTAATATGGCAAATAAAGCAATAGAAATGGTTATGATTGAGATTGCTCGGATTGTTTGGAAAGTGGCAGCGTCCTTGAATGACTGAATTTGAACAAGAGATAAAACCATCAAAATTATAATAAATAAAAGAGGAAAAATGAATATTCCAAATCCTATGCAAAGTTTTTTACCAATGCTAAGATTTGTGAACATATATTCCCCTCCATTGTCTATATATGTATAAAATGTATTTTAATTTTATTTTTTAAGCCTTTCTGCAAGGACTTGAAGAGAGTGTTTTACTTCTATCGGAAGTCCTTCCTTATCCACTCCACCTCTAATCTGCATTACACACCCTGGACAGTCTGTGCATACAAGCTTTGTTTCAGTTTTTATGATATTATCAAGCTTTCTTCTAAGTATATTTCCTGAAATCTCAGGGAATTTTAGAGAGTAAGAACCTCCCATGCCACAGCATGTGTCTGACTCAAACATCTCAATAAGTTTCATCCCTGAAGATTCAAGGCTTTCTCTTGGCTCTTTATAGATGCCGAGACTTCTTATAAGATGGCAAGGATCATGATAAGTAAATGCAGTTTCAGGAAGTTTATCAAACTTAATTTTATCTTCTTTTATTAGTTTATTAATTAATTCTGAAGCATCCAATACTTTTTCTGCAAGCCTTTGAGCTGATTTTATTAAGTCCTGTCCATAGTTTTGTTCTTTTAAATCTTTAACAAACTGTTTTTTAAGAGCTACGGTGCATGTTGGACATGCTGAGACAATGTAGTCTGCATCAACGCTAAGAAGTGCTTCAATATTTTGTTTAGAGTTATTCGCTGCTACATCCATTACTCCTGAGTATCTTGCAGGTGCGCCACAGCATGTTTGCTCTTCAGGGAAAAGCACTTCCATGTCTGCAGCATTAAGTAGTTTAACAAGTGCCTCACCTATTTCAGGATAAGCAAAATCAATAAGACAGCCTGCAAAAAAGATAGCTTTTTTGTCAGATTCAGGTTGTTTAATTTTTTTAAATCTATCTCTGAAGGGAACATCTGCAATCGCTGGGAGGCTGCGTTCAGTTGTTAATTCTGAAAGGAAGAAGGGCAGATGCCTTATAAAGCCTTGTTTTTCAAAAGGCTTTTGAAGTTTTGAAGCAGCTCTCAAAATTGAATGAAAAAGTTTTCTGTTGTTTACTACAGAGTATATTGCTTTAGTTTTAAAATTAAGTCCTTCTTCTTTGGCTAATCTTTTTCTTATCTCTAATATTAATTCAGGAATATCTATTTTACCTGGACATACTCTGACACAGTTTCCGCATTGAATACAGAGTCCTTGAATATCCTTTGAAGCTTTAAGCCCCTCTGTCCATGCTGTAAGAATAGTTCCGATTCCTCCAGTATAAACTTTACCAAAAACATGTCCACCAATGAGTCTGAATACAGGACATACATTCAAACATGAAGCACAGCGGATGCATTGCAGGCTTTGTTTAAAAATCGGGTCTTTTGCTATTACACTACGATTATTGTCAAATAATATTATGTGGAATTCTTTTTGGGAACCATCTATATGCCTGTAAGGTTTATTTACAAAAGATATATAACTTGTTATAAGCTGGGCTGTTGCGCTTCTTGGAAGAGCTTTTACAATTGGGAATATATCTTCCATCTTAGCAACAAGTTTTTCAACTCCAACAACAGCAACATGAATTTTTGGTAACGCCATTGTTAATCGGGCATTTCCTTCATTGGTAAATATAACCAGTGTTCCAGTTTCTGCAATAGCTATATTTGCTCCTGTAATGCCCATATCTGCTGCAAGAAACTTTCTTCTTAAATGTTTTCTTGCAAACTTAACCATTCTGGCAATGTCTGGTTCAACAGGCTCAACTTTTTTTGTAAAAACATCAGAAACATCATATCTTGTAAGATGAATTGCAGGCAAAACCATGTGAGAGGGTCTCTGCCCAGCAAGCTGAATTATCCATTCTCCAAGGTCTGTTTCATTAACTTCCATGCCATGTTCCTTGAGATATTTATTTAAATGAATCTCTTCTGTTGCCATTGATTTGGATTTAACAATGCTTTTTACATTATTTTTCTTTGCAAGTTCAATAATGTAGTTTCTTACCTCATCAGGACTTTTTGTATAAAAAACCTTTGCTCCATTTTCTGTCGCGGACTTAATGAAAGTTTGAATAAGTTCATCAAGGTGCTCAGCTACATAGGATTTAATTGATGCAATCTTTTCTCTTAATTCTTCAAAATTAAGTCCTTCATAGGCTTTCTGCCTGCTTACAGCATAGGCTTCCGAAAATCTTGTTAATGCTCCAGAAAGATTGGCATTCTGTAAAGCTTTTTTAATTTCTTCTCTAATCATCTATAGCCTCCTAAAAATTATCCACACAAAGAATAATAACTCTCTCAGGTCCATGAACTCCTATGGTAAGAACTCTCTCTATATCAGCTGTTCGGCTTGGACCACTTATTATTGTCATATATGGAATCTTTTTTATATCTATCTGTTTCATTACGGATTCTATATCAGGTAAAATTTTTTTCAAAGGAAGAATTGCTATATGAATTTCAGGCAGAATAGAACAAAGTCTTTTAAAAATTATTTCAGATATTTCAACAAGACTTCCTGTTTCAGCAATACCGAAATCAACTTGATTTATACCTATTCTGGCTGAAGAAGCAGAATTAAGGTCTATATTAAACTCAATCTGGGGCAACTCTTTTTGCAGTGCATCTTTGTCTATTCCTTCAAGAAAAATTGAATCACACCATACAACCTCTTTAGAAATAGCTCTGGAAGTATTTTGTTTAATAAAATCCTTTATAAATTCAAGTGCCTCTGTTTTACTTTTAAAAAGATATACTTCTGCATTTATTGCTTCTGCCTTTTGTTTAAATTTTTCAAACATTTTCTTTCTCCTCAGCTTTATAAGATTGTGCCAATAAACTTACAGTATGTATAACATTACATTGTCCATTAAATCTGTGAATACTTTCAAAAAGCTCCATCATGCAGGCAGGGCAGCCTGTGCAAACAGTATCTGCTCCTGTTGCTTTTATATCCTCTGCCTTAGCTTTGGCTATTTTTAATGCCGTATCCACATGGGTAAGATGATAGCTTCCCCCACTGCCACAGCAGGCATCTGGTTTTTTCATCTCTACAAGAGTAAGTCCAGGAATCATTTTAAGAAGCTGTCTTGGCTCAATGAAAACTTTCATGGATTTTTTAAGATGACAGGAGTCGTGATAGGTTACTTTTAGATTTAATTTCCCCTTTGGTGGTTCAAGCTTGATAGCCTTAATAAGAAATGTTGATATGTCATAGACCTTCTGAGCCCATTTCTTTGCTTTATCCTCATATTCTGTTCCCTCAAGAATTATGGGATATTCATGTTTAAGTGCACTTCCACAGGAACCGCAAATAGTAATTATGTATTGAGCGTTTGTTTGTTCAAAGATATCAATGTTTTTTCTTGCAAGTTCTCTTGCTGTATCAATATCTCCATGAACCATTACAGGCATTCCACAGCAGTTCTGTTTTTTAGGAGTTATAACGGAGACATTGTTTTTCTTTAATACATAAAGTAAGTCATCGCCAACTTCTGGATATAGATAATTGACAGAACAACCTGTAAAGAATATTACAGTAGCTTGAGAAGATTTAGCCTCTACAGTCTCATTTACTTTATCTCTAAAGCTTTCCCGAGAAAGTTCCGGGAGAATAAATTGTTCATCAAATCTTTGACTTATCCCTTTGAGAAATCTTTTTGGCGTTCTTTGCTTATCATCTTCTGGTTTAAGAAATAGCCCCTGCATTGCTGCAAAGGCTTTCATTCCCTTGTCAAAAAGTTCAGGATTCTTTAGAAGCCTGAAGAGTGCTTTTTTAACAAAAGGAATACCCTTTTTCTTTGCTATTGCAGCTCTAAGCCCAAGAATAATTCTATCATAGCGAACTCCGGAAGGGCATGCGAGCATACAAGATTTACAGACAAGACAGTTAAAAATAAGTTTTACCAATGTTTCATCATCTATATTAATTTCATCAGATAAAATAGCTTCTCCCAATGCAATTTTACCTCTTGCAACAGAGGATTCCTTTTTTTCTACATTGTAGATAGGGCATGCAGACATGCAGTTTCCACATTTCATGCATCTAATTAGTTCCCTTTTTAAAGTTTCCACATCATCAAATACAGTTTTTGTAACTCCCTCTGCCAACTTAATCCTCCATAGGAACAAGTTTGCCAGGGTTTAAAATATTGTCAGGGTCAAGAGCCTGCTTTATCCTTCTCATTGTTTCCACTCCTGCACGTCCGATTTCATTTTTCAGATATTTTAACTTTGCCACACCTATGCCATGCTCTCCTGAAAGAGTTCCTCCTAAGGAAAGAGCTGAATCAAATATTTCATCTACTGCTTTATGAACTTTTTCCATTTCTTCTTTATCCATTGGATCAATTAACAGGGTTGGATGAAGATTACCATCTCCTGCATGTCCAAATGTTCCAATCATGAGATTATATTTTTTAGCTATGTTTTGGATGGCAATCAGCATATCAACAATCTTTGTTCTTGGCACTGTTGCATCTTCAAGAACTGTAGCAGGCTTTACCTGAGCAAGTGCTGGAAGAGCAGCTCTTCTTGCTGCCCATAGAGAGTCTCTTTCAGCATCAGTCTCAGCGATTTTATATTTACCATTGTTTTGTTTTATAATCTCAACACATTTTTCTGCTTCCCACTCAACAGAGTCTTTTCCCATTCCATCAACTTCTATGAGTAAAAGTGCCTCCACATCAGTAGGAAGTCCTACTTTTGCATAGTTTTCAACTGTTTGAATAGTGACTTTATCCATTATTTCAAGGGTTGCAGGTATGACATGATTACGAACAATATCTGTAACAGTTTTACCAGCATCTTCAAGTTTATCAAAGAAGGCAATCATTGCTTTACGATGTTTGGGAGCAGGTATAAGCTTACAGATTATCTCAGTTATTATTCCGAGAGTTCCTTCTGAACCAACAAAAAGATGAGTAAAATCATAGGCAGTGACATTTTTAACTGTTTTGCCACCAAAACGGAAAACTTCTCCTGTAGGCATAACAACTTCCATTCCCATTATATAATGTTTCGTAACTCCGTATTTTAAGCCTCTTAGCCCACCTGAGTTTTCAGCAACAGAACCACCAACAGTTGCTGTTGCCATAGAACCAGGATCAGGTGGGTATATTAGTCCGTATTTTGCAACTGCTGCATTTAAGTCAGCAATAACCACACCTGGCTGCACGGTTGCTGTGAGATTGTCTGGGTCTATCTCAACTATTTTATTCATTTTTTGAAAGGAAACAACAACACCTTTGCTTAAGGGTACAGGACCGCCACTCAAGCATGTTCCAGCTCCTCTTGGATATATCGGAGTTTTTGTCTGTCTCGCAAGAAAAATTAGCTTCTGAATTTGCTTTGTATTTTCAGGGAAAACAACCACCCCGGGAATCTCACGGGGAATCCCGGGGGTGGCATCATAGCTGTATGTGATTAACTCAGCCCTGTCAGTAAGAACATTTTCTGTGCCGAAAATATTCCTACATTTATTTATGAAGTTACTATCAATCATTTTACAACTCCCTTACCAATTATTCTGGATAGGATTACTATGAATAGAGAAATTGCAAATGTGGCAATAAGATAGTTGATTCCTTCCTGAATATTAACAGGAGCAGCTGCTTTTGTCGCTTGTACAGCAGCTTGAACAACCTGTTCCCATTGAGGAATCATCCATGTAAATACATAAGCCTGAAGCATTGCAAGTACTCCCATTATAAATGTAAGGATAATTGAATGTTTAAGGGTGAATCTGAAGATATCTCCTTCATGTCCTACATATCCAGTAGCTGCTGTTGCAACAGCGATTGACTGAGGAGAAATCATTTTTCCAAAAACACCACCAGAAGAGTTTGTTGCCACTGTAAGCACAGGGTCTATTCCAATTTGACGGGCTGTAACTTCCTGAAGCTTTCCAAAAAGTGCATTAGAAGATGTATCTGAACCAGTCATGAAAACTCCGAGCCAACCGAGGAATGCTGCAAAGAATGGAAAGATAATTCCGGTGGATGCGAAAGCATATCCAAGAGTAATTGCCATACCAGAGAAGTTGTAAAGATAAGCAAATCCAAGAATTGTTCCAATTGTTACTATAGGCCATTTAAGTTGATTAAGTGTTTTTCCTGCGACTCTTAAAGCAGTTCCAATTGATGCTCCCATGACAGGGATTGAAAGAATACCTGCAAAAAGAATTGCTGTTCCTGCTGCTGAAAGGATATTAAAGGCATATACTGCGGCTTTTGGTTTACCAAGATGATCTATAACTGCTTTATCAAGTCCTGCAATTGGGAATTTCAATGTAGCAATTTGATCAAGTGCAGCTTTTACTGGCTTTACTCCCCATGCAGCAACAAAAATTGAAAGAAGAATAAAAGGTGCCCATGCTCTAAATACCTGTCCTGCAGTAAACTCAAGCTTTGCTCTTCCGACAGCAGCTGCTTCATGTTCAAATGTCCATGATTCCTTAGGATGCCATATTTTAGCAAATATTACTGTTGCAATTATTGAAACAATAGCTGACAGAATGTCTGGCAAATAAGGACCAATGTAGTTGGATACTAAAAACTGAGTTAATGCAAAGGAACCTCCACTTACAAGAAGTATAGGCCAGATTTCAACAGCTTTTTTCCATCCAGCCATTACAACAGCCATATAAAAAGGAACAATTATACTGAAGAAAGGAAGTTGTCTACCAACCATCTTACTTATTGCCATCATATCTACTCCAGAGACTCCTGCAGCAACAACTATTGGAATTCCGATTGCACCAAAGGCAACAGGCGCTGTGTTTGCAATAAGACAGATACCTGCAGCATAAATTGGATTGAAACCTAATCCTGCAAGCATCGCTGCTGAAATTGCAACAGGAGTGCCAAATCCTGCTGCACCTTCAAGAAACGCACCAAAAGAATAAGCAATAATTACTGCTTGAACTCTTCTGTCATCAGAGATTGCAGCAAGAGAGTTTTTAATAATTTCAAACTGTTTTGTCTCAACAGACAGGTTGTAAATATAAACAGCAGTTACAACTATCCAGCAGACAGGCCATAGACCAAAAAGAAATCCATTAAAAATTGAAAGAACTGAAAGATTAACAGGCATTCCATAGGCAATAATAGAAATAAGAACAGCAATCGCAACCGCAGAAATTGCTGCCCAGTGCCCTTTCATTCTTTTATAGGCAAGTGCCCAGAAAAGATAAAGAATAGGCACTGCCGCAACTAAGGCACTTAAGGCAAGACTACCCAACGGATTAATATCCATTGTCCAAGGCATAGCTTTAACCTCCTTTTTATAAAATTTTTAATAAATTATGCATGATTTAAAGGAAGTTGTAAATCAGAATATTCTTACATTATTGTAGGAATATTCCTACAAATTCAGCAAAAACTCAAGAATTGCTTTTTCTGTATGGAGTCTATTTTCTGCCTGGTCTAATACCACGCTTTGAGGTCCGTCAAGCACTTCATCAGTGATTTCCTCCCCTCTGTGGGCAGGCAGACAGTGCATGACTATAGCATCTTTTTTTGCTTTTTTTAATAAAATTGAATTTATCTGAAAGTTTTTGAATTTTTCTTTTTTCTCAGTATGTTGTTCCTCTCCCATGCTGAGCCAGACATCTGTGTATATAACATCAGCATCCAATGCTGCTTCATAGGGATCATTAAAAAGATTTATTTCCGTCATATTTTTTGCTTTTTCTACTGATTCTTCAAGAGGTTCAAATCCCTGAGGAGTAGCTATATTGATTTTAGCTCCTGTTAAGGCAGAGGCTTCAATAAGAGAGTTTGCTACATTATTGCCATCTCCAATATAGGCAATTTTAATTCCTTCAAGATAGCCCTTTTTCTCAAAGATAGTCATCATGTCTGCCATAGCCTGACAAGGATGATGGCTATCAGTGAGAGCATTTATAACAGGAACATCTGACCATTTTGCAAATTCTTCAATTATACTATGAGAAAAGGTTCTTATTACAACAGCATTTAAGTAGCGTGACAGAACCTGAGCAGTGTCTTTTACTGTTTCTCCCCTTGAAAGTTGTAATTCTCTTTGGCTTAAATAAACAGGATGTCCACCAAGCTGATAAATAGCCACTTCAAAGGAAACTCTTGTTCTTGTTGAAGGTTTTTCAAAAATCATACCTACACATTTGCCAATGAGAGGATATTTTAAATAATCTTTATTTGACTTAAGCTCTATAGCTCTTTTCAGTATGAAAAGGAATTCCTGTTTATCAAAATCAAATACTCTCAGGTAATCTCTTTTCAAACTGATACCTCCTTCAGAGCTTTATCAACTATTGATATTGCCTCATCTATGTTTTCTTTTTCAATAATTAAAGGAGGTGTGAATCTAATCACAGAACCATCTCCTGCTGTGCCGATAAGTAGTCCCTTTTCCATACATTTTTTAACTATTTCTGTAGCACTAAATGTTAGTTCTACTCCTATGAGAAGTCCCATTCCTCTTATTTCTTTTATTTTTTCAGGATATTTATCTTTTATTGAATTTAGTTTCTTCATAAAATATTTGGACATTCTCTGACAATAGTCAAGTAAATAGCCATCTTCAAGCACTGTTTCAAGTGTTGCTACAGCAGATGCACAGGCAACAGGATTTCCACCAAAGGTTGAGGCATGGGTTTTTGAAGTAAATGCGCTGGCAATTTCTTCCTTTGTAAGTATGGCTCCGATTGGAATTCCACCACCAAGTCCTTTTGCAAGAGTCATAATGTCCGGTTCAATCCCAAAATGTTCATAAGCAAAAAGTTTTCCTGTTCTGCCTATGCCTGTTTGAACTTCGTCAAGAATTAGAAGAATACCCTTTTTGTCGCAGATTTCTCTTACCTTGGGTAGATAGTTTTTATCAGGAACATTTATGCCTCCCTCTGCTTGAATAGGTTCAAGAATAACTGCACAGGTTTTTTCAGTTATAGCATTAGCAATAGCATCAGGATCATTAAATGGAACAAATTTTATTCCCTTTAAAAGAGGCTCAAAGCCGTGATGATACTTTTCCTGCCCAGTTACACTAAGGCTTCCGAATGTTCTGCCATGAAAGGAATTATAGGCAGAAATAAACTCATATCGCTCTTTACCATATTTGTTTTTCATATATATTCTTGCAAGTTTTAGTGCGCCTTCGTTTGCTTCTGTCCCTGAATTGCAGAAAAATACTCTATCTGCAAAGGAATTTTTTATCAATATTTGTGCAAGAGCAAGTTGGGGCTCAGTATAGTAAAGGTTTGATACGTGAATGAGTCTTTGCACCTGTTTCTGGACTGCCATTACTACTTTTCTTGGGCAGTGTCCAAGAACATTAACTGCAATTCCTGCAAGAAAATCAAGATATTCCTTGCCATTTATATCCCATACCTTTACGCCACGTCCTTTTCTCAACACCAATGGGTATCTTGAGTAAGTAGGAATAAAGAGTTTTTCTGAAAGTTTTATTATTTCCTTTTCTTCCATAAAGCTTTATAATACCATAAATATTTAAGTTAATGGTATAATTTGAAATGTTGATTTTTATGCTGGTAGTCCTTTAGAAATAATTGAAAAGTAGATGTAATTTACTGCTTTTTATAAATTACAAGTTTTTGAACAGTCTCAGACTACATAAGAAAAATGTTTTTTATGAATAAAAAAAATATAAGGGAGAAAATGCTTCAAATAAGAAACAATATAAAAAAAGAAGTAAAAAATCAGAAGGATGAAAAGATAACTGAGACTTTTATTGGTTTGCTTTTAAAAAACAATATTAAATCAGTTCTGCTTTATGCATCTTTTGGAAGTGAGGTAGATACTTGGAGAATTTTCCAGTTTTGTCTTGAAAATTCAATAAAAACAGCCTTTCCAAAGGTAATGGGCACTCAGTTAGAGCTTTATTGGGTAAAAGATAAGGAAGAACTGTTTCCTGGATATAAATCTATTCTTGAACCAAAAAATGGATTAAAAGCTTTCATTGAGGAAATAGATGTTATAGCTGTTCCAGGCATTGCTTTTGACTATAAATGTTTCAGAATTGGCTATGGAGGCGGTTATTACGATAGAGTTCTTGAAAATAAAAAAGGCGTAGCTGTAGGATTAGCTTATGAAGAGCAAATAATAGATGAAATTCCTATAGAGCCTCATGATAAAAGGCTTGATTTAATAATTACTGATGAAAGGATGATAAGCTGTGTTTGACAGAAAAAAGATTGAGGAAGGAGTAAGATTAATTTTAGAGGGTATAGGAGAGGATGTTGAAAGACCTGGAATTAAAGATACGCCTATTCGTATTGCCAGAATGTTTGAAGAGATTTTTAGAGGATTACTCCCACCAGACGAGGATTTACTAAAAAGCATTGAAGGAGAAACCCATGATGAAATGGTTTTAATAAAAGATATTCCCTTTTATTCTGTTTGTGAACATCATCTTTTGCCATTCTTCGGGAATGCTCATATTGCCTATATTCCTGACGGAAGAATTGTGGGGCTAAGTGAGCTTCCTAAGGCTCTTGATTATCTTTCCAAAAGACCTCAGGTTCAGGAAAGATTGACAAGCCAATTGGCTAATTTGTTAATGGAAAAGTTAAAGCCTAAGGGATGTATGGTTGTTATTGAAGCAGAACACCTGTGTATGAGTATGAGAGGCATAAAAAAACCGGACGCTAAAACAATTACTTCAGCTGTTAGAGGCATATTCAGAAAAAGTCAGACAACAAGACAGGAAGCACTGGAACTAATTAATAGAAGGGATAAATAAATGAGTGCAGAAATTCTTGATGGTAAAAGCCTTGCTTTAAAAATTAAGGAAGAATTAAAAAAAGAAGTTCAGGATTTAAAGAATCAAGGAATTAATCCATGTCTGGCTGTTGTGCTTGTTGGTGAAAATAAATCCAGTCAAAAATATGTATCCTTTAAAGAAAAAACCTGTAAGGAATTAGATATTCAGAGTTTGGTTTTCAAACTTCCTGAAAATACAGAAGAAACGAGTTTAATAAAACTCATTGATGAATTAAATGAAAATTCTCAGGTTAATGGTATTCTTATACAGCTTCCTCTACCCAAACATTTAAATCAAAATAAGGTTTTAGAAAGGATAAATCCTTTCAAAGATGTTGATGGTTTTACTCCATTTTGTCTTGGAAGACTCCTAATTGATAGTCCATTGTTTATACCCTGTACTCCAAAAGGTATTATTCGTATGCTTGATGAGTATAAAATCAACTTAGAAGGTAAACAAGCGGTTGTTATAGGAAGGAGTATTATTGTTGGCAAACCTCTTTCTTTACTGCTTTTGAAAAGAAATGCTACTGTGACAATGTGTCATAGCAAAACCATTAATCTTCAAGATATAACAAAAAAAGCTGATATTTTATGTGTTGCCATAGGAAGAGAAAAATTTATTACCTCTAATATGATAAAAAAAGGTGCAGTTGTTATAGACATCGGAATAAACGTTACAGCTTCAGGTAAAGTTGTTGGAGATGTTAATTTTGATGATGTGAAAGAAAAAGCTTCTTACATAACACCTGTTCCAGGAGGAGTTGGACCAATGACAATAGCTATGTTAATGGAAAATGCTATTTATGCAGCCAAGCTTCAGAAGAGAGTAGTTAAATGATTATAACTAAAAAGAAAGACTTAAAAGAGATTGAAAATTTTGTTGAAAATTTTAACAGCTTTTTTCTTATTGGGTGTTCTGAATGTGCTACTTTATGTGGCACAGGAGATGAAGATGCTATATTGAATTTGAAAGAATGGCTTGAAAGTCAGAGTAAAAAAGTAACCGGATGGATGATTGCAAAAACAGGTTGCCAGATACTGGGGACAAGAAGAGAGCTCGTTGAATACAAAGAAGCCTTAAATGAAGCTCAATGTATTATGGTTCTTTCATGTGGTGCAGGAACTCAAACTATTACAGAATTTTTCAAGGAAAAGCCTGTTATTCCCCTAAATGACACTCTTTTTATCGGCAATATGCGTCGCTTTAGAGAGTTTGAAGAAAAATGTCGTGCCTGTGGCGAATGTTTTCTTGCGATTACAGGTGTTTGTATTGTAACTCTATGTCCAAAATCAATGCTTAATGGTCCATGCGGTGGATATAAAGAAGGTAAATGTGAAGTTAATCCCTTAAGAAAATGTGCATGGATAGTTGCCTATGAAATACTGGAAAAAAGAGGATTTGTTGAAAAATTCTATGAAGAGATTTTAGGACCTAAGGATTGGTCCAAGTCTAATTCACCAAGAGAATTTAAGGAGAAATAAAGTTGAGCAATCTTAGAAAGAGATTAATGAGTGGAGATTTTGTAATTACTGTAGAGATTACTCCACCAAAAGGACCTGATATAACGGGAATGGTAAAAAAGTTGGAAGAACTAAAAACAATGGTTGATGCGGTAAATTTCACTGACAATCCTTCAGCAAGAATGCGTTTATGTTCTCTGGCAGCCTGTAAGCTTTCAATGGATATAGGTTTTGAACCTGTGCTTCAGATGGCTTGTAGGGACAGAAATAGACTTGCAATACAATCAGACCTTTTAGGCGCTCATGCTCTTGGTATAAGAAATCTTTTAGTTATGACAGGAGACCATCCTGTATGGGGAGACCATAGGGAAGCAAAACCTGTATATGATATAGACTCTTCTATACTTGTTAAATTGGTGGGTAATCTCAACAGTGGATTGGATATAAATGGAAACAAACTGAATGGAAAGACTGAGTTTTTTTGTGGTGCTGTAGTAAATCCTAATGCAGAACCGTTAATGCCTCAACTGAAACGATTTGAACAGAAACTCAAAATGGGAGCAGAATTTTTTCAAACCCAGATGATATTTGAGATAGAAAAACTTGAGAGATTTATAGATTACTCAACAAAATTTAATACAAAAGTTATTGCTGGTATAGTTCTTATAAGAACTAAAAAAATGTTACACTATCTTGCCAGTAAGGTGCCCGGTGTTGTTATGCCAAGCTGGTTAATAGACAAGATAGAAAGATTAAATGATGAAGATGTTGAAAAATTTGGAGTTGATTTTGCAGGCTCAATAATTTTAAATTTGATGGAAAGGAAGCTTTGTAATGGTGTTCATATAATGGCATTTTCAAAGGTGGAAGAAGTGAAAAACTTATTGGATTTTCTTAAAATCAGAATGTAAATGGGAATTGTTGGAATAACTTCCTTAGGACAATATTTAGTCAAAAAAGGAGTGATTACAGAAGGGCAACTCCTTAATGCTTTAAAACTTCAAAAATCTGAAGGGATAAGAATTGGTGCTGCTCTAATAAAATTAGGATATATTACTGAAGATCAACTTGTTTATGCATTGAGTGATATATACGGTTATCCATTAATTAGTTTATCCCAAACAGAAATTGATATAAATGCTTTTAAATTAATCCCAGAAGAGGTTATAAAAAAATATAAAATTGTTCCATTTGCTAAAACAGGCAATACTATAAAAGTAGCGATATGTGAACCCTTAAATACAGTCGTTGACTATATAAAATTTTTATTAACAGGATTTAATCTAAAAATATATCTTACAAAAGATTCTGAAATTCTTAAAGTAATAGATAAGTTTATATCAATTGGAAATAATACTCAAACAACAGAAACCGTTGCAGAGCTTGTAGAGAGCGCTCTTGTTGATGCTGTCCCTTCAGAGTATATTGAGGCAAAAGAAGATAGTGTCAAAGTGGAAGCTCCCATTATAAAGCTGGCTAATAAGATAATTATAGATGCTTTAAAAATGAGAGCAAGTGATATTCACATTGAACCTTATGAAAAAGGAGTTAATGTGAGATATAGAATAGACGGGGTTCTTCACAACAGTTTAAATCTTCCGCTTCAGATAAAAAGTTCTTTAATTACAAGGTTCAAAATAATGGCTCATCTTGACATCTCAGAAAGAAGACTACCGCAGGATGGAAGAATCAAGTTAAAAATTTCAGGTAAAGAGGTTGACTTTAGAGTATCAACACTTCCGATTATTTATGGAGAAAAAGTTGTTTTAAGAGTTCTTGAAAAAAGTTCTTTGCAACTTGATTTAACAAAATTAGGATTTGAAGAAATCTCATTGAAATTTTTTAGTGAAGCCCTTGCAAAACCATATGGAATGATACTTGTTACAGGTCCTACAGGTTCTGGGAAAACAACAACCCTTTATTCAGCTTTGATGAAACTAAACAAACCTGGTGTTAATATAATGACTGTTGAAGATCCTGTTGAATACAGCTTTCCGGGAATTAATCAGGTTCAGGTAAAGGAAGATATAGGACTTACTTTTGCTTCTGCTCTAAGAGCATTCCTCAGACAAGACCCTGATATTATAATGGTTGGAGAAATAAGAGATTTTGAAACTGCGGAAATAGCTGTAAAAGCAGCACTTACAGGACACCTTGTTCTGAGCACGCTGCATACAAATGATGCTGCAAGTACAATAACAAGGCTTATAAATATGGGAATAGAACCTTTTTTGATATCTTCTTCTTTAATTCTAATTATAGCTCAAAGACTTGTAAGAAAACTCTGTTCCCATTGCAAAAAAGAAGAAAAATACTCAAAAGAAAATCTTATAAAAATTGGCTTTCCTGAAGACTTGACAGAACAAATTAAAATTTACAGTCCTCAGGGTTGTCCTGAATGTAATAATACAGGATATTCAGGAAGAATTGCTTTATACGAAGTTATGCCTATAAAAGAGGAAATAAAAGAGCTTATCTTAACAGGTGCGCCTGCAACAGAGATAAAAAAAGAAGCAGTAAAACTTGGAATGATAACATTGAGACAGAGTGGAATTAACAAAATTATACAAGGAATTACGTCAGTGGATGAAGTCATGAAAATAACTTTTGAGGACTAATATGTCTGAAAAAATTTATACGGATTATCTTATTATTGGAAGCGGTGTTGCTGGACTTCGTGCAGCAATTGAACTTGGTATAAAGGGTAGGGTTCTTGTCGTAACAAAGGATTTACCTACAGAAAGCTCAACTGAATATGCTCAAGGCGGGGTGGCAGTTGCTTTAAGTGATGAAGATGAGATAGGTATTCATTTTGAAGATACTATCAAGGCTGGAGATGGGTTATGTAACGAAGAAGCTGTAAAAGTTCTTGTAAGTGAAGGTCCTGAAAGAATTATAGAGCTTATTAACTGGGGAGCTGAGTTTGATAAAGAAGGCTCTAAGCTTGCCTTTACCTTAGAGGCTGCCCATTCAAGAAAAAGAATTCTCCATGCTCATGGAGATTCAACAGGAAGAGAGATAGAAAGAGTTTTGATAAATAAAGTATCTACATTAAAAAATGTTAAAAAAGCTTCCTTTACAATGGCAGTTGATTTGATAGTTAAAGAAGGTAAATGTATTGGGGCATTCCTTTTAAAAGGAAAAGAGATTATAAAATGTTTTTCAAAGGCAACTATTCTGGCAACAGGCGGGGCTGGACAGATTTATTCACGAACAACCAATCCAAAAGTATGCACAGGAGATGGAATGGCAATGGCTTTTAGGATGGGTGTCTATTTAAAAGATATGGAGTTTGTTCAATTTCATCCTACAGCACTTTATGCACCTGGCATCCCGGCTTTTCTCTTAAGTGAAGCAATGCGTGGTGAAGGAGCTCGTTTGAAAAATATTCACGGAGAAGAATTTATGAAAAATTATCATCCGCTCGGAGAGCTTGCGCCGAGAGATGTTGTTTCAAGGTCTATAATATCTGAAATGGTAAAAACCAATTCAACACATGTGTATCTTGATATGACACATCTTGATGAAAATTTTTTAAAAAATAGATTTCCCACAATATATTCAACATGTTTGAGGTTCAATTTTGATATAACAAAGCAGCCGATTCCTGTTTCTCCAGCAGCCCATTTTATAATGGGAGGAGTTGAAACAGATATTAATGGGAAAACAAATATTGAAGGATTATTTGCTGCAGGTGAGGTAGCCTGCACAGGAGTTCATGGAGCAAATAGGCTTGCAAGTAATAGCCTACTTGAAGGACTTGTTTATGGATATAGAGCAGCTCATGGAGCAATTGAGTATGTTGAAGGAAGTCAGTTTGATAATACATTATTCCATGTTTCTACCCTTGAACCTGACAAGCAGTATATAGAATATTCTGAAATAAACAAAATGAGAGAAGAATTAAGACAGACAATGTGGGAAAAAGCAGGGGTAATAAGATGTGGTGAATCTCTTGGTATAGCCAGAACTAAAATTACTTCAATTTATGAAAAAGTGACTGAAAGATTTTTCATTGATCCGCTGGCTATAGAACTTAAAAATATGACTACAGTTGGATTATTAATTACAGAGGCTGCTTTAGCAAGGAAAAACAGTGTTGGAGCACATTATAGAACTGATTATAAAGAAAAGTTACCTGGATGGGAAAAACATTTGAGAATCAGGAAAACAGAAACAGGGTTTGAGGTATTTTAAATGGAGGATAGATGAAAAAAGCCAAGATTGTCTGTACAATAGGTCCTTCTTCCGAAAACAGAGAAATAATTCGCAGGATGATAGAAAGCGGAATGGATGTAGCAAGACTCAATTTTTCACATGGTAATTATGAATGGTTTGAAAATATTATAAAAACAATCCGAGAAGAAGCAAAAAACATTAAAAAATCAATAGCTATCTTACAAGACCTTCAGGGAGTTAAAATTAGAATAAGTGATGTGGAAAATGAAGAAATTCACTTAAATGATGGAATGATAGTAGAAATTTATTCTGGTAACGAAGTTTCAAACACAAATAGAATCTTTATTTCTTATCCATCCCTGATAGAAGATGTAGAGCCTGGAGAAGATATTCTAATAGATGATGGAATTTTGAAAATTAAAGTAATTGATAAACTTCAAGATAGATTAATTGGACAAGTCATAGAAGGAGGGATTCTTAAATCCAGAAAAGGTATAAATCTTCCATTTACAAGAACTTCTATAAGTTCTTTTACAGAAAAAGATAAATCTGATCTTCTTTTCGGAATTAAAATGGATGTGGACTATGTTGCTGTATCCTTTGTAAGAAATGCAGATGATATTGAATTAATTAAAGAATGGGCAAATGAAAAAAATATTGTTCTACCTCCTGTAATTGCTAAGATAGAAAAAAGAGAGGCGCTCAAAAAAATTCATGAAATTCTTGATGTCACTGATGGAATAATGGTAGCCAGAGGAGATCTTGGCGTTGAACTTCCTGCTGAAGAAGTTCCCTTTTATCAAAAGATGCTTATAGATATTGCAAATCAAAGGAAAAAGATTGTTATAACAGCAACACAGATGCTTGAATCAATGACAGAACATTCAAGACCAACCAGAGCAGAAGCAAGTGATGTTGCAAATGCGGTTCTTGACGGAACAGATGCGCTTATGCTTTCTGCAGAGACAGCCAGCGGAAAATATCCTGTTGAATCAGTTAAAACAATGAGTTCAATTATAAGTTTTACAGAAGAAAGTTTTTCAGATAAAATTGCTACTGCATTTAAAGTTAGTAAATATTTTCCTGAAGCTATTGCCTCGGGAGCTGTTAGAGTAGCTCAGGATATAGAAGCAAAAGCTATTGTTGTTTTTACTTACTCAGGATTTTCAGCATTGCTTATTTCTAAACTGAGACCTTTTATGCCTGTAGTAGCATTTACTCCTGATGAAAAGGTATACAGAAGACTCTCACTTTTATGGGCTGTTATCCCTATGCACATATCTAAAAAAATTGATATGATAGACAATTTATTTTTAAAAGAAACTGAAACAGAACTGAAAAAATTAAATCTTGTTAAAGATGGTGATGCAGTTGTATTTGTAGCGAGTTCGCCTTTTTTAGGAAACAGAAATGTGGTAAGACTTCATAAGGTTGGTGATCCTTTATAAAATCAAATCTGAATAAGGATAATTTTTAAGATACGTTATAAACTCTTCAACGGCAGGAGAAAGAATTGTATTCTTCGGTAAAATAATATAAAAATCTCTTGTTATCTTACCTTCTTTAAGCTTAAGAATTCTTAAATTTCCACATGATACTTCTTTACGAATAGCCCACTTGGATACTATAGAAAGTCCAATGCCTCTTTCAACTGCTTCTTTAATGGAGCCAGTACTTCCAAGAATAAGTGATATATGTAAATCAGAAACGCTAAGTCCGTGTTCTGCTAAAAATTTTTCAATTATAACTCTTGTGCTTGAACCTTCCTCTCTTATTACAAATGGTTCTTTCACAACATCATACAATGAAACAGACTTTTGATTATTAAGAGGATGATCCGCAGAGCAAATCACGCATAGCTCATCTGATATAATGGAGTCCACGATAAATTTGCTTTTTCCAGGCATTTCAGAAATAATTCCAAAATCTATCATGCTTGAATTAAGCATTTCAAGAATTTTTTTTGCATTACCTATAGAAACGCTTACTCTAATTTTGGGGTGTCTTTTTTTGAAATCAACAGCTACAGCAGGCAGAATATAGTTACCAACAGTTGTTCCTGCTCCGATTTTTACACATCCTTTTATTAATCCTGTTATTTTACTTATTTCTTTTGCTGCTTCAGCATACATTGTTAGAATTTGTTTAGCATATTTGTAGAGTATCTCACCTGCTGGGGTTAGCGTAATACTGCCTGAGGAACGGTCAAATAGTTTGGTTTCATATAATTCTTCCAGTGCCTGAATTTGAAGACTCACTGCAGGCTGCGTAAGATGAATAATTTCTGAAGTTTTAGAAAAACTTTTTGTTTCAGCTACTGTACAGAATACTTTTAATTTGTGATCTTCCATGAGCAAGTTTATTTTAGCATAAAAAAAATTAATAGGCAAGACAAAATATACCTTGATGCTTGACAATGATTATATACTCTATTTTATTATAAAAATAAAATAATAGGGGGGTTAGGTATAATGGAAAAAGATAAGACAAAGCTTATTCAAAGATTCAGAAGAATTGAAGGGCAGATTAGGGGACTTCAAAGGATGATAGAAAGTGGGCGAGCCTGTGAAGAGATTATAACCCAGTTTGCTTCAATTAATGGAGCATTAAAGAGTGCTGGTTTTTTGATTGTGATGTATTATCTTAATGACTGTTTAATGCGTAAAGCAGATTCTGTTGAAAATCTTGAAAAGGAAGTAGAAAAAGTTATAAAAACCTATATATCTTCTATGTAAGGAGGTGTTGTCTATGCCTTTATATGAGTATAAATGTAAAAGATGTAAAACAACTTTTCAAGTTTTAAAACCTGTAAGTGAAAGAGATAAGTCTGAAAAATGTCCTGATTGTGGAAGTAGTGAAACTGAAAGATTAATTTCTCTATTTACGAGCAATGCTACGACATGCAGTCCTTATGTTCATACAGGTGGTTGAAGAATAAGATAATCAGCAGTTTGCTGAGGGAGGAAGAAAAATGGAGATTTCAAGAAGAGGATTTTTAGCATTATCATCAGCTATAGGCGCATCTTTGTTATTGGGAAATAATGCAGAGGCAGTTGAAGGTAAGTATGCGACATTAATTGACCTTACTAAATGCGATGGTTGTAAAGATGAGCCTATCCCAAGATGTGTAAAAGCATGTAGAGAATACAATAAAGATAGATTCCCAGAACCCAAAAAGCCTATTCAGCCTTATTGGCCAAGAAAAACCTATGAAGACTGGTCAGACAAAAAAGATAAAATTGATACCTTGACTCCCTATAACTGGATTTTTGTTCAAAAACTCAATGTTGATGGGCAAGAGATTAATATTCCAAGAAGGTGTATGCATTGCGATAATCCTCCATGTGTGAGAGAATGTCCCTTTGGTGCTTTAACCAAGCAGCCTGAGGGTAATTCTGTGATAAATGATAAAATCTGCTTTGGTGGTGCTAAATGTAGAGATGTCTGTCCATGGCATATTCCTCAGAGACAAGCAGGTGTTGGTATATATTTACAAATTCTTCCTAAGTATGCTGGAGGTGGGGTTATGTATAAATGTGACCTTTGTAAAGATAAAATCAGAAAAGGCGAGGAGCCTGCCTGCGTTACAGCATGTAGAGACCGACTTAAAGAAAATGCGGTTTTCAGTTTTGGTGAAAGAAAAGCTATTTATGAACTTGCATACAGAAAAGCTCAAGAAGAAGGACTTTATATTTATGGAGATAAACAAAATGGAGGAACATCAACGCTTTATATTTCAAAAATTCCTTTTGAAGCAATAGAAAAAGTTTTAAAAGAAAAAAAAGAAAAATTTCAAATGCCTGTAAAGGTTGAAAATAAAATAGAATCAAAATTCAATCCAATTGGAAAATTGGTTTTAGCTTCAGGATTTATTTCAATGGCTGCAGCTTTTATAGGAGCTCTTTCTTCCAGAAAAACTAAAAAGGAGGATGAAACCAATGAGAAATAAAATAAAAAGACATAGCATAATTGAAATTATTGAACACTGGAGTATAGCCTTGTCTGGAATAATTTTACTTTTTACTGGGCTTGGTTGCCTTCCTCTTTACAAGAGATATTATATAACTGATTTGCCTGGATTTGCATGGACTGGTGATTTTTATAATGTCACATTGATTCATTATATTGCTTCAATAGTGTTTGTAGCAGGTGTAATTTTTCATGTTTTTTATCATGGATTAAGAAAAGATTTCGCTCTCTTGCCTAAAAAGGGTGATTTGTCTCAAAGCATTAAAGTGCTATTAGCAATGATTGGAATTGGTAAAGAACCTCCATCAGACAAATATCTGCCCGAGCAAAGAATTGCTTATGTTGGAATTGGCTTGATAGTTTTGATTTTGACAGTTACAGGTATTATAAAAGTTCTTAAAAATCTTGAATGGATTGTGCTTTCTCCAGGGTTAGAATCAATTAATACATTGGTTCATACTCTAACAGGTTTTTTATTTATAATTGCATTTTTTGTTCATGTTGCAACAGTTATTTTATTTAAATCAAACTGGCCACTGCTAAAAAGTATGTTCACAGGATGGGTTGATGAAGAATATGTAAAACAAAGACATTCAATATGGTATAAAAAAATTAAGATGCACTAATTTTAGGCAAACAATAAATTTTTCCGTATTTATCGTAGCTTTTCAGAAAGATTAACAGAGTTTTTAACAAAATTTGTTTAAAAGCTAAAAATTCTTTAATTTCCAAGAGATTTAAAGTTCAAGGAATTTCTTTCTAATAACCTCTCTGATTCTTTCATCAGAGGGGTCAGGTTCTGATAAAAATAACTCTATTAGTCTTACTGAATTATTAGAAAGACAATTTGGACATTTATCTTGAATATGAATAGCAAAACAATCCATGCAAAAAAGAGCTAATCTGAAAGGAATTAGACATTTACCAAACTTTTGTCTTATTGTGCATTTTTCTTCAATTTCATATATTTTTGTTTTTTCCATAAGCTATTATATACCAAAATTGGCAATATAAATAAAAAAAATTTTTTTCCAATTTAAAAAATTTTTAATAAAAATCAGATGATAATTATCACTAAAAACAGACTTGCCATTAAAATTTTTCTGATTTTATTACATCCAAGATATCTTTCAAAACTTTTCCAGCACTGTCATAAAATATAATTTCTGCGATCCAGTCCCACTCTGTCTGGACTTTGTTGATGAAAATAAGTTTCGCACCATTTTGATAAGCAATTCTTGGAATTGAGGCTGCGGGTTCAACCTGAAGAGATGTGCCGATAACAAACATGATATCACATTTATTTGCAATTTGTTGAGCCATAAGGAGTTCTTTTTCAGGCATAGGTTCTCCGAAAAATACAATTGTTGGTTTTATAATACCTCCACAAACTTCGCATCTTAAATCAAGTTCCTGTTCTTTGAGCATTTTCAGAACTTCCTCAAGAGGATAAACTTTTTCGCAATCAAGGCATATATATCCTCTCTGATTTCCGTGAAGTTCAATAACACTTTTATTACCAGCCATCTGATGAAGTCCGTCAATATTCTGAGTTATTACATATTTGAGAAGCCCTCTTTTTTCAAGCTCTGCGAGCGCATTATGAGCATTATTTGGTTTTGCATTGATAATTTCCTGAATCAGTTCTCTTTTCATTTTCCAAAATTCATTTCTTGCTTTTCTATCAATGATAAATTCCTGATAAGTTACGATTCTAAATCTTTGCCATAAACCATTCGGACTGCGAAAATCAGGTATTCCAGATTCTGTAGAAATTCCTGCGCCAGTAAAGGCAACAGAGTATGTTGATTTTTTTATGAGTTCACAGGTTTTACTAATTTTTTCGTGGTAAGAAATGTCCATGTTTTTTGAAAATATCAGAAAGAAAATTTTCTGTCAAGCTTTTAAACTGTAAGTTTCATTCCGAGTTTTAACATTTTTTCTTTTATTTTGAATATCTTATCTCGTATCTCTGCTGCTTTTTCAAATTCAAGATTCTCTGCTGCGTGCTTCATTTCCTGTTCAAGTTTTTTAATTGTTTCTTCATTTAGTTCATATTCTTCTGCTTCTTCTTTAACTACATCTACTGTTACATAATCTTTTTCATAGATTGATGATAAAATGTCTTTTATTTTGCTTTTTACGGTTTCTGGAGATATTCCGTTCTTTTTGTTATACTTCATCTGAATTTCACGTCTTCTTTCAGTTTCTTCAATTGCTTTTTTCATTGAATCTGTTACTGTATCAGCATAAAATATAACAGTTCCATTTATATTTCTGGATGCTCTGCCTGCTGTTTGAATTAATGACCTTTCAGAGCGAAGAAAACCTTCTTTGTCAGCATCAAATATGGCAACTAAGGATACTTCAGGAAGGTCAAGTCCTTCTCTAAGAAGATTAACTCCTATAAGCACATCAAACTTTCCAAGCCTTAAATCCTTTAGTATTTCAACTCTTTCAAGAGTGTCAATATCTGAATGGAGATACTTGGCTTTTATGCCAACAGTTGTGTAGTAATCAGTCAGGTCTTCAGCCATTTTTTTTGTGATTGTGGTTACTAAAACTCTTTCACCTCTGCTTACCCTTTTATGAATTTCTTCAAGTAGGTCTTCAACCTGATTTGTAGCAGGACGAACCTCAATCTTAGGGTCAACAAGTCCAGTTGGTCTGATAATCTGTTCAACAATCCTTCCCCCTGATTTTTCAATCTCATAGTCTCCTGGTGTTGCGGATACATAAATTACGTAATTCATTCTATGTTCAAACTCTTTAAATGTAAGAGGTCTGTTATCAAGAGCAGAGGGAAGCCTAAATCCATATTCTACAAGTGTCTGCTTACGGGAACGGTCTCCTTCATACATTCCTCCAATCTGAGGTACAGTAACATGGCTTTCATCAATAACTGTAAGAAAGTCTCCCTTTGATGGTCCAGCGTAAATATAATCAATCAATGTAAAGGGAGGTTCTCCAGGAAGTCTGCCGCTAAGGTGCCTTGAGTAGTTTTCTATTCCGTGGCAGTGTCCGAACTGACTCAAAAGCTCCATGTCAAAACGGGTCCTCTTTTCAATTCGTTCTGCAAAAAGCTCTTCACCTCTTTCTTTGAAATATTTAATTCTCTCTTGCAGTTCCTCCTCTATAGTCTCAATCGCTTTTTTAAGTCTTGGTTCAGGAGTTACCCAGTGGCTATTTGGTGGAATAAATATTCTTTGTAGCCTTTTCTGCCTGCTTCCAGTAAGAGGGTCAATTTCATAAATAGCATCAATCTCATCATCAAAAAACTCAACCCTGTAAGCTTTGTCAAGGCAGTGTGATGCGAATATATCAACTACATCTCCTCTAACCCTAAAAGTGCCCCTTCTAAATTCCTCTTCTGCTCTTATATAAAGTATTTCAACAAGCTTTTTTAGCATAGCATCTCTTTCTGTTTTCATTCCTTCCTCAAGTGTTACATGCATTGATAGATAGTCATCAGGAGAGCCAATTCCATAAATGCAGGAGACAGAAGCAACCACTATTACATCTTGTCTTGTAAGTACAGATAAAGTTGCAGAATGCCTCATTCTATCAATATCATCATTAATTAAGGCATCCTTTTCAATATAAGTGTCTGTTTCAGGAATATAGGCTTCGGGTTGGTAGTAGTCATAGTAACTAACATAATATTCCACTGCATTATAGGGAAAAAGTTCCTTTAATTCTCCATAAAGTTGAGCAGCGAGGGTTTTATTGTGGGCAATGACAAGTGTAGGTTTGTTTATCTTTTCAATTACATTGGCAATAGTAAAAGTTTTCCCTGAACCAGTAACACCAAGCAAAACCTGATGTTTATAACCTTTTTTAATTCCTTCAACAAGTTGCTTTATTGCTTTTGGCTGATCTCCCTTTGGTTTAAAGGAGGTGTAAATTTTAAAATTTCCCATTGTTGATTTTTTACTTTAACAGACCTTCTATTAATGGTTTGATAATTGGTAGTTTGTTTTTAATAACATCCCAGACAATTTCATAATCTATGCCAAAGTAAAAATGTCCAATCTTATCCCTCATTTTTGCCATATATTTCCAAGGAATTTCTTTTGAGTTTTCTGTTAAATCCTTAGATAATTTTTTAGTAGATTCTCCTATGATATGAATTTGCCATAAAATTGCACTTTTTGTTTTTTCATCTTCAATAAATCTTTTAAAATCAATATCTTGAATAAAATTTTCTATGAGATTTATAGCAGTGAGGATATCCCGAATAAATAATTCATCTTCTTTTCTCATAAAAATATAGCTTCTTTCATAACTTTTTTCTTTATTTCTTCTCTTATCGCTGAAAGCCTGACAAGATCAATTTTTCTTTTTAGAATTTTTTGCAAATACTCCTCTAAATCAATAAGTAAAAAAATATCAGGAGTTTGATCAAAATCTACTAAAATATCAATATCACTTTTTTTATTCGCTATTCCTTTTGCCCATGAACCAAAAATAGCGATTTTATTTATACTAAATCTAAGTACAATTTCTTTTTTGTGTTTAGCTATGGTTGATTTAATATCATCTAATGATTTCATTTTATTTACTAAAACAATTTTGCTGCTTTTTTTGCAAAATAGGTAAGGATTATGTCTGCTCCTGCTCTTTTTATTGCTGTAAGGATTTCCATCATAACTGCTTCTTCATTAAGCCAGCCAAGCTGAGCTGCTGCTTTTACCATTGAATATTCACCACTTACATTATAGGCTGCAACAGGAACATTAAAGTTTTTCTTTACATCAGAGATTATGTCAAGATATGCCAGAGCTGGCTTAACCATGACAATATCTGCTCCTTCCTCTATATCAAGAGCAACTTCCTTCAATGCTTCTCTACGATTTGCAGGGTCCATCTGATAACTGCGTCTGTCACCAAAAGCTGGAGTGGATTGCGCAGCCTCTCTGAAAGGACCATAAAAGGCAGATGCATATTTTGCTGCATAAGATAGAATTATTACATCAGAGAATCCCTCTTCATCAAGAACTTTGCGAATTCTTCCTATTCTTCCATCCATCATATCTGAGGGAGCAACAATATCAGCACCTGCTCTTGCATGAGAGAGAGCTTCAAGAGCTAAAATTTCAAGGGTTGAATCATTATCTATTTTCCCATTTTTTATAATTCCACAATGACCATGAGAAGTGTATTCACAGAGACAGACATCTGTCACCACAATTAAGTCTGGCAAAGCATCTTTTATAGCTTTTATAGCTTGCTGAACAACTCCTTTTTCATCATAGGCAGAGGAGGCTTTTTCGTCTTTATGTTCAGGTATTCCAAAGAGAATTATTGCAGGTATTCCAAGTGAAAATACTTCTTTTGCTGTTTTTACTGCCTCATCTATGCTTTCCTGAAAACATTCAGGCATTGAAGATATGGGATTTTTAACCTTCTTCCCAGGTACAACAAACATTGGATAAATAAAATCCTGAGGAGTGAGGGTGGTTTCCCTCACCATTTTTCTCAGGATATCTGTTCTTCTTAATCTTCTTGGGCGATGAATTGGAAACATCGCTTATACGCCGCAGGAACCTCCACAACCAGGTCCGCAAGAAGGCATTGGTCCTTTAAGTATGAATCCTTCCTGCTCTTCATCCTCATAGTAATCAAGCTCAAGCTCGCTTAAGAGATCAAAGGTCTGTTTATCCATATAAACCTTTAATCCATCCTTTTCTACTACTTCATCTCCTTCCTGAGGATTTTCATCAATATCAAGGCCAAATGATGGACTACAATATCCTTCAGCTGAGAATATTCTTAAGCCCCAACCTTCTTTTCCCTCGTTTTTGAGGATTAATTTTGCCTTTTCGGCTGCTTTTTCACTGATACTAAACACAGCTACCTCCTAAAAATTTTTTCTAACTTCAGAATAGCAGTTTTTTTTAATAATTTGCAAGAAAAAAATTAATTGGATAAAATACAACTATGCAATCACTTGAAAACAAAAAAATAGTTAGAGTTAAACAAAATGATATCACTGAAGTTGATGATATAATAGCTGTTGAGAAAAAAATAAAAGTCTATGTAAATAATGAAGAGATTGTATCCCTGTCTGCTTCTCCTTGTCAAATTAGAGAACTTGTTGTTGGTTTCCTTATGACAGAGGGGATTCTAAAAGGAGATTGGTGTCCTGAGAAAATAATGATTGAAGAAAATGAGAAACAGATTAAAGTTGTAGTTGAACTTGAAGGTCATGTTTGTCTTGATGGTAAAACAATTACATCAGGTTGTATGGCAGCAGTAAGTTTTCTTAATGATGTAAAAGAAACAATCAATGACCATTTAAAAATTAACGCATCTGCTTTGTTTAATCTTTTCAGACATTTTCAGGAAAAATCAATTCTATATAGAACTACAGGATGTATTCATGCAGCAGCGATAGCAGATGAAAATGAAATTTTATTCATAGCAGAAGATGTGGGAAGGCACAATGCAGTTGATAAAATAATAGGATGGACATTGCTTAACAGAGTCTCATTTAAGGGCAAAATAATGCTTGTAAGCGGACGAATCTCCTCTGAAATGGCATTAAAAACAGCGAAGTGGAAGATTCCTTTAATAGTAAGCAGAACAGCGCCTACGTCTCTTGCAATTGAATTTGCAGAAAAAGCAGGGTTAACCCTAATTGGCTTTCTGAGAGGGCAAAGATTTAATATATACAGTCATCCAGAAAGAATAGTTTTCTAAGTTTTACTACTCGGACAGATATCACTTAATGGACAGATTTTATGATTTGGTGCTTTAGCTTTGCAGATTTCTCTTCCAAGCATTATAAGAAGATGAGAGAGTTTTCCCCAATACTTACGGGGAGTTATTTCCATCAAATCTTGTTCAATTTTATCGGGATCTGTATTTTCTGTTAAGCCAAGTAGTTTTGATATTCTTTTTACATGGGTATCAACTGCGATTCCTTCATTTATTCCAAAAACATTCCATAACACAATATTTGCTGTTTTTCTTCCAACACCTGGGAGTGTAACTAATTCATTCATTGTTTTAGGTACGTGTCCATTAAATTCTTCAATTAATTTCTTTGCAAGATTCTTTATGTATTTTGCTTTGTTTTTATAGAAATTTATGCTTTTTATATCATTTTCAAGTTCTGTTAGAGAAACATTTGCATAATCATCAGCTGTTTGATATTTTTTGAATAAATTTTCAGTAACTTTGTTTACATTTATATCTGTAGTCTGTGCAGAAAGTATTGTTGCAACAACTAAATCAAGAGCAGAGTTAAAATTAAGTGCTGTTTTTACATTCGGATATCTTTTATCAAGCCTTTTAATTATTTCTAAAACTTTTTCTTTTTTATCCATTTTATTCTCCTCCAATTTTTAAAACTTTTGCGCCTTTTATTTTTCTTTCTTTTATATCTTTGAGTGCTTTATTAGCATCTTCAAAAGAATATATTTCAATCTCAGGCTTTATTGGTATTTGTGAGGCAATTTTAAGAAATTCTTCAATATCTTTTCTTGTAACATTAGCCACTGATTTGATTTCTTTTTCAAGCCATAAATCTTTCTGATAATCAATATTTAAGAATTCATTTTTATCAATTTCTTCTTTCCTTATCGCATTTATTACAAGCCTTCCAGCAGGTTTAAGATGTTTAAGAACTTTAATAGGCGGTTTCCACACGGGAGTAGTATCAATTGCTGAATTTAATTTTTCTGGTGGTGTTTCATCAAAATCCCCTGTCCAGTATGCACCGAGTTTCATAGAAAGCTGTCTTTCTGACAATGTTCTTGAAAATACAAAAACTTTTGAATCTGGATACAAATATTTTATCATTTTTAAGACAAGATGCCCTGATGCGCCAAAACCAATAAGTCCAATGTTTTGTTTATTTTCAACTTTTGCAAGCATCAAAGACCTATACCCAATTGCTCCTGCACAGAAAAGAGGAGCCGCCTCTTCATTTGCAAAATTTTCTGGAATAGGGAAAGCAAAATCTTCATGAATTTTGAAATACTCTGCATATCCACCGTGAGCATCTTTACCTGTTGCTTTAAAGTCTTTGCAAAGATTTTCCAGCCCTTTTAAACAATACTCACATTTACCACAGGCTGAATAAATCCAGCCTACACCTGCTCTATCTCCAACTTTAAATTTCTTTACAGCACTTCCGACTTTTACAACCTCTCCTACAATCTGATGCCCTGGAATAACAGGAAAAAATGCCGGCATTGCTCTACCTTCTATTTCGTCCAACTCTGTATGACAGACTCCGCAAGCATGAATTTTGATTAATATTTCTTTATAATCTGGGAAAGGAATATCCATTTCCAAAAGTCTCAATGGCTCATTTATTTTGGCAATGACCCATGCTTTCATAAAGATATTATATACCATGCGTTCAATAACTGTGTTGGCATTTTTGACCCTCAGGGTAAAAAATGCCTGTTTTTTTGACAGGCAACACTGTTCAAATAAAGATTTAAGGTAATTTTTATTGTGGCATGGATTTTGTTTATTTGTTTTGAAAATTAAAAGTAAGGAGGAATCTTATGAACCCCAAGATATTGATAATCAGTATAACAAAAGATATTAATAAATTTCTTGCTTTTAACATCGGTGTTTTAATGCTGATTTTGTCTTTTATTTTCATAATCGGGGGTTATGAGAAAAAGGAATTTATTTTAGCTATTTCTTTAGCAGGAATAAGTTCATTAACAGTAAATTTATTGAGCGCAAAAATTATGAAAAGAAAAATGGAGAAAATAATACATTATTCTTTTGAAAAAGTTGAAACTCAGTTATATTTTGATGAATTGACATCGGTTTATAATAGAACAACTGGAATAAATAGGTTAATGGAAGAAATGGCAAGATCAAAGAGACATAAGCAGCATTTGTCAGTAGCAATGCTTGATATAGATAATTTTAAATCTATAAATGATAATTACGGACATTTAGCAGGAGACAGGGTTTTAAACCATATTGCTTTACAGATTAAAAATCTTTTAAGAGCAAGTGATGTAGTTTCAAGATATGGAGGCGAAGAATTTTTGATAATACTACCTGAAACAGATGAAATAAAAGCATTTATGGCACTTGAAAGGGTTAGAGAAAACATAGCAAGAAGACCAGTTAAAATAGGAAATGGGAAGCTTAATATAACTGTAAGTATTGGTATAACAGAGGTGGATATAAATGATAGCTCAACAGATGCTATACAGAGAGCTGACTTAGCTCTTCTTAAAGCAAAAAGAGATGGTAAGAATAGGATTGAAATAGCTCCAAAGTATATAAATACCATGGATTAGGCGGTCATGAATATCTCTGTCTTGCCTTTCCAGAAATTCTCCAAAGAAGCTCTTGTTTTAGGATGTAGACTTAAATTTTTATCTTCCTGTAAAAGTTGTTCTGCTTCATTTCTTGCAATTTCAAGAAGAGACTGATCTTTAATTAAATCAGCAACTTTCAGATCAGGCATTCCTGATTGTTTAACTCCAAAAAGTTCACCCGGTCCTCTTATTTTCATATCTTCTTCTGCTATTTTAAAACCATCAGAGTAGTTTACAATTGCTCTAAGTCTTAATTTAGCTTCTTCTGTTAATTTATAAGGCAATAATATGCATTTTGAAGGTCTTAGACCTCTCCCCACTCTTCCTCTTAGTTGATGCAACTGGGCAAGTCCGAATCTTTCTGCATGTATAATTATCATTAAAGTAGCATTAGGAACATCTACACCAACTTCAATAACTGTGGTTGCAACAAGTATATGAATATCACCATTACGAAACTCTTTCATTATTTCTTCTCGCTGTTTAGCTGACATTTTTCCATGTATTAGCGCAACTTTGTATTGAGGGAAGAGTTTTTTTAAACCTTCGTATCCTTGAGTTGCTGATTTTAAATCCATTGCCTCAGATTCTTCTATTAAAGGATATACAACATAGACCTGTCCTCCAGAGCTAACTTCTTCAGCAATCATTTTATAAATGATTTTTTTATTTTCAGGTTCAATGACTTTTGTTAAAATTGGTTTTCTTCCAGCAGGAAGTTCATCAAGTATTGAGTAATCAAGGTCTCCATAAACTGTAAGTGCCATTGTTCTTGGAATTGGAGTTGCTGTCATTACAAGGGTATCTGGATTCAGTCCTTTCTTTTTTAGCATTGCTCTTTGAATTACTCCAAATCTATGTTGTTCATCTATGACAACAATACCTAAATTTTTAAAATGAATATCTTCTTGTATTAATGCATGAGTGCCAATAATGAGATTTACAGCACCAGAACATATGAGATTAGAATGTTTATTATAGGATGATGTGTAAATTAAAGTATTGATAGGCAGTCCTTTAAGCAGTGAAGAGATATTCAGATAGTGTTGTTCTGCAAGTATTTCTGTTGGTGCCATCAAAGCTGCTTGATATCCACACTCTATAGCAGCAAGCATTGCTGCCACAGCAACAACTGTTTTTCCAGAACCTACATCTCCTTGAAGTAGTCTATTCATAGGAATCGGTTTTTTCATATCCTCTAAAATTTCATTTATTACCTTTTGTTGTGCTGATGTTAGTTTAAAAGGAAGATTTTCAAGGAATTTTTTTAGCAAGTCGCCTTCTGGGTTGAAAGAAATACCTTTTTCGCAGATTCTATTTTGTTTTATTAGAAGAATGCCGAGTTGAAGAAAAAATAATTCATCAAAAATTATTCTTTTATGAAAATCAGAAGTTTTTTCATTTAAAAGTTTGATATCCGCATTGTTAGGAGGCAGATGCACAAATTTAATAGCTTCTTTGAGAGTTGGAAGCTTTAATTTGTTTATCAGATTTTCAGGTAAGTGCTCTTCTATATGCGGAATAGCAAATTCTACAGCAGTCTGCATTATTGATTGCATCTGTTTCTGTGATAAACCTTCAGTAAGTCTGTATATGGGGACAATTTCTTGGGTTTGAGAATTTAAAGTTTGTTCTACTAATTCATATTCTGGATTGAGAATTTCTAAATAATTTCCTCTATAATCAATCTGAACTTTTCCAAAAAGTTTTAGTTTCTTTTTTTCTTTCAAAATTTTTTTTAGATAATTTTGATTAAACCATTTTGCTTTTAGGAAACCTGTTCCATCTGAAATTATTGCTTCAATTATAGATAGATTTGTTTTTGTTCTTATTTCATTAATCTGAACTACAGAGCCTTCTGCAGTTATGATTTCTCCAGGTTTTATCTCAAAAATGCTTTTTTTATTTCTTCTGTCTTCATATTGAGAAGGTAGATAGTATAAGGCTTCTTTAACTGTTTCTATACCTATTTTTTTAAGAAGGTTAGCTTTTTTAGGACCTACACCTTTTAAATACTGGATGGGAAGGTTTAAGCCTTGAACATTCATTTATTTTAGTCATTTACCTGCTTCTGATTGGTTTCTTTAAAAGCTCTCTCTGTTTCTTTATGTTTCATTTGATTGTATTCTGACTCACTCAATACATCAATGCTCCAGCCTGTTAGTCTTGAAGCAAGTCTAACATTCTGTCCTTTTTTACCAATTGCTAAAGAGAGTTGATCATTTTCAACAACAACAACTGCTGTTTTCTCATTTTCATTTATACCTACCTTGAGCACAGTTGCCGGAGTAAGAGCTTTTGCAATAAAAAAACTCATATCATCACTGTAAGGAATTATATCAATCCTTTCACCTTTTAACTCTCTGACAACAGCCTGAACTCTTGTTCCTTTCATACCAACGCATGCTCCAACAGGGTCTACTGAAGGGTCTTTTGATGAAACCGCTATTTTGGTTCTTTCTCCTGGGTCCCTTGCAATGGTTTTTATTTCTACTATTCCATCCTGAATCTCAGGAACTTCAAGAGTGAATAATCCTACTACAAAGTTTGGATGTGTTCTTGAAAGTTTTATTATAGGTTCTTTTGGTGTCTGTTTTACTTCAAATATATATGCTTTTACTATATCTCCTCTTTTTAAATTATCCTGTGGCAGCACCTCTTTATCTGGCAGAATTGCTTCTGCCTTACCTACAAGTATATAGAAATTCCCTTTTTCTTTTCTTAATACTGTTCCGCTAACTATATTACCGACTTTATCTTTAAACTCTTCAAAAATCTGTGACCTTTCAATTTCCCTTATTTTCTGAAAAAGCACATGTTTTGCAGTCTGAACAGCAATTCTTCCAAAATCCTGAATTGATAAAGGAACTTCAACTGTATCTCCGATTCCTTTATCAATATATTTTTGTTTTACTTCTTCTATTGAAATTTCAGATGCTGAATCTTTTACTTCTTCTACTACTTTTTTTATTTCAAAGATATTAATGTCAAAAGTTTGAGGTTCAATTTTTATTTTTATTGAAGATTTATTTCCATATTTCTTCCTTATAGCTGAAATTAGAGCTGTCTCAAGAAGCTCTATCACAGCATCTTTGGTAATTCCCTTTTCTCTCATTATTTGTTCTACTAAAAATTTAAGCTCTTTCCCCATAAAATTATCCTAAATAAACCTGTGCTTTGATGATTTTATTAAAAGGTATAAATAAAAGTTCAGTTTTACCTTTTTTCTTGCTTCCTTTGATCTTTGTTTCCTGAATTTCTATTCTTACCCAGTCATCTCCCACATCAACAATTTTCCCTATAAAAAAAGTGTTATCAGCTATTTTTTCTTTTGTGGTAATTTTCACATCTCTGCCTATATTTCTTAAAAAATCTTTTTTATTTTTAAGTGGTCTGTCAATTCCAGGAGAAGAAACTTCAAGAGTATAGGAGCTTTTTATCGGATCTTCAACATCAAGTATAGCCTCTATAGCTCTTGAAAAATTTTCACAATCCTTTATAGTGACACCTCCTTCTTTATCAATAAAAATTCTTAAAGTTAATCCTTTACCTCCTGGATATATTTCCACATTAACTATTTCCACTCCTTCCTGTTCGCCAACTATATTGGCATAATCGGTTATTTTGTCTTTTAATTCTTTAATATTCATGCTTTCCCCGATTACTCAAAATAAAAGAGTGGGAAAGCCCACTCTTTCGGAAAGTTTAACATTTTTGAATAATTTAAAGCAACACCAGGAATAATCCCAGTGTTGCTTTGTTTGTATCCTGCTAAATTATTTTTTCTTCTCAGCAGGCTTTTCAGGAGCTTTTTCAGGAGCCTTTGGAGCCTCAGGAGCCTTTGGAGCTTCAGGAGCTTTTGGAGCCTCAGGAGCTTTTTCAGGAGCTGCTGGTGCTGGTGCAGGAGCTGGTGCTGGTGCCTCTGGCTTCTTTGGTTCCTCAGCCTTTTTGCATCCTAATGCGAAGCTAAAGGATACCATGAGAATTAAAGAAAGTACTAATGCCAATATTTTTTTCATCTTCTTTAGTCACCTCCTTTCTCATAGAGAATTTGAACTAAAAACTGAAATCCCTTTGACTTTATTTTTTTACCATTGGTTTTACCTTTTTGTCAACCCCTATATACTATTTATTATTTCACCACTACCCTGTGCCCTGTAAGGTTAATGATGAGTATAACAAGTGCTATTATTAAAAGTGCTAAAATTACAGCTAAACCTGCATCTCCTGCAATTTTTATTTCATCAATTTTTAGAGCAAGCTTATGCAGGGTTTGTTCATCAAGTGTTGAAAGCCTATCCATAATTTCTTTTTCAGAATAACCAAAATCTTTAAGTCTCTGGGAAACCATTTTCATCTCAAGAAATTTTTGAATTTTTTCCAGATCTTGAGTAGTAGAATTAAGAGTCATCTCTGAGGGAATAATTCCAGCACCCGATGATTGCACTGTTCCGATTACTAAAATCGCAACACTCAAGTAAATAACAAGAATTTTTTTCATCATAAGCACACCTCCGAAATGTTTGGAATTATTTAAAAACTTATAATCTCCTGAAAATCAAGAGATGATAAGTTTATTTAATTTTATTATCCTTCTTCAGTCATTTCATTTTTTAATGATGTCCTAAAGCTATTCTATAATTACTTCAAGCGGTGTTATATTCATAAGTCCATCTGCTACAGGACAACGGCTTTGTATTTCCTTAATAAATTCTTTCTTTTCAATATCTGTTAAAGCTGCATCTAATTTTACTTTGACAACAATTTTGTAAAATCCTGGTCTTGGTTGTTTAGATTTACCGAGTAATACATCATAATCAATTTCTCCTTCTACAGAAACATCAAAATTTTTTAATTCTATATTTTTTTGTTTAGCAATAATAACAGCCATTGAACAAATACAGCTACCAAGAGCAGCGAGCAAATGTTCAAGAGGAGTTATCCCTTTATTTTTTCCACCTGAATCTTCAGGTTGATCAACATAGATTATATGATTTCGGGCTTTTACCTCAATAAGAAAATTTTCAATCCATTTTGTGTCTACTTTAATTTTTTTTACCATAGCCATTTTATTCCCTCCTGTTTTTTATATTAAGTTTTTTAATTTTTTCAAGTGTATCCTGATAAATTTTAACTTTATCTGAATTGTCTTTTTCAATTTCTAATGCTTTTTTTACCATGTCTTCAGCTTCATCAAGATTTTTATTTTTTATGCAATAAATCCATGCCAGATTATTATAGGCATCAGCGAGTTTATCATTTTTTTTGATTGCTTTTTTATAGTAATCTTCTGCTTTGTCATATTCTCCCTGATTTAAATATAAATTTCCGAGAAAGAGTAATCCTCTCGCATCGGATTTTGAAGCTTCTTCATAATGTTTTTTAGCTTCTTCAATAAGTCCTTTTTTTTCATAGTTTAATCCGAGTTGAAGATGCTCTTGAGGAGTTAAAGGGTCGTGTAAAACAACAATTTGAGGCATACTGCAGCCTGTTATTATAATAAGGCAGATTGCTATTAGCAATTGTAACAGCATTGTGTAATTATATCATAAAATAGTTATAATTAATTCATGCCTTATTTTAATGTGTCCATTCCTCTTAAACTTAAGACACTTACTTATCAATATGATGAAGAACTAAATTTAAAAGGATTCGCTGTTCAGGTGCCGCTGAGAAACAGAGTTGTTGAAGGGATTGTTATAAATAAAACAGACAAACCTGATAAAACCGTTCAAATAAAAAAAATTCAAACAGTTATTGGTAAAGCCTATGAAGAGAAATTTATAGATTTTCTTCAATGGATGAGTTCTTACTATATTTCGGAGATGGGTTCTGTTCTCAGGGTTACTTTTTTTGAAGAAGTGATAGATTTGCTTAGCGAAAGAAAAAGCAAAAAAAGATTAAAGGAAAAGAATCCGCCTGCAGAACCTATTTCATTCAATGTAGAGAATTATTTCTTAAACAATGAAACTATTTCAAAGATTATTAACCTCACAAGGGTAGGAAGTTATAAAACATTTCTTATTCAATGTCCTGATTTTTTATATGAAATAAAACTAATGATTAAAGTTGTAAGAGAGCTTTTATCTGAAGATGGAACGATTCTTTTAATAATGCCTGAAATAAAAGAGGCTCAGAGACTGTTTAATCTTTTGAGGAGTTTTAATAATCAGATTGTTCTTCTTCATAGTGGGATGAAACATTCTGAACTTTTATTTTCAATAAAAGAAATAGTTGCAAATAAAGCAAAAATTATTGTAGGGACAAGGTTTGCTGTATTTGCACCTGTAAAAAATCTTTCTTTGATTATGGTTGGACAGGAGTCAAGCTGGCTTTACAAAGCAGAAGAGTCTCCGAGATATCATGCAAGAGATTGCGCTGTCATGAGAGGTTTTATTGAAGGCTGTCCTGTTGTGCTTACAGATTTTATGCCCTCAACAGTATCTTATTACAATGCACTTAGGAGTAAATATGAATTAATAGACGATTTCAATCAATCAAAGCATCCTAACATAAAGATTTTAAGACAGCCTTATCAAAGCATTTTTCATCCAGAAGCGTTGCTTTATCTGAAGCTTTATCAAAAAGAAGGAATTCTTGTTACATCTCCAAGAAGCGGATATAGTCTTTTGAGATGTTCAGAATGTGGAGAAGTTATTAAGTGTGAAAAATGTGGATATAGTATGATTTTTCGTAAATCTACGAGAGTACTTGAATGTTTTAGATGCGGAATTGTAATGAAAATTTCCGAACAATGTCCTTATTGTTCAGGAGTAGACATGCATTCAGTGGGAGTTGGAGTTGAACGCATTACAGAGGAACTTAAAAATATTTTTTCAGACAAACATGTTGAAATTAAAGAGATAGATTTAGAATCCGAGCAGTTTCAGGGAATTTGGGTTGGACAGACAGGTAAAATAAAAAAAGGATATATTGCTGATTTTAAAGGAGCTGTTATTGTAGATTTTGATTTTTTTCTTTCTATACCTGATTACAGAACTTTTGAAAAGGCTTTTGCAAAAGTTTTATCAATCTGTCAGTTAATTAAACAAGATGGAACTTTATTTATTCAGACAAGAAATCCTGGTGGAGAGATTTTTAAATTTATTCGCTCTTACAATTTTAAAGATTTTTACCTTTATGAGTTAAAACACAGAGAACAAACGGGTTTCCCTCCTTTTTCAAGGCTTATTAAATTGATGATAAAAACTAAAAAAACATTTCCATATGAAACCTTAGATAAAGTTAAAGAGTTTTTAAAAAATCATATTTCAGGAGAGATTATTGGACCTCTTAAAAATCAAGATAAAGAAGAATTTATGTTTATTTTCCGCTCAAAGGATAAAAAAAGACTCATAGATGAATTAACAGGTGCTATTGCAACATTGAGAACTTTTAAAGGCATTTCTTTTAAATTTGAAGTAGACCCTGTGAGTTTAAAAATCTAAGAATAGTCTGGTTCTGTCTTGTTTAAAAACTTTTTTTGCCATTTCAATATCATGGGCAATATTTTTTTTAAGTTCATCAGGTGAATTAAATTTTTTTTCATCTCTAAGTCTTGCAATAAAATGGACTCTGATAGTTTTACCAAGTAGATTTTCTTTAAAATCAAAAATGTGAACTTCGTAACTCATATTTACATTGTTAAAGGTGGGATTCTTGCCAATATTTGCAACTCCTTTAAAGGTTTTTGATAAATGGGGTATGGTTACCTTAACAGCATAAACTCCTTCCTTTGGAATAATTTCCTGAATAGGTGCTATATTTGCCGTAGGATATCCAAGAACTGTTGAGCCTCTTCCTAAACCTTTTATAACATCACCGTCTATGTGATAAGCTCTTCCCAGAAAAAGATTTGCCTCTTTTATATTCCCATCATTAAGAGCATTTCTTACAGCGGTACTGCTTAATATTTTCCCTTTGCTCTTGTATGCTTTAAGTACAGTAACTTTAAATCCGTAAAATAGACCAAGTTTCTTAAGTAAGTACCTATCTCCTTTTCTTCCTCTACCAAATCTGTAATCATAACCTACTACAACCCATTTTGCATTAAGTTTCTCAACGAGTATATCCTTCACAAAATCTTCTGCCTCTATTTGAGCAAATTCACGGGTAAAAGGTATTAAGATTGTTATATCCACTCCGCATTTTTCAATTAATTTAAGCTTATCGTCCGTTGTTGTAATTAGTCTTAATGGATGCTCTTTAAAAAGAACTTTTATTGGATGAGGGTGAAAGGTAATTACCACACTTTTTCCATTTATCTGAGTAGCTTTTCTTTTTAAATAATCAAAAATTCTCTGATGTCCTATATGCACACCGTCAAAATTTCCTATGGTTATTACTGTATTTTTAGCTTCCAGTTTTTCAATCCCTCTAATTACCTGCATATTTTCTCTCCATTGCTATTAGTTTTTGAAATATTGCTTCTACCTGCTGAGCAGTTTCTTCAAGTGTCCCTGAATTATTTATTATATAATCAGACTTTGATTTTTTCATCTCAATGGGAAATTGACATTTTAATCTTCTAAAAGCTTCTTCCTTAGAGATTCCTTTTTTTTCAAGTCGTTCTAAGGCAATTTCTTCTGAAGTGAAAACAGTAATTATAAGGTCAAACTTATTCTGATATCCTCTCTCAAAAATAATTGGTGCTTCTACTACCACAATTATGGGTTCTCCTCTCTGAGGTATGTTTTTTACTATCTCGTCAACCTTTTCAAAAACTCGTGGATGAAGAATATTTTCAAGATAAATTCTCATCAAAGGATTTTCAAAGACTATGCTTGAAATGTATTTTTTATTCAGTTTGCCATTTGTTATAACTTCATTACCAAATAATTTTTTTATCTCTTCTATTACCTCAGGCTCTTCTAAAAGAGTTTCCACGATTTTATCAGCACTTATTACATAAGCACCTAATTTTTTAAAAAGTTCTGCTACGGTGCTTTTACCCATCCCGAAATTTCCTGTAAGTCCTATCTTAATCATTCTTTAGCATCTCCTTTAATTCTTTCAATTTTTTCAATGCCTTCTGAGGATTTAAAGAGTCTATATCAATCTTTGAAAGCTCTGCTTTTATAGGGTCTCCCTGAAAGAACAGATCAAGCTGTCTTGCCCTTATGGGAAAAACTTGAAATTCCTTTTTCTCAAGTCTATGAAGAATCTCTCTTGCCCTATTTAATATCTCTAAAGGAAGCCCAGCAAGACGAGCAACCTGAATTCCATAGCTTTTATCTGCTCCACCTTCCTGTATTTTTCTCAAAAATATTATTTCATCCCCCCATTCTTTTACAACAACAGTGAAATTTTTTATGCAATCAAGGTTAAATGCAAGGTCAGTAAGCTCATGATAATGTGTAGCAAAAAGGGTTCTTGCTTTTATTTTTTCAGCAATGTATTCTACCACTGACCAAGCTATGCTTATTCCGTCAAAGGTACTTGTCCCTCTTCCTACTTCATCAAGAATTATAAAACTTTTAGGTGTGGCATTATTAAGAATATTTGCAGTCTCAATCATTTCCACCATAAATGTGCTCTGTCCTTTTGCAAGATAATCAGAAGCACCTATGCGAGTGAAGATTCTATCAACAATTCCTATCTTTGCATATTTTGCTGGAACAAAGGAACCAATCTGAGCCATCAAAACTATCAAAGCATTTTGTCTCATATATGTAGATTTTCCTGCCATATTTGGTCCTGTAAGAATTATTATCCTTTGGTCAGCTGGACCGATTAAAAGATCATTGGGAATAAATCTTCCTTCATAAAGCTTTCCAAGTTGAATGAGTCTTTCAATTACAGGGTGTCTGCCATCTTTTATCTCTATAATATCCTCTTCATTTATCTCAGGTCTCACGTAGTTATATTTTGAGGCAACCTTTGCAAGTGAAAGAAGAAAATCAATAAACCCTATTGTTTCTCCATTATTAAGTATCTTATCAGTAAAAGGTAAAATTGAATTTACCAATTCTATAAAAAGTTCCTGCTCAAGTATTTTAAGCTTTTCCTCAGCGCTCATTATTTTTAACTCAAGCTCTTTGAGTTCTTCTGTAATAAATCTCTCTGCATTTGCGAGAGTTTGTTTCCTTATATAATGAGATGGAACAAGGTGAAGATTTGGCTTTGTTACTTCTATATAGTATCCAAAGACTCTGTTATATCCAATTTTAAGTGAATTTATTCCTGTTTTTTTTCTTTCCTCAGCTTCCATATTAAGTATATATTTTTTACTTTCAGTTCTTAATGCTCTAAGTTCGTCTATGGTTGAATTATATCCATCTCTGAAAATGCCACCTTCTGTTATTACAGGAGGAGGATTTTCTGTCAAAGCATTCTCTATCTTTGTCACAAGCTCATTTAGTTCGTATAGAGAATTATAAAGGCTATTTAGTATTTCTGTTTTATTTCTCAAAACTTCTCTTAATTCTGGAATTCTTTTTAAAGCATTCTTGAGGGAGTTAACTTCCTTTGGATTTATACTTTTGCCTTTAATCTTGAGAGCAATTCTTTCAATATCTGGGAAATCCTTCAGAATTTTTTCTAATTTCTCTCTCAATAGATAATCTCCACAAAAAGCCTCAATACCATCAAATCTTTTTTCTATTTCTGATATATTTAGAAGTGGACAGGATAATGTATTTTTAAGGAAGCGAGCTCCCATAGGTGTAAGCGTTTCATCTAATACCCATATTAGAGAACCTTCCCGACTACCATCAAGGGATACAAAAATCTCAAGATTTTTTTTGGTAGAAGCATCAAGAAGCATAAACTCAGAAAGATTTAATATCTTTATACCTTTAAACTCCGTTTGCTGTTTATTTTCTTCAAGATATTTTAAGAGTGCACCTCCTGCTGAAATAGCATTAGAGAATTCCTCTGCTCCATAGCTTTTAAGAGAGGCTACTTTGAAATGCTCCAAGAGAGTTTTATACGCAAGGAGATAATCAAATTTCCAGTCTTCAATGAAAGTCTTGTTATAAGAGGATATTTCAAATTTTAGGCTATCCTCAAAACTTGCAGGAATAAGAATCTCTTTTGGTTCAAACCTTTCAATTTCATCAGTAATATTTTTATCTGTCTCATAAAGGAAAAACTGTCCTGTGGTAATATCTGCTAAGGCTATCCCGATTTTCCCTTTAGATGGATATATGGACATAATATATATGTTCTCTCTAACGCCTTCTGGTAGATAAGTTCCAGGAGTCAAAACCTTTATAACTTCTCTTTCTACAATTCCTTTTGAGGTTTTAGGGTCTCCTATTTGTTCACATATTGCCACCTTATAGCCTTCACGGAGAAGTTTTTCAATATATGAATCTGCTGAAAAATATGGTATACCACACATAGGAATAGCCTTTTCCTTTGATTTATCTCTTGATGTTAAAGTTATTCCCAGTATCTTGGAAGCAATAACAGCATCTTCTCCAAACATCTCATAAAAATCACCGAGTCTAAAAAAAACTATAGCATCCTTATATTGCTCTTTAACTCTTAGATACTGACGCATAAGAGGAGTAAGTTCTTCTTGTGAGACTTCCATAGAGTTCATTTTTTTATTATACAGTATTGACAACTCCGCCTAAAATGTTCTATTTTTAACTGCGATGGTTTTTTTGAGGTCCTTTAGTGTTTTGGTAATTTCTGACGAAGCAGAAAAGCTTTATGAAATTTTTGATTCCATAGGTATTACTTTAAGAAAAACGAATAAGACAAAATCCCCTGCCTCTACAAACTTTTCTACCTATGACATTGCCTTTATAGATATTGATTCTGAAGGATGGGAAAAAAGAGTTATTGATCTAAAACAATATATGCCTGTAATCACCATCGGTAAATCTGATATAAAAAAGGCCATAAAATCAATGAAATTAGGAGCAACAGATTTTCTTCAAAAGCCTTTAAGGAACGAATCTGTAAAGGAAATTTTTGAAAATTTTAAGGATAAACCAAAGGTAGAAATAAATGGTCTTATTGGAATAAGTAGAATCATGGAAGATGTTTACTGCGGTATAAGAAAGGCAGCACTTACAGATAGTAATGTTCTTATTACAGGTGAGTCAGGCACAGGTAAAGAACTTGTAGCAAGAGCAATTCACAATTTAAGTGAGAGAAAAGAAAATCCATTTATTGTTATAAACTGCACAGCTATACCCGATACTTTGCTTGAGTCAGAACTTTTTGGTTTTGAGAAAGGAGCATTTACAGGTGCAAATTACACTAAAAAAGGACTTATTGAATGGGCTGACAGAGGAACAGTATTTTTTGATGAAATTGGTGATGTATCGCCTCTTTTTCAGACTAAAATTTTGAGGGTTATTCAGGAAGGTGAATTCATAAGAATAGGCGGAAATCACCCAGTAAAAGTTGATGTAAGATTTATAGCTGCTACGAATAAAGACTTGTCTAAAGCCTGCAAAGAAGGTGTTTTCAGAGAAGACCTTTTTTATAGATTAAATGTAATTCACATAGAGATTCCTCCATTAAGAAGTAGAAAGGAGGATATTCCTTCCCTTACACAGTTTTTTATAAAAAAGCATTCAGCTAAAAGAAAAGATATAAATATTAAAGGAATCACAGAAGAAGCCCTTGATGCTTTAATGTCCTACTCTTTCCCTGGCAATGTTCGCGAACTTGAAAACATTATTGAAAGAGCTATAGCATTCACAAACTCTGTTGAGATTACGATTAAAGACTTGCCTGCCTATTTATTAAAAACTCAACATTCTAAAAAAACACCCCACGGCAATCTCAGAGAAGCAGTGGATAATTTTGAAAAAGAATTAATATGGTCAGCCTTACAGAAAAGTAGAGGTAATATCTCAAAAGCAGCAGAATTATTGGGAATTCACAGACAACAACTTCAGAGGAAACTGAAACAATTTAAAATTGCTACATAATTTTAGCTGAAACAACTTGTTGCATTTTATATAACCTATTTACAAGCAATTTTTTTCCATAGAAACAAAAATGCAATAATATGTTGCATGAACTATTATTTCCTTCATAGTAAAGCCTCATTTTTAGTTAATTTGTTATCTGGCATGTCTATTGCATAATCAATTAATAATGAAAAAGGTTTGGAAAAAAATGAAAGATCTGCTTGTATCAATAACTTTTTCAAAACCAAAGGAGTTTGACAGACTCCGAAAAAAGCCTGAAAAAAACAAAAAGAAGGGAGGTGAAAAAAAGACAAGGGTAAGATGTTTTGTCTAACAGAAGAAAAGTGGGGCTATTTTAATTTATTCAGAGAAAAAGAAAAAAATTAAAAAGGAGGAGGCTGTGGAATGAGTAAATTAAGGAAACTATATGAACTTATGATGGCTGGTGCAATATACCAAGCCAAGTGGGAAAAGCAGATGTCAGATAACATCCTGAAGAACAAGAAAAGGTTGTTGATTTTGATAGCTCTTTTATCACCCATTGTTCTTGTATCTTTTTTAGGTGCTGCTGATTTTCTGGGGGGTAAATCAGCCTACGCACCATCGCACTACACAACAACAGTTTTCATTGCATCAATAGCAGTAGGACTTGCAGCAGGGCTAATTACAGGATGTATAGGTGCAGGCGGTGGATTTATCATAGCACCAGCACTTATGGCAGCAGGAGTTAAGGGAATTTTAGCAGTAGGAACAGACCAGTTTCACATATTTGCAAAGGCAATCATGGGAACAGTTATTCATAAAAAGCTCGGAAATGTTTGTGTGGGATTAGCTGTTGCCTTTGTCATAGGTTCTGTTTTAGGTGCAACAACAGGCGGTTATATTCAAAGGACAATTTATAATTGGGATCCTGTTGCAAGTGAAGCCTTCATCAGCATTGTTTATGCTATCATACTTGGATTTCTGGGATTTTATGGGTTAAGAGACTATATAAAGTTGAGCAAGGCTCGTAAAAAAGGTGTGCAGGCAAGTGGAGATGCTCATGGAGATGCACATGGTGGACCTATGACAACAACAAAGCTTGCACTTAATATTCAGAAGATTAATATCCCTCCAATGATAAATTTTGATGAAGACTTTGGAGGAAGAAGAATTTCATGGCTCTTTGTTGCCACGTGTGGTTTTGTGGTTGGTCTTCTTGCAGCAGTTATGGGAGTTGGTGGCGGATTTGTAACATTCCCACTATTCGTCTATGTACTTGGAGTATCAACACCAACAACAGTTGGAACTGATATTCTTCAGATAATCTTTACTGCAGGTTATTCCTCAATTTCTCAGTATGCCATTTATGGTTATGTTTTTTATACCCTTGCAATGGGATTACTTCTTGGCTCTCTTATAGGAATTCAGATTGGAGCACTTACAACAAAGGTTGTTCCTGGAATGGTAATCAGAGGTTTCTGGGTGCTTACAATTTTAGCAGGTTTTGCAAACAGAGCAAGTGTTGTTCCTGATAAATTAAGAAGCCTTGAACTGTGGTCAATATCAAAAGAAGCCTGTGACATTATCACTCTTATTGGAAATGTTGTATTCTGGGCAGCGGTTGGAGGTTTTGGAATTTGGGTTTTAGGTAGTTTCTTTAAGAACTTAAAGGCTTTTAGAGAGGAGGGATAAGATGGCTGCTGATAAAAAACATCTAACATGGGGATTGATTTTATTAATAAGCTTTATCGGTGTATTGATATTAATATTTGCTCCTATATATGGACAGGGACAGAATGGTTTGGAATACAGTGATGACCTTTTTAATAAGTTGGCAAAAGGTTCTGCCTATCAAATTCCTAAACTAAAGAAGGATGCAGAAAAATATAAAGGTAAAGTTTTGGATGTGGTAGTAGATGTAAAAAGGGCAGGTGACAAACCTGGTGATGCAGAAAAAAGAGCTGAAAGAATGGCTAAAGTATTTACCATTAATGGTGCAAAAGCAGAGGTTAATGGTTCAAAAGTACACATAACAGGTGATTTTGGTGCTATTATATCTGCTGCACTTGAAGATTCAGATCAGATGTATAATAACAATGGAGATTACATAAAGAAAAAATATGATGTCACAGATGATGAAAAGATGAAGCAGATGTTCAGGCAGTGGCATAATGCTTTAAATCTTGTCAATAAAAAGCTTACCCTTGATAAAAAAGCTGAGGATGCCAATTTTGTAAAGAAAGTTATGACAGCAGCAATTGAACCTGCATACAATTTCTATGGAATTCAAGCAGTCAAGATAACAGAAAAAGCAGGTGTTGCAACAGGTCTTCTATTATTCTATGTTTTATATACAATCTGGTATGGATTTGGAGTGCTTTATTTATTTGAGGGATTAGGACTTTCTACAAAGAAAGCAAAGGTAAAGAAGGAGGTATAAAAATGGCTATTGGTGCATGTCCTTTAACAAAATTAGATAAAATACTGATTTCAACAGATGGTTCCGAGGCTGCTAAATTCGCGGCTCAGGCAGCAGTTGACCTTGCAAAACCCTGTGGAAGTACTGTATATGCTATATGTGTTGCAGAAGTGCCAATTTTTGCAGCAGAGTTTGTAGAAACGCTTCCACAGGTAATAGATGTAATGGAAAAAAGAGCAAAGCAAGCTCTTGATGATGTGAAAGCAATCGCAGATAAAGCAGGTGTAAAATGTGAAACCATAAGTTACACAGGACCAGAACCATACAAATACATCATTGATGAGGCGATAAAAAACAGTGTTGACCTTATTATACTTGGCAAAAAAGGTGTCATGCTTGGTGCAGTAGGTAAAAAAGTAATTGGAAATGCTCCGTGTAAGGTTTTGGTTGTTCCAGTAGGAGCAACTCTCAACTTTGATAAAATTCTCATTGCCACTGATGGCTCTGTTTACAGCAATATTGCAGCATCAGAAGCAATAGGCACAGCAAAGAGATTTAACAGTGAGCTTATTGCTGTCTCAGTTGCAAAAAGAGATAGTGAAGTTGCCTATGCTGAGGAAGCAGTAAAAGCTGTAAAAGAGTCTGGAGAACGTGAAGGTGTAAAGGTTCAAACAGTTGTTGCAAAGGGAGAACCCTTTGAACAGATAGCAGATGTGGCAAACAAAAACGCTGTTGGATTGATTGTAATGGGTACATATGGTAAAACAGGAATAGAAAAATTCTTCATGGGAAGCGTAACTGAAAGAGTTATCGGCACAGTTGCCCGTCCTGTAATGGTTGTAAAAAAGAAGTAAAATAAAAAATGGATTCTGAGGGGGCTTATAGTCCCCCTCAGAATAACAAATAAAGGGTATTACACTCCCATTAAAATAGATTCCAGTTTTCAATCTTAATGAATTAAAAGCGGAAGAGAAGTTTCTTTTGTATCATTTTGATAAATCAAATTTTTAAATCTAAATAGGGAGGAGGGCTAATTGTGGAGAATATTTTAAGAAGAATCGTGCGGTTAATACCTGATGGAGTTTTTGCAATTGATATGACAGGTAAAGTGATTGTATGGAATAAAGTTTTAGAAGAAATGACAGGTATTTTTGAAGAAGAAATTATTGGTAAGGGAGATTTTGAATATTCATTACCTTTTTATGGCTACCGAAGACCAATGCCTGTTGATTATGTTTTGAATCCTGATATGATATATCCAGAATTTTTAAGTAAAAAAGCAGACACATATGAAATAGAGACATTTCTTCCAGCACTTTACGGTGGTAAAGGTGCATGGGTAAAAATCTCAGCTTCTCCTGTGGTTGATGAAGCCTGCGATCTGATCGGAGCTGTTCAGATTGTGAGAGATATTACTGCCAGAAAAACTGCTGAGATTGAACTTATGAAGCTTTACAATGTAATTTCTCATTCACCGGTTGGAGTTGCTATTTTAGAATTTTCTGGAAAGATTATTTACTGCAATGATTCATTCTTAAAATACTCAGGTCATAAAAAATTAAAAGGGGAGAACATATTTGAAGTATTTCCTCAGGTATCTCTTTATGAAATTCATAACAGTTATCTTAAAGAACTGAAATATAATAACAAAGTTTTTCGTTTAAGAGGAATAAGATTGGAAGAGGGAGAAGTTTTAGGATATGCTCTTTTTCTTACAGATGTAACAGAGATAAGAAAATATGAAGAACAGATTATAATTTCACGCAAAATGGAATCTATAAGAAGACTGACATCAACCTATGCTCATGAGATAAAAAACATGCTTACAGGTGTTAAAGGCTTTGCTCAGGTTGCTTTGCAAACAGAAGACATGGAATTAGCAAAAAAATATCTTGTAAAAATGCTTTCTATCATTGATTCTGTATTGATTAATATAAGAGAAATTCTTGGATTTGGAAGAGATATTAGTAGAAATCCTGAAATTATAGATTTGAAAGAAGTTTTAGGAAACATTGCCACTTTTCTTAAAGGTTCATTGAAAGAAAATATTGATTTAACCCTCATAATGCCAGAGATTTCTTTAAAAGTTTTTGCTGATAGAACTGACATAGAAAAAGTAGTTACAAATCTTGTTTTAAATGCACAGGATGCATTACCAGAAGGAGGACAGATAAAAATAGAGGCATCAGTTAAACAATTATCTGATAAATTCAGAACAATAATTTCAGAAACAAAAAAAGAATTTGCAAAAGAATATATATGTTTATCTGTGACAGACACAGGAGTTGGAATGGACAAAGAAACAAAGGAAAAGATATTTGAACCCTTTTTTACTACAAAAGGAGAAAAAGGTTCAGGGCTTGGATTGCCAACGGTATATCAAATTGTTCAGCTTCTGAATGGTTTTATTTTTGTAGAAAGTGAACTAAGTAAGGGAACGAGATTTGATATATTCATTCCGTTAAAAGATTCCTAAAATTTATTAGCCTGTTTCAAAGGCTTGTAAGCTCTGATATGTTCCATTTACCTCCCTTGGTCATTCAGAGCCGAGCGAAGCCCTGAACTGTAGCGAAGGGTTTGTGGGGAATCTAAGATTTAAGGGGGAGACCCTTCGCTTACGCTCAGGGTGACAGTAAAAAAATGTTATCAGGGTAACAAAAAAAAATGTTATCAAGGTGGATAGTAAAAATGTCATTCCAATGAGCATTCCCTTTATTGTCATTCTGACGGGCATTCTATTTACTGTCATTCCGAACGGAGCGAAGCGGAGTAAGGAACTCATCTTTTTCTCCAGAGGAAGCACCCATTGAAGGTGCTCAGAATGACGGGGAGTGATTATCATTCTGAGGAGCGTTAGTAACGAGGAGTCTCCTCTGTTTTTTAAGGAAAAGATCTCTCGGGAAAAGCCCTATGAATGACCCTTTCGGATTAGATTCCTTAGTTTCATTTAGACCTCTTGGTATGCTTTACTTGTCCATGCCCTTCGGCAAGGAGTTTACTTTGAATTCAAATGCTCAGAAATTCCTCATATCCATTGAGAATATGTAAAATGAAATAGAGCTTAATTTGACTTCTAACAATAGTAAAACTTTATAATTTAAATGAATTTAGCCTTTTTACTAAACAAATTAGGATTAATAAACTATGCAATTTTCATTAATCATTGGAGTAGGTGGCAGTAAAAGCGGAACAGGGAAAACTACTTTTATAGAGAGTTTTATAAGATTTATCAAAAATCTAAATGAAAGAGTTTCTGTTATCGCTGTAAAATATTCCAAAACTTCCTTTTATTCCTCAATTATTACAGAACCATCAATAATAGGAAAAGAAGGTAAAGACACTGAGAGGATGAAGAAAGCAGGTGCAGATCATGTTTACTTTATAAGAGCAAAAGAAGAGGATTTACCAGAGATTGCTGATAAATTAAAGGAGGAGATTTTTCGCTTCTCTCATAATGGCACAAAGCTTAATTTTATAATTATTGAAGGTAATTCTATGGTAAGAGTGATGCAGCCTGATGTTATAATATTTTTTAAAAGTAAAATTGAAGAGATAGTAAAACCTTCAGGAAAGGCTATTTTTGAAATAGCTGACATTGTTATAGAAGGAGACTACTCTATGGAGGAAGTTATGACAGAGATTGAAAAGATTCAGCAAAAAAAACTCATTGAAAAGCTTCTCAGAGAAAAAAGCAATGATGGAAAGATTACTTGTTCAGAAGCAAGAAAAATAGCAGAAGAACTTAATGTTCCATATATTGAAGTGGGAAAAATGGCGAATGAACTGAAAATAAAAATTCGTAAATGTGAGCTTGGCTGTTTCTGATGGGAACAATTTTTTTTGAGCTTGCTCTTACTCTTTATTTTGCAGGATTTCTCCTTAGTATTGCCGGAATTGTAAGAAAAAAGGATGATTTAGACAAGGCAGTATTTTTTTTAAGTCTGATAGGTTTTTGCCTTCATACCTTTTATCTATTTATAAGATATATAAAATCAGGACAGGCACCTGTTTTTTCAATGCATGAGGCAAACTCCTATTTTGCATGGTGTATTTTGCTGATTTCTTTGATGCTCAGAGTTTCTTATAAAACAAAGGTTGTAAATTTTGGCGTGATTTTGGGGTTTTCCTTTATGTTTGTAAGTGCCTTTTTCCCAAGAGGTATTCCTTATTTAAAGCCTGAACTTAAAAGCCTATGGATTGATATTCATGCACTTATGGCTGTTTTTGGTATAGCTCTATTTAGCCTCGCTTTTGTTTTTAGTGTTCTTTATCTTGTTCAGGAGAAGGCTATAAAAGCTAAAAAATTTGGTGGATTTGGAAATATTCTTCCAAGTCTTGAGATTTTGGACAAGATAAATTTTCGCCTTATTTTTTGGGGTTTTCCAATTTATACCACAGCTCTTATTGTAGGACTTGTTAAATATCTGAGCCTGCTTGGATTTCTTTTTGATCCAAAGGAGATATGGAGTTTTCTTACATGGATTGTTTATTTGTCTATTTTTTATTTGCGAGTCAAAGAAGACTGGAGAAAGAAAAAAGCTGCCTATCTTACCATATTTGCCTTTCTTCTTGTAATATTTGGCTTTTTTGGTATAAATCTATTAACAGAGAGCTTTCATAAACCGCTATGAGCTTAATAGTTGTTGGAGTAAACCATAAGACTGCACCTGTTGAGATAAGAGAAAAGATTGCCTTCAACTCAAAGGAGGCAATTAAAGAGGCTTTAAAAGAACTGATTCAGAGGGAAGGCATTGGTGAGGTTGTAATTATTTCAACCTGTAACAGAGTTGAAATATATGTCTATACTGCTAATGTCTCTGATTTGAAGAGAGAAAATCAAGTAGAAGAAACTATCAAAGCCTTTCTGTCCAATTTTCACAACATTGGAAGAGGAGAATTTGAAAATTATCTATATGTCTATAAAGATACAGAAGCTGTTGAGCATCTTTTTAAGGTTGCCTCAAGCCTTGACTCCATGATTGTGGGTGAACCTCAGATTACAGGACAGGTTAAGGAATCCTACGAAATTGCCCTTTCTGAAAGGACTACCTCTCTTATCCTTAATTACCTTATGAACAGAGCACTTTTTACAGCAAAGAGAGTTAGAAATGAAACCCGCATTGGTGAAAATCCTGTATCTGTAAGTTATGCAGCAGTGGGACTTATTAAAAAAGTATTTGATGAACTTTCCAAAAAGTCCATTCTTCTTGTTGGTGCAGGAGAGATGGCTGAGCTTGCTTTAAGGCATCTTATTGGAAGCGGGATAAAGAATGTTTATCTTACAAACAGAACCTTTCAAAGAGCAGAGGAACTTGCAAAAGAATTTAATGGAGTAGCAGTGCCTTTTGAAAACCTTAAGGAACAACTTGTAAAAACCGATATTGTTATATGCTCAACAGGTGCTCCCCATTATGTTATAACGGAGCAGATGCTTAAGGAAGTAATGCCTTTGAGAAAACATAAGCCCATATTTTTTATTGATATATCAGTGCCAAGAAATGTTGATCCAGCCTGTAATGAACTTGACAATGTCTATCTTTACAATATTGATGACCTTCAGGATGTGGTTGACTCAAACATTCTTGAAAGAAAAAAAGAAGCAGAGAAAGCTTTGAGTATTGTTCACGAAGAAACAGAAAAGTTTTTTCAGTGGCTTAACTCCCTTGAGAGCGTTCCTGTTATTGTCTCAATCAGAAATAAGGCAGAACAGGTAAGACAGGAGGAGATTGAAAAGTTTAAAGCAAAATACAAAGATCTGCCTCCAGAACTAATTAATTCCATTGATTATCTTACTCAAAGCATTATAAACAAGATAATGCATTCTCCAACAGTTGCTCTTAAAAATAATTGTGAAAACAAGGAGATACTCATTTTTTCAGCAAGGAGGTTATTCGGACTTGACAGTGAAGAGGAATAAAATAGTTATTGGCAGTCGTGGAAGCAAGCTTGCAATGTGGCAGGCAAATTGGGTTAAGGACAAACTTCAAACACTTTATCCTGAATTAAAAGTTGAAATTGAAAAGATAAAAACAACAGGTGATAAAATTCTTGATGCACCTTTGGCAAAGATTGGTGGCAAGGGTTTATTTGTAAAAGAGATAGAAGAGGCTTTACTTTCAAAAAGAGTTGACCTTGCTGTACACAGCATGAAAGATGTTCCAACAGAAATTCCGGAAGGGCTGCAAATCTCAGCTATTTGTGAAAGAGAAGACCCAAGAGATGCTTTTATAAGCAAGGATGGAGTTTTACTCAATGAACTACCTCAAGAAGCTGTATTAGGGACAAGCAGCCTTAGAAGAACTGTTCAGTTAAAAGCTTTAAGAAATGACTTAGTAATAAAGCCTTTAAGGGGAAATGTGGATACAAGAATAAGAAAGCTTAAAGATGGTGAGTTTCAAGCAATTGTTCTTGCCATGGCTGGAGTTAAAAGAATGGGAGTTGAAAACTTAGTTACGCAAGCCTTTTCAGAAGATTTAATGATTCCTGCAATTGGACAGGGAGCAATAGGTATTGAAACAAGAGTGGATGATGATTTTGTAAATGAACTAATAAAGCCTCTTAATCATGAAGAAACAGCTATTTGCATTCTTGCAGAAAGAGCTTTTCTCTCAGTGATGGGAGGAGGCTGTCAGGTTCCTCTTGCCTGCCATTCAAGGATTGTAAATAACAGTCTTAAAATAGTGGGTATGATAGGTGACCCTGAGGGCAAAATGCCAGTTATAAAAGGCTTCCGTGAAGGAAGTTTATCTCAAGCGCAAAGTCTTGGTGTAGAGCTTGCAAATGAATTACTTCACAGAGGTGGCAAAGAAATACTTGAAAAGGTCTATAAATAAAAGGAGATAAAAGTGAATAAAGGTAAAGTTTATCTTGTTGGTGCAGGTCCGGGAGATGCGGGCTTGATTACTCTTAAAGGAATAAGAGCAATTCAGCTTGCTGACTGCATTGTCTATGATTTTCACATAAATCCTCGTCTTTTGACTTATGCAAAGGATAATGCAGAATTCATTTATGCTGGTAAAAGAGGCGGACATCATGAGATGACACAGGATGAGATAAATGCAGTTTTAGTGCAAAAAGCAAAGGAAGGTAAAACAGTATGCAGACTTAAAGGTGGTGACCCCTTTGTTTTTGGTAGAGGTGGTGAGGAGGTTGAGATTCTTTATGAAGAGGGCATTGAGTTTGAGATAATTCCGGGAGTAAGCTCTGTAATAGCTGTTCCTGCTTATGCAGGAATTCCTGTAACACATAGAAAAGTAGCCTCTGCTTTTACTGTAATTACAGGAAATGAAGACCTTTCAAAACAGGAGAAAATCTTTACTCACATCAGGGCATCAAATGCATCTGAGACAATGATTTTCCTTATGTGTGTGCGGAATCTTGAAATAATAACAAACAAGCTTATTCAGGAAGGGCTTAAACCAGAAACTCCTTCGGCAATCATCCGCTGGGGAACAAGACCTGAACAAAAGATAGTAACAGGGACGATTTCAGAGATTGCTCATCTTGCAAAGGAAAATAAAATTTTACCTCCTGCAATTCTTGTAATTGGTGATGTGGTGAAATTGAGGGATAAGTTATGGTGGTATGAAAAAAAGCCTTTACATGGTCATAGAGTCCTTATTACAAGACAGTTAACCGAGGATTATCTCCTTCTTGAAGACATGGGTGCAGAGCTATTTGTATTTCCCACAATAGCTTTTGCGCCACCAGAGGATTTTAAAGAATTAGATAGAGCCATAGAAAAGATAGAGGAGTATAAATTTATTGTCTTTCCATCACCAAGAGCGGTTAATTTCTTTTTTGAAAGATTTCTGAGTCTTGGCAGGGATATGAGAGATTTAAAGGGAGTTTTGCTCTGTGCAATAGGCAGAGAAACTGCTAAAAGTTTGAGAAACTTTGGTATAAATGCAGACATAATTCCAGATGAATATAGTTCAGAGGCTTTAATAACAATGTTCAAAGAAAAAATTTTAAACTTTCAACCTTCAGCCTTTAGCCTTAAAATTCTTTATCCTCGTTCAGATATTGCTTTAAAAGGCTTTGTTGAGGAAATGGAAAAAATTGGAATTCAAGTGGATGCTCCTGTTACATACAGAACAATAAAGCCTACTGAGCATGGTAAAAGACTTGCAAGATTTCTTAGAGAAGGCAAAATAACTATTGCAACATTTACATCTCCTTCAAGCTTTAACAATTTAATTGACATTCTTAAAGATGACGCAAAGAAAATGCTTAATGAAGTGGCAATTGCTGTAATAGGCAAGACAACTGCAAAGGCAGTCGAAGAGGCAGGTTACAGGGTAAGCATAATACCTGAAAAATCAACTATAAAGCACATGGTGGAGGCAATTATAAAATGGGTTCAGCAGAAATAGTTATTGTTGGCAGCGGGATTTCCGGTCTTTCTCTTGCCTATTTTTTAATACAGAAAAATTCTCAGCTTAATATAAAGATAGTTGAAGCAGAAAAAAGAGCAGGCGGTAAAATTATTACAGAAAATATATCAGGATTCCTCTGTGAAGGTGGTGTAAATGGTTTTTTAAGTAATAAACCATCAACAATTTCACTTGCAAAGGAATTAAATATAGAGCCTTTAAGAGGTAGCGAGAGTTCAAAAATAAGATATATTCTCATTGATGGAAAACTTATAAGAGTTCCAGAGAATCCCATTAAATTTTTTCTTTCTCCTCTGCTTTCTTTTTCAGGGAAAATAAGAATGCTTAGAGAATATTTTACTCCTCCACTAAAAGAAGATATTGATGAGACTGTGGAAAGCTTTGTATCCCGAAGAGTAGGCAGAGAGTTTTATGAAAAACTTATAGATGCCATGTCAACGGGAATTTATGCGGGAGACCCTTCAAAGATGAGCATGAAAAGCTGTTTTCCAAAAGTATACTTTCTTGAGAAAAAATATGGAGGATTAATCAAAGGATTAATTGCCCTAAAAAAAGAAAAAAAAGATGCAAAAGCTCAGCCATCTGGTGTGCTCATGTCTTTTAAAGGAGGAATGTCAGAGCTTATACAAAGCCTTGAAAGACATCTTTCATCAAGAATTTTAAAAGGTAAAAAGGTGTTAAGCATAGACAGAAAAAACACTTACTACACAGTGCATCTTGACGATGGTAATTTTATTGAGGCTGAGAAAGTTATTCTTGCCTGTCCTGCCCATGAATCTGCAGAAATACTTAAAGAATTAAGCAGTGAGCTTTCAGATATTTTAAAGACAATTCCCTATCCACCTCTGAGTGTTGTAGCCTTTGGATTTAAAAAGGAGCAGATTGGTTTTGGAACATCCCTTTATGGTTTTTTAATCCCTTACAGAGAGCAAAGAAAGATTCTTGGAACACTTTTTGACTCAAGCATATTTCCCAATAGAGCACCTGAAAGCTATGTTTTACTTAGAAGTATGATTGGAGGAAGAAGAGCCCCTGAGCTTGCAATGTTGCCTGATGAAAAACTTATTGATACAGCTTTATCAGAGTTGAAGCCTCTTTTAAATATCAAAGGAGACCCAGAGTTTATAAAAATATTCCGATGGGAAAAAGCAATACCTCAGTATGAGTTAGGGCATGAGGACAAACTTAATCGGATTGAGCAGATTCTTTCAGAGTTTTCTGGGCTTTATCTTACAGGTAATGCCTACAGAGGTGTGAGTGTAAATGACTGCATTGAAAACTCATTGAAGCTGGCTGAAGGGATTATGGTTTAAATTTTTTTAAATTGGCATAGGGCGAAGGAGTTTATTGATAAATCTACTTTCCTTTGTTTTTTATTATTCTATTTCCTATTTTTTTAATTTTCTCAGGCATTGCGTAATAGAAAAATTCCATCTGAGCCTGAAGCCAACTTAGTTTAAGCTCAACAGGTTTTTTCCTGTATTCTTCAATTTGCTCTTTAGTTTTATAGTAAAGAAGTGGACTTTTTTGGTCTTTATTCATCTTGCTCATTTTCCCATTCTTCCATGATTTTTCTTAAATAAAAAACATCTGCCTCATCCTGAATTCTTCCTGTTTTCTCTTTCATTTCAATCAATACATCAATCGGAATAATCGGGATAACTGTTTCACCGAACTTTATCTCCCTTTTTCTTCTATAAACTTCTGAAAAATCAAAGAGTTCCTCAATTAGTATGTCTATGATAAAGAAAGGTGCTTTTTCATCATAGAGGCTGAAAACTGTCATATTTTTATTTCTTTTCCATTCCTGCCGTTTTTCTGGACTGATTAACTCTTCAATTTTAACAGGTATTTTAGGTTTCAATGCCAATTTTTTAACAACTTTTACAAATTTTTTTAAGTTTTCCTCATCAAGCCTTAATACAAGATCTATATCTGCCGTAGCTCTCTCAATTCCATACAGATTTACAGCAATCCCTCCACATAAAAGATACTCAACTTTTTCTTGATTCAGTGAGTCAAATAACTTTTTGAAAAGTTCCATATTTAAATTTTACTCAATTACTCAAGTATAAATTCTACAACTTTTTTCACCAAGGAGTTATAATTACCTATACAAAATATTATCAGAGAATTAAAAAAGCTTTTAAGGCTCAAAAAATATCTAACTTAGCAGCAGTTTATCTTTGTAGCTCTGTTGCCATAGGTTTATTAAGAGAAGACAGTAATATAGATATTGCCATGTTCTTTTTGATTTATGAATCAAAAAGTTAGGCAATACAGAATAGAATTTCAAAACATAGTAATAAGAGAATACTATGATTTCGTTCCACATTATATGAATGAAGTAAAAAAGAGATATGAACATGCACAGAAAGCTTGAATATTTCTCAAAAATTGAAACAGTAGAGAATTTTCTCAAAAAATATTTGAGATAAGAAGATAAGTTCTTAGTGAGTAGACTTCTTGACAGCATTCATACTACATTAATAAATATGCCTTTTGATATTTTTCTTTTTATTTTAATAGGGCTATTGTTGAGAATTCTGCTTACGGCTGGTGGTGTTTCACCTGAAAAAATTGACTATGTCCGTGACAAAATAAACTACTTTGTTTTCTACTATATTATTCCCTTTGTATGTTTTAAAACAACCTATACAATGCCCTTCAGTCTAAGTCATTTGAAGATTTCATTGGTTGCTAATCTTACAATATTAAGCTGTGTTTTTTTATCTTGGATGATTTATAAGATAATTGCCTCAAGGAAAGAAATTGAAGATGAGGTCATCGGTTCTCTCATAATGTGCTCTGCTTTTGGAAATGTGCTTTATATTGGCTTGCCTGTTTTGACAAAGCTTTACGGAACAGAAGGAATGAGCTATGCTTTTACCTATGATTTTTTAGCAAGTACCCCTCTTACCTGGACCGTAGCTGTTGCAATCTGTATGAGATACGGTAGGGCAAAGAGTTTTAAACTGAGAGATTCTTTTTTAACGATTCTTAAAATTCCACCTATCTGGGGATTAGTAGTTGGGTTTCTGTTTAAAGAATTAAGTGTAAATCTATCAAAGGAGTTGATAGGTTTTTTGAATTTAATTTCTACCTATGTAACTATGCTTATGCTTTTGATTGTTGGACTGTCGGTTAAAGTTGTTACTCCTGAAAAATTTAAAATATCTTTGCCAGCAATTGCTATAAAAGTTATCATAGCTCCGCTTTTTGCCTTATTTTATGGAAATATTGCTGGAGTTTCAGGTATTCCTCTGAATGTATGTATAATAGAGGCGGGTATGCCTTCCATGTTACTGAGCATGATTTTCGCAACTGCCTTCGGAGTTGACATGAGAACCTCTGTTGAGATGATATTTCTTACAACAATATGTTCACTAATTTTCCTCACTATATCCTTATGGTTCTTTTATTTTTAGAGAATTTTGAATATAATTAAGATTAAACCATAAACGAGGTAAATGTGTTTTTTCAAAAATTAATTAACAAATTGATGGCACTTATTGAGAAGTATCATCCCTTTAATCTTAGATATTTTAAGTTTATTGTCACCTTAGCAATGATATTACTTCTTGGAATGGTGCTTTTTCTTGGTTGGCTTTCAATAAAGAAAATAACAGAGATTGTTACAGAAGATTTTAACCAGCAACAGCTAATGTTAGCAAAACATGCGGCAAATCAGATTGAAAATTCAGTTGAGCTTTTAAAAAGAGAAATAACTTTGCTCAGCCTATCTCCAGCGATTCAGTATTCAGAAAAACCAGCGCTGATAAACAGAATGAATATTACCTTTTCAAGTGTAAAGTATGAAGGTGTAAGAGAGATAAAATTTCTTGAAAACAAGACAAAAAAAATATATAGAATTGTTGAGGGGAAAAAATGTGAAATTGGGAATATGCAGAAGGAAGATGAAGAATTTTTAAATTGGGCTTCAAAAGAAGAAAATAGAGGAGGAATATTTTTTACGGAAATCACTCATTGTAAAGAAGTTAAGAATTCTCAGTTACTTATCATGAAAATGGTTATTCCTGTCTGGCAGATATCCATAGATGAATCCCATCCTGTGCCTACTAATAAATTTTCAGGTGCTATTGTTTTTACTGTTGATGTTACATATTTAGTAAGCAAGGTAACAAAAAAAATTAAGTCTGGCAAAACTGGATATGCATGGGTAATTGACCATAAAGGAACATTTCTCTATCATGAGGAGCAAATGTTTGTAGGACAGAATGCTTTTGAAGCAAGAAAGGGGAAGAAACCGACTATATCTTTTGAGAGAATAAATGAAATTCAAAGAGATAAAATGCTAAGAGGAGAAGAAGGAACAAGTTGGTATATTTCCGGATGGCATAGAGGAGTGGAAGGAGAAATAAAAAAGCTCATTGCTTACTCGCCTATTAAACTTAAAGAAAGACCCCAGCCTGTTGTATGGTCTATAGCTGTTGTTGCACCAATAAGTGAGGTAGAGGGAGCAATTCACACTGTTCACATTCAGCAGATGGTTATTCAGGGAGTAATTGTAGTTATTATTCTATTTGGTGGACTTTTTATAAATTTCATTCTTGTTACTTGGTCAAATATTCTGGAAAGGGAAGTTGCTAAAAAAACAGCAGAGTTAAAAAAATCTGAGGAAAAATATAAGTCATTAATTGAAAATGCAGAGGATATTATTTTAGCCACAGACAGCGAAGGTAAAATTCTCTCAATAAATAAGTTTGGTGCTGAATTTTTTAAAAAACAGGAAATTGAACTATTAGGACAAAGCGTATCTGAAATTTTTTCTCCTGATGGACGTATTCTTGCGATAAATATAAAACAAATTTTTAAAACAGGAGAAAGTAGACAAATTACACACAGGGTTAAATCAGATACAAAAGAGTACTGGTTTAACACGAATTTAAGAGCTTTAAAGGATGAGACAGGGAATATCTATTCGGTATTAGGAATTGCTCGTGATATTACAGACAGAAAAAAAATGGAAGAACAGAGTTACTATACTGAAAAATTGGCTTCTCTCGGAACTCTTGCTGCAGGGGTTGCTCATGAAATAAATAACCCTCTTGCAATAATCTTAGGTTTTACAGATATTTTGCTTGAAAAAACTTCTCCAGAATCTCAGGAATATGACATTTTAAAAACAATTGAAAAACAGGCAACAAATGCCAAAAGAATAGTGGAAAATCTTCTCAGTTTTGTGAGACACAAAGAGCACAAGGAACAGATTGTTAATATTAACGAATGTATTGAGACAGTTCTTGATGTAATGAATAACACGATAAGTCTAAATAACATAGAATTAAAAAAGCAATTACAACAGGATTTACCCTATGTAAAAGGTGATGCTGGAGAACTCCAGCAGGTTTTCTTTAATATAATCAACAATGCTATTTATGTTATGAAGGGTGGTGGGGTTTTGACAGTATCAACAAAATACGATGGTCACTGGCTTGAAGTTTGTATTTCCGATACAGGATGCGGAATAAGCAAAGAACATAGACAGAGAATTTTTGACCCTTTCTTCACCACAAAAGAGGTAGGTAAGGGCACTGGACTTGGTTTATGGGTGTCCTATAACATTATAAAGAAGCATAATGGTATAATTACTTTTGAAACAAGAACAAAAGAAGAGGCAGAAGAAACAGGAACAAAATTTATAATAAGATTACCAGCAGCAAAGGAATAGAAAGGGAGGGAAGGATGGCAGAGAAAATTTTAATAGTTGATGATGAACCAGATATGTTAAAGCTTCTCAGCATGATTCTCAGAGAAAAAACTCCTTATGAGATAACAACTACGAATAATCCCATTGAAGCAGTTGAGTTGGCAAAAAAAGGTGATTTTGATCTTGTCATAACAGACCTTAAAATGCCAGGGCTTGATGGATTGCAACTCCTTGAAGAAGTTAAAAAACGTGATGAAGATGTGCCTGTAATAATAATCACAGCTTATGGAACAATTGATGCAGCTACAGAAGCAATAGAAAAAGGTGGCTTTGATTTCATAACAAAACCATTTAAAAAAGAGCAGATTCTTTTTACTATAGAAAAGGCTCTTAAATGGTTAAGAGTTCAGCGGGAAAACAAAATGCTAAAAGAAAAACTTAAAGAAGGTTTATGATATTCACTTTTTCTTTATTTAAAAAGTTGTTGGTTTTTTGTTTTGTTATTCAATCAAACTTTTTGAAATTACTAAATATCCTTAATATGTTTTTTAATGAAGTCTTCTGTGTACATTTGAGCAATAGCATCGTTAAATAAAACCATGTCAAGCTGTTTTGTATAGGCAGTAAGTTTTCCTAAAACTTCAAGTCTTTTTTCTATTTCTGGTATGCTATACTTGGTCAGCAATGCATCAATTACATCTTCTTTTACCATGACTCTGAATGCCATCTTCTTTAAGATTGTTGTTATTAAATTTACTCTTCTTAATCTTCTGTCAAGTGCTGCACCACCACCCTTAAAAAAGAATTTGATGTAATTATCATTTATATTTTCTCCTGTATAAGCTTCAATCATTGAAAAATGATATCCCAGCCTGATACTAAAATTGACATAGTTTTTAGTTACAATGCAGAAGCTTTTTTTAGCAGTTTCCATTAACTGTTCTTCGGGAATAGATACTGTATGTGCTACCATTTCAAAAAATCCCTTCGCATCAACAGGTGGAGGTCCGGGCCATTGCATAGACTGCATTCCTCTTAAAATAGCCTGAAGAGGAATTGAATATACATCTTCAGGAGTAGCTTTTTTGATTCCTTCTTTTAATCCACCTTCAATATCAAGCACTAAAATCCCAATTGGAATACCTGCTATCAAAGGTACAGCATGATGTTCGCTGTCATATCTATCCCACATGGTAAACATTTCATACATAACCATCTCATGACAGAATCTTGTAATGTCATGATAGGTTTTGCATTTTTCAGGCTTAAAGTCTTCGCTGGTTGGGTCTACAAGGTTTAAGGGAACTATTAATTTTAGAACTCTCTCAAGAGTCTTAAATAATAAAGTTTCCTTGAAAGGTTCTTTGGTTTTTTTATAAGCTTCTATTAACTCTTCTACCTTTCCTTCATAAATTATGCAATTTGTAGCATCTACTGTTATTTCCTGCCCATCTTTAATAGTCTTTGTTGCTATTTCAGTATTAATTAATGTGGGTACATTGTACTCTCTTGACAAAGATGCCATATGACCAGTAGGACTTCCTATATCAGTTACAATAGCAGAAGCTTTATTCATTATGATTACATATCTTGGATTGGTATGCTTTGCTACTAAAACAGCACCTTCGGGAAAATTTTGTAAATCATCTTCTGTTTTGAGGACAAAAGCCTTGCCATAGCCCACACCTTTACAGGCTGTGATACCTCTATCAAGAAGAATATTATAATCTTTGATTCTTGTAGGCAGATAAACCTTTGATTCAGCTTTTTTCTCAAGTATTCTCAAAGGTCTTGCTTGTAATATAAAAATACTTCCATCTTCATCAATTACCCATTCAATATCCTGTGGAGATTCATAGTAATTTTCAATTTGAATCGCTATTTTTGAAAGTGCAAGAGCCTCTTGTTCTTCTAAGGAGAATTCATCACTGCCATTGGGTAATGTAATTTCTTCAATATCACCTTCTTCCTTACATATGAGCATAATATTCTGTTTACTCGGAATTTTTTCTATAAGTTTAAGTTCAGGTTTTCTTGAAATCACATAGGTTTCAGCATTTACAGCACCGTCAACTATTAATTTTCCAAGTCCTTTAACTGCATTAATTATAATGTTATTGCTGTCAGGATTGTTAGGATTTTTAGAATACATAACTCCACCAGCTCTGGCATTAACCATTCTTAATACGCCAACTGCCATAACCATCTCATTTTCTGAAAAACCTTTTGTTTTGTAGTAAAAAATTGCTCTTCTATTAAAAAGACTTGCCACTACTTTTTTATAGTAATGGCTAATAAGATTCTCTGGTACATTTAAATAGGTAGAGTACTGCCCTGCGAAACTGTAATCAGAGTCTTCATGAATGGCACTACTTCTTACTGAGACCATGCATTTTTTCCCTGTTTTTTCTGATAACTCTTTATAAGCTGTTCGTATAGAATTTTCAATTTCTTCAGGAAGTTGCGAATTTATAATTAGTTCCTGAATTTCCCTGCTTCCTCTTTCAATTTCTTCAATTTTATTAATATCAATACTGTTTATTATCTCAGAGATTTTTCCTTTTAATTGGGTATTTTCTAAAAATTTGATAAATGCGTAAGAGGTTATAACAAATCCATCAGGAGTTGGCAAATTAAGATTATTTTTTAATTCAGCAAGATGGGCAATTTTGCCTCCGGCAATGGTTAAAGAATCCTTTGAAAGTTTTTCAATAGGAATAACAAAATCTGTAACAGGAATATCAATTTTTGAAGTAAGTGTTTTTTCTATATTTTCATAAATTTCTTTTTGAACTTGCTCTAATACCTTATATTTCCCGTCAGAGAGGGCATTAAGATTTTTTATTATATCTTCAACGCCCTCTGATATTGATTGAACACTTGTTTTTATGTAATGCATATCAAAAAGATACTCACCAGAGAGCTTTTCTTCAAGGTCTGCCATAAGACTCAAAACATGATTATTGCTGTTTAGGACTTTCTGGAAATAGGAGTATTTTTCTTTCAAAAGTTCTTTCAATTTTTCTTTCTCCTCTGTTTTTGCCCTTGATTTAAAAAACCTGAATAAATCTATCATTCCTAATTATAAACGATTTTAATCGCTTTATAATATATTTTTTTTTGACAAAGTTTTTTATTGTAAGTATGATATATAAAATTACAATGTTACATTATAACAATATAATAATGTAATAACAATATGATAAGGAGTAAAAATGGTTGAGTTAATTAGTAGGGACGAGCATGAAAAGCTATATCTTCAACTATTTGATATCCTGAGAAGGAAAATTGAAAGTAAAGAGTGGACCCCGGGTATGCAGATACCAACAGAGGATCAACTCTGCAAAATGTTTAATGTAAGCAGAGCAACTGTAAGAAATGCTGTTTTGGAACTTGTAAGACAGGGATATCTCATCAGGCAACAGGGTAAAGGAACTTTTGTAAGTAGCAATTATATTTCAGAAGGTTTGATAATGACAACGGTATTTAAAAAGCTCTGGGTTGAAGATGATGCTTTATTTAATAAGGAAATTCTTGCAAAAACAGTTATGATGCCTGTGGGAAATTTAAGTAAAGAGTTGCATATACCGGAAAACAGACATGTTATATATGTAAAAGTGAGATGGCTCATTGAGAATGAACCATCAATTCTTCAGGAATCCTTTGTGCCTTTTAATATTTGTCCTCATTTACTTGAAGAAGATATTGAAAACCAGTCAATAATTGACCTCTTTGAAAAGAAATATAGCATAAAAACAACAAAAGTCTTAAATTATTTTGATCTATCAATTTTAAATAAAGAAACTGCCCAGTCTTTACAGGTTCCTGAAAACACCCATGCAATAGAGATGATACAGAAGGTTTTTTCAGGTGATACGGTTGTTCTTTTAAGCAAATTTTATAAAAAAAGTGATGGAAATAAATTATTTATTGCTTTTCAAAGAAAAGCATTATAAACCTTAGGAGGTGGGGTATGTCAGATGGAAAATTAGTAAAGGATGTTATGATGGGAATATTTGAGTATCCTCATATTCCCTACTGGTTCAGCATTGAACAGGCTATCAAAGTTGTAAAGGCTTCTTTTATTCAGCCAAGTAAACACACAGACCCTCTCGCAGTGCTTGTATTTGATGAAAAGTATAATCTTCTTGGAACTATTACTCTCAAGGATATTTTAAGAGGACTTGAGCCTTCATTTCTTAAGCCACCAGCAAAAGCACAGGTTCCAGAAGAAGAAAAAACAGGGCTCAGTGTTGTCTGGGATAGCCTTTTTACTCAGGAATCAAAAAAACTTGCTCAGAAACCTGTAAGTGAAATCATGGTTCCTGCAAAACATTTTGTTGACCCTTCAGACCCTGTTACAAAGGCTGCTTATCTTATGATTCATTTTGACCTACCTGTGCTGCCAGTAATTGAAGACAAAAAGAAATTTGTGGGCATAGTAAGAATGGTTGAAGTATTTGACACAATCTCAGAAGAAATAATCAAGGAATAGGAGGAGGAAATGGCTGACAAAAAAAGACCAGAAGGTTTACCTGAACCACCACCAGAAATCTATGTAGCAAAGGAAAAGAGAAAAATTCCATGGAAAAGAATATTTTTTATCTTCTTAGGGCTTGCCTTTTTTCTGGGAATTTACTTTTCGCCTGCTTGGCCCGATGCTGTTGACCCAATGGGCAAGCACTTCCCCTTAACAAAGGAAGCAAAAGGTGCAATAGCTTTATTTTTACTTGCAGGTATATGGTGGGTTTTTGAAGTAGTTCCCATAGGTGTTACAAGTATAGCCATAGGTGTTTTTCAGGCAATATTTGCAATTCGTTCAGCAAAGGATGCTTTCCGTGATTTTATGGACCCTTCTGTTATGTTTATCTTCGGTTCAGTTGTTGTAGGACTCGCTTTCACAAAAACAGGACTTACGAAACGTTTAGCATACAATATGCTTAATGTAGTTGGTGAAAGAACCAGCATGATTGTTCTTGGTGCTTTGGTTGTTACCGCCGGACTTGCTCACTTAATGGCACATACTGCAGCCGCAGCTACCGTTTTTCCAATTCTTCTTGCCATAAATGCCCTCTATGGTGAAGGTGATAAACCAACAAAGTTTGGTAAAGCACTCTTTATAGGGATGGCTTATGCAGCGGGTGCTGGAAGTATTATTACTTTTCTTGGTGCAGCCCGTGGTCCTGCAGCAGCAGGTATGTTTAAGGAATTTACAGGAAGAGACATTGGATTTTTTGAGCTTACAAAATATATGTTCCTCATTGGTTGGATAATGGTTTTTCTCATCTGGGTTTATCTCATGATATTCCTTAAACCTGAAAAAAGTATTATTCCAGGACTTAGAGACAAAGTAAAGACCATGATGAAAGAACTTGGACCCATGACAGGACAGGAAAAATTTGTCATAATTTGCGTTCTTGCTGTTATTGCTGTAATGTCTCTTCAATCCTTTGTTCCTGCCCTTAAACCTCTTGACCGCTCTGCCATAATGCTCTGTTCAACTCTTCTTTTCTTCCTTACCGGTGTTCTTACAATAAAAGAACTTGAAGAGATTCCATGGAACATCATACTTCTTTTCAGTGGTGCAATGAGTATTGGTTTTTGTCTCTGGAAAACAGGCGCTGCTCAGTGGATGGCAGTTAACTGGCTTGTTATGTTCCAGCAGGCACCATGGATTATATTTGTTCTTGGCATAGCCACCTTTGTTCTCATAATGACCAATTTCATAATGAATGTGGCAGCAATAGCCATATCCCTACCTGTTTCTCTTGTTATTGCTCAATATCTTGGTGTAGCACCTGATGTAATACTTTATGCTTCTTTGGTGACAGCAGGAATGCCCTTTGTGTTACTTATTGGTGCAGCTCCTAATGCCATCTCCTATCAATCAGGGCAGTTTACACCTGGAGAGTTTTTCAAACACGGTATTACAATGAGTATTGTCCTGATTTTAGTTCTTGCCGTATTTCTCGTTACAGTATGGCCCCTTTTGGGAATGCCCATACTTTTAAAGTAGGAGTAGGATTATGATTATAAAACCAATTTTAGATAGGATTTTCGGAAAATTCTATAAAGAGTATGACTTCCTCAAAAAATCCTATGATGTTCTTAAGGGTTATGGCTTTACAGATGATAACGCCATAGCCTCGGTCTGTATCTGCAGGGACGAAATTTCCCAGACAATAAGAAGTCATGTTAAGAGAATGTGGGGTGAGGCATTTAATTTCTCCAGTCTTGCCGGACTTTTCACAGCCGGCAATACTGGTCTTAAAGCCTTTATAAGTCATGCTCCAAAGATTGATGGAAAAGAGCGTTATGTATTCTATGCCTTTTCCCATATTGCCATTGATGAAAACGAAAACATGGGGGTATGTAAAAGAAAGGGACTTGAAAAATCTCATGCCTGTGGGGCTCTATGCCTTTTTCTTAATGAACTCAGTGGTGGGAAAATAAACATAAGACTTGATGAAGAGGACATTGAGGAAAGTCTTCTTAAAAGAAGAATTTTAAGGGAACTTAAATACGGTGAAGTTCCTGACCTTCTTACCCTTACAAAAATCACTTTAAAAGTTATTGTTGAGGATTTAGAAAACATAATTGAAAAGGTTGTGGACTCTAAAAAAGCTGACTATGCTGTAATTTCTGGAATTCAAATACATGGTCCTGAAGAAAACTACATAGTGCCAGATGAAGCTTATGTTGTTGTTGATGGTGAAAAGAAAAAATTAGAGATTTAAGGAGGAGTCATGAAAAAGCTGCTTTTAATGTCTTTTTTTCTTCTGCTTATTTTTAATTTCTCAGCCTTTGCCTCTGAAGCAGAAAAATCAAAAGAAAATGTTGACATATTTTATATTTCAGGCTCAATTCTTGATTCCCATAAAGAGCCTGTAAGAGATGCTGAGATAAGTTTGCTTGTAAATGGAAATCCTCATAAGTTAATTACAGACCATAAAGAAACGGATAAAACTTTGACGTCTTCACACGGAACTTTCCAGATGAACTTCCATCTTCCACAGGGTGGGATTGATAAAGCAAAAATAGAAATTGAAATTGTAAAAAGTTCCTACAAAAGAACAACAATTGAGTTTAAAAAGGAGGATTTCGCTCAAAAAGGAAATGAGTTTTATTTAAGTAAAGACATAATAGTTCAACGCCATCTCGGACCAGCTTTCTGGATTGCAACAGCTGTCTTCTTACTTGCCTATGCTCTTATATCCTTTGAACTTCTTCACAGAACTGTGGCTGCTATGATAGGTGCAGCCACTATGCTAATACTTACCTACACTCTTGGAACTTTCAATCCAGAGTTTCACATAATCTCCTTTGAGAGAGCTATTCAGGCAATTGATATGAATGTCATCTTTCTTTTGATGGGTATGATGATTATCATTGGTGTGCTTAAACATACAGGAGTTTTCCAGTGGTGTGCCTACATGTCTTATAAGATTGCAAGAGGAAATATTATGATTCTTGCTGTTATATCTTGCTTTTTTATAGCATTCACCTCTGCTTTTCTTGATAATGTTACAACAATGCTACTTTACACTCCAGTTCTTATTGAGATTGCCATAGCCCTTAAGATTAATCCTTTATCTCTCTTAATTCCTGGAATCATGGCATCCAATGTAGGTGGAACAGCAACCCTTATAGGTGACCCACCAAACATAATGATTGGCTCATACACAGGACTTACTTTCATGCAGTTTGTCTACGCTCTTACACCTGTATGTATTATAGTTATGCTTGTTCTTGTTTTCTATAATAAATTTTTCTATTCCAAGGAATACAAAAAAGGCAAAGTTGATGATATTAATGCATTTATCAGCTACTTAAGGGAAGAATACAAAATCACAGACAAAACCCTTCTTGGATATGGACTTTTCATAATGGCTCTTGTTGTGTCATTCTTTGCAACTCACGGTTTCTGGCATATGGAGGTGTCAATTCCTGCACTTTTTGGAGCGGGTGTTCTCTTTACCTACGCAGTTTTAACGAAGAAAGTAAAGATGCTTGAGCTGATTGAAAAAGACATTGAATGGCCCACTTTGCTTTTCTTTATCTTTCTATTTATCATTGTTGGAGCAGTAGAAGAAGCAGGACTACTTGCTGTCATTGCAGACTGGGTTCATAATTTATCAGCAGGAAATTTAACTGTTGCGATATGTTTGATACTTTGGGTCTCTGCCATAATGAGCGCTTTTGTTGACAACATTCCGTTCACTGCTACAATGCTTCCTATTGTAGCCTATCTTACAAAGGTGATACCTGGAGCAGAAAGTAATGTTCTCTGGTGGGCACTGGCTCTTGGCGCATGCCTCGGTGGAAACGGAACATTGATAGGTGCTTCTGCTAATGTTGTTACAATAGGAATTGCTGAGTCTGCAGGGCATAAGATAAGCTTCTTTGGTTTCATGAAATATGCCTTTTTATATATGATAATTAGTGTAGCCATCTGCAATGTATGGCTATTGCTTTTCTACTAAAAAGGAGGTTGGAAAATGATAAACTGTCCCTTTGAAAAAGTTTTACTTCCTGTTGACAGAAGTGAAAACTCCTTGAGAGCAATAAAATTTGCTGGGGCTTTACTTTCGGGAGTTGATTCTTCAGAAGTCACGCTTCTTTATGTAATGACAGGAGGGTATCTAAGTGAAAGAATGAAAAATATTGATTTCAGGGCAGAGTTGATAAAAGAAACGCAGACTTTCAAAAAAATTCGTGAAAAACACATTGAGGAAAACATAATACCTTTTCTGACAGAATATGAAGATAATCTTAAGAAATCAGGGTTTAAAGGAACTTTATCAAAATTAGTTGAAGAAGGTGAAGCAGGAAATAAAATCATTGAGGTTGCGACCCGTGAAAAATTCCAAACAGTAATTATGGCAAGAAGAGGAATGTCAGAGTGGAAGGGATATATTCTTGGGAGTGTTTCAAACAAGGTAATTCATGGTTTGCTCAATCAAAATATTTACATTGTAGGACAGAAGATAACAGAAAATCCCTTATCCCACATTCTACTTCCTGTGGATGGTTCAGAATATTCAATGAAGGCAGTGCAGCATGCAGCATGTCTTGCAAAACAAGTAAAGGCTATACAAAAAATTACAATTCTAAGAGTAATTAATGTATCTCTCTATCTTGAAAGAGTAAGACAAGGAATTGACCCTGAGGCAGAAGCAGAAGAAACTCTTTCAAAAGCAAAGAAAATTCTTACAGATGAAGGGGTTGAAACTGGATTAATTGAAACTAAGAGTGTTGTAGGATTTCCAAAAGATGAAATCATCAAGGAAGTGCAAGAATTTGGCTATAATCTTGTCATAATGGGACGTAAAGGGAGGTCTGCAATTAAAGACATTGTATTAGGGGGTGTAAGCTCATCAGTTCTAAATAACTGTTTTGAACAGACCATTGCAATAATTAATCAGTAGGTAATCAAATTGGAAAAACTGAAAATTCTTCTTGTTGATGATGAGGTTGATTTTGTAACTACTCTCTCGGAGAGACTTTCTATGAGGGAGTATGATGTAAAATTTGCTACATCTTCTATTGAAGCAATGCCTCTTTTTTACAGTTATTCTCCACATCTCATTATTCTTGATATAAGAATGCCTGAGATGAATGGAATAGAGTTTCTGAAGTTGATAAAAAAAATCAATCCAGCTACTGAAGTCATAATGCTTACTGCTTATGGAGATGTAAAATATGTTGAGGAGGCTATGAAAGAGGGAGCGCTGGAATATATAATTAAACCAATTGATATAAAAGAGCTTATAATAAAGATTGAGAGAGTTAGAGAAAAAATTAAACAAAGGGGGTAATTTCAGATGTCAAATGAGGAGCTTAAGGCAAATGTTTTATTGGTAGATGATGAAGAACAGTTTTTGAAAGTGGTTTCACAGAGACTTGGTATGAGAGGACTCAAGGTAGAAGCTGCTACAACTGGTGAAGAAGCAATTAAAAAGGCTGATCAAAGGGACTTTGATGCAATTATTCTTGACCTTGTAATGCCTGGGAAAAGTGGGATAGAAGTTTTAAAAGAGATAAAAGCTAAACATCCTGATTTACAGATAATTATTCTTACAGGACACGGGACAGTTGAAGCAGGAGTTGAGGCAATCAAAGAAGGAGCAATTGATTTTATGCAAAAGCCAGTTGATTTTGAAAAGCTTATGAAGAAAATAGAGGAGGCAAAAAACAAGAGATTTCTAATAATAGAGAAGAAACACGAGGAACATCTAAAAGAAATTCTTCAGAGTAAGCCTTGGTAGAGGGTAGGCTGGGTCGCTGCGACCCAGCCATATGGAGAAACATGCTGACTTCATTTAGACAACTAAGTATGATTTTCCTCTAATGCAATGTTCTTAGCATTAAGGAAATTAATGCTTTTTGAGTTCCTTTGCCAGATATATGATATAATTTTTAATAGTTTCATTCGTAAAATCTTATGATTGTTTTAATCAAGAGGAATAGAAAGGATGCAAAATTTTAAAAGTGTAATTTTTGCATGTACAAATAAAAGTCAAGAAGAATGTTTTGTCAGAAAACTTTTTGGCACAAACAAAATCTATAGTGATAAAGTATTGTCAATTGAAAAGGGCGACATTCTTTTTCTCCTCAACATAGATACTGACACTATTTTTGGTCCTTTTATAGCTGACTCTAAGGGAGGAAAAAATATTGTGCCTGAGGCTTGGCAGGGAAGATATCCCTATCAGGTGAAAGTTGTCACAAACGGAGAGATAAAATCATTAAAAAATGCAAAGCAAATTCTCTCAAAATTAAATATTGAATGGCAGACTCATATAGTTGACCGTAAAAAAACTCAAATTTTGCTCAATTTATTAGACAATCCTAATTTAGACCTAAGTATGATTAAGCTTCCGAAATCTGAGCAACACGAAAAACCCAGATTAGAAGCGACTACCTTGTGGGATTACCCCAAACAGAGTTATGGCAAAACCCCTAAGGGAAATAATAAATATCCAGGTGTCACACCTGCCTTTATTATATACAATCTTCTAAAAAGATACACAGAACCGGGAGACCTTGTTTTAGACCCTATGGCAGGTAGCGGAACAACTTTTGATGTATGTAGAGAAGAAGGAAGAAGATGCATAGCCTTTGATATCTCACCTACACGTTCAGAGATTATTCAAAATGACGCACGTAGTATTCCTCTTGATAATGAGTCTGTTGATATGATTTTCATTGATTCGCCATATGGAGATAACATCAGATACAATGAAAATCCAAATTGTATAGGTAAAATCTCTGCTGAAACAGAGGATTTCTATAATGAACTTGAGAAGGTTATGAAAGAATGCCATAGAGTTTTAAAACCTGGAAAGATTCTGGCATGGCTTATTGGTGACCAATGGGTAAAGAAAAAATTTACTCCGGTTGGCTTTAGAATATTTGAAAGGCTATGTAAATACTTTGAACCCGTTGATATAATCTGTGTAGTGAGAAGGGGGCAAACGTCAAATACTGGTGTTTGGTATAACCGCGCGATAAGATTTAACTTTTATTTGAGAGGGTTTAAATATCTTCATATCATGCGGAAACCCGATATAAAAACTAAAGAGAGTAAAACAAAGAGAAAAATAAATTGGACTCAATACGAAAGAAAAAATGAAGATAAATAAGCTTTTGAAGCTTTATGAAGATTACAAAGAAAAGTATGGAGATAAGGTTTACAACTATATCTCAGATTTGCTAAAAGAAGCTAAAAACATTCACAAGGAAGACTGGGAAAAATCTCCCACTCCAAACAGAGATCATGAACAGTCATGGAGGGCTTTTAAAGGTAAGAATTTAGAAAAATTAATACTTTACATAATAAAAGACCAAGTTGAAAGGCTTGGTCTGAAAATTGTAGAAGGAAATACGCTTGAGAGAAAAAGTAGTGAAAATTTAACTGAAGAATTAAACAGGGTTAAGAGGAATTTACTCATTCACTACGGAGAATTTGGTTCTCATCTTCCAGATGTTGATTTGATAATCTATAATCCAAAAAATTGCGAGGTTATTGCAGTAATATCAAGTAAAGTAACTTTGCGTGAAAGAATTGCTCAAACAGGGTATTGGAAATTAAAGCTATCCACTGATTGCGTTACAAAAAATATAAAAGTTTTCTTTATAACACCTGATGAAGATGGAACACTTACCAAGAAAATACCTGCCAAAAAAGGAAGAGCCATAGTAGAGGTTGATACTGATGGTTGTTATGTAATGAGTGATGTCAAGATTGAAGAATCAGATAAAGTAAAAAATTTTTCTAACTTCATTCAAGATTTAAAAAAGTTGCTGAACAACTAATTTTCCCTGAATTCTTTTCAAAAGAAAAAATCTGGGGAAAACACTTATTCTACTTCTAAAATCAGATAAAGAATTTTGACTTTAAACAAGGGAGGAGATTCCTCGGCTACTTCCGCAGCCTCGGAATGACGAGAAGTTTTGTCACCATAAAGGAAACTTCATTTTTGTTTTTTAGAAGTCACCTACATTGTGTTGTTAAAGATTTAATGAATTTGCTAAATGATACTCCATTGAATACACTAATTTCTGTCACCCTGACGCAAAGCCGAAGGGTCTCCTTTTCTGTTAAATTAGTTATGGTTTTTGAAATGATATCAATGTCCGCCTACATGTAAAAGTCCTGATGCAGCAAGTATTAAAATCAAGCATTCCGCCAAAGCAAATATGAAATAGGCTATATCTTTCTTTCTCAAAAAAATCGGTAGTATTCTAATATAACAAAGTATGGTTACAGCTCCGAGAAATGCTACAGGAACAAAGTTTAAAAAGTCTCCTTTTGTAACCATACTTAACCATGCCCAGCCAGCCTGAATTCCTGCAGAGGACAAATATTCATGAGCCTTTAGTTTCCAGTATTTAGGAAGGTCTGATATGGGTATCTGGGGAGAAAGTATTCCTGTAATATAAATTATGAATGTTATAATAAGCAAAAGAAGTCCTATTTTCATCCCACAGTCAAGCCATTTTGCATAGGCAATCTGTTCTTCTTTAATCTGATGTTTTGTCATTTCTTAACCTCCATTATTTCCAAATTCCAAGTCCTTTAAGCAATGCTCTTAAGCCTGCAAAAAGAAGCATTGCAATAACAATATATCTAACTATCTTTGGTTTAGCTACGGCAAGGATTCTCACTCCAACTACTGAACCAAGCATTATACCCACAATACTCGGAGCAACCATCATTGGTAGAACCGCACCATTGTTAAGATAAATCCATGCTGCAGATGTATCTGTGATTGAGAGAAGAAATTTACTTGTAGCAACAGAGACTTTTAATGGTGCTCCCATTAAAAGATTCAAAACTGGAACATTTGCCCATCCAGCACCAAGTCCAAACATACCTGCCATTATTCCAATGGCGATGAAAAGAACAAGAGCTTGTGGAGTTCTATGCACTTTCCACTCAATCTCTTTTCCTGTTGATATTTCGTGATATATACCATTTATTTTTAGTGCCTGTGAAAGAGCATCTGCTTTCTTAACTTCAGGATATTCAGATTTTTTTGCAAGAAGCATTATTGCTACAATCATAAGAATTGTTGCGCCCAAAGCAATATTGACAATGTTAGGCGGAAGAGCAAGTCCTATCATAGCACCAACTATGGCAGAAGCTGAAGCAATAAGAGCGAGAGGTATTGCTAACCTTAAATCTGCAAAGCCTCTTTTTAAGAGTCCCGGTCCTGCAGCAAGGGCACCTGCCAGGGCAACAAAAAGTCCAGCACCTCTTACAAAATCCATATTAAACGGGAAGAAACCACCAACTATTGGAACAAAAAGAACACCGCCTCCGACTCCACCTAATACAGCCAAAACTCCGAGTATAAATGTAACAACAAACAAAATAAGGGGCCATGCCCACCATGGCATAGAACTGTCTGAAGGAGTTATTGTATCAGCAAAAACTGGCGAAACAGCAAGCAGAGAAAAGACTAAAAGAATAAGCAAACTCAGAGACCTTATGTTCATTCTAACCTCCTAATGTTTTAGATGTAAGATTATAAAATTATTACATAAATGAATGGGAAAAAGGTTATTATAATTTTTTATAGCCAGATAATTTATAATTGCTTTACATTTTTTTGCAGTTTTTTTATTATTATGTAAAGAACGAGACTGTTCAATAATTAAGGGTCATCCCGAGGGCTTTGCCCGAGGGATCTCTTCCTTTAACCGAGGAGATTCCTCGTCGCTAACACTCCTCGGAATGACACTTTGATTGTCACCCTGAGCGTAAGCAAAGGGTTTCCTCCTTTGGAGGCGAGGAATGACAGTTAGAGGTAATTAAGAGATCTAAGGACTTGTGGTTCATTGATTTTCAATAAACTACAAGTTTTTGAACAGTCTCTAAAGAATATCCAGGAGGTAAAAATGGGAAGGCAGATGAGAGTTTTACTTGTAGATGATGAAGTAGAGTTTGTAAAAACTCTTGCCAAAAGACTTGAGATGCGGGAACTTAAACCAGATACAGCATACAGTGGTGAGGAAGCAATAAAATATGCAGAAGAACAGGAACCAGATGTTATTGTTCTTGACTTGCGCATGCCCGGAATGGACGGAATTGAGGTTTTAAGACAGATCAGACAGGCATATCCAACAACGCAGGTTATTATTCTAACTGCTCATGGAACAGAAAAAGATAAGGAAGAAGCAGAAAAACTCGGAGCTTATGAATTTTTGAGAAAACCCGTTGATATTGAAACTTTAATGGACAAAATCAAGGGTGCTTATCAGAGAAAGCTTGAGCTTACAATGTCTGCAATTGCCTTTGCTGAAGAGGGTGAATTTGACACAGCAAGAAAAATAATGGAAAACAAGGAAGAAAAATAATTTAAATAGGTATTTCTATAGTAACTGTTTTATCGTTGCATGTAATTTTTATATTGGTAAGTAATAGTATTTCTTGAACTGTTGAAATTTGCCATATTTCTTGTGTGATATTTTCTGTAAACTCGCCCTCATATTTTACTGTTAATCTGATGAAGCCATTTTCTTTGTTAGCTGTTACAATGATATTTGTATCAGGTTTAGATTTCTTCAAAAAGCTATCTACTGCATAAAATATTGCAAATTCCAGTATAAATGGTGAATTTTCAATATCAGGTAGGGATGAGGGTAAATCATATTTTAAAGAGACTTTTTTTCTATTGGAATATCTTTTGAGTAATTCAAATAATTCCTCAATAGCAGAGTTTAATTTAAAGGAGCTTTTAAGATTGTCCATTCTGTGAGCGAATCTGTTGAAATAGTTGATAAAATTTACACTTTTGTTTATTTGATTTTCAATTGCCTCAAGACTTTCAATAACATAGGGCATTTCTTTTTTATCAATAGATTTTTTGCCTTTACATATATCACTGATTAAACCTGCAGATTCTTTTATTAAAGCAAGATGATTGTTGATTTCATGGGTAAAATCTGCGATAATCTTGCCTACAAAAGCTAAGGGTCTTTCAATCATTCCATTTCCTCCTTTTTTAGCTTTGCGCTGTTAATTTTTGATACTAACTCTTCAATATCAACAGGTTTTATTAGATAGTCAAAAGCACCATTCTGTAAACTTTTGTTTATTCTTTCATTATCACCGTATCCTGAAAGCATAATTACCTGAATAGAAGGATTTATTTCTTTTATCCTTTTTAATACTTCAAGTCCATCTGTATCCTGTAGTCCTATATCAAGGATAATAACATCAGGTATTTGCTTTATAAATGTAATGGCTTCGGAAAAACTGGTTACTCCGTTTGCATCATATCCTCTAAGATTTAGTCTTTCAGCTAAGGTTGTAACTAATTCCTGTTCATCATCAATTATTAACAATTTGGCTTTTTTCATGTAATTTCCTCCATTTCAGGATTGACAGGCATTTCTATTGAAAAGATGCTACCTTTACCAACTTCACTCATTACTTTAATATCACCACCAAGTTTTTTTATTATTCCATAGGAAATATATAAACCCAATCCAGTGCCTTTTTTCTTTGTAGTATAAAAAGGTTCAAAAATATGCTTAAGACGATCCTTCGGAATCCCTGGACCGTTGTCTTTAATTGATATTTTTATGTGATTATCGTCAATAAGCTTTGTTTTTATCTCTATTTGTCCTCCTATATCAACCACGTCAACAGCGTTATTTATTATGTTTAATAATACCTGCTGTAATTGCCCTTTATCTGTTGTAATCTTGGGCAAATTTTCTTCAAAATCGTAAACTATTTTAATTCCTTTAGCTTGAATTTCTTTTTCTATAAATCCAATTACTTCCTGTATTGCTTCGTTTATATAAAAATCTTCTCTTGCTTTATCTATCTTTTTAGAAAAGCTTAAAAGTCTGTGAGTAATTGTCCTGCACCTTGTAACACTATCCTGTATTGAACTTATAAGCTGAATAAATCTTTCTTTATTTTGAGATATGTCTCCATACTCCAGTAAGTCTTTCATTAACCCTGCTTTCTCATTTATAATTGCCAGAGGATTGTTTATTTCATGGGCAACTCCGGCAGCAAGCCTTCCTATGGATGCAAGTTTATCAGCATGCTCAGCATTTGCTATTGCAATTTCTCTTTCGTGGTCAGCTTTATGCACTCTGTTAACAAGACTATTTATTGAACTTGTTATTACAAAAAAAATCAGTGCAATACTGAAAATACTTATTAAGGTAACTTCTTTTGTAAAAAAGGAGGGAATTTTTTCATAGGGTTTTGAACATATTGTTGTTACAAGTATCCATGGAGTTTCTTTAATAGTTCCATATGCTATGTATGCCTGTTTTTTGTTTAGTTCTATATCATAAATCTTTATATTTTTGCTGTCTGCTTCTATGTTTAGAAAAGGAAGTTTTAAAGATTCAAGAGCATTACCAAAAAGCTTTGAATTGGTCTGAAGTATTTTGTTTCTATTTATAAGAAAAACATCATCCTGAGAACCAAGTTCAAGATTTGCTACTAATCTCTGTAAAATATCCATATTTATGGATACCCTTAAAAGTCTAAAATCGCCATTGGAAGGTAAATCTTTTTTTATAATTATTGAGAAATGTGGAATTTTTCTGTATCCAAGAAAAACATCTGTTACATATTCTGTCCTTAATGTCATATCTTTAAACCATTCTGTCTGAGAATAATCTTTGCCTTTCAGTTGATAGGGTCCTACATATAAAGTTTGTATACCTTTGCTATTAACTATTCCCATATCAACAATCCCTTCAAACTCTCTTTTGAAGTCAGAGTAAAGCTTATAAAATTTCTTTTCATTGGTAAAATAGTCTTCGGGATAGGAACTTATAATAAATTTAAGAGCAGAAATTCTCTCAGAAATAAAAAATTCAAGGGAATGTCTTGTTTCCTGCATCTGCCATTTCAGATTATTTCTAAATTCGTCATGAACTATTTGATATATCCATAAATAGGTAATAGTTACTACAATACCAAGGGGAATAATGGCAAAAAATGTGTTAAGCAAAATAAGTCTGAATTTAAGATAAAAATATCTATCTTCGGTAAGTTTTGTTAGAAATTGTCTGAGAGGATTAAACATTTTTTAAATTATAGCAGATTTTAGAAATAAGGGGAAATTAATTTTCAATCCCGTAATTTTTTAATTTTCTCCAAAGTGATACTCTGTCAATTCCAAGGATTTGTGCTGCCACTGTTTTATTATTACCCACTTCTCTTAAAATCCATTTTATATACTCCTTTTCCAGTTCTTCTAAGGACATAAATTTACCCTCTTTTTTGGTAAATACCTCTATTTTTAGTTCTTTTAAATCTGATGGAAGGTGTTCAACGTCAATTTGTGAGGAATTACATAGGACAACAGCCCTTTCTATGATATTTTCAAGCTCTCTCACATTTCCCGGGTATTCGTAGTTAACAAGAAGATTAATTGCTTCTTCTGAAACCCCAGTTATTTCCTTTTTCATGAGTAAAGAGTATTTTTTTGAGAAATAGGCAACTAAAAGAGGAATGTCATCTTTTCTATCTCTCAAAGGAGGTATTTCTATATTGACAACGTTTAATCTGTAATAGAGGTCTTCTCTGAATTTCCCGTTTTTGACTTCCTCTTTAATATCTCTATTTGTTGCTGCTATGAATCTCACATCAACTTTTATTGGCTCAGTTGCACCAAGTCTGAAGAACTCTCTCTCCTGAATCACTCTTAAAAGTTTAGCCTGCATGGTTAAGGACATCTCTGTTATCTCATCAAGAAATAAACTGCCTGAGGATGCCATTTCAATTAAGCCTTTTTTTAGAGCATTAGCTCCTGTAAATGCTCCCTTTTCATGTCCAAAAAGTTCATTGCTGAGAAGTTCTTCAGAGAAGGCTCCACAATTTACTGCAAGAAAAGGTCCTTTTTTTCTTAAGGAATTCAGATGAATATATCTTGCAAAGAGTTCTTTCCCTGTTCCACTTTCTCCAGTAATTAGAACATTGCAATCTGTTGGTGCAATCTGACGGGCTATTTCAAGAAGTTTTAACATTTTGCTATTCTGGGTAATTATGTTGACTTTTTCGTGAAAATCAAGTTGTTGGCGAAGCTGTTTTACCTCTTTCTTCAGCTTCACTTTTTCAGAGGCTTCCAGTATAATCTTGCGAATGATGTCTAATTTAAAAGGTTTTGCAATGTAGTAGAAAGCTCCCTGCTTCATTGCAGTTACAGCATTTTCAACAGTAGCATATCCTGTTATCATAACTACCTCTGTATCAGGATAAAGAGCTTTACACTTTTTTAATATTTCAAATCCATCAACTTTCTCCATTTTAATGTCAGTTAATACAATATCAAACTCCTGCTTTTCAATAAGTTTTAAAGCTTCTACTCCACTGTCAGTACCTGTAACATCGTATCCTTCTTTCTTTAAGACGTGTTCAAGATTTTTTAAAGTTATTTTTTCGTCATCTATGACAAGAACTTTAATCATTTCCATTTCTTGGAAGCATTATTATAAAAGTCGTTCCTTTACCTAAAGTGCTATCAACACAGATGCAACCATTGTGGTCTTTAATCAATTCCTGCGCTATAAACAATCCCAACCCCGAGCCTTTGTTTTCCTTTGTGGTGAAAAATGGCTCAAATATTCTAAGTAAATTTGCTGTATCTATTCCGGGACCAGTGTCTTTAATTTCAATACAGATAAACTCCTTATTGCATGGCATTTCACCAATGCATTTTCCTTCTTCCTTTAAAATGAAATATCTATCAAATGCTTCCTGACTGTAAGAATAAGCTTTTATGCTTACTTTTCCCTCTTCTCCTGATGCCTGTATGGCATTCTTAATGATATTGATGAGAACTTGTTGGATTCTTTGTTTGTCCGCATAGATTGAAAGATTATCCTCTATATCAACGGATAGTTTTACTTTTGTAGGTATTTCTCCTTTAATTAAAAGGATTGTGTCATCTATTAACTTGTTGGCAGGAATATTTTCTTTTGTCAGTTCCTTTCTTCTTGAAAAATCAAGAACTGTTCTTATGATATTTTTAGCTCTCTCTGTCTGTGATTCAATTGCCTGAAGAAGTTCTTTTTTATATTCCATATCTGAATCTTCAATTTCTTCAATCAATATCTGACAGGAAGTTGAAATATTTGATAAGGGATTGTTAAGTTCATGGGCAATTCCTGACAAAAGAGTGCCAAGAGAAGAAAGTTTCTCTGCCTGTATAAGTTGCTTTTGTTTTGACTCAAGTTCTTTGAGAAGTTTATTAAAGGCATTGACAAGAGATATAATCTCTTTGTCATGAGATTTAGTCTGAATTTGATATACCTTCCCTTCTGCTAACTCTTTTATCTGACTTTCAAGATGTTTCAATGTTCCAGAAATAAGTTTTGTAAAACCTAATCCAAAAAAAATAAAGGGAATAACAAAAAATATAATTATCACAAAAATGCTATATTTTAAAATGTTATTCAGACTGTCTTTTATTATTTTGCGTTCAGTAGTTTTAATATTTTCTGCAATATGTGTAAGGAGTTTGCCTTTTTCTCTAATTGATTTTTCAAGCGCATAGGCAGAGGGTGAGTTAATTTTTCCCTTTAACTGTAACATCAATTCTTCATAACTTTGAAGAGTTTCGGAAAATTCTTTTATTGCATTTTCTATTTTCAACCCTTCAAATTTGTTATTTTTTATGAAATCTTTGACATTTTTTATATATTCCAGATTTTCATTGTAGTCTGATTCGTTTTTATAGAGAAAAAAGTTTTTTTCAGTTCTTCTAATTTCCTGCATTGTTTCAAATAAGTTTGAGATATTTTCCTCAAGCTCTATCTTTTGTTTAACTATCCATACATCAGACAAAAGAATCATTGACAATCCAATGGTCACAGCTATTCCTGAGATATAGAAAAGCATAATCTTCTGTGCAATACTTTTAGGAAACATAGTATAATTTAAATTAACTGCATTGCAAAATGCAACGGATAGTTAATTTTTGAAACAAGCTCGATTAATCTCAATGGTTAATTTTTCAGAAAAGAACATCAATTTATTTTTTGGCATACAAAATGCAAAAAGGCAAAGCAGACCTTTATTAAGATATATTTAGGGCATTTTCATTAATATATGAGGAGGTTTTGTTATGAGGGTTAAGGACATTAAAATGGGTTTTCGTCTGGGATTGGGTTTTGGGGGTATTCTTTTTATTACTGTTATTATTGTCTTTATCGGTTTATTTAATGTCCAGAAGGTACAAGCTTTGCTTTTCAGGGTTGTGAATGGTGATGTTAAAAAGCTGGAACTTGCTGAAAATATGAAAGAAATAATTCAAGAAGAAGCTATTGATTTGAGAAATATTCTTTTACTTAAAAATTCAACCGAGAAAGAAATGAATGTAAAAAAAGTAAACTCAGAAAAGGAGAAATTTAGGGAACTTCTTTCAGAACTCAAAAAACAGTGTAGTAGTAGCGAAGCAAAGACATTACTACAAAAGATTGAAGAGGATTGCAAGACAAGAGAAATTTTGATAAACAAAAGCATTCAGCTTGCTCTTGATAATAAAACAGTAGAAGCGGCCAATCTCCTTGAAAAGGAGCTTAGGGATGTAGGTAAAAAATGCAGAGACGATATAAATGGTCTTCTTACTTATATAGATGATAAGGAAAATAAAGATATACAGGAGGAGGATAAAGTATTTCGCAAGGAGCGAAACATAGAGTTTGCTCTCAGCGGAGTGGCTGTAATTTTCGGTATAGCATTTGCATTTTATACCATCAAAGGAATTACCAGTCCTGTTTCAGAATTGAAAGAAAAACTTTCAAGAATTGCCGAGGGGGATTTCATTGTAGATATAAAATCTGACAGAAAAGATGAAATCGGAGAACTTCTCAATTCAGTAGATTCAATGAGGTTAAAGCTCAAGGAAAATATGCTCAGAATTCTTGACGCCTCCAATCAACTCTCTTCTGCTTCTGAGGAGCTATCTGCTACGGTTCTTCAAATGGCAAAAAGGGTAGATGAGCAGGCAACAAAGACAAATCAGGTGGCAACAGCAAGCACAGAAATGTCTCAGACTGTTCTGGATATTGCAAAAAATGCATCAAATATTGCCTCTGCAGCTACAGATGCATTGAATGTTGCAGAGGAAGGCAAAGATGTGGTAAATAGGACTGTTACTGAGGTCAAGGAAATAGCAAATAAGGTTTCAGAAACCTCCTATGTTATTCAGTCTCTTGGAGAACAATCAAAGCAGATAGGAGAGGTTGTTAATATGATAAAAGAAATCGCTGACCAGACAAATCTTCTTGCTCTCAATGCAGCAATTGAAGCTGCAAGGGCAGGGGAGCAGGGAAAAGGTTTTGCAGTAGTTGCTGATGAGGTCAGAAAGCTTGCTGAAAGGACAACAAAAGCAACAGAACAGATAAGTGAGACTATAAAAACTATACAGAATGAGACGGTTGTTGCTGTATCCGCAATGCAGGAAAGTCTTCAAAAGGTGGAAACAGGAGTTAGCCTTTCAAAAGAGGCTGAAAATGCATTGCTCAAGATAGTCAACAGTGTTAATAGCCTTCAGTCTATGGTTCAACAGATAGCCTCAGCAACAGAGGAGATGTCTATGGTCTCCGAACAGATAAGCGGTGACATCGCTGTTGTGGCAGATGTTTCAAAGGAAACAGCATTGGCTTCTGAACAGATTGCCCAAGCATCTCAAGACCTTGCAAAGTTATCTATGGATTTAAAAAATATTGTCAGTCAGTTCAGAATGGAGTAAGCCATGAAATTCTCTCATCTTAGCATAAGAACTAAGATATTCCTGTCGATTATAATTGTAGTTCTTGTAGTATTCATAGACACTTTTTATATCACTTTTTACAAGAGTGAACAGGCAATTGTTAAGCAGGCAAAGGAGGATAATCTGCAACTTCTTAGTAACTGGATTTTAAACATCAATAATGAGATAACTTACACTGAAAAAATAATGGACTTAATTGCTATTGAAATTGACAAGGATAAAAATTTAGAGGAACAAGTTGAGATAATTAAAAAGAAATGCAGCAGGTTTTATGCATTTTTCGCATTTGATTCTAACGGCGGAATTGTTTTTAGCTCTGACCATAGTAAGATTGATTTCAATCCTTCAATGGTTTATAAATCTTTAAAAGATGGATATCCGGAGTTTCTTAATTTAAAAAAATCTTTTATATTTGCACCTTCTAATTCGGCATTAAGGGATTATGTATTTGTTTTTACACCCTTCATAAAGATAGGAGATGACGAAAATAGGAAAAATGTAGTTATAGCGGGGGCTATAAAAAAGGACGATCTGTTTAGAGAGCTTAAGGAGTTTTCTAATTCAAATCCCGAAGGCTCAGAATGGATTATTTCAGAGAGGGGAAATATCATCTGGGGAAGAGATAAGACATTAATTGGTAAAAGACTTCAGGAAGTTCAAAATTATTTTCATGTAAACATAGATAAGCTACATGAATCTCTACTTCAAAGGAAAGAAGGGGCGATTTCTTATGAGTGGCAGGGGAAAACAAATCTTATAGTATATAAACATATGGAAAATCCTGCCTGGAGCATGATTTTAGTTTTCAATAACATCCAGGGTATAGAAACATTGGAGAAATTTAAAAAATATCTAATAGGTATTATTTTATTTAACATGTTTTTTGCAGTAGTTCTGGCAAAACTTTTAGCTCAAGGAATTACAAAGCCTATAGAAGGGCTTATTAAAGAGGCATCTAAACTTGAAAGAGGTGATTACAATCTCTCACTTCCAGTACATAGAAAAGATGAAATCGGTGTTCTCGCAAAAGCTCTTAAAAAAGCCATAGAGGAGATACAGAGAAGGCAAGAAGCTGAGAAAAATCTTCAATTTCAACTCTTAAATGAGCATAAACTTGCTGAAGTGGGACAGCTTGTAGCAGGATTGGTTCACAATCTCAATAATCCATTGAATGGAATTCATGGTTTTGCTCAGTTGCTAAAGATGAAAAATTCTGATAATGCTGAAATGTGTGATATGATTCTTTCTGCTACTGAAAATATGAAAAATATTATAAAAAATGTTTTAAGCAAAACTCGCTTAGAACAATCAACACAGGAAATGCCAGTAGATTTAAATAAAGTATTATCTGTTGAACTTGATTTTCTTCAGGCAGACATGTTTTTTAAACATGAGGTTGAAAAATTTATTGAATTGGATAAGTCTTTACCTTTAATAAAAGGAGTTTACAGCGATTTCAGCCAGAGTTTCAGTAATATAATTAAGAATGCTCTTGATGCAATGCGAAATACAGATAAAAAGAAATTAACTGTAAAAACATACTTTGCAGACAATTATATACATGTACAAATTAGTGATACTGGGGAAGGAATTCCTGAAAAAAATATAAAATATATATTTGAACCATATTTTACAACTAAACGTTATATAGAAGAAGGGCAGGAAAGCAGACCTGCAGGCACAGGACTTGGTTTGTACATGGTACAAGAACTTTTGAAGAAATACAACGCAGAATATGATATCCAGAGCAAAGTTGGAGAAGGAACAACTTTTACAATTAAATTCCCCTATGCAAAGCAGAATAATAGACAAGTATAAAAATATTTTGTGACAATATGAAAAATCAAAGTTATTCAGTAAGAGGCTGTTCAATTATTAAAGGTCATTCCGAGCACCCTCAATGGGTGCGAGGAATCTGAGTCGTAGGTCCACCCTGAGGCAAAGCCGAAGGGTCGCCTCCTTAAATCGGAGATAAGGAGATTCATCGCAGACCCTTCGCCTACGGCTCAAGACTCGCTTCGCTCGGCTCGGAATGACAGATGGAGGTAATTGAAAAATTTTAGAGCTTGTAATTTATTGAATTTCAATAGGTTACAAGTTTTTGAACAGTCTCCAGTAAAAAAGGGAGGGGTAAATGTCTGAAAGCACCAATGATTTTAAAAATGTATCAAAACATATTTTACCAACATCCTCAAATCTACTGGGTTTGTGTTTTATATTAATCAGTTTTCTCAAACTATGGAAAATGGACAAAAAGATTGACTTTATTCTTGATATTTTCGTTGGAATAGCTATAACGCTTTTCCTTCTCTCAAGCATATTTTCCTATATGTCCATGCGTGCGAGAAAAAAGTCATTATTTTATGAAAAAATAGCTGATGTAATTTTCCTCATAGGTCTGTTTTTTATAACACTTATTTCATTAATGATAACCTTTGAATTGCTATAAAAGGCTGTTCAATTACTGACTGTCATTAATATGCATAGATGGAGGAGATTCCTCGTCACTTACGCTCCTCAGAATGACAGGGAGAGTGTACCTCAGAATGACAGACTTGGAGTGTTTCTGAATTAGACAGAGGGGCGATTGAAATATAGTTTATATTTTAGTAACTTTTTAGAAATTACAGTCCTTTGAGTATTATGATTGCCATAGGCAAGGGGGGCACGTTAAAGTAGTATTGTAAAAGTGATAGAGCTGAAAGGTCTTATAGGGCATGTTCCATACTTAGGTCTTTTTCTTCTCCTCATACTTGGGGGTATCGGCTTGCCTTTTCCAGAAGATGCTACGCTAATTCTTTGCGGCTTTTTAATCTCAACGGATGTGATAAAACCTGTTCCTGCTTTGCTCGTTGTTTATTTGGGAGTATTATTTGCGGATGTTTTTCTATATTTTGTTGGTAAAAAATATGGTCGCATGATTGTTACTCATAGGAAATTTAAGAAAATATTGACTTCTGAAAGGCTTGCATGGCTTGAAGATAAATTTAGTAAGTGGGGAGTTATTATTATCCTTTTGGGAAGGCATATTGTTGGACTAAGGGCTCAAATAATCATTGTATCTGGCGTAATGAAACTCTCCTTTTTAAAATTCCTGATTGCCGATGGAATATCGTCATTATTTACGATTGCTCTCATGGTTGGAGCAGGATACATGGGAGGCAATAGCTTACAGATCATAAAAAATGACATAACAAAAATTGAACATATAGGAATTTTGCTGGCTGTAATCGGACTTGCAGGATATGTAATTTTTAAATATTTTAAATCACTCTATCGCAAAAAACCTGAAAAAATTTAATTTTTTAAATCAGAATAAGCGCCTCTTGTCCATTTTTCAAAAAATTCATCAAAAAACTGATCCATAGCTTTTGTCTTACCAGTAGAAAGATGTCCATAAAGAAGTGATAACTGTTTTCTTGCCTCTGACTTTGGCTCTCCGTCAACTACAACTTTCCACATTGCCGCAACCAGTCCTGATCTGTCTGCACCAGACTTACAATGTATTAAAACAGGACGTGGTGCAGATTTGAAAATCTCAATTAATTTGCGAACCTCTTCATCAGTAAGTTCACGTTTTGCTGAAAGGGCTATATCATAATGTTTAACATTCAGTTCTGAACTTACTTGTAATTCTTCTATATACCAGGCAGCATTAGGATTTTCCCCACGAAGATTCAGTATGCTTTTAATGTTATATTTTTTGATGTAGTATTTAAGTTCGTCTCTGTCAAGCTGAGCAGACCTGTAAGCTTTTCCAGGAGTAATTATGTGAAAATTGCCCTGTTCTTCCATATACAGATGAAGACAAAGTAGTAAAATAGTTAAAGATGAGATGAATATGAGAATAAGTTTAACCCTGAACGACATTTTTGCCTCTCTCCAGATATATGCTTACTGTAGTTCCTTCCCCAATTCTGCTTTTTATCTCTATTTTTCCTCCGTGCACTTGCACGATTTCCTTACAGATACTCAATCCAAGTCCTGCTCCTTTAGTCTCTCCTGAACGAGCTTTATCTACTCTGTAGAAACGGTCAAAGAGCTTATCTAAATCTTCCTCAGGTATGCCAACACCTGTATTTTTTACCTCAATGAGAACATAATCTTGGTCTTCTTTGATAGAAATGTCTACTTTCCCTTGTTGAATGTTATATTTTATGGCATTGTCAATAATGTTTGTAAAAAGCTCAAGTAGAGATGCTCTATCTCCGAAAGTTGTAAGCTGCTCATCTCCATGAATAGATATCTTGATATCTTTTTGCTCTGCAAGGGGATTTAAAAGTTTCACCACATCCTTAAGGATTGAATATAAGTTTATCTCTTCAAATTTAAGCTCTGCTCTGTCAGAACTTAAACGAGCAAGCATGAGCAGTCTCTCTATCATATTGAGCATAATCTTAGCTGCATCCTTAATGGCAATAAGTGCATTTCTATATTCTTCTGAGCTTCTTTCTTTTCTTAAGGTAATCTCACTATGGCTTAGAATTACTGACAGCGGTGTTCTTAGCTCGTGGGAAGCATCACTTACAAACTGTTTCTGTCTGTTAAATGCTCTTTCAAGGTTATCAAAGGTATGATTAAAGGAAGAGGCAAGCCCTTTTAGTTCCGATGGAATATCTTTTTCATTAATTCTTTCTGACAGATTAGATTCTGAAATTCTGCTGATGGTCTCAGATATTTTTTTTACCGGAGTTAGAGCTTTCTTCGCAATGAATAAGCCACCGAATGTTGAAATTGCCATCAATACAAGTATGGATATAGACAGAATCCTTCCATAATCCTCAAGAAGCTCAATTTTACTATCTATATTCTCTGCACATTGTATGATAAGGTTTGAGATGGGGAAATTGACGAGTCTTGCGGTTTTTTTATTTAGATAGATAGTTTTAAAACTTATTTGCTCATTTCTTTTTTGAAAGGGAAGTTCAAGATTTTTAAGAGATGCAGATTTTTCAACTGTTGTGCCATCAAGTTTTCTAATCTGAAAGTAATATCCTGATTTTGGAGAGCTATACTCCCACATGAGCTCATCGGAAAATTTAAATTCCCTTCCATCTTCACTTATCAAAGTTGCCAAAGCCTTTGCCCTTGAAAGAAGGCTTGAATCAATAGAGTCATAAATTATTTTTTCAAGACCAAGATAAAGAAACAAACCAAGAGCAAATAAGCTTAAGGATATAACGATTAAGTAGAAGACTATGATTTTTGCCTTTATAGATGAAAACATTTTTATTCCTTAAGGATGTAACCTGCACCACGCACAGTATGGATGAGTTTTCTATCAAAATCTTTGTCTATCTTGTTCCTTAGACGATTTATAAATACATCTATGACATTGCTGTCAAAGTCAGAATTTTCATCATAAATGTGCTCTATGAGTTTAGTTCTGCTCAGCACTTTATTTTTATTTAAAGCCATATACTCAAGCAAAGAATACTCCTTTGGCGAAAGTGAAATTTGCTTTCCTCCTCTCATTACCTCATGAGTTGCCATGTTGATAATGAGGTCATCAATTTCAATAGTAGAAGCCTTTATATCAGAGAGTCTTCTTAACAGTGCTCTTATGCGTGCCAGAAGTTCTTCAAAAGAAAAGGGCTTTGTAAGGTAATCATCAGCGCCACTGTCAAGTCCTGATACTTTATCCATTACAGTGTCCTTTGCTGTAAGCATCAAAACAGGAGTTTTCATTCCTGCTTTGCGGATTTTCCTGAGAATAGTCATTCCATCAACAATTGGTAGCATTATATCAAGAATTATCAGGTCTGATGGTTGATTTTCTGCCATGAAAAGCCCTTCCTCACCATCATATGCTACATCTACAGCATAACCTTCCTCTTCAAGTCCCTTCTTTATAATGTCTGCAAGGGATTTTTCATCTTCCACAATCAATATACGCATAATTTATTTTACCCCTTCTTTTAGTAAAAAGGGGGCAAAGTCTGCCCCTTTTTGTTCCTATCTTTCAATTTCTCTTTTTTCCTTGCCTTCGTGTTCTTCTTTGTCATCAGAATCCGTATCAATCTTTAAAACCTTTCCATTTCCTGCATCAACCTTCACATCAGCGATAGTTTTATCAGCTTTAACAATCTCAACACCGTAGACAAGATAATCGTTTTCATTTTCAAGTTCTACCTTAAGCACCTTGCCTGGCACTTGCTTCAAGGCTGCATTAACCGCAGCATCCATTGAGATAGCAGCTTTCTCTGCAAATTTTGCCTCCTCCTGATCGCTCACCTTTATGCTTCCAGCTATACCTGCCTGTTGAGCATAACCTGCACCAAGGGCAATAAGACCTGCAAGCATAATGCCACCGAATATCATTAATGCCTTTTTCATTTTAGTCACCTCCTTTCTTTTAAGTTTTGTAAGCATTCACGTTAGCTTACGATTTCATTTTATAAAATGGAAGATTACAGAAAGATGAACATTTTATCAGGTTGCATTTTTTATATGGTGATGCATTTTGTAACATTGAGTTTGAACCCTTAAAATAAAAAAAACTAATAAATTCAACAGTTTCATATTTAAATGCTTGTTGGCATAAAAAATGCATTATCAAAAACAGAATCTTTCAAAGAGGAGGAATTTATGAAGAGGCTAAGAGATTTTTTAAACAGATTTTGTGATTATATGGCTGCTATTTCCTTTGCCGAGGCAGGAGAGTTTGATACAGCAAGAGAAATTTTAAGAGAGACAAACAGAGATAGACAGATAAAAAGACAGCGGACTACACAAGTAAAAAGATTTCAGATGAGAGCTTAAAAAGGGAAGGGGGATTAACTCCCTCTTCTGATTAAATTTTAAACCAGGATTGTGTCTATAACATCTTCAATTTTTTCAATGAATATTATCTCCACTCCCTTTTTAAAATCATCAGGAAGGTTTTCTATATCTACTTTATTTCTGTAAGGAACTATCACTGTCTTTACTCCTGCTCTTTTAGCAGCAAGGATTTTTTCTTTTATGCCTCCCACAGGAAGTATTCTTCCGCTAAGGGTAAGCTCTCCTGTTACTGCTACATCTCTTCTTGCAGGTCTGTTTGTAAAAAGGGAAATTAAAGCCATTGCAATTGTTGCTCCTGCTGAAGGACCATCTTTAAGGATTGCTCCCTGAGGAATATGAATGTGTATATCAAAGGCATCAAAAGCCTCTTCAGAAATACCGAATAAAGAGGAGTTGCTTCTTACATAACTTAAAGCAGCCTGAGCTGATTCTTTCATAATATTTCCAAGTGAACCTGTAAGAATTAACTCTCTTTTTCCTCTCATTTTAGCAGCCTCTATAAATATAATGTCACCACCTGTTTCTGTCCATACAAGCCCTGTAACAACTCCTACCCTGTTTTTTGCATCAGTTACTTCAAAGAAATATCTTCTGGGACCGAGATATTTTTCCACTACTTCAGGCGTTACTTTGATTGAGTTTTTAGGTTTATTTTCCCTCACCACTTCAGTAGCGATTTTTCTGCATATAGTTGCAATCATTCTTTCAAGATTTCTTATCCCTGCTTCCCTTGTATATTCCTGAATTATTTTTAAAATAGTCTCTTCACTAAACTCAGGTGGAAACTCAGTAAGCCCTTGTTCTGTAATCTGTTTTGGTATCAGATGTTTAAGAGCTATGTTCTTCTTTTCTTCCTCAGTGTAGCCTGAAAATTCAATAACTTCCATTCTATCAAGAAGAGCATGCTGAATATTATCAGGGATATTTGCAGTAACAATGAACATAACTCCTGAAAGGTCAAAGGGAACATCAAGATAGTGGTCAATGAAGGCATAATTCTGTTCTGGGTCAAGAGCTTCAAGAAGTGCTGAAGCAGGGTCTCCCTTAAAGTCCTGACAGATTTTGTCAATTTCATCAAGCATTAAAACAGGATTAGCTACTCCTGCTCTTCTTATTTCTTCTATAATTCTTCCAGGTTTTGCTCCTGCATAGGTTCTTCTGTGTCCTCTAATTTCAGCCTCATCTTTTATTCCACCAAGAGAGATTCTCGCAAACTTTCTCCCAAGAGCATCTGCTATTGATTTTCCAATTGAAGTCTTTCCTGTGCCTGGAGGACCTGCAAAACAAAGGATTGAGCCTTTTGTTGAAATTGAACTAAGTCTGTCTTCAACAGCTTTGTTTATTGCTAATTTTACCTCTTCAATTTTGAAAGGCTTGGCAATGTAGTGAAAAGCTCCTCTTTTTATTGCTTCAACAGCACTGTCTACAGCTGCATAGGCAGTAATCATTATGACCTTCGTGCTTGGATATTTTGCTTTTACTTTTTCAAGCACTGCAAAGCCGTTTAATCCCTCCATTTTGATATCAGTAAGAACAATTTCAAACTCCTGCTTGTCAAGAATTTCAAAGGCTTCTTTACCGTTTTTTGCAGCCACAACTTCATAATTTTCTTTTTTTAAGACATGTTCAAGATTTTTTCGTGTTATATCTTCATCGTCAACGATTAAAATTCTTGAGTTTCTGTTTGATGAAAGGATTTTTACTGCAAGATGCTCAAGAATTCTATTCTTAACATCATTAAGTCCGTAATGCCTTTCATTTAAAATTCTTTCTGCTCTTTCAAGATTAAGGTTATCAGATGTTTTTATATTCCACGGGAGACTGACAAGATATTCAATGTAGGTTAATGTAATGGTATATTCTGCTGTGGAAGGATTCATTTTTGAGAGAAGTTCAAGCTCTTTCATGGCAACATCTTTAACATGAGAAGGCATGCCTGATTGAGAAATCTTATTGCTTAGTTCTTCAACTATAGTGATTTGAGATTCTTCTGTCTGGTTACTTTTTTTAAATAAACCCATCTTTATATCTCCTATTGCATTTTACAAATATGACGATGCAAATTGCAACATAAAATTTTAGGTCGTAATCAAAAAATCTAATAAATTCAAGAGCTTAATGCTATGGCATAAAAATTGTTTTTTCTTTTAGTGAGGTTTTCAAGGAGGGAATACGATGAGAATAAAAGATTTTATGAACAAGTTTGATGATTATATGGCTGCTATTTCCTTTGCCGAGGCAGGAGAGTTTGATACAGCAAGGCAGATTGCAAGAAAGAAGACTAAAATTTTAGTCATTTGCTCAGGTTCAGAAGAAGATAACTATGCAATAAAGTATGCTGTGAGTTTAGCAAAAAGAGTTCAGGGAGTCGTAAAAATTCTTGTTAATGGAGGGAGTTCAAAAAATTTAATAGAACAGCTTGGGGGAGGAGTTTTTTATGAAATTTTAAGTTTCAGTGATTTTTTAGAAGTTGCTCGTTACATTGAAGAATCTGACTTGATAATCATAGCAGATGAAAAAATGTTTGATGAAATCAAACTTAGGAATATCCCATTGATTTTTGTTCAGCCAAATAAAACTTTATTAGGAGGATAAGATGTCAAAGAGGAAAAAAAGTTTTGTCAGAGTTTTATTTTTCGGAGCAATTACAGGGATTCTTTATGCTGGCTTGTTCTTTAATGAGCCAATAATTAATGCATTATGTGCAAGAGGTGGGCTTTATGCCTTATTCCCTGTGGCAACTGCTTTTGTTTTTTCCTTTGCACACGGTAATTTTACAAACTACTTCTGGCAGGCACTTGGAGTTGAAGCAAAGAAAGGTGCTGAGAAAACTTTACGTGACAGACCTGTTGAGAGAAAAGAAATAAGAACACAATTAAGAGCTTAAGGCTATTCAATAAAGGGTCATCCCGAGGGCTTTGCCCGAGGGATCTCCTTCGCTAAAGATTTGAGGAGATTCCTCGTCGCTTACGCTCCTCGGAATGACAGAGGGGGTGTATCTTGAAAGGTGAGAATGTTTTTTCTGGGAATGACAGAGAGGTAATAAAAAAATTGAGGGACTTGTAGTTTATTGATTTTCAATAAATTATAAGTTGTTAACAGTCTTAATTTTTTAAGTAGGAGGAAAAGATGATAGAGTTAACAACAAATTTTATTGATTTAAACTGGCTCAATGTAATGTATCTGTTTTTTGTAGGTCTTGTTGGAGGACTTGTAAGCGGATTTATAGGCTCAGGAGGTGCCTTTGTGCTTACTCCAGGAATGATGAGCATTGGGGTGCCAGGGCTTGTTGCAGTTGCATCCAATATGTGTCATAAATTTCCTAAAGCACTTGTGGGAGCAATTAAAAGAGCTAAATTTGGGCAGGTTGATGTAAAACTTGGGCTTGTTATGGGAGCTTCTGCCGAGGCAGGAGTTTTATTTGGTGCTCATATTCAGGAATACATTAAAAAGACCTTTGGAGATGCTGGTTCAAATCTTTATGTAAGCGTTGCTTTTGTAATTGTCTTAGGTATTGTTGGAAGCTATGTTCTTCTTGATGCCCTTAAAACAAAAGATGATAGCCAGGCAAATAAGCCTGAGAAAATAACAAAAATTGCAAAATGGATTCAATCAGTTAATATTCCAGGCACTATGGTTTATTTCAAAAGCCTTAATGCAAAAATTTCTTTTCTCTTTACCATACCTCTTGGTTTTGCAACAGGAATGCTTGCTGCTACAATAGCAGTTGGTGGATTTTTAGGAGTTCCTGCAATGATGTATATACTTGGTGCACCAGCATTGATGGCATCTGCAACAGAACTTGTTATTGCCTTTGTTATGGGGCTGGTTGGTTCTTTTAAGTATGCAATGGGAGGTTTTGTAGATATAAGGCTTGCCATGATTATTCTTGCAGGTTCTCTTTTTGGGGTTCAACTTGGTGCAATAGGAACAACCTATGTTAAGGACTACATGATAAAAATCGTAATGAGTGTGATAATGCTTGTAGTTCTTGTAAGCAGAGGTTTAATGATACCAGTTTATTTAAGTCAACTCGGGGTAATTTCACCTCTTTCAGAAATGACTGTTAAAATTCTTAAAAGCTCAAGTTTTATAATAATGGTTGCAGCGCTTTTAACAGGGGCATTGATTATATGTTCAGCTTTGTATAAAGGTTTGAGAGAGGAGAGAAAATTACGCAGACTCGTTGAATTGCCGTCTTCAGATACGGTGAAATAAATCTCAGGAGAAAAAAGATGAGACTTTATAGAAAAATTCTTGCATGCCTTGATGGTTCAGAGGAGAGTTTTCATGCCTTTGAAGAAGCAGTGAAATTCTCAAAAGACAGTGGCATAACAGTTTTTGCTCTAACTGTTGCTCCTACCTATCATGGAGATATAAGCCTAATTGGTATAGGACTCTCACTGGAAGAGCTAAATAAGCCCTATAAGGATACACTTTCCCGAGCTAAAGACATAGGCAATAGATACGGAGTACTCGTTAAATCTTTATATGAAGAAGGTGAGCCTTTTGAAAAAATTGTAGATATCAGTGTGGAGATATCAGCAGATTTAATAGTTATGGGCAAAAAGGGAATGAGTGCTCTGAGAGAAGTTTTACTGGGAAGCGTTACAGAAAGAGTTATAGGATACAGTAACACTGATGTCTTGATAGTTCCAAAGGACGCTTTAATTAAATGGGATAAAACTCTTGTAGCTGTGGATGTCTCTCCTTACGGAGACAGGATATGTAGCAGAGCAATAGAAATTGCTAAGAATTTTTATTCGGAAATGAATATAATATCTGTGTTAGAGGTTCCTTCTGAGGTTTTCGCAATAAAACCGGAAATTTTTGACAATCAGATGGAAAAGGTGAAGAAGTATCTAAAAAATTTGGAGATGAAATTTCAAAAGGAAAACATATCGGTGAATACAATTTTGGAAGAAGGCGAGCCATACAGGAAGATTCTTGAAACAGCAGAAAAGATTGATGCAGACCTGATAGTTATAGGCTCTCATGGCAGAACAGGACTTAAAAGACTCCTTATGGGAAGCACCTGCCAGAGAGTCATTGGTCTTTCAAAAATACCTACTTTAATTGTGAAATGAAACTTTTTATTTCAGGATGGGCAGGATTTAGGGAGGCTTTGGAAGATATCCCTGAGGATTGGGATTTTATCTGTCCATTTATTGATTTTAATGAGGAAGGGATTTTGGATTTTCTTAAGGATAAATCAGGTGATATATTAGTTGGTTGGTCAACTGGTGGGCATATTGTTTTGAAGAATCTGGATTTTTTTTCTGATAAGTTTAGTGAGATATTAATTATTGCAGGATTTAAGAAATTTACCCAATATGTAAGCCCAAGAATTCTAAAGAAAATGATTCAAAAGATGCAAATAGAGCCTGAAATTGTTATAAAGGATTTCCTTACTAATGCAGGATGTGCACCTATTTTGCCTAAAAAAATAGATAACATTTCACTTATTAATGGACTTAATTTTCTGCTTACCTCCGATATTCATATTAATAAAAGTAACAGGCAGGTTAATTGTGAACTAATTTTAATTCATGGTAAAAAGGATAAAATCATTCCCCCTCAGGCGGTTTATGACCTGAGAGAGTTTTATCCACAGGCTAAAACTTATTTAATAGATGGTGAACACTGGCTTACTTTTAAAAAAATTGAAAAATTTTTTTACATGCCAAGATAACTTTCCTTTATTCGTGCATCATTTATTAATTTTTTAGATTCTCCAGATATTGTTATTTCTCCGACTTCCATAACATAGGCTCTATTACTTATTTCTAAAGCCATTTGTACATCCTGTTCCACTATAAGTAGGCTTACGCCAGATTTATTAATTTCTTTTATAACTTCTATTATATTTTCCACTATAGTTGGAGCAAGTCCTAAAGAACATTCATCTATTAAAAGAAGGTCTGGCTCATTCATAAGAGCTCTTCCTATGGCAAGCATTTGTTGTTCGCCACCAGATAGATCACCACCAAGATGATTTCTTCTTTCATAAAGTCTTGGGAAAATAGAAAAAACTTTTTCTATTCTTTCTTTAAATCCGTTTCTTCTTTGATATGCCCCAATTTCAAGATTTTCTTTAACTGTCATCCCTGAAAATATTCTTCTTCTTTCAGGTGCGAGGCTTATTCCAAGTTTTACTATTTTTTCTGGAGGTAAATTTGTTATATTTTGTCCTTTGAATACTATTTCTCCTGACCACACCCTTAATCTGCCGACTATACTTCTCATCAGAGTGCTTTTCCCAGCTCCATTTGAACCAAGAAGTGCAACAATTTCTCCTTTATTAATCCTTAAAGAAATATTTCTTAAAATCTGTAAATCGCCATAACCTGTATTAAGATTTTTGATATTTAGTAGTTCCATTATGCGATACCTCTCTGTGCAAATTTGTTTCCAAGATAAGCTTCTATAACTTGAGGATGATTACATACTTCATTGGGTTTTCCTTCACAGATTAATTGTCCAAGATGAAGGACTACAACTCTATCAGAAATGCCCATGATAACCTTCATTACATGTTCTATAGCAATTATAGTAATTCCTCTTTCTTTAAGAAGAAGTATCTCTTTCATTATATCATCAAGTTCCTTTGGATTAAGTCCTGCCATAACCTCATCCAGTATAAGAAGTTCAGGATCCATTGCAAGTGCTCGTGCTAACTCCAGTTTTTTCCTTTGCGCTATAGGAAGTATACTTGGTTCTTTGTCTTTTTCATTTATTAATCCTACAATTTGCAATGCTTCCATAGCTATCTGTCTTGCTTCTGTTTTATTTTTAGCTTGTTTTTTCCCATAAAATGCTCCAACCATAACATTTTCTAATACAGTAAGTCCTTTAAAAGGTTTTACTACCTGAAAGGTTCTTGATATACCCATTTTTGCTATTTCATAGGGTTTTCTGTCATTTATTAATTGTCCTTTATAAAATATTTCGCCAGCTGTAATATCTGTTAGTTTACATATTAGATTCATCAAAGTAGTTTTGCCAGCTCCATTTGGTCCTATCATCCCCAAAATTTCTCCTTTGTAAACTTTAAGATTAACATTGTTTAATACTTCAACGCCTCCATATTTTTTTGCAAGATTTTTTGTTTCTAATATAACCATCTCTTAACCCCTTAAAGTCTATTTTCTCTTAAATTTATGACCAATTTTCTAAAGGAAAAGCCACCCTTAAATGTTTCAAACAACCCCTTAGGGATAAAAAGCACGACAAGTATAATCAATAAGCCAAGTATCATTCCATGAATCTCTATAAATTTACTCCATACAATCTCTGAAATTAATTCAAGTATAAAGGCACCAAGCATTGGTCCAAAAATAGTTGTTGCCCCTCCAAGTAAAATCATAGCAAACATTTTTACAGAGTAAGATGTGACAAATACAGTTGAGGGGTCAATATAAGTTAACCAATAGGCATAGGCGCCTCCTGCAATGCTTACCAATGCACCGCTTATCCCCCATGCAAATGTTTTATACAGAGCTGTATTGATTCCCATTACACTTGCTGCGTCTTCATCAATTCTTATTGCTCTTAAAGCATAGCCAAATTTTGATTTCCATACTATAAAAGCAATGGCTATTGAAAGAAGCATGATTAGTAAAATTGTGTAGTAAAAGAATTTATAAATGTAAGCAGGGTCTCCTTCCATGATGGGTAAAGTTAACCCTAATCCACCGCCTGTTATTTCAGTCATGTTGTCAACAATTTCTTTCATTGCTTCCATAACGCCAACGGTTGCAATAGCAAAATAGTGCCCTTTAAGTCTTAAAAGAGGGATACCTAACAGTATAGCGACTATAAATCCTCCTAAAGCGCAAAAAGGGAGCGTTGCTATAAAAGAAATTTCATATTTAGTCATTAATACACCTGTTACATATGCTCCTATACCAAAAAATGCTATATTTCCAAAGGCAGGATATCCAGTATAACCAATTATAATATTACTGCCAGTAGCAATTGCGGCAAACATGAATGTCTGTGTAAGCACTCTTAACCAGTATCCAGATATAAAAAAAGGTAATAAACAGACAGCTACAATAAAGATTATAAAAAGAGCAATATTTTTCTTCATTTTAATGTTTTACCTCCGCAAAGTATTTCTTGCCGAGAATTCCTGTAGGTTTAATAATGAGAACTAATACCATTATTCCAAGAGTAATGGCATTTTTATAACTTTCACCAATGAAGTATGAACTTAGCGTTTCAACAATCCCAAGAATGATTCCACCAATCAAAGCTCCTTCTACTCTACCCAAACCACCTAATATGCTAACAATAAAGGCTCTTAGTGTTAAGGAACCTGCTATTGAAGGAGAAAATGCTTGAGTTAATGAAAAAAGACTTCCTGCAACTCCTGCCAATCCTGAAGCTATTGCGAAGGTTAAAGCGAAGATTTTTGCAGGATTTATACCTACCATCATTGCAGCTTCTATATCAAGAGATGTGGCTTTTATTGCTTTACCAGCCCATGTTTTATTAAGGAAAAGACTTAAAATAAAGGTTATGAATGTGCATATAAGGAATACTATAATTCTTATATATGGAATAACAATATCTCCAATAATTAAGCTTTCTCCTGCATAATCAGGAGTGACAGAACGAAAGTCTGCTGAAAAGAAAGTTGTCATAAAGTTTACTAAAAAAATTTCTATGCCAAAAGTAAGAATAAGGAGCATAAATATTTGCGCTTTTACAACAAGATTTAATAAATATCTTTGTATGGCATACCCAAAAATGAAAAGAGCAAGAAAACTGAAGGGTAAACTTAAAAAAGGGTCAATTCCATAGTTTTGAAAAAGAAAGAAGGTAATGTAGGCACCAAGAAGTGCAATAGCTCCATGGGCGAGATTAATTATGTTTGTAACCCCCCACACAAGTGAAAATCCAACTCCTATTAAAGCATAAAATCCACCAAGAAGAAATCCATTAATAAGAACCTGCAGAATTATCATCTTCACCTCACCTGAATTAAAATAAAAAAGCCCAAGCAAAAGCTTGGGCTAAAAAATTTATCTCCATGCTGGTTTTGGATAAACTGGTTTTGTTTCAGCAACATTTTCTGGATAAACTGTTTTTTGAGTTCCCTTAAGTATTTGAATAACAGGCATTCCTTTACCAACAACCTTTCCACTGGAGTCAAATCTAATTTTTCCAAATAATGTTTCTTCATTAAAGCTTAAAAGTGACTCTCTGATCCTGTTGATATCTGTAAATGTTCCTGCTTTTTCAATAGCTCTTTGGAAGATTACTGCTGCTGCCGCGCCTCCTGCTGCATGATAGTTAGGTTCTACTCTAAATTTTGTTTTAAAAGCTTTTACAAAGTTTGCATTTGAACCAAAAACAGGATCTTTGTATTTCAGGGTTGGGGTCCATTGAGCAGAACCTAAAATATATTCTGCATCTGACTTTAAAGCACTTACAAAATCAGGAAGAGTTGGTCCAACTGAAAAAGCTATTGCCTTAGGATTAAGCTTATAATCTTTACTTTGTTTAACAATGACTATAGTATCCTGAAAATGTCCACAACCAATAAGTATGTCAGGATTTTTTGCTTTAATTTCAACAATAACAGTTGACAGGTCCTGCGTTCCTTTTGGGTAGTCTTTGTAGTAAACTACCTTATATCCATATTTCTGAGCAGATGCTTTAGCACCTTGAGCAACCTGTGTTGAGAAAAGATCATTGGAATAGACTATCGCGACAGTTGTTGGCTTAGGAGCTTTATTCATTAACATTTTTAGTGTATCATCCATATACTCTGTGGCTACTGTGTAAATTCCAAAAAGATTTTTAAATCCTCTTGTGTAAAGTTTGTCTGCAGCAGCTCCTCCCTGAACCATCAAAGCCCCATATTTTTCTGTAATTGCAGAGGTTGAAAATACTGATTCACTTCCATATGGACCAAGAATAAGTTTAATTCCGTCTTCAGTTATTAATTTTTCTACAAGTTTTGCTGCTCTGTTTGGATCACTCTCATCGTCATAGTATTTGATATCAACTTTATAGTATTTATTCCCAATTTTAATTCCGCCTTTTTTATTAACAGTTTCCTTCCAAAGTTCATATCCATTTTTTACAAGATTACCTTCTTTTGCAAGTTTACCCGTGAGTGAAAGCGCGGCTCCGAATTTTATAACATCTGCTGCAAAAGAAAATGTTATTAAACAGAAACTTAACATAACAGCTAAAATTAAAATACTCAGTCGTTTCATAATACCCCTCCTTCTTAAAGTTTCTAATGATAATATTAAAAATATTTAAAAAAGTCAATAGTTATCTTGCTAATTTTAGTTTTTTAGCCTTCTCAGCTACCGCATGGGAGACTGCCTGTGCAACTTTTTTATTAAAAATGCTTGGTATAATATAGTCTTCATTGAGTTCTTCGTCCTTAATTATGTTAGCAATTGCATTGGCAGCGGCAAAAAATATTTCTTTATCAACACCCTTTGCTCTGACCTCAAGTAAGCCTTTGAATAATCCTGGAAAAGCAAGAACATTATTTATCTGGTTTGGATAGTCAGACCTGCCAGTTGCCATGATTCTTACAAGGGGCATTGCAAGTTCAGGCGCAATTTCAGGGTCAGGATTTGCAAGAGCGAATACAACTTTGTCTTTTGCCATTTTTTCAATGTCCTCTGGTTTAAGAATGTTTGGAGCAGAAAGTCCTATAAAGACATCGGCGCCCTCAAGGACATCAGTGAGTTTTCCCTTGATTTTTCTGGGATTTGTTTTTTGGGCAAGTTCTGCTTTGTGTGAATCCATATCTTCTGTTCTTCCTTCGTATAAAGTACCTGCTCTGTCACAGACTGTTATATCTTTTATGCCATATTCAAGGAGCATATAAGCTGTAGCTGTGCCTGCAGCACCTGCTCCTGAGATTACAACTCGAAAATCTCTTATATCTCTTTTTAGAACTCTTCCAACATTTATTAGCGCTGCAAGAGTAACTATGGCTGTTCCGTGCTGGTCATCGTGAATTACAGGAATATCAAGCTCCTCACGAAGCCTTCGTTCTACTTCAAAACATCTGGGTGCAGCAATGTCTTCAAGATTTATCCCACCAAAGGGAGTTGAAATTTTTTTTATAATGTTAACAAGTTCATCCACATCTGTGGTTCTTACTGCTATTGGGAAAGCATCTACACCTCCGAACTCTTTAAAAAGCATGCATTTTCCTTCCATCACAGGCATTGCTGCATCAGGTCCTATGTTTCCAAGACCTAAAACCGCTGTTCCATCAGTTATCACCGCCACAGTGTTTCCTTTTATGGTATAGCGATATACATGTTCAGGATTTTTATGAATATCAAGGCAGACTCTTGCTACGCCTGGTGTATAAACTCTTGAGAGGTCTTCTCTTCCCTTTACATTTATCTTATTGTATATGCCAATTTTGCCTCCTTCATGGACAAGAAATGTTCTGTCCATGACTCTTAAAATTTTAACTCCTTCAATGTGTTTTAACGCCTTAATGATTTTCTTTTCATGTTCTTCGTCTCTGGCATTTACAGTAATATCTCTTATAATTCTTCCTTTTTCAACTTTTACAATATCAATTGAGCCTAAATCTCCTCCTGCACCACTGATGGCTGAAGCAATTTTGGCAAACATTCCTATTCTGTTTTCAATCTCTACTCGTAACGTTATGCTATAACTTGGACTTGGTACATATCCCATTTTTGTCCTCCTATGCTTGACATTGTGCTATAAATTATACAAAATAAAATAATTTTTGCAAATAAGGAGAGGGTGATGGAGATTAATAAACACTATTTTGACACAGTTATTATCGGTTCTGGCCTTGCGGGATGCCGTGCTGCCATTGAATGTATCAATCACGGAACAGTTGGAGTTTTAAGTAAGCTTTATCCTACTCGTTCCCATTCTACCGCAGCACAAGGTGGTATTGGAGCTGCTCTTGGAAATGAAGAAGAAGACAGCCCCGAATGGCATACCTATGATACGGTGAAGGGAAGCGATTTTCTTGGTGATCAGGATGCCATTGAAATTATGTGCTACGATGCTATTCCAACAATTATTGAGCTTGAGCATATGGGCGTACCTTTCTCTCGCACGCCAGAAGGTAAGATTGCCCAGAGGAGATTTGGCGGGCATACAAGGGAGTTTGGTAAAGCACCAGTTAGAAGGGCATGCTACTCTGCTGACAGAACAGGTCATGCAGTGCTTTTTGCTCTTTATGAGCAATGTCAGCTCAAAGGCGTTAGATTTTTTCAGGAGTTTCAAGTGCTTGATATTGTCGTAGAAAACAATGCTGTTCAGGGTATAATTGCCGTTAACATAAAAGATGGCTCTCTTCATGTCTTTGAATCAAAGGCAGTGATAATAGCAAGCGGTGGATATGGAAAGGTCTTTAAAGTAACCTCAAATGCCTATGCAAGTACAGGTGAATGTCTTAGCATGCTTTTTAGGCAGGGACTGCCCCTCGAAGATATGGAGTTCTTTCAGTTCCATCCTACAGGACTTTACGGGCTTGGAATATTGATTACCGAAGGTGCAAGAGGCGAAGGCGGAATTCTCATAAATGGGAAAGGCGAAAGATTTATGGAACGATATGCACCAACAATAAAAGACTTAGCCCCTCGTGATATGGTATCCCGTGCAATTCTAACGGAGATAAGAGAGGGTAGAGGTATTGATGGAAAAGACTATGTTTATCTTGACTTAAGGCATGTGGATAAAAAAATTCTTGAAGAGCGACTGCCAGAAATAACTACTTTTTGCAAAATATACATGGGAATTGACCCATCTGAAGCACCTATTCCTGTTGTTCCAACTGCCCATTATGCAATGGGTGGTATTCCAACGGACAATGATGGGAGGGTTTTGAGAGACATAGATGGCTCAGTTGTAGAAGGTCTTTATGCTGCTGGTGAGTGTGCCTGCGTGTCTGTTCATGGTGCAAATAGACTTGGTTGTAACTCCCTCCTTGATACTGTTGTGTTTGGAAGAAGGGCTGGAAAGGCAGCAAGTTCCACCTTGAAGACTGCTACAAAAGGCAAGGTTAAAAAGGAAAGAATATCTCTCATTGCAGATTGTGTAGATATGATAAGAAGAAGCAATGGAAGAGAAACAGTAGCTTCAGTAAGAAGAGAGTTGCAAACTGCCATGATGGATAAATGCTCTGTTTTTAGAAAAGAAGAAGAGCTTAAAGTTCTTCTTGATGAATTACAAGCATTAAAGGAAAGATACAAAGACATATCAATAACTGATAAATCAAACACATTCAATACAGACCTTCTTGAAGCAATTGAGCTTGGGCACATGTTAACTCTATCAGAGGTTATAGCTTCCTGTGCCCTGCAGAGAACAGAAAGTAGAGGAGCTCATTGTAGAGAAGACTACCCAAAAAGAGATGATGAAAACTGGCTTAAGCATACCTTTGCATTTCAAGGAGACAAAGGCATTACCTTTAAATACAAGCCTGTTAAATTAACAAGATTTAAACCAGAGGAGAGGAAATACTAATGAGCAAATATTACACTTTCAAAATTAAAAGATACTTGCCCGATGAAAACCCTTCAACAAGATGGGACGAATTCAGATTAAAGCTTAACAGCATGGAAAGAGTTTTGGATGGACTTGTAAAAATAAAAGAAACAATGGACGGCACTTTAACTTTCAGGAAATCCTGTGCCCATGGAGTATGTGGTTCATGCGCAATGAAGATAAATGGACAAAATCGCCTTGCCTGTCAAACTCTTGTAAAGGATTTACCTGAAATAATTGAGATAGAACCTCTACCAGCTTTGCCTGTTATTAAAGACCTTGTGGTAGACATGACAATGTTTTTCCATAAAAACGATAAAGTTCTACCCTATCTCATCAATGATGAACCTCCACCTGAAAGGGAGAGAATTCAGTCGCCTGAAGACCAGCATAAGATTCTTGAATCCATAACTTGTATAATGTGTGGTAGCTGTACTACCTCTTGTCCTGTATTCTGGGCTGACAAGGAATATCTTGGACCTTCAGCATTGCTAAAGGCATATAGATTTCTATTTGATACTCGTGATAGGGCAACTGAGCAAAGGCTTGAAGCTATAACAGGAGAACATGGAGTATGGCGATGTCACTCAATTTTTAACTGTGTGGAGGTATGTCCAAAGGAGATAGATATAACAAAACACATACTCAAGCTCAAAAGACTGGCTGTGAAAAAAGGCTTTACAGGAGGTGAAAAATGAGATACCGTTGGAACACAGGTTCTCTCGCATGGCTTGTTCATAGAGTAACCGGCATAATACTCAGCCTTTATCTGATAGCTCATATTTATGTTTTAAGTCATTTAAAAGACCCTGTTGCATACAATAAACTTATGGCATTTATGAAAAATCCCTTGCTTAAAATAGGCGAATTAATCCTCTTTGCCATAGTTCTTAAACATGTCTTTGCAGGAATAAGAATTACTCTTCTTGAAATGGGAGTTTCCACGAAATATCAAAAGCCTATGGCATATGTAGGAGCTCTTTTAGTTTTTATCGTATGGCTTGCAGGAGCTTTTTATTTTCTCAGGGAGGTGTTCTAATGTGGAGTTGGCTTTTACATAGAATAACAGGTGTGATTCTTGTAGTTGGATTGCTATATCATTTCATTCTAATGCACTTCATGGGGCACGATAACTATTCTTATAATGCGGTTATGCAGAGACTTAGTGAGCCTTCATGGAAAATTTTTAATATTGTTTTTCTCTTTTCAGCCTTATATCACGGATTTTATGGACTCAATGGAGTTGTAACAGAGTATGTGAGAAATAATTCATTGAAAAGAATATTGAAATTTATGGCATTTACTGTTCCGATAGGTCTTGCATTTTATGGATTTAAAATAGTTTTTTTCTAAAAAATTAAAAGGATTGCAAATGCCTACAATTTTTATATGGAAAGGTAGAACAGAAGAAGGTGCTTTAGTTACAGGCGAAACTGAAGCAGAAAGCGAAGGCGAGCTTCTTTTATCGTTAAGAAAAAGCGGGATAATTCCAAGATACGTAAAAGAAAAGCAAGAAAAAAAGTTTTTCAGTTTAGGGAAAGTCTCTCAGAAAGATATTTTGTTTTTTACGCGTCAGTTCGCAACTCTTTTTGCTTCAGGTGTTCCTGTTGTTCAAGCTTTTGATGCATTGATAGGTCAAATTAAGAATAAAAATTTCAAAAAAATCCTCATTCAGATGAGAAATGATATAGAAAAGGGTTCATCTTTAGCTGATTCAATGAGAAGACATCCTCGGGTATTTAGTTCTCTTTTTGTGAATATGGTAAGGGCTGGTGAAGAAGGTGGAATGCTTGATAAAGTGCTTCAAAGAATGGCTGACTATTTTGAAAAGATGATAAAACTAAAAAGAAAAATTATTGGCGCTATGATTTATCCCAGTCTGGTAATAGCTGTAGCTATTCTTGTTGTTGCAATTATTATGATATTTGTTATTCCCACATTTGCAAAATTGTTTGCTGAAATGGGACTTGACCTGCCACTTCCTACAAGAATAACCATTGCTATGAGTAATTTTATGGCAAAATCAGGAATTTTTATATTTCTTGGAATTATTATATTTTTTGTATTTGTAAAATTTTTCAGAAGATCTGAAAATGGCAGAAAAATCACAGATAGTATTTTTCTTAGAATTCCTGTACTCGGCACAATTTTGCTCAAAGCTTCATTGTCAAGATTTTCAAGAACGCTGGGAACGCTTCTTGGAAGCGGTGTTCCAATACTTAATAGTATGGAGATTTCTGCAAGAGCCTCAGGCAATAAAGTTATAGAAGATGTTGTTATAGATATGAAAGAGGACATAACTGCTGGTAAATCTTTAACAGAGGTTCTGAAATCAAAGCCTGAGATTTTTCCTCCAATTTTTGTGCAGATGGTAAATGTGGGTGAGTCAACAGGTGCAACAGATGAGATGTTAAATAAAGTAGCTGATTTTTATGATGAAGAAGTTGACAATGCTGTTGCAAATCTTATGAGCATGCTTGAACCTGCATTAATAGTATTTCTTGGAGTAACAATTGGATTTATAGTAGTATCCCTTTATCTTCCAATATTCAAACTCGGAGAAATTGCTGGTAAAGGTGGCTAAAAGAAACTTTTATTCTTTAACAAAAGAATTGAATCTTAAGGATCGTTTTTTAAAAGCATTTAAATCAAGGGAAACAACAGGTATTTTATCTTTTAGATTATTTATTCTATCAGTTGTATCAGGGTGTGTATTTAAAATTCCACCTTCTGATTTTGTGCTCTGTCTAAGTCTTTCAAGAACATTAAGCACTGCATATGGATTATAGCCTGCTTTTGCAAGATACTGTAAAGCTTTTTCATCTGCTGCATATTCTTGAGTCTTACTATAACCATTCACAATGAGAGTTTTTAAAATATCATCTATTGAATTCTCAAAAATATTCACAAGTTTTAATAAATCCTCATCTCCATATTGTTTGGCTGCTGTGGTGCCAATTATTGTAAGAGCTTCTGTCCATCTTGCCTGCTTGATAGAATTTATTCCATCCCGATGATTTACATGCGCAATTTCATGAGCAATGATTGCAGCCAGTTCATCTTCACTCTTTGCCAGTTTAAGCATTCCTTTTGTGAGAAATACTATACCACCAGGGCATGCAAAAGCGTTAATTTCGTTACTATTTAATAGGGCAAAATGATATCCTCCAAAAGTAAAAGGCTTTTCAGAATGTAAGGCTATAACTTTTCCTATAGAATTAATATAATTAGTCAATTCATGATTTTCATAGAGGGTATAATACAAAAACATACGTGCAGCAACAGCCCTTCCAATATAATATTCTTCTTCATCTGATATAGGTCTTGCTGCCTTCTCAGTAGCTTGAATTGTTGTTAATGTAATATCCAATGTTTTATTTATATCAACTGTTTTGCACGAAAAAAGGCATAGAAATAAAATTGCTATCAAAACAAATTTTTTTATCATTTTGGTTCTGAAAGTCCTCCAGCCTTTATAAAAGATATTAAATCTTTTTCAGAAATATCGTATTTTTCAACTTTATCCACAAATTCATATTTCATCTCAGGATGTTTATCTTTATAAGCTTTTTCAACCTGAGAATTAAATCCTTTTCCAGCAAGTGTTATTTCATCTTCAGTTGTGCCAGTCTTTTTCTGTAATGAAATTCCTGAAGTTGAAGCAGTTCTTTTTTCTACAGCAGTTCTATGTATATATCCGATTTTATTTTTAAATTTTACTTTGAGCCAGTCTCCTTCTTTGGTAATTACATCAAGGGTGTCATTGTATTTTACAAGAGCTTTTACAGGTGAAAAAAATCTTGGAGATTCCCTAATTGCATTTTCTTTTGTAATAACAGTAACTATCTCTGCCCATGAAATAGAAGCAATTAAAGAAAGTAAAATGACAAAATTTATTATGAATCTAAGTTTCATTTTTCTTCCATTTTAACAATAATCCAGTCTTCTGTCAATTGCTTTCCAGATAAGAATTCTTCTATTTTCCTTAGGTAAAATTTTGACGGACCATCTTCGGGAAAATCATTTAGTATTGATTTAAATATTTCTTTTGCATCATTCCACTTTTGTTCTTTATAAAGTGAATATCCTTCGTTGTATTTCTCAACAAGTGAGATTTTTTCAAAATTGATATTATCCTTTTGTCCTAAAATTTCAAAAATGGTTAATGGCTTGGTTTTTCCTTTAACTGTTATAACTCCAAGTTCTCTTGCAACAAAACTATCTGTGAGCTTACAATAGGTTTCTTTGCTGATTATAATACTGGTGTTGAAAAACTTATTGAGAGATTCAAGTCTGGAAGCTATGTTTACTGTATCACCGATTACAGTATAATTAAAAAGTCTGTCACTTCCAATGTTGCCTACAATTGCGTCTCCTGTATGAATTCCTATTCTGATTTTAATTGAAGGCATTCCTTTTTCAGAAAATTCTTTATTAATTTTTTCTAAAGATTCTATGCATTTTATAGCTGCCTTGCAGGCATTAATTTCGTCAGACTCTGTTTTCAAAGGTGCTCCCCAAAAAGCCATAATACAATCGCCAATATATTTATCAACAATGCCAGAATGTGTAATGACAACTTCTGTCAATGAATTGAGCACTTTATGAAGCATTAAAGCAGTATTTTCTGGAGAAAGTTTTTCAGCTATAGTAGTAAAACCTGCTATATCCGCAAAGAATACTGTAACTGTTGTTTTTTGCCCACCAGGAGTTATAAATTCAGGATGGGTAAGTAGATAATCAACAATTCTTTTGTCCATATATTGCGTAAAAGTTCTTTTAATAAAACTTCTTTCTTTTCCTTCAACAGCATAACTATAAAGTAATGAGATAATAGAGCTGAAGATAAGGCATACAAAAGAAGGCAAAAATTGCATATATATTGATAATTTAAATAAAACTACTTCAATACAAATTAGAAATAGTCCTGAAAATATAAAAATAAGCATATTTATTTTTAGAGAATGTTGTTTCAAAAAAGCGTGGGGAATAAAGATGGCTAAAATCAACATGATTGAAAAAATGATGGATTTTGGTGCCACTTTGATAAAGTTTTTATTAATTAAGTTTTCAAAGGTAGTTGCATGAATAAATACACCTGGTGTTTTTGAGGACATGGGAGTAGGTTTAAGGTCAAAAAGTCCTGGAGCTGTAAGCCCAATAAAGACTGTTTTGCCTCTAAAAAAGTTTTTCTTGATATTTGAGCTTTGTTTTTTTGAGTTTTTAATTGATGCATCAAGTAATTCCGCAAATGAAAATAGATGAAATGGATATTTATCTTTTGAAAATTTTAAAAGTAAATTCTCTTCATCTAAAGGGATGATTGTATTATCTATTAAAATGACATTATTTTTTACATGGATCATGTTCTTTTTGATAAAATAACTCATTACAAAATTTGGAACAGTGAAATCTTCAACTTTAAAAAAAAGCGGTATTCGCCTGTAAATACCATCTTCATCTGGAAGAATACTGACATTTCCAAGTCCTTGGGCGCTATTTTTCAATTCATCAATTGGAGAAATCAAAGAACCGTATTGAAGTTTTGTATCCATAACAGCTGGATATACAATTTTTTTAATATATTTTTCATCAATTTTCCCCTTTTCTTTTGAAAGTGCAAATGGCAGATACACATTTTTTGACTTTTTAAGTGATTCAGCAAAAATTTTATCATCCTCAATGCCGTAGGAAGAATTTTCAGTAAACAGAATATCTATAAAGACAGCATTTGCCTCTGAAAGATACTCTATAACAGGAGCATAAATCTGCCTTGGCCAGGGCCACGTTATTCCTTGTTTATTCAATTCTTCTATACTGAATTGATCTATATAAATAAGGCAGATATTATCAGATTTATCAGAGGGACTTAAATGTTTTGAAAGCAAATCATAAACTTTAAATTCAAAATTTTTAAGACTTCCAGATAAAAAGAATAATACTGGCAAAATATAGGAAATGCTTGATAGGATGAGAAGGTTTTTAAATAATTTTTTTCTCTTTATCATTATACAAGAAATTCGGTGTTTTTATAGTATAACATTTTGAGCTAAATTGGGATTTAATTTAACAAGCACCAATGCTGACTCAAAGATATTTTCTCGCACCTTAATGTTTTTTTGGTCATTCCGAACACCCTAACGGGTGTGAGGAATCTGACCTGTAGGGTCTATCCTGAGGCGAAGGTCTCCCCTTAAATCGGAAAGAGGAGATTCCTTGACGCTAACGCTCCTCGTAATAACACTTTTACTGTCACCCTGAGCATAAGCGAAGGGTCTCCTCCTTTGAAGGCTTGGAATGACCAATGGAGTAATGAAAAATATTAGGACTTATAATCCATTAATTGTGCAATAAAACACAAATTTTTTAAGGGTCTCAATCTAACAATTTTATTCATAATAAGTAGAACACTATTTAGCAGGATTTTTTTTAGTTTTGGGGCGGACGACGGGACTCGAACCCGCAGCACCTGGAGCCACAGTCCAGTGCTCTAACCGTTGAGCTACGTCCGCCTACGCGCCTGGAGGGATTCGAACCCCCGGCCCACTGCTTAGAAGGCAGTTGCTCTATCCGACTGAGCTACAGGCGCAGGACAAATATATTTTAAAAATTTTGATTACTTTATTGCAACCTCTGAGGATATCTCAAAAATTATGGTTGCAAACTATATTTGTCCTATGTTAGAATTTTCCCTGTGTCAACAACCAATATAATCATAACTGGAACAGGTGGACAGGGTATAGTTCTTGCCAGTAGAATTATTGCTCAAGTTGCTTTTAAAAGCGGTTTTGATGTAAAAGAAAGTGAAATTCATGGAATGGCTCAGAGAGGCGGAAGTGTTATCAGTCATATAAGATTTGGTGCTTTAGTTTACTCTCCTAATATTCCATCTGGAATGGCTGATATAATGGTGGCTCTTGAAGAGCTTGAGGCTTTGAGGCATCTTCATTTCTTGAAATCAGGTGGTATGGTTATTTTGAACAAGAAAAAGATCCTTCCAGCAGTGGCAGAAAATAAAGATTACCCTCAAAATGTTGAACATTTAATCAAACAAGAAGCTTTTATAGTAAATTCAATAGATGCAGAAAAAATTGCAAAAGAACTTGGTAATTCAAAGGTTGAAAATTCTGTAATCTTAGGATTTTTATCCATCTTTTTACCATTTAAAGAAGAGATATGGTATGAGGTAATTACAAACTCCGTCCCGCCTAAGACAGTTGAAATTAACATAAAAGCATTCAATGAAGGCAGGAGGTTAGCAAAGAAAAATGCAATTTTGGAACAAGGAATTAGAAACAGTACCGAGGCAAAAACTTGAGCAGCTTCAATTAGAGAGACTTAAAAAAGTCCTAAAAAGAGTTTACCAGAAAGTTCCTCATTACAGAAAAAAATTTCAGGAAGCAGGAGCAAATCCTTTAAATATCAAATCCCTTGATGATATAAAATTTTTCCCATTCACTACAAAAGAAGACCTTTTTGTTGATTATCCCTATGGACTTTTAACTGTTTCCCCTGAAAAAGTAATAAGGCTGCATACATCAAGTGGAACTACAGGTAAACCTAAAGCTATATTCTTTTCTAAAAAAGATATAAACAACTCAGCAGAACTTATTGCTCGTTGTCTTGTTATGACAGGCGCAACAAAAGGAGATATCCTCCAGAATAGCATGACATATGGACTCTTTACAGGAGCTTTTGTTATGCATTATGGGGCTGAAAAGGTTGGAATTCTTGTTATTCCTGCAGGACCAGGAAATACGGAAAGACAGATTAATTTAATGAAGGATTTTGGGACAACGATGCTTCATATAACACCGAGTTATGCGCTTTATGTTGCTTCTGTGCTGTATGATAAGGGAATTGACCCAAGGAAAGACTTAAAACTTAAAAGAGCATATCTTGGAGCAGAACCATACTCCGAAGAAACAAGAAAAAAGATTGAAAATATGCTTGGCATAGATATTTATAACTGTTATGGACTTACAGAAATGAACGGTCCAGGGGTTGGTTTTGAATGTATCTATAAAGATGGGCTTCATATATGGGAAGACAATTTTCTTATGGAAATAATTAACCCTGCAACAGGACAATCGGTTGCTGATGGAGAAATTGGAGAACTTGTCTTAACAACTCTCAACAGAGAGGCTATGCCTCTTATAAGATACAGAACAAGAGATTTAACAAGAATTATTTTAGAACCTTGTAGATGTGGAAGAACTCACCGAAGAATTTCAAGAATTCTTGGCAGGTCTGATGACATGTTTATAGTTAAGGGTGTAAATATATTCCCACAACAGATTGAACAGGTCTTGATGGGAATAAAAGGAGTTGCTCAGAATTACCAAATTATACTTGAAGCTTATGATGAGATGGTGATTAAGGTTGAGATAGACAGAGAACTTTTTGATGGTAAAATTGAAAAGCTTATTAGATTAAAGGATGAAATCGTAGACAAAATACGTTCAGCTACAATGGTAAAACCAAAGGTAGAGTTATTGGAACCTGGAACACTGCCTGTCAGTGAAGGAAAAGCAAAGAGAGTGATTGATAAAAGAACTATTTAGGAGGTTTTTATGAGCAAGGTTTACATTATTTCAGTATTTGCTGAGAATAAACCAGGAAGACTTGAAAGGATTACAAAGGTCCTTGCTGAAGCAAATATAAACATTCTTGCCTTTTCTATTACAAGCACAAATGGATTTGGCATAATCAAATTTATGGTTGACAGATGTAAAGAAGCTTACCAATTACTTAAAGATAAAGGATTTACTGCATCGTTAAATGAGGCAATCGGAATTGAAATGAAAGACCAGCCAGGTGGGCTTTATGAAGTTGTAAAAACCTTATCTTCAAAAGGTATAAATATTGAAAGTGCAGCTGTTTATGTTGCTGAGACAAGAAAAAAAGCTTACTTAATTGTAGAGGTGGAAGATACTCAAAAGGCTATGGAAAGCCTCAAAGGTGAAAATCTTAAATTTTTAGAATCCACTGAATGAGGTGAGAAGATGATTTGGAATAAAGAGTTTGAATGCATGTCAGAAAAAAAACTTAAAGCTTTACAACTTGAAAGACTTAAACAAACAGTGCAAAGAGCTTATGAGAAAGTGCCTTACTACAGAAAAAAATTTGATGAGGTTGGACTCAAGCCAGAGGATATAAAAACTCTTGATGATATAAAAAACATTCCTTTTACATCTAAGGCTGACCTCAGAGAAGTTTATCCATTTGGAATGTTTGCATCTTCATTAAGTGAAATTGTGGAAATTCATATGTCAAGTGGAACAACTGGAAAACCTGTAGTTGCAGGTTATACCCGCAATGATATTGATATATGGGCAGAGGTTATGGCAAGGTGTCTTACAATGGCTGGTGCAACTAAAGATGACATTGTGCAGAACTGTTATGGCTATGGACTTTTTACTGGAGGATTTGGAGTTCACTATGGTGCACATAAAATTGGTGCAATGGTTGTGCCTGCCAGTGCAGGAAATACCAGAAGACAGATTGAGATAATGAGAGATTTTGGAACAACAATTCTTACATGTACTCCTTCTTATGCTCTTTATATGGCTGAAGTTGCACAGGAGATGGGGATTGAACCTACAACCCTTAAACTTAAAGCAGGTTGTTTTGGTGCAGAAATGTGGACAGAACAGATGAGAAAGGAAATTGAAAAAAGATTTAATTTAAATGCGCTTAACATATACGGATTAACAGAAATAATAGGTCCAGGTGTTGCCCATGAATGCATTGAAAAAAAAGGACTGCATGTATTTGAAGATCATTTCTATGTAGAAGTTATAGACCCTGATACAGGAGATTCTTTACCAGATGGAAAAAGAGGAGAGCTTGTTTTAACAACTTTAACCCGTGAAGGAATGCCAATGCTTAGGTTCAGAACCAAAGACATAACTTCATTAATAAGAGAAAAGTGTAGCTGCGGAAGGACATTTGCAAGAATTGAAAGAATTCGCGGAAGAACAGATGACATGATAAAAGTAAGAGGAGTAATGATTTTCCCATATCAGATTGAAAGAACAATCTTAGAAGTTCAAGGAGTTGAACCACATTATCAAATTATTATTACAAGACCTCAACATCTTGATGAAATAGAGGTTATGGTAGAGATGTCAAAGGAAACTTTTTCAGATGAAGTAAAACATGTTGAAAATCTTAGGAAAAAACTTGAAAAACGTATTGAAGAGACCATTGGTATAAGAGTTAAAGTTACACTTGTTGAACCGAAGAGTTTGCCAAGAAGCGAGGGAAAGGCAAAAAGAGTAATTGATAAAAGAAGTCTTATAGATTAGGAGGAAAGTGATGAAAATAAAACAAATATCAGTTTTTCTGGAAAACAAAAGAGGAAGACTTTATGAGGCATTGAAAGCCTTGTCAGAAGAAGGAATAAATATTAGAGCACTTTCAATTGCTGATACATCTGAGTTTGGTATTTTAAGATTAATTGTAACAGACCCAGAAAAGGCAAAAGAAATCCTTGAAAAAAATGAATTTACAGTTAAGCTTACAAATGTGGTGGCTATAGCAGTAAAGGATAAACCAGGTGGATTGGCTGAAGCATTGAAATATTTGTATGATGCAAACATAAATATTGAGTATATTTACGCATTTGTTGAAAAGTCAGGTGAAAAGGCTGTAGTGGTTCTTAGAACAGAAAATCTTGATAAAACAATATCAATTCTTCAAGAAAAAGGAGTAACTCTTTTAAGCTGGGATAATGTTTTAGCTCTTTAGTTTTTTAGCAACTAATATACAGGCTCTGCGAGCTATTACAACATTAACACCGGGTTCATTAAGTCCTTTTTTGATTGCTTCAAAAGTAGATTTTTTATCATATGGGTCTACTACTTCAACTGAGTCTGCTCCGCAAGCTTTACATAGTTCTACAAGGTCTATTTTTTTTGTTTCTTCTCCTTTAGCAGTAATTCCAATAGCAGGTGTTGGTTGATGTCCTGTCATTGCAACAGAAGAATTATCAAGAATGCATACAAGGATATCTGACTTGTTATATACAGCATTTATTAATGCAGGGATTCCTGAGTGAATAAAAGTAGAGTCACCAATTACTGCTGCAACCCTTTTTATACCTTGAGAAGAAATACCTGATGCTTTACCTATACTTGCTCCCATACAAAGGCATGTATCAATTGCTTTAAGTGGAGGATTCGCCCCAAGAGTGTAGCATCCAATATCTCCTGTAACAAAGTTTGGATGAGCTTCATTTAGTGCTTTATAAAACTCTCTATGAGGACAGCCAGGGCAGAGCACAGGTGGTCTTGGAATAAGAGGAAAATTTTTGGTGTAAGACTTTATTTTCCCGAAAAGTTTCAATAAAGGCTCTACACATAATTCTCCTTCAAGTGGCAGGTCGCCAGATAGTTTTCCTTTTACATTAGGGCAGTATTTTTTTACTAAACTTTCAATAAATGGATAACCTTCTTCAAGAACAACTACTTCATCCAGATTTTTTACAAAATTTTTAATTAAATCTTCATCTACTGGATAGGCTGAAATCTTAAAAATTGGTAAGTCTTCTCCTAATTCTTTAGCATAAAGATAAGTGATTCCACAGGCAATTATTCCAGTTTTTCCTTTTCCTGAAAAAATTTTATTAAATTCATATTTTTCAAGTAGTTTTTTGATTTTCTCTTGTTTTTTATTGAGTTCACTATGAAGTCTTACAACATTTTTGGGAATTGCAAGCAGGTATTCAGGGTTTTTCTCAAGCTTAATTTCTTTTTCAGGTTTTATATTTTCCAGTATTACAGGGCTAATACAATGAAGAAGTCTTGTAATGCTTCTAATCATCACAGGTAACCCTAACTCTTCAGAGATATCAAAAGCTAATTTTGTCATATCTTTGGCTTCTTGAGCATCAGAAGGTTCAAGGCATGGTATTTTCGCAAAAGAAGCATAAAAACGTGAATCCTGTTCATTTTGAGACGAATAAGCACCTGGGTCGTCTCCTAATACCAGAACAAAACCGCCTTTTATTCCAAGATATGCTGATGTCATAAATGGATCTGATGCTACATTTAATCCAACATGTTTCATTGAGCAAAGAACTCTTCTACCAGTTAAAGAAACACCGTAAGCGACTTCATATGCTACTTTTTCATTTACAGACCATTCAGCTTTTACAGAAGAGTTTTTAGCAATATATTCAAGAATCTGTGTTGCTGGAGTTCCTGGATAGGAAGAAGCATAAGAAATTCCTGCTTCAACAGCTCCACGAGCAATTGCATCACATCCTAACATGAGAATTTTTTCCATAAATTCCCTCGCAAGAAAAATTAATAGTATTTAATATAACATATCTTGCTTAATGCTTCAAAAATGTAATATATTACTTTTATGCAAAAAATCATTGAAATTTATGATACAACTTTGAGAGATGGCTCTCAGGCAGAAGATATATCTTTTTCAGTAGATGACAAACTAAGAATTACAGAAAAACTTGATGAACTTGGTATTCATTACATAGAAGGTGGCTGGCCAGGTTCAAATCCAAAAGATGCTGAATATTTTAAAAAAGTTAAAAAACTTCCGCTAAAAAATTCAGTTATAGCAGCCTTTGGAAGCACACATAGACCAAAAATAAAAGTAGAAAATGATTCAAATGTAAAATCTCTCATAGCATCAGAGGCAAAAATATTTACGATTTTTGGTAAAACATGGGATTTTCATGTGACTGAAGCACTTAAAGTGTCTCTTGAAGAAAATCTTGAATTGATTTTCAACACGATTACTTATTTAAAAAAATATGCAGAAAAGGTATTCTTTGATGCAGAACATTTCTTTGACGGATACAAGGATAATTCTGAATATGCTTTAAAATGTCTTAAAACAGCTGAAGAGGCAAAAACAGACTGTATAATTCTATGTGATACAAATGGTGGAACACTCCCGGCAGAAGTAGCAAAAATTGTAAAAGATGTTACAGAGTCAATAAATGTTCCTTTGGGCATTCATGCACATAATGACTCGGATTGTGCTGTTGCAAATAGTATAGTTGCTATTATAAATGGAGCGGTTCAGGTTCAGGGGACTATAAATGGATTTGGTGAAAGATGTGGGAATGCAAATCTTTGTTCTGTAATTCCAAACCTGCAACTGAAGCTTGGATACAGATGTATTGATGACTATAAATTGAAAAAACTTACAGAGGTTTCAAGGTTTGTATATGAGATAGCTAATCTAATTCCTTTTAAAAGACAGCCATTTGTTGGAGAAAGTGCTTTTGCTCATAAAGGTGGAGTTCATGTAAGTGCTGTAAGAAAGAGGCCAGAAACCTATGAACATATTAGACCCGAGCTTGTTGGTAATCGTCAAAGAATACTTGTTTCTGACCTTGCAGGCAAGAGTAATATTTTAAAGAAAGCAGAAGAATTTAATATCCCTCTTGAACCTAACTCTCTTGAAGTTCAGGCAATAGTGGATGCTATAAAAACTCTGGAGAATGAAGGATATCAATTTGAGGGAGCTGAAGCCTCGCTGGAACTATTATTTAGAAAAACATTGGGATTGAAAAGAAAATTTTTTGATTTGATAGGATTCAGAGTAATAGATGAAAAAAGAAAAGGAGATGAACCTACACTCAGCGAAGCAACAATAATGGTTAAAGTGGGTAAAAATATTGAGCATACAGCCTCAACAGGCAATGGTCCTGTTAATGCTCTTGACAATGCTCTCAGGAAAGCTCTTGAAAGATTTTATCCTGAACTTAAAAGGGTAAGGCTAAAAGATTATAAAGTTAGGGTAGTTAATTCAGGTAAAGGGACTGCTTCAAAAGTTAGAGTTTTGATAGAATCAGGCGATGATGAAGATGTTTGGAGCACAGTAGGAGTTTCTGAAAACATAATTGAAGCATCATGGCAAGCAATAGTTGACGGTATTGAGTATAAGCTTTGTAAAGAAAAAATAAAGAAAGGAGAAATATGAGCTTTCCAGAGCTTAAATTTGATGAAAAAGGGCTAATTCCTGCTGTAATTCAGGAAATAGATACAAAGGAAGTTCTAATGGTTGCATATATGGATAATGAGGCATTAAAAAGAACCATTGAAAGTGGATTTACTCATTTCTGGTCTCGTTCAAGAAGGACATACTGGAAAAAAGGTGAAACCTCAGGAAATGTTCAAGAAGTTAAAGAGATTTATTATGACTGCGACGCTGATACTCTGCTTATTATGGTTAAACAACATGGCAAGGGAGCATGCCATACAGGAAATAGGACATGTTTTTTTAGAAAAATTGAAATTATGAGGGTTTCTTAAAAATGAATTGCATATTTTGCAAGATTGTAAAAAAAGAAATTCCATCAAAGATTCTCTATGAAGATGATCTGGTCATGGCATTTGAAGATATTGCTCCGCAGGCTCCAATTCATATTCTTGTGATTCCTAAAAAACATTATTCTACAGTGCTTGATATAAATGAAAATGATAAAGAACTCATAGGACATATTTTTATGGTTATAAAAAAAATAACTGAACAAAAAGGCGTTGATGAAAAAGGTTTTAGAGTTGTTATGAACTGCAATTCTCAGGGAGGGCAAACAGTTTTTCATGTTCATTTTCACATTTTAGCTGGTAGACAGATGCATTGGCCTCCAGGATAGTTTTTCCTGATGAAAATTCTCAAAAAGGAAGTAGTCTGGCAGGGCAAATATCTTAGAATTGTATTGCTTTCTTACGAGGACAGCCACGGCAATATAAGGCAGTGGGAAGCTGTTGAAAGAGTAAACTGTAGTGGAATTGTTATAGTTATTCCTGTGACAAAAGATAAAGAATTTGTTTTTATCCGACAATTCAGACCAGTTCTTGCCGGATATGTGATAGAATTTCCGGCAGGATTGAATGATAGGAAGGAGTCCTTGATTGAAGTGGCAAAAAGAGAATTAATTGAAGAGACAGGTTTATTTTCCGATGAAATTGTCTTTCTTGCAGAAGGACCTGTTTCTTCAGGACTTTCATCAGAGATTCTAACAGTATTTATTGCAAAAAATGTCAGAGAAGCTCCCGAAGATGTAAGAAAAAGTTATCCTCCTGATGAAAGTGAAAATATAGAAGTTTTAAAAATCCCTGTAAATGAAATATTTGAAAAACTTAATGAATTAAGAACTCAGGGAAACTATTTAGATTTAAAAATTTTTGGTTTTTTAGAACTTGCTAAAAGCTTTATAGATTAATTTTTGAGGGCAGAGGTCGTCCTCCACCCTCAAAAACTTACTCCAATCTGATAGCCTGAGATGGACAAAGATCAGCAGCTTGCTGACAATCACAGGTTGAACACTTATCAGGACCAACTACCCATGCTTTGTCATCCCTCATTTCAAAAACTTCAGGACATACTTCAGCACAGCTTCCGCAACCTACACAAAGGTCATAGTCAACTACTGGTGTTGGCATACTACCCTCCTCCTTGTTTAAATATTTTTATAAAATATACCAAAAAAAGTTAAAATATGCAAATTGGAAAATTTCTAAGGGGGGTAAAATGGAGATAAAGCAATTGGTTTTAAACAAAGCAAAGGAAGCTAAAGAATCTTCAAGGTTTATAGCAAAAGCATCAACAGACTTGAAAAACAAAATAATTGTTAGAATGGCTGATTATCTTAAACAGAATAAGGATGAACTTATTAAGGCAAACAGAATTGATGTAGAAAATGCACAGAAAAAAGGGATTTCTAAGGCTTTAATTGACAGACTTACTTTAACAGAAAAAAGAATTGATGAAATGATAAAGGGACTTCAAGAGGTTGTTGCACTGCCAGATCCTGTTGGAGAAATAACAAAGATGTGGCTCAGACCAAATGGAATGCAGGTTGGCAAGATGAGAGTACCTATAGGAGTCATAGGTGTAATTTATGAAGCAAGACCAAATGTTACTGTAGATGTGACAGGATTATGTCTTAAAGCAGGGAATTCAGTAGTTTTAAGGGGTGGTTCTGAAGCAATAAATTCAAATATTGCCTTAGTAAAGATTTTGAAAGAAGCCTTAAAAGATGAGGGAATGCACGAGGGAGTTGTGACTTATATAGATATCTCTCAAAGAGAAGCTGTGCTTGAAATGATAAAACTTGAAGGAATTATTGATCTTATAATTCCTCGTGGTGGAGAGGGACTTATAAGGACTGTTACAGAAAATTCAAGAATTCCTGTATTAAAACACTACAAAGGTGTATGTCATGTTTTTGTTGACAGAGATGCTGATTTAGCAATGGCTGAAGAAATTTGCTTTAATGCTAAAGTGCAGAGACCTGCAACATGTAATGCAATGGAAACAATGCTTGTTGATGAAAACATAGCAAAGAAATTTTTGCCTAATATGTTAAAAAAGTTTGAAGATGCAGGGGTTGAACTTAAAGGCTGTTTAAAAACAAAAAAAATATATCCAAAAGTAAAAGATGTAAAAGAGGAAGATTTTTATCAGGAATATCTTGACTTAGTACTTAATGTCAAAGTTGTAAAAAATATTGACGAAGCTATTGAACATATAACAAAATATGGCTCAGCTCACTCAGACTCAATAGTAACAAAGGATTATAATAAAGCTATGAAATTTTTGAAAGAAGTTGACTCTTCTGCGGTTTTTGTAAATGCTTCCACGAGGCTTAATGATGGATATCAATTTGGTCTGGGTGCTGAAATAGGAATTTCAACTGACAAAATTCATGCACGTGGTCCTATGGGACTTGAGGAACTTACATGTACAAAATTTATCGTTTTCGGAAATGGACAAATAAGGCAATGAGAATAGGACTTTTAGGAGGCACTTTTAATCCTATTCACTTTGGACATTTAAGAGTTGCAGAGGAAGTAAGAGAGGAGTTTTCTCTTGATAAAATTATTTTTATTCCTTCAGGAGTGCCGCCATTAAAAAGACAAGATATTATAGATGCTAATCATAGATTAAAGATGACAGAGTTAGCGATAAATGGGAATCCTTTTTTTGAAGTTTCAGATATTGAAGTTAAACATAAAAAACCTTCATATACTGTGAATACATTGAGTCATTTAAAAAAACTTTACCAAAGGGATAGTCTTTTTTTTATAATGGGTATTGATGCTTTTTTTGAATTAAAATTCTGGTATAAATATGAAGACTTGTTAAGGATGGTTGATTTTATCATTATGTCAAGACCTGGTTTTAATAATTTACAGAATTCAGAATTTATTGAATATAAAGAGTCAGATAATTGTTTTAAAATAAAAAACTCGGACAAAACAGCTTTTTTTATATCAGTTTCACCATTCTGGATATCTTCTACCATGCTAAGAGAGATGATTAGAAAAGGGAAAAGCATTCGCTATTTGTTGCCAGATAATGTGAGAAAATATATTGAAGAAAATGAACTTTATAAGTAGGAGATTATATGAAACTTGGTGTACTGGAAATAAAACATAGCAATTTCCCACTATACTTAGCCAAGGTATACAAAAGTCCTCCAATGCGACAAATTTTAGAAGACATAAAAAAACTTTCTTTTGAAAATGAGATATTTTTTCTATATGGAGAAAAAGGAACAGAAAAAGATTATGTAGTTAAGATAATTCTTGGATACATGAATCAGCCAGATGTTATGGCAATTCCAGAAGACTTAAATAAAAAAATGAGTTCCTTTAAACAAAAAAATATAGTTTATATTGTTAAAAATCTTGAAAATATTGACACAGCTTTTCTTTTTAATCCAGAAAAATGCTTTAAATGTGCTATTTTTATATCTGACTGTGATTATGAACAGCTTTATAAAAATGGCATAATAACTTTTGAATTGTATGAAGCTTTGTTAAATTCAAAGAAACTTTATATTCCACCTTTAAGAGAGAGAAAACAGGATATTATCCCTCTTGCTAATTTTTTTCTGCAAGAGATTTCAGAATTTTTAAAACTTCCCAAAAAAGAGTTATCAAAAGATGCTCAGGATGCTTTATTGGATTATTCATGGACAGAAAATGCATATCAATTAAAACAATGTTTGGCTAAAGCTTTTTTACTGACCAGGCATCAGAGACTTACGTCTAAGGATTTGTTTGGTGAATATAATGATCAATTTTCAATAAGAAATTTTCTTGAATTAAAGCTCGGCAATCTTTTGAAGGAATTTGCCAATATTGGGAATTCAAATTTATATGAGACTGTTATTCAGGAAGTTGAAAAGGCATTGTTTATTCTTGCAATTAATGAAACAGGAGGTAATCAGGTAAAAGCTGCAAAGATTCTCGGGATAAATAGGAATACTCTTAACAAAAAATTGAAATACTATAGTTTGATTTAAAAATGATAAATATGTTATAAAAATATTTGTAACTTTTGTTTACTCCATGCTCTTATCTAAAGGATAAGGGCTAAAATCCAGGTGGAGGTTATATTATGAATAATTTTTATGAAAAGGTAGTGCTTCTATTACCAACTCTTACTGAAGAAGAAGTACAGGAAGCGGTTAAAAAAATCTCATCTCTTATTGTAGAGAATGGTGGAGAGATTTTAAAAGTTGATAACTGGGGCAAAAAAAAGCTTGCATATAAACTTAATAGGCAAACTATGGGATATTATGTTTTATTTCTTTTCAAAGCTCCAGCTTTGTCAATAAAGAAGATGGAAGAGTTTTACAAAGTTTATGACCCTGTTTTTAAATTCATGGTTTTTAAACTTACAAAGCATCAAATTGCTGCTTTGCCACCTGAGATAAAAGGAATTCCTGTAGAGCCTTCAGAAATAGCTTCTCAAGGATAGAGATGTTTAACAGGATAATACTTATAGGAAATCTTACCAGAGACCCTGAAATAAGATATACACCTTCAGGAGTAGCAGTTGCCACAGTGCCTATAGCTGTTAATTCAAGATATAAACAGGGAGAAGATATGAGAGAGGAGACTCTATTTATTGACGCTATAGTTTTTGGTAAACAAGCTGAAACATGTACTCAGTATTTGAATAAAGGAAGAACTGTATTGGTTGAAGGCCGTCTGCGTGAAAGAAGATGGGAATACGAAGGACAGAGAAAAAGTAAATTTGAGGTAATTGCAAATAATATAAGATTTTTTCCTAAGAGAGAACCTGCTCAGTCCGAAGAATTCAATCAGGTTCCTCCAGAAGAATATTCAGATTTAGAACCATTTTAGAGGAGGTCAGTGTGCAACAGTCAACACAAAGAAGATTTTTTAGAAAAAAATATTGTAGATTTTGTGCAGAGAAAATTGATTTTATTGATTACAAAAATGTTAAGCTGTTGAGAGGTTTTATGACTGAAAGAGGTAAAATTCTCTCAAGAAAGTTAACAGGGACGTGTTCAAAGCATCAAAGAGAACTTACAAAAGCAATAAAAAGAGCAAGAGCTGTTGCTTTATTACCGTATATTGAGATTTAAAAAAAATGAGGATACCCAGAAACTGGATACCATACATAACAAACAATATAATAGAGAATCTTCTAAAAAAAGATATGATCGAAATAATGGTGTCTAAGGAGCAACTTTTACAAGAGGCTGAACAGATTATTCTTGATGAATTGATGGTTGAAGACAGGCTAAATGAAGAAATAAGAGAACTTCTTAAAAAATATGAATCTGAAATAGAAAGAAGTAAGCTTGACTACAGAAAACTTTTTGAGATGACAAAACAAAAACTTGTTAAGCAGAGGAATTTAGTCTTATGATGCTTTCAGATGAAAAAATAACCCATACATCTCATATTTTATTCAATAGCTTGATAAATAAAGGATTAATCAAATTAAAAGTTGAAGAACAAGAAGTAAGAAGAGAAATTAAAAGAAGTTTTATACAGGCTTTAAAAATTGGTGAATCAATTGACGAGGTTGTAAGAAGAAAACTTCAATCATTTTCTAAGAAAGTTGTTGAAGGAAGTCCTGAGTGGAATATTCTTTATAAGAAGTTTTTTGAAGAAGAGGAAAAAAAGAGATTTGGACGTTAATGGAAAAATTCATACCTGCTGTCTCATATGAAGAAATAAAAATAGAAAAACAAAAAGCCAGAGTTTTGAGGAAATCTTCGTGGTGGCGAAATAAAATATCTAAGGGAAAATGTTATTATTGTGGTAAAATTACCCCTCCAAATGAGTTAACTATGGATCATGTGGTTCCTTTAATAAGGGGAGGTAAATCAACAAAAAGTAATATTGTCCCCTGTTGCAAAGAATGCAATAGTAAGAAGAAGTATTTAATTCCAATTGAATGGGAAGCTTATTTGCATCAATTTGATTTTTCAGATCCGGAAAAAATTCTTTAGATTTTCTTGCCAGGTTCAATATGAACCACCACATCAACTACGTCAGGGAATTCTTTTTTGATTATTGCTTCAACTCTTTCAGCTATATCATGCCCTTCTTTCACAGAAATAGAGGAATCAACAAGAATTTTCAAATCAACAAAGATCTGTCCTGCTGTGCCTCTTGTTCTTATATCTTCACAGGCTTGAACATCATTACAGGTAGTTACTAATCTTTCAATTTCTGAGCTATCAAGAAGAGCTTTATCAATAAGGATATCCGTAGACTCTTTAAGTATTATAAATGCTTCTCTGGCTACTAATACTCCAATTATTAAGCCTGCAAAGGAGTCAAGAATGTAAAAGCCTGATTTAATAAAAATTATAGCTAAAATTATTCCTGAGGTTATGAAAATATCAATCTTAGTATGAGAAGAGTCAGCAATTAGAAATTCACTTTTTAGTTGTTTTCCTCTCTTTCTTTCATAGGTAAACACGAATATGTTTATGATAATAGTAAATAAGAGAATTATAAATGCTTTTTCATCCAATTCAGGTCTTTTAGTTTTTATTAAAGACTCATAAGCTCCTTTTAAAATTTCAAGAGATGTAAATCCCATTAAAACTCCAATAAATACAGCGAAAATAGTTTCATATTTTTTATGCCCATAGGGATGCTCTCTATCAGGAGGACGGCTGGCAAGATATATTCCAATTATGCCACCTATATTGCTAACTCCGTCAAAGAGAGAATGAAAACCATCAGAATAAATAGCAAGAGAGTTGACTTTTAGTCCATAGATTATTTTGGCAAAAGAAACCAATAAATTTAAACATAAAGTTATCAGTAGAACTTTTCTTATTTCTTTTCTTCTGTCCATTTATCTGATATTGGTTTATAAAGTATAATGCCTTCTTTATTCATTACATATTCTATAAAAGGCTCATCAACTACTTCACCTTTTATACTGGATGCATGTCTTAGTGTAAGGGGCTTTTCTTTATTTATTAATATGCCTACATGCTCAACATCAAGTCCTTCTTTTGAAGAATAAAATCCACAATAGCATACAGAAGGAAGTTTGTCTACAATTTTTTTAATATTATTTCGTGGAATGTAATTGATTTTTTTTAAACTAACAGGTAAGCCTTTTATCCATCTTTTATGTTTGTTAATTTTATTTAACTTCTTTAATGATGTTTTATAATAGGACATGCCAATCTCAGATGTGATGTTTTTCAATGTAGGAATATAGTCCCAGTCAGAAAAAAAATGTCTTCTTTTTTGAAAGTCAACAATGCTATCAAAATATCTTACAGCTTTGAGGTTTTCAACGAATGATTCAAAATTGTTGGAAAGTCTTAAAGCCTCTACATATTCAATAAAAGTCATACAATCAACTTCTTCAAAATCTATTGTTAATTCTTCCTCTATTTTGAAACTTCCTTTAAGTGTGTTCTTTTTGTAGGGTATGTTCATAAAAATTTTTGAAATTTTAATTATTCTGTCTTCGCCTTCCAAAGGCAATAATTCTTTCAATATTGTTTCAATTTTAATTTTTCCTTCTTTAAATATCATATGCTATGATAAAACATGTCCATATTTGATATCCACTTTCACGGCACAGAAAAATTTGATGTAAAAGAAGTCAAGGATTATGAACAAATTCTTTTAATAGCAGAGGAATATGGGAAAAAGGAAACAGATGGATTTTTATTGAGTCTTTATCCAGATTCTTTAGATAAAATGAGAGAGAAACTATCAATTATAAAAAAAGCAATGGAAAATCAAACAGATGGAGCGAAGATTTACGGAGCTTATCTTGAAGGTCCATTTCTCAATCCTTTAAAGGCTGGTGCTCTTGATAGTAATAAATTTTTAATGCCTGATATTGATAAACTTGAAGAACTTGTTTATGGATTTGAAGACATTATAAAAATAGTTACTGTAGCTCCGGAGTTACCTGGTGCTTATAAGTTGATTGAAAGATGTATTGAGTTAGGTACAGTAGTAAGCATGGGACATTCAGATGCTACATATAGAGAGGCAGAGGAAGGATTTAAAGCAGGTGTTCGTCTTATAACTCATTTATTTAATGCCATGCGAGGTATTCACCATAGAGAACCTGGGATAGCAGGATTTGGACTTATTAATCAGGAAATTTATATTGAATTAATAGGAGATGGAAAACATTTAAGTGATGAACTTTTGAAATGGATATTTCAAGTTAAAAATCCAGAAAGAATAATTTTGGTTTCTGATATGGTAAAGCAAAAGAAAGGAATGCAAAAACTTCAAGGTGGTTCAATGAGCCTTAAGGATGTCATAAATAGGCTTAAAAAATTAAATATTGATGAATATAAGCTAAAACTTGCTACAGAAAAAAATCCTGAAGAATTGCTTAGAATTAACTCTCTTTAAGCTTTTCTGCTTCTTCTTGTTCTGTCTTGCATTCAATACACAGGTCAGTCACTGGCCTTGCTTCAAGTCTTTCAATAGGTATTTCTGCACCACAGGCTTCACATATGCCATAAGTACCATTGTTTATTTTTTCCAGTGTTTTTTCTATTTTTTTTAGAAGTTTTCTTTCCCTATCTCTTAATCTCAAAAGAAAGCTTCTATCAATTTCTTGAGAGGCTATATCCCCTATTTCAGATAAATTACTTTCAGAGGGAAGATTTGAAAGCATAATTCCTGCATCAATAAGAATCTGCTGTTTTTGTTGTAGAAGTTTCTTTTTAATCTCTAAGATTCTTTTTTGTCTTGATTTTTCTTTCATAATTTATTTGATTTTTTTCCTTTAAAATTAATTTAGCCTAAGTTGTCAGTAATAATCTTTTACAATATCAAAAAACTTCATAAACAGTCAAATAGTTCAGAAAAATTTTATTTTTTAAATTTATTTCTCAAAGCCTTTTCAACAATTGGTGGGACAAGGCTTTTTACAGAACCCCCAAAATATGCGATTTCTTTAACAAGGCTTGAAGAAAGGAAGGAATATTCTTCGGAAGGCATTAAAAATACAGTTTCAATATCTCTGAAAAGTCTTCTATTTGCATGGGCAAGTTGAAGTTCAAATTCATAGTCTGATACTGCTCTTAGTCCTCTTACAATAGCAACAGCTTTTTTTTCTTTAATAAAATTGACAAGCAGTCCATCAAAGACTTCTACTTTCAAGTTTTTAAGGTCTTTTGTTGTTTGAGCAATGAAGTGTACCCTTTCTTCAACAGTAAAAATAGGAGTTTTTTTATAACTTGACATAGCAACAGCAACTATTAGCTCATCAAAAATTTTTAAAGCTCTTTTTATTACATCAAGATGTCCATTTGTTATAGGATCAAATGTTCCTGGATAGACTCCTGTTTTTGTCATTATTCACTCCTCCTGTAAACAGTTAAAAAAGTATCACCATATCTATAACATTTATGTATTTTAAGCCCTTTAAGCTTTTCTCTCAATGACTCATTTTTATAATGCTGCAATATCAGCACACCGCCTTCTTTTATAAGATTTTTATTCTCAAAGATTTTAAATATTTTTTCTAATTCACCTGATTCATATGGAGGGTCTGCAAAAATTATATCATATTCATGAGAACTGTCTTGAAGAAAAGATACAGCATCCATATTGTAAACTCTTGCTTTATCAGAGAGTTTCTTTTTCTGGAGTGAATTTTTTATAAAAATGCATAAAACAGGGTCTTTCTCTATAAATATAACTTCATTAGCACCTCTTTTTAGTGCTTCCACACCTACAAAACCCTTGCCTGCATACAAGTCAATAAATATTTTATCCTCTACATCTCGTAAAATATCAAAAATAGCTTTTCTTACAATTGCAGGAGTTGGTCTGACTCTGTTTTGAACTTTTGATCTGTTTTGAACCATTTTTTATTGTCCTATTTCTGGATTTGTGAAATATTTATCTGGAAGCTTATAGTTTAAGATTTTAACTTTTCTTCCTTCTACCTTAAGTCTTCCTTCTGCAAAAAGTCTGATGGCTTCAGGAAAAATTTTATGTTCCAGTTTGAGTATTCTTTCTGAAAGACTGTCTTCTGTATCATCAGGATGAACAGGCACAGCAGCTTGAATTATTATGGGACCTGAGTCAACACCCTCATCTACAAAATGAACTGTGCAGCCGCTGATTCTAACTCCATAATCAACAGCCTGCTTTTGCCCGTGAAGGCCAGGAAAGGAAGGAAGCAGTGCTGGATGGATATTCATTATTCTGTTTGGGAAAGCATCAAGCAAAGGCTTTTTTACTATTCTCATAAAACCTGCGAGTATGACAAGTTCTACATCTTTTGATAAAAGTTCATCTCGTATTTTTTCATAAAAGGCTTCTTTTGACTGGAAATCCTTAGGATTAATAAAAAGATAAGGAATTCCATGTTTTTTTGCTCTCTCAATAGCATAGGCATTAGGATTATCAACTATGAGAATCTCTATCTTTGCAGGAATTTTCCCTGCCTCAATCTCGTCAATAATTGCCTGAAAATTAGACCCCCTTCCTGAAGCTAAAACTCCTATTTTTAGCATATCAGTCCTCCATAAATTTAAATTCATGCACAAAATCAACTAATTTCTTTAGTTTATCAACAGAGGTATTAATATTAACTCCATGTCCAAGATTAAATATATGTGATTTTGCTCCTCTTGCACCTATTAAAACTTTCTCTACCCTTTTAAAAAGTTCTTCATCACTGCCTAAAAGGGTTAAGGGGTCTAAATTTCCCTGTAAAGGCTTGTTTTTCAGTAAATCAGTGGCATCTTTAATATCAATCCTCCAGTCAATACTTAAAACATCAGCATTCAGTTCTTTTAAGTGATTGATAAGTCCTGCTGTGTTTGAAGAAAAATATATCACAGGAACAGTTTTCAATGATTCAATTAACCTTTTTACATAGGGCTTTACAAAACTTTCATAATCAAAGGGTGACAGAATACCAGCCCATGTATCAAAAATCTGAACAGCATGAACGCCTGCTCTTATTTGTTCATTTAGATATTTCTGAGTTGCCTTTGTAAAAAGGCTCATAAGTTTATGAAAGCCTTCTGGCTCTAAGAACATAAATCTTTTTGTATTTACAAACTCCTTTGTTGAACCTCCCTCAATAACATATGTTGCTAAGGTAAATGGTGAGGCTGCAAAACCTATCAATGGAACATTTAGTTCATTGATTAAAATACGGATAGCGTCAAAGACAAAACCTATTTTCTCAAGATTTAATTCTCCCAAGATTTCCAAGTCTGCAACTGTTCTTATATTTGGTAAAACCTGAGGTCCTTTATCATCTATGAATTCTATTTTGAGCCCCATTGCTTCAAGGGGAATCAGAATATCCGAAAAAAGAATTGCTGCATCAACTCCTAAAACTTTTACAGGTTGTAGTGTCACCTCTGCAGCTATTTCAGGTGTTTTGCACATGGTGAGAAAATCGTATTTTTGCCTGAGTTTCTGATATTCAGGCATATATCTTCCTGCCTGTCTCATAAACCAAACAGGTGTGTAATCAGTGCGTATTCCTCTACAAGCTTTAAGAAAGGCTTCTTTCATCTGGCTCTCCGTGGTATATATTTACAGTAAGGGTCTTCCTCCATGTAGTCATCTTTAATACAGTATGCACGGGCTCTGCATCCACCACATACATTTACATACTCGCAAACACCGCAACGTCCTTTGTAGGAGGAAAAGTCTCTTAAATTTTTAAAAAGTTCAGAATTCTCCCATATTTCTCTGAATGACTGTTTTTTAATATTTCCTGCTGGAAGAGAAAAGTAACTACAAGGCATTACATCTCCATCCACATTTATAAGGCATATAAGCTGTCCTGCCACACATCCCTTTGCTCCACCTGTGGAAAATTTAAGAGACCTTCTTTCAAACTTCTCTCCCTCTTTTTTTGACCTTTCAAAAATAACTCTATAATACTGAGGTGCACAGGTAGGTCTTACAAGAATATCCTTTTCGCCTTTTTCCATGTCATAATGCCAGTTAAGAATTTTTTCATAATCTTCTTGGGAGATTAATTCATTTAAAAGTTCTTCAGCTCTTCCTGTAGGAACTATCATAAACATATACCATGCAGTTGCTCCAAGCTCTTTTGCTAATTTATAAACCTCTGGAATGGTCTCTTGATTTCTTTTTGTAAAAGAAGAGTTTATTAAAAATGGTATACCATATTTTTTCAACAGCTTAGCAGCATTTATTGTCCCTTGAAATGCTCCTTTTTGCTGACGAAAGTTATCATGCACTTCTTCATTAGGTCCATCAAGACTGAGGGAAACCATCTTTATCTCTACTTCTTTAAGTTTTTTGCAAATCTCTTCACTAACAAGAGTTCCATTTGTAGCAAGGCAAACCCTTAAACCTTTACTATTAGCATACGCAGCTATTTCAAAAAAATCTTCTCTTAAGAGAGGCTCTCCACCTGTAAGAACCAAAACAGGCTTAGCGTAAGATGTGATATCATCAATGGTTCTAAAACACTCTTCCTTTGAAGGATCAGGATGTTCTTTTACAATTTCCTCAGATGAAGACCTGCAATGAATACATCTAAGATTGCATCTGCGTGTGATTTCCCATGCTATCCATTTAGGTTCAAACTGCATTTAATTATTATAACTTAAAATAATTTCTTTTATTGAACCAAAAATAATGATTATAATAAATAACATGGCAAAACGAGAGAAATGGCAATCAAGAATAGGACTTATTCTTGCAACAGCTGGTAATGCTGTAGGTCTTGGAAATATTCTAAGATTTCCTTCAAAGGCTGCGTTATATGGTGGTGGAGCTTTTATGCTTCCATATTTTATTGCTTTTTTATTAATGGGACTACCTCTAATGATTATTGAATGGGTTATAGGAAGGTATGCTGGCAAACATGGGCATGGTTCTATGACAGGAATTTTGGGACTTTTTTTCAATCATAGTAGTTGGGCAAGGATTTTGGGATCAATCGGTGTTGCTATACCTGTGCTTATTTGTATGTATTATATCTATATTGAGTCGTGGACATTAGGCTTTGCCTTTATGTCTCTTTTTAAACAAATGCCTGTGCCTATTAAAACAGCAAATCCTCAAGAAGCAGTTAAACCATATGTAGAATTTTTTAGAACATATACAAATCCTTCCATGATTGCCTATATCTTTCTTTTGATTACTATAGCTATAAACTGGTTTATTCTTCAGAAAGGTGTTGCAAAAGGCATTGAAATAACAGCAAAAATAGGTATGCCAGCTATAATTATTTTTGGTATTTTACTTGGAATAATATCTCTTTCCGCAAGAGACTGGGCAGGACTTGAAGGATTGAAGTTTATTTATAATCTAAATTTTTCCGGTATTAAAGACCCAACAGTCTGGATTGAAGCCTCTGGCCAGATATTTTTCACCCTTTCCTTAGGTATGGGAGCAATAGCTGTTTATGCAAGTTATGTTAAACCAAAGGAAGATGTTGTCAAGGCAGGCTTTTGGACTGCTGGAATCAATGAATTTGTGGAAGTTATAATCGGTGCTTCAATTGCCATTCCTGCTGCATTTGCTATGTTTTCAGCTGTTGCAATTCCAGAACTTGCTAAGGAAGGAACTTTCAGACTTGGATTTATGACTATGCCAGCAGTGCTTATGAACTTACCCTTAGGATGGATAGCTTCATTTATATGGTTTTTATTACTTTTTCTTGCTGCTCTCACTTCTTCCTTAGCTCTTATACAACCTATCATAGCTTTATTTGAGGATGAAATGAAATGGGAGCATACAAAAGCTGTAAGTGTATCAATGATTTTAGTGATAACAGGAGCTCACTTTTCTGCTTTTATGCCTAATTTTATAGATGAACTTGATTTCTGGGCAGGATGCGTGATGCTTCTCATATTTGGTTTAATTGAGATTATTGTCTTTATATGGATCTTTGGAATAAATAATTTTTACAATGAACTTATTCAAAATACTTCAATTAAGCTTCCAAGAGCATTTGTTTATGTAATAGCATTCATTTCTCCAGTTTTTTTATCTTTTATTTTATATTTTTGGGTAATAAAGGATTTTGGTAACTTAATAACTGCTGGAGAATCTACAAAAATTATTGCTCGTCTTTTTATTCTTGCTTTTTTAGCATTTTTATCATTTATAGCAGTAAAAAGCAGAAAAATTATTTTGAGAGATTTAAGATATACAAAGATAATCAAGCAATAAAGGGAGGAAGCGTTGAAACCTGAAATACAGAGTTCTCTGGAATATTATAGTGACCTTATAGAACACATGGATGACAGTCATATTTACTCTTTAATATTTCAAGCTAATTCAATAAGGGAAAAATATAAAGGTAAAAAAATTGAACTATGCGCAATTGTGAACGCCAAGAGCGGTCTTTGTTCAGAGGATTGTGCTTTTTGCGCTCAGTCTTCAAGATATAAAACAAATTCTCCTGTATATTCTTTGCTTGAAAAAGATGAAATAGTAAAAAAAGCTTTGGAAGCCAAGAAATACGGAGTTAAAAGATTTTCTATAGTAATTAGCGGTAAAAAACCTTCAAAAAAAGAATTAGAAAAAATTGGTAATTCCATTGAAGCAATAAAAAAAATCGGCATTTATCCTTGTGCTTCCTTAGGGCTTTTAGAGTATGATGAGATATGCTACTTGAGAGACAAGGGGCTTGAAAGACTTCATTGTAATATAGAAACTTCTGAAAGATTTTTTAGTAATATATGCACAACTCATAAGTTTTCTGATAAAGTAAAAACCCTTGAAAATGCTAATAAAACAGGGCTTTCAATATGCTCTGGCGGAGTTTTTGGTATAGGTGAATCATGGGATGATAGAAAGGAAATGGCAGAGTTTTTAAAGAATTTGAATGTAGATTCTATTCCCATCAATTTTCTTACTCCTATTAAAGGAACACCTCTGGAAAGTAAAAAACCTCTCAATCCAATGGAAGCTTTAAGAATAATTATTCTATTTAGACTTATACTGCCTGATAAAGATATAAGGGTATGTGGAGGAAGACCTTTGCTTGGAGAGTTTGCTTCCTGGATTTTTATCGCTGGAGCAAATGCTTTAATGACTGGCAATTATCTTACAACTACAGGTAGACATTATAGTGATGACATAAAATTTATAGAAGCTCATGGACTTGAGGTAGACAGTGTGGTCAGTTAGAATGAGAGCATCTAAAAAAGAAAATAATATAGAAAAACATATCTCTGGAGCAGAGGGGATATACGATTATTCACAGATTGAGAGAGTTTTAAAACAACTTTTTAAAAGAGCTTTTGAACATTCAAAAGGCAAGCCAGATAAGGTTGTGATTACAGTAGAGAGAATAAATGAGGAGATTCAGACAGTCTCTGCGCTTCCTGTAAATACATTTTTCACTAACTCTCCAGAAGAAGCTTTTTGTCTAATAAGTGAAAAGCTAAGCTCCATAGGTATTTCTGATAAAGCTTTATTTTCAGCCTTTGAAGTAATAAAAAAATATCCAATGAGAGGAGCTACTCTTATAGATTCAATTACAGGAGAGCGATTGGAAAGAGATAAAACAAGAGGCATTAGAGTATCCCGAATTCATATGGATAAGAGGAAAAGAATGAAACTTATAAGGCAAATTAAAAATCTCTCAACGCAGCCTCAAAGAGTAATTGAGGCTATTACAATTGCCTCTAAGGTCGCATCATATCCTGAAGTAGTTGCAGAACTATGCATTTCTGATAATCCAGATTATACTATAGGATACATTGCATCAAGAGATTTAGGATATTTAAGAATAACAAATATAAAAAATAAGGGCGAAACTATTGGAGGAAGGGCATTTTTTGTTAAAACTCCCTGTGATATTGAAAAATTAACAAATTATCTTGAAAGAAAACCTGTGTTAGTAATATGAGGTATGATAAAGTTTTTCTTATAGGAAATCCCATTGCTGGTGGAGGAGGAGCTCTAAAGAGGATAGAAAAAGCACAGGAAATCCTCAGACAAAGGGGTATTCACTTTGAAACGCTTCTTACCAAAAAGCGAGGTGATGCAGAGCATTTTGCTAAAAAAATAAAGGAAAATCATAGTGGCAAAATTCTTGTTATTGTAGCAGGTGGAGATGGAACATATAATGAAGTTGTAAATGGACTTGCCTTTTCTCAGATTCCAATGGCAATTCTTCCAATGGGAACAACTTCAGTGCTTGCAAAAGAGTTAAAAATTCCGAAAAATATAGAAAAGGCAGTTGAGATAGCAGTTGCAGGTAAAACTCAAAGGGTTCATCTTGGCATTATAGAAAATCAACAAAAACAAAGACTTTTTATTCTTATGGCAGGAGTTGGTTTTGACGGAATGGCTGTATTTGGAGTAAATCCGCAAAAAAAGAAATATCTCAGAAAAATCGCTTATATTTTAAGTGGTATTAAAACATTATTTAAATATACACCCACTGAACTTATAGTGAATAATTCAGAACCCAAGAAAGCATATAGTGCTGTTGTATGCAAAGCATCATGTTATGGAGGAAACTTTAAAATTGCACCTGATGCAAATTTAACAGATCCTTGTTTATATACATTTCTATCAAAAACCAAATCCAGGATAGGGCTTATTTTTCAAATATTAGGAATATTATTTGGTTTTCATCTTAAGATGAAAAATACTGATTATTTTAAAACTGAAAATTTAAACATTTCAGGTGACGCTCATATTCAGATAGATGGTGATTATTTTGGGAAGACTCCAGCAGAAATTAAAGTCATAAAGAATGCACTTACCCTTGTTTTTCCTTTTCAAACATAAGTATAATGCTGATTCTTCTGTTTCTTGGGTCCTTGGGATCGTCCTTTATTAAAGGTAGTGTATCAGCATAACCAACAACCCTTGCAATTTTTTCTGGTGCAACTCCGTATCTTTCAATTTCTCTTCTTGCTGAAGATGCTCTTGCTGTTGAAAGTTCCCAGTTTGTTGTTTTACCTCCCCTGAATGGCACAGCATCTGTATGTCCTTCTACTGCCACACGTGCTGGTTCATCTTTTATGTTTTCTGCAACCACCTTTAAAATTTCACGAGCTTTTTCAGTGGGTTCAGCAGATGAAAGAGGAAACATTGGTTCACCTTCAAGATCAACAATCTGAATCCTCACGCCTCCTTCAACTGTATCTATCATTATATGGTCTTTTAGTTCTTTAAGTTTTTCCTCTATTGTCTTTTTAAATTGTTCTTCAAATCTTTTGGCACGCGTCTCTGATGGTGTTGATTCTTGAACTGATGTTTTAACTTCTTGTTGAATTGCTGAGGACTGCTGCATAAATGACTGTCCAGATTCTAAAAGATTGAAGTATCTAAAATAATCAGCAATTGCAGCTCTTTTAACAGGATCAAGCATTGAAAGTAACCATAAAAGCAAAAAGAAAGCCATCATAGCTGTTGTAAAGTCAGCATAGGCAACTTTCCAACTTCCGCCATGATGGGCTTCATGCCCTTTTTTAATTTTTTTAACTATAATTGTTGTTTTGGATTTATCTGCCACTCTTTAAAGCCCTTATTTCTTCTTCTAATTCATGGAATGTAGGTCTTAAATGGGGAGGTATAGTTCTGCGAGCAAACTCAACAGCAATCTGAGGAGCAGAGCCACTCACAAACGCTACAAGTGCTGCCTTAATTATTTGTAGATATTCCTTTTCGTGATTTACACTTGCTTCAAGGCGTTTTGCAAGCGGACCAACAAATCCATAGCACATTAACACTCCCATAAATGTTCCAACAAGTGCAGCTCCTACAGAGTGTCCTATAACTTCAGGGGGTTCTTTCATTTTGCCCATTGTTAAAACAACTCCTAAGACTGCTGCAACAATTCCAAGTCCTGGAAGGCTATCAGCAATAGTAAGAAGATTTCTTACAGGTCCTGATTCTGTTTCATGCAATGTTTCAATTTCACTATCAAGAATACTTTCAAGTTCGTATGGAGAAACAGTTGTTGTCATTACTGTCCTCAGAGTATCTGTGAGAAGTGCCATTGCATGATGATTTTTCAGAAACTTTGGGTATTTAGAAAAGATAGTGCTATTTTCTGGTTCTTCTACATCCTGTTCAATTGATATAAGTCCTTCTTTTCTAATTTTTGTAAAAAGTTCACTTAAAAGGAGTAGTGTATCCATATAGTCTCTTTTTGAATAACCTTTTGCGCCTGTAATTGTGGTAATTGTCCCTTTTATTACTCCTCTTAATACATGAGGGGGAGAGGCTATCACAAGTGCACCTATAGCAGCACCGAATATTATAAGAACTTCAGCGGGTTGAAAAAGTACAGAAAGGTTACCTTTTTCCAGAAGATAACCACCAACTATACTGCCTAAAACAACTAATCCACCGATTACTACAAGCATTATATTTCCCTTTTTTGTCTGAGTAACTGTCTTTGGCGGTGGAAAACAAATCTTATAATGTAGTCTCTGATATCCTCCTCTATATTGATAAATTTTACAGCTACTCTGTAAGCATTATTTATCATTTCACATTTTACAACTTCTCCGTAAAGGAATAATGCCACAGGAGAAGGTGATTCAAGAACTGCTTTCAATTCAAGGATATCTCCTTTGTTATAGGATAAATCAGAGACAAAACTCATTCCACCTCCACTTATATTTACTTCAGTTGTTGCTAAAGATGAAAAACCTTCTTCTTTAAAGCTCCAGAGATTGATAAGATAATCAAGCTTTGAATTAATCATTTTTATCCATTCTGCCAGTGCTTTATCCGCTGGTTCATCAAGAGGAGGACGGGCAAAATTAATTTCTCCAGAGATTCTTGCCTTTATTCTCGGTTTTTCTTCAGAAGAAATTAATCTTACTCCAAGAGGGATAACAGCATCCACTCTTGAAAACTCCCTCATTCTTTGATATGTTTCTTCCATATTTCCCATTATAATTACCTCAATATAATAAGTTCAACTCTTCTATTTTTTGCTCTTCCTTCATCAGTATCATTAGTAGCTACAGGTTTGTATTCTCCGTATCCGGCAATCAAAAATCTATCTGGAGAAAGTCCTCGTTGTAATAAAAAATGAAGTACTGATGACGCTCTTGCTGCTGACAATTCCCAGTTTGATTTATAAACAGAAGAACTAATGGGAATATTATCGGTATGTCCCTCTATTGCCACTTTCCCTGGAAGTTCTTTTAATTTCTCAGCAATTCTTGTAAGTGCGTCAGTGGATTCAGGCTTTAGCTCAGCAGAACCTGAACTGAATAGAAGTGAATCAGGCAGGGTTATTACAATGCCTCTTGCATCTGACTTTATATTTATACCTGAAATATCATTTAAAAGTTTTCTGAGGTCTTCAATAATTGCTTTATTACGATCTTCCTCAAATGAGACAGGTTCATCAATAACCTTGAAGACCTTTCTTAAAGAACTTGTCATTTTTTCTGCCTTTGTCACATCAACTGAAGATAGAGCATAAAGAGCAACAAAAAAAGTGAATAAAAGAGTTAAAAAATCAGAATATGATATAAGCCAGCGATGTACATTTTCCTCTTCATTATTGTTGTTTCTTTTTCTAACTCTCATATTCTTTCCTTTTGACGTTCCCTGACAAATGACTCAAGCTTTGCTCTTAAAAAGTATGGATTCATACCTGCCTCAATGCCCAATATGCCTTCAATCATGAGTTCCATAAGAAGAATTTCATCTTCAAGTTTATTAACTATTCTTTTTGCGATGGGAATAAATATAAGATTTGCTGAACCAACTCCGTAAATAGTTGCAACAAAGGCTGTTGCTATTCCTATGCCGATTTTTGATGGATCTGCAACATTTTTAAGAACATGAATAAGTCCTAAAATAGCTCCAATAATACCAATTGTCGGTGCATATCCCCCGGCAGAATCATAAACCTTAGCAGCTCTCTTTATAATTTCTTCATATGCATAGATTTCCTGATTAAGTGATTCTTTAATAATGTTCGGAGAGACTCCATCAATTACGTAAGTAATACCTCTTCTTAAAAATGAATCATCAATTCTATCCAACTCTTCTTGAAGAGCTAATAATCCTCTTTTTCTGGCTATAACTAATAAATCAAGGATGGTATCAATAGTCTCATCAAAATTAACTTTTCTACTCAGGAATATAAATTTTAAGCTCATAAATGCTGTAACAATATCTTTAAACGGGAAACTTAAAATAACAGCTCCAAATGTTCCACCAAATACGATAATAGCTGCAGCTGCCTGAATGAGATGTGCCGTTGTGCCTCCTTCAGCTATATTACCAGCAATAACCGCACCGATACCTATAATTAAGCCAAGTAGTGCTATCAAATCCATTTTTTAATTATAAATATATTAAAAAGATTTATCAACAGATTTTATTATAATAAATCATGAAAAGAAAAATTGTTATACTTTTAGGTCCTACAGGTGTAGGTAAAACCGAGCTTTCAATAAAAATTGCTAAACTTTTAAATGCTGAGATAATAAGTTCAGATTCAATGCAAATATATAAATATATGGATATTGGTACAGCAAAACCTACATTAGAACAAAGAAAGGAAGTCATACATCATATGATTGATATTGTTAATCCATGGGATTATTTCAGCACAGGTGCATATATTGAAATAGTTAAAGAAGTTATAGAAAAAATTTTTGAAAGAGAAAAGATTCCTCTGGTTGTTGGAGGAACAGGTCTTTATCTCAGAGCAATGACTGAAGGAATTTTTGAAGGTCCTGATGCTGATTGGAATTTAAGAATGGAGTTAATGAATAAGGAAAGAGATAATCCGGGTTTTCTTTATAATCTTCTGAAAGAAATTGATCCTATAAAAGCAGATAAAATCTATCCTTCTGATTTGAGAAGAATTCTCAGAGCATTGGAGGTATTTTTTAAGGAAAAAAAGCAGATAAGTGAATTACAAGAGAAATTAACCAAACCTTTGTCTTACAATTTCATAAAAATTGGCGTGACTCGGGAAAGAAAAGAATTATACAGAATAATTGAAGAAAGAGTTGATAAAATGATTTGTTCAGGTTTAATTGAAGAAGTTAGAAATGTTTTAACTTTGATAAAAAGAAATGCTACTTCGTTGTCTCCTCTTCCTGCTTTGCAGGCAATTGGATACAAAGAAATAGCAGGTTGTCTTGCAGATTTATACTCTATTGATGAAGCAGTAAGGCTTATAAAGAAAAGAACAAAAATGTATGCAAAAAGACAATTTACATGGTTCAGAAAAGAAAAAGATATTATGTGGTTTGATATCTCAGGAAGGCATGATTTTGAAATAATTGCAGAGCAAATTTATTCTGCTTTATCAGAAATTTTGCATAAATAGTTGCATTTAATCAACATAATATAATATATTTAAAAGTTATAGGATTAATATTTTTTGGAGGTTGAAATTGGTTAGAATAAGACTAATGAGATTGGGAGCAAAAAAGAAGCCTTTCTACAGAGTTGTTGTGGCTGATGCAAAAGCCCGAAGGAATGGACCTTTTATTGAGATTATTGGAACATATAATCCTAAAACAGACCCACCAGAAGTTAACCTAAATATGGAAAGGGTTAATTACTGGATTGACAAGGGTGCACAGCCTTCGGATACTGTAAAAAAGTTGATTGAACGCGTTTCTGCTTAACATACCCATTTGGGTATTTACTACTCTTTTTGCACGGAGGTTAGAATATGAGCATGAAGACACTCATTGAGACAATGGCTAAGTCACTGGTTGACAAACCAGAGGAGGTTAAGGTTACTGAGATTGAGGGTGAAAAAACAACTGTTTATGAACTCAGAGTTGCTCCAAGCGATCTTGGTAAGGTTATCGGAAAACAGGGTAAAACTGCAAGGGCTATGAGGACAATCTTAGGCGCAGCTGGAACAAAAGTTGGCAAAAGATGCGTCCTTGAAATCTTAGAATAGTCCAATTAAGTGAATTAAATAAAGGGCGTGCTTTACACGCCCTTTTCTTTTGATTTTTATGATATTTGAAGTTTTGACCATATTTCCTGAATTTATTGAATGCTACTTGAAGCACGGCATTGTTGGAAGGGCTTTAAACAGAGGGATTGCTCAGGTGAAGGTTTATAATTTAAGGGATTTTACAACAGATAAGCATAAAAAAGTTGATGACTACCCCTATGGTGGCGGAGCAGGCATGGTTATGCAGATAGAGCCTTTTTCTAATGCCATAAAGCACATAAAAAGCGATGGGAAGAAGAGGAAGATAATTTTACTTTCTCCTCAGGGAAAGAGATTTAATCAAGAATTAGCTCTGGAGTTTACAAGGGAAGAGGCTGTATTGACCTTTATCTGTGGAAGATATGAGGGAATTGATGAGAGAATTAAGTCTTTCATTGACGAAGAAATATCTATTGGTGATTATGTTTTAAGTGGTGGAGAACTGCCAGCATTGGTTATAATAGATAGTATTGTAAGATTGCTACCCGGAGCACTGGGAGATGAGCTTTCATCAGAAGAGGATTCTTTTATGAAAGGTTTTTTGGATTATCCACATTATACAAGACCTGAGGAGTTTGAAGGAATGAGAGTGCCTGAGATTCTTTTAAGTGGAGACCATAAAAAAATAGCTCTCTGGAGAAGAAGGGAAGCTTTGAGAAATACCTTTCAAAAGAGACCTGACTTGTTGAAGAACTTATCTCAAGAGGATATGAAAATTCTAAAGGAGCTTTGCTCTGAAATAAATAAAAAAATTCTGGAGGATGCCCATGAACCAGTTAATAATTAGAGCCATAGAGGAAAGATTTAAAAAATCTGATATTCCTGATTTTAAACCTGGTGATACCGTAAAAGTTCATGTAAAGGTTAAAGAGGGAGACAAAGAGAGAATTCAGGTATTTGAGGGAGTTGTAATTGCCCGTAGAGGCGGAGGATTAAGGGAGACCTTTACAGTAAGAAAAATCTCCTTTGGAGTAGGTGTAGAACGTGTATTTCCTCTTCATAGCCCTATAATTGACAAAATTGAACTGGTAAGAAGAGGAGATGTAAGAAGAGCAAAACTCTATTATCTGAGAACAAAGAAGGGTAAAGAGGCAAAGGTTAAAGAAAAAACAGACTATCAAAAGGCATGAGCCTTTTTGCTTTTGATGAGTCTTTTCGGCTTCAAGGTTATAACTTAATTGCAGGAATTGATGAAGCTGGAAGAGGATGTCTTGCTGGACCTGTTGTCGCAGCATGCGTAAGTTTCAGGGATAGTGTTTTTATTGAAGGCATAAAGGATTCAAAGGAACTTAGTCCTGAGCAAAGAGAAAGCCTTTTTCAAGAAATAATTAAGCATGCCTTTGTAGGCATTGGCATAGTTGATGTAGATTTGATTGATAGAGTTAATATTCTTGAAGCAACTCGTCTTGCAATGATGGAGGCGTTTGAAAATCTCGGCAGAGAAATAGAGCTTTTATTAATAGATGCCGTAGAGTTACCGGCATTAAAAGTAGACCAAAAAGCCCTAATAAAGGGAGACCGGAAAAGCGCCTCAATAGCCTCTGCAAGCATTGTAGCGAAAGTAACAAGGGATAGAATAATGAGGCAGTATCATGAAGCCTATCCACAATATGGCTTTAACAGACATAAAGGTTACGGCACAAAAGAACATCTAAATGCCCTGAAAAAATTCGGTCCCTGCCCAATTCATAGAAAAAGTTTCTCACCTGTAAGAGAGTTAATGTTATTCTAATACATGAAACGCCTTCATATTGAAGTTAAGGGAGTTGTTCAGGGAGTAGGCTTCAGACCCTTTGTTTACAACCTTGCACAAAATCTTAATTTAAAAGGATTTGTTACAAATACCTCAAAGGGTGTGACAATTGAGATTGAGGGTGAAAGAGTTGAAGAGTTTATTAGTAAACTTCAAAATAATCCTCCTCCGCTTGCTAAGATTTACTCAATTAAAAAAACTGAGCTTTCACCAAACAATTATAAAACCTTTGAAATCATTGAAAGTATTGACGAAACAGGATTTACCCATGTCTCAGAAGATGTCTCCATATGTGAAGACTGTCTGAGAGAGCTTTTTACCCCTACTGACAGGAGATATCTCTATCCCTTCATAAACTGCACAAACTGCGGTCCCCGATACACAATCACCATGAAAGTTCCCTATGATAGACCAAACACAACGATGGCTGTGTTTAAAATGTGTCCTGAATGTTTAAGTGAGTACAAAGACCCAAGTAACAGAAGATTTCATGCTCAGCCCAATGCATGCCCGGTTTGTGGTCCTCAGGTAAGGCTTTTTGTAAAGGAAGGTAGTGCTTTAACTGAAATTGAAAATCCAATTCCGGAAGCCATTAGGCTCATAAAAGAAGGCAAGATTTTGGCAATAAGAGGACTTGGCGGTTTTCATCTCTGCTGTGATGCAAGAAATGAAGATGCGGTTAAAGAATTGCGGAAGAGAAAAAAAAGAAGCAATAAACCCTTTGCACTCATGTCTCCCTCTGTTGAGGCTATTGAAAAATTCTGCTTTGTAAGCGATGAAGAAAGAAAAATTCTTATATCTCTCATGCGTCCTATAGTTCTATTAAGAAAAAAGCCCCAGTGCAATCTTCCAGAGGCATTAGCAACAAATAATGCCTATCTTGGCTTTATGTTGCCCTATACACCGCTTCATTATTTGTTGTTTTATTATCCAGCTAAAGGGGGAGATTCCTCGTCGTTTTCACTCCTCGGAATGACAGAGGAGGGGATTTCTCGGCACTTTGTGCCTCGAAATGAAAGTAAAACAGATACTACGCAGCCTTACAAGGACAACTCAGCCCTTCGGTCATCAGCCTTCAGTCTTCAGCCTCACTTTGATGTCCTTGTTATGACCAGTGGAAACATCTCTGAAGAACCGATTATTACAAAAAATGAAGAGGCTCTTGAAAAACTCAACAATGTTGCAGATGCTTTTCTCATACACAACAGAGATATATTCATGAGAGTTGATGACTCTGTTGTAAGAGAGCTTGAAGGCAGAATTTATTTTATAAGAAGGGCAAGAGGATTTGTTCCAAAGGCAATATTTTTAAAGGAAGAGTTACCCGAGGTTTTGGGTGCTGGGGCGGATTTAAAAAACACTTTTACGCTAATAAAGTCAGACTATGCCATAATGAGCCAGCACATAGGTGATATGGAAAATCTTGAAACAATAGAGTTTTATGAGGAGGTTTTAAACAATCTCAAAGCCGTTTATCGCACAGAGCCATCGGCAGTTGGGCATGACCTTCATCCCATGTATTTTTCAACAAGCTGGGCAAAGGATTATGCTGAAAAAAAATGCATTCCTGCTTTTGCCCTTCAGCATCATTACTGTCATATTGCTTCCTTAATGGCAGAGCATGGACTGGATGAGCTTTTCGGAATTGCCTTTGATGGCACAGGATACGGAACAGACGGCACAATTTGGGGAAGTGAGTTTTTATACTGCACTTTGAAGGATTTTCAGAGACTTGCCCATCTAAGACCTGTCAGCTTACCAGGAGGTGAGAATGCTATAAAAGAATGTTCAAGAATTGCTCTTTCATTGATTGACGATGCTTTCGGTGAAGATATGGATTTAATAAAGAGACTGTCTCTTTATAAAGTAGTTTCAGAAGAAAAAATCAGGCAAATACTTAAAATAAAGAGAATTTCTCAATTTAGCCCCCTTTCATCAGGTATGGGAAGACTTTTTGACGGCGTCTCTTCCCTGATTGGTGTATGCCATTACAACACCCATGAAGCAGAGGCAGCAATAGCTCTTGAAAGTCTAATAGAGCAGGGTATGGAGTTTTCTGAGAGGGACTGCTACCCCTTTGAATTAGTGAACTCCCTTGAGGGAGAGGCTTTAGTTATAGACTACAATTTAATGATTATAGAGATTGTAAGGGATTTTTTAAAATCTGAAGCCAATCCGATTTGTCATTCTGAGCGTAAGCGAGGAATCTCGCTTATTTCATGGAAATTTCACAACACAATTATAAAAATAATCCTTCAACTCATAGAGCATTTCAGAGCAAAATTTGGTTTCGACAAAGTTGGCTTAAGCGGTGGAGTATTTCAAAATGTCTATTTAGTAAGAGAAACCATAAAAGCCCTAAAAAAATTTGGCATAAAACCTCTTTATCACATAAATACCCCCAGCAACGACGCCTGCATATCTCTTGGACAAGCTTATATTGTTGGGAAAAGAATTAAAACTTAAGGCATCAGGGGTATTCTTTCAGAATTATCTTTAAACCAAGTCATAAAGCATAGCTCTACCGCACGGTAACCAGTTTTTTGGGCAAGGTTTTCAACTTTATGAATGAACTCCATATCGTCATATACGGGTTTTTCACCTGCTTTTGTGAGGATTTCATTTATGACTCTTTTTACAATTTTATCGGGCATAACTGTATCAATGCCTCCCATCATTCTTAAGTATTGATATGTGATAAGCCCAACTCCCTTTATTTTTCCAATAGGTTCGGATTTCCAGTTTGAAAGAGATGAGCTTTGAGCCCACGTTCTTAAGGCTTCTTTATCATTGTCTGATAGAGTTGACAGATACTTAGCAATTTCCTTCGCAACCTGCCATGAACGCCTGTTTTTCCATATGTGGAAGGCTTCTTCATAGTTAAAATTGGCTAAGTTTGACAGAGAATTGACTTTTCCGGTTTTTATAAACTCTTTTTCAAACTCTCTTACCTTTGGAACAACTACTTGAAAATAATTCACTCCAACAGATGTAATTGCTGCATCAAGTAAGATTAGGGGAACATTGCCATTCCACCTTTCAGTAGTAAGGCATCTTTCAGCAATTTCCTTAAGGGCATCATAATCGCTAATATAGGATTTGATTAGCTCAAGGATTTTCACTCCAAATAGTATAACTCTAATGAATGCCCATTGTGCTATAATTTATTTCAGCCTATGTTGCCAGTAATTTATATAGCGATTGTTAATCTTATTCACAGAAAGTTTGTTTTTGTATCCATTCTTCTTATGAGTATCCTTCTTTTTGGCACATTTGGATATATGATTATTGAGGATATGCGGTTTATTGATGCACTTTATATGACAGTAATTACCCTCGCTACAGTTGGATTTAAAGAAGTTAAAGAGCTTGATGAGAATGGTAAAATTTTCACTATTATTTTAATACTTACAGGATTCGGAGTTTTTACATATACTCTGACAGTAGGAGCAAAAATATTAATTGAAGGTGAAATAAAGGAGGTTTTCAAAAAGAGAAAAATGAGAAAAAAAGTTGAAAACATATCAGGGCATTATGTTATTTGTGGCTACGGTAGAATGGGTAGTATTATAGTTAAAGAACTCAAAGCCAACAACATTTCTGTTGTAATTATTGAGAAAAATAAGACTAATTTACCTGAAGATGAGGATATTATATATGTTGAAGGAGATGCCACTCATGACGAAGTTTTAAAATCTGCAGGTATTGAAAAGGCTGCTGGGCTTATTACAGTATTGCCATCTGATGCAGAAAATCTCTATGTAGTTTTGAGCGCAAGGGAGCTTAACCCGAATATGTTTATAGTGGCAAGAGCAGTTGATAAGGAAGCAGAGCCTAAACTTAAAAGAGCAGGAGCAAATAAAGTTGTATCACCCTATTTTATAGGCGGATTAAGAATTGCCCACACTGTTTTGAGACCTACTGTTGTTGATTTTCTTGAATTTGCAACTCGTTCTGAACATATTGAAATTCAGATAGAGGAAATAGAAGTTTCTCCCCGTTCAACTCTTATCGGGAAAACAATTGCTCAGAGTGGAATAGGGAGGGATATTGGAGTAATTATACTTGGAATAAAAAGAGCAGATGGAAGAATGAAATTCAACCCTACATCTCAGACTTTGATTAAAGAGGGAGATACCTTAATTGTAATAGGACAAATTGATAAACTTTTATTGCTTGAAACTCTTGCTAAGGGATAAATTTTTTAAGTAGTTTAAGAGTTTTTTTTGTAGCACCTGATTTATTTAAAAAAAGTTGATAAGCTTTATTGCCTATTGTTTGTCTAAGTTCATAATTCTTCACCAACTCTCTCATAACATTCATTAATGAGTCTTTATCAGCCATTAAGCAGGCTTTTTCTTTTATGAATTCCTCAATAAAGGGGAAATTATGCATATAAGGACCGCATATTATAGGTTTTTTCCAGTATGAAGGTTCAAGAGGATTTTGTCCACCGTGTGGAATAAAACTTCCACCTACAACAGCAATGTCACATATACGGTAGAGCGGACCAAGAATACCCATCTGGTCAACAAGCAGGATTAAGGTTAAGGGTTGAGGGCTGAAGAATGATTTCATTTCACTTAATTTTGAAAATTGAATTTTTGTTACTGCTTGTGCAATTTTGCGATTTATCAGAGTTTCAACTTCATCAAATCTCTCGGGATGTCTTGGTGCGATGATTAGGGTTCCATTGATACCGAGACTTATAAAAGAATTTAAAATAATTTCCTCTTCAGGTTCATGGGTACTTCCTGCAAGAATTACAGGATGGGGGATATTATTTTCCCATGTAAAGTTAATTGTCTTTAGCTCAATATCAAATTTCATATTTCCTGTAACATGAATTTTTTCTTCCTCTGCACCGAGAGTTATAAATTTTTCCTTGTATGAATTTTCTTGAACACATATAAGGCTTAGCTTTTTAAGTAGATGTTTTATAAAAAATTTAATTTTATAGTAACCTTTAAATGACTTATCACTCATCCTTCCATTTACAAGGATTATAGGAGTAGTTTTGCTTGCAATTCTTATTAAATTAGGCCAGAGTTCTGTTTCAGTAAGAATAATAGCCACTGGACTAAAATATTTTAAAAATCTGTTAATAGCCCATGAAATATCAAAAGGCATATAAACTACTTTCACATTGCAATCTTTAAACCTCTCCTGTGCCACTTTTTGTCCTGTATCAGTAATTGTGCTTAGAATTATTTTATAATGTTCAGAGAGTTCTCTAATCATTCTTGATACTGCAATTACTTCTCCGACTGAGACTGCATGAATCCATATTTTAGGCAAATTTTGTTCTTTTTCTTCTAAAAATCCAAATTTTTCTTTTATCCATCTTTTTCTTAAAAAGGTAGGTCTTTTAAAATATTCCAATGGGAGAAAAAATATTAATGCAACTAAATATAAAAGATTGTATATCAAAAAAGCTGTTTGCATATTTCGGCAACGTTCTCTGATGCTTTTTTGTTGATAAAATATCTTCTAATATTATCAAGAAAATTGATAATTTTTCCTCTATAATCAGTATCATAAAGTAACAGGTTAATGTTTTCTACAATTTTTACAACATCAATTTTTTGAATAAACTCTGTAACTCTTGTGTCTCCTACATTCATAAAATCAGCTATTACATTTGGCAAAGCAATATGTTTGACTCCTTTAATAAACATTTTCCCAATTATGTAAGAAAAGGGATTTACTCTGTAAATAACTATCATTGGAACCTTTAGTAATGTTGCTTGAAGAGTTGATGTGCCTGATGTAATTACTGCGGCATCACTCATTGCAAGGGCTGTGTAGGATTGTTCATTAAAGATTGTAACATTTCCAAAGGATGTGAGCTTTTTAAGAGTTTCTTCATTAAATTCAACATTAGGAGCTTTTGGTATTATAAAATGAGTTTTCTGTCTATCAAAGTAGTTTATCAGGCTCAACATTAGGGGCATTTTCATCTTTATTTCAGAAGGTCTGCTTCCAGGCATGAGAGTAATTATATTATCCTGTTTGATTCCAAATTTATCTTTCAATAATTTTTTATTTTGAATTATGAAATCTTCAGAATCAGATTTTAGTTCTTCAATCATCGCTTCAAATATAGGATGTCCTACAAACTGAGCTGGAATACCTGCTTTTTTATATATCTCTTCTTCAAAGGGTAAAACAACAGCCATGTAATCTACAACTCTTTTAATAATATTTAGTCTCCCCTTCCTCCATGCCCATATTTGAGGACTTACATAGTAAAGAACCTTTTTACCGGATTGTTTCGCTTTTTTTGCAAGCCTGAGATTAAAATCTGGAAAATCAATTAATATAACTCCCTGAACATCTTTCAAAGCTTTTATTGCAACATCCATATTTTTTTTAATTTTTCTTAATTGACTTACTACTTCAAGAGCTCCAAAAGAATGAGTAACTTCTCCAATAAGCTTAATCCCTGCCCGAGACATATGTTTTCCGCCTAAACCAATAAGTTCAAAGTCTTCTTTCAGATAAGAAGCAAGCAAAGAACCGTAGAGTTCTCCTGATGATTCGCCCGCAACTATTAAGAGTTTTGGAGGCATCTTAATATGATTTGTGATATTTCATAGACTTCATCATCTGGAAGTTCAGGATATATTGGCAAAGACAGAATCTCTCTTGAAACAGCCTCTGAAACAGGAAAATCTCCCTCTTTGTATCCTAAAAAACTTACAGCTTTCTGTAAATGTAATGGTAAAGGATAATAAACAACTGAAGGAATATCATAGTTTGCCAATGTTTCTTTTATTTTATCTCTAAAAATTGAGCGTATACTATAAAGATGATATACATGATAGTTATTATCCTTTTCCTTGGGTGTGATTACAGCATCACCTAAAAGTTTTGTATAGAGAAAGGCTTTTTTTCGTCTTTGTTCATTATATTCTTCTATGTATCTAAGTTTTATTCTTAAAATTCCAGCCTGAATCTCATCAAGCCTTGAGTTTAAACCCACTGTTTCATGAATGTATCTACCGGGAGAACCATGATTTCTGAGTATTCTTATTTTTTGTGCTATTTCCGCATTATCTGTTACAACCATCCCACCATCACCAAAACATCCCAGATTTTTGCTTGGATAAAAACTAAAACAACCAACATCTCCAAAACTTCCAATTTTTTTATTGCCAATTCTCGCACCAAATGCCTGCGCAGCATCTTCAACTACTTTTAAACTATATTTTTGAGCAATTTCATTAATTTTCAACATATCTGCCGGTGCACCAAATATATGAACTGGAATAATAGCTTTTGTGTGTGGTGTGATTTTTTCTTCAATTTTTTCAGGGTCAATATTATAAGTATCCTTTTCAATATCAACAAAAACAGGTTTTGCTCCTACATAAAGGATAGCCTCAACTGTTGCAAAAAAAGTAAAGGGAGTTGTTATTACTTCATCTCCTTTTCCAATATTTAAGGCTTTGAGGGCTAAATGAAGGGCATCTGTTCCTGATGCGACTCCAATGGCTTCAGATACTCCAAGATACGATTTAACTTCTTCTTCAAAAGTTTTTACATTTTCACCCAGTATATAATGAGAGCTTTCAAGAATCTCATTTATACATTTTAGTATTTCCTCTTTGATGTTTCCATATTGTGCCTGTAGGTCAATAAATGGTTTCATAAATCTTATTTCCCTCCGTTTATCTTATCTATTACTTCTATCACTTCAATTATTTCCTCAGGGGATGGTGCATATTGAGAAAGCTTTTTTTGTTTTACAGAATTTAAAAAATCTCTTATTTCCTCATATAGAGGCTGGGAATCTTTATTTTTTATAAGAATTTCAGTAACTTTCCCTGTATTGTCAACCTCTGTTAATGTCTTATTTATCAAATCTGCATATAAAACATTATTCTGCTGAACAATGGATATTCTTCTATTGAAAACAGAAGAAATCCTGCTTGCTGTAAGATGAGCTTTAACATTACAATTAGTATCAACAAACTCCATCCATACATTAGCATAATCAATCTTTGAAGTTACCATGTTCTGTTTGAAGGCTTTTAAATCCTTTAATTTAAAATTTCCTAAGTTTTTAAGTAACATCCATATTAAATCAATGTCATGTATCATAAGGTCATAGGTAACGTCAGTATCAGTTGCTCTGCCAAGAAAAGGAGATACTCTCTCTGCCTCAATAAAAACAGGATTTTTTAGATGTTCAACAAGAGTTTTTATTACAGGATTGTATCTTTCTATTAATCCAGCTTGAATTATTACATTCTTTTTTCTTGCTTCATTGAGAAGTTTTTCTGCAAAAACAGGTTTTTCGGTTAAAGGTTTTTCTATAAAAATAGCTTTCCCTTCATTTATTAATTCTATTCCTATATCAAAATGAGTAATGGTTGGAGTTACAACGAAAAATATTTGAGCTGGTTTTAATAAATCTTTATAGTCAGAGCAATATTTTAAGTTATACTGCTGCGCAATTTCTTTAGCTTTTACAATATCTTTATCTGCAATACCAACAATCTCAACATCAGGCATTTGAGCAAGTAATTTAATATGTCGTTGACCAAAATATCCTGCACCAATAACCGCGACTTTAAACCTCATCTATTATTTTTTCAATCTCCTTTTTAGCTTCTTTGAAACCATACTGTTTCAAAATTGACACAATTTTCTTTGATGCAATTTTCCTAAAAATTGTCTGTCTTCTTTTAATATCAGGGATTGTCTTCTGAATTTCCTTCCTAAGTTTTTTAAGATATTTTAAATATAATGCAAATTCTCTGCCATATAATTTTGAGATTTCGTCCCTTATAATTCTACTCAATGCTGGAAACTCAGTTGAAACAGCAATGGTTAAGTCTCCTTTATGGAGAATTGCTGGAACATTATAGAGTAACCCGTTAGTATTCAGATTAGATTGCCCGCTAACACAATTTACCAAGAATTTAGCATCTTTTGTTATCTGAGCATTTAATTTTTCATTTGATGTAGCAGCTATTACTAAAAAAGCATCTTTAATGTTTTCTTTTTTGTATCCAGTTTTTATGTAATCTATTTTCCCTTTTTGAACTATTTCTTTGAGGTTGTTACTAATTTCAGGACTTATTAATGTTATGTTAGCTCCGTATTTAAGCAGAGTTTTTATCTTTCTTTCAGCAACAGTCCCTCCACCAATAACAACACATTTTTTACCTTTTATGTCTGCAAGAATGGGGAAAAGCTTAGCCATTTATTGAAATCTGAATCCTTCTGCCTTTTTTGCAAACTGGCTATCTGGAAATTTTTCTTTTAAAAGTTTTAAATATTGCTTTGCTTTGTCTAACATATTAAGATTTTTGTATGAATTTACAAGCAAATAAAGAGTTTCATCCAGATTTTTGAAATCTGGATAGTTTTTAACAATTCCTTCAAATCTTCCAATAGCAGCCGTGTAAGAACCTTTTTTGTGATAAAACTTGCCAATTATAAGCTCCCCTTCTGCTATAATATTTCTACATTTTTGAATTCTTAAAGGAAGAATATCCCCATAGGGATGTCTTGGATACATTTTTTCAAGTTTTAAAAATTCATTTAGTGCTTTTTGGGCTGTTCCAGCACCTCTTTCAGGTCCTTCTATCTGTCTAAAATATGCCATTCCAATACTATATTGGGCATAGGGAGCATAAGTAGATTCAGGGTAAAGCTCTATAAACCTTCTATATTCAGTAATTGCCAGCTCAGGTTCATCTTCTTTTAAATATGAATCAGCTATCTTAAGCTGGGCAAGAGGTGCATATTCCTTAGCTGATTCCCTGTTTTTTATTTCAAGGAGAAGCTTTCTTGCTTCTTCATACTCTTTTTTACTGACAAGTTCATCAGCTTTTTTTAAATAAACAACGGGATCAAACTCTTCTTTTTTAACAGCTTCTTTCCCACCACAACTGAGAAGCAGAGAAACAATAGCAGTAATAATAAGAAATTTAAACAAAATTTTCATAACATTTATTAAAACCTTAAATATTCAGTTTAGTCAAGCAGTCTTTCTTTACAAATTTTTCATCTGTCTTGGAGGGATTCGATATGTTCAACTCTTGTATTGTTCCACTATTTTATCTCCGCAGATGAGATGTTGCTTAACTGATTTCAGAAATTTTTTATTTAAATTTGAAATTCAACCTTCTTAACATCTCAAATGTATCTATATATTCTATTCTAAAATCCCTACAAATATTTGGGATAGGTATCTCCTTTTTAACATCGGGTTTATAGACTTCATGTGTGACTATTATATTTCTGTTACTTAAAGCATATGCAACAAGCCATGCATCTGCATTTTCAGCATCATAAAATTCTTTTTTGGCTTCTTGAGTAAATTGTGAATGATTTTCTGCCCATTCTATAACTCTTCTATAACTTGTTAGAATAAAATCGTCATCTGTTGATTTAAACCATTCAAAAAAACTTCCCTTTGCCCATTTAGATAACTCATCTTTACCTCTCAGGAGTTCATTTTTAACTCTATCAATGCTGATTAATTTACCTTTTTCAGCAAATTCTGATAATGCTTTCCAAAAAGGTGGAGCAATATCAAAAGCATAATAGCGTCTTGCTGCTTCTATGAATACATTTGCATCTAAAAGGTAAGTTTCTTCTCTATCCACTCAGTTTTTCCTTCAAATAATTTCTTCGTAAATTTCTCGTAAATCTCACCATATAATCCTGTTAATTTATAGGCTTCTCTATATAAAAGAGCCCCTTCTTTAACAGCGAGGTATACAATTTGACCAAATTTTTTTCCCACCCTTTGTAACTGCACCAAATAAAAATCCCCACCTTTATACTTAATTCTTTCTTTATTTAAATAGTATTTATAGAAATTCAAAAATTGTTCTTTATTAATCAAATTTATATCTAATGCTCTGCGTGCTATAACCAATTCACTAACTTTGAAATGCTTTGCAAGTTTCTGATATTTATCTTCATCATCCTTATAGGTTTCCCATATATCCCTAATAGCATTTTGAGGAACTAAAAATTCTGCAGCAACACGGTCACAAAATTGTTCAGTTTTATCATCTGCTGGAAGCAACTCTCTTAAGTCAAAAATAGCACTTTTGCCAAGCCAGACATGCACCAATTCATGAGCAAGAGTAAAAATTTGTGCTGCTCTGGCATCTTGTCCATTTATGAAAACAAACGGAGCAAGTTTATCAGTAATAACAAATCCCCTGAACTCCTGAACATCCAGTTTCCTGCGAGTATTATTACCAACTATTCCATTAATAATTACAAAAATACCTATCTCTTCTACAGCTTCTTTAAAATAATTGAATGCATGTTGCCATGTATTGAAAACCGCTGCCCAATTTTCTTTTAAACCTAATCTATTTTTGATTTTAGCTGATACATCGTTAATGTCATCTTCCAGACTAACCGTTCCTACAAAATCAAGGGGTTCATTACCTGTTTGTAAAAAGTATTCTTTAATCCAATCCTGTCTTTGTTTAATAATGTGAATTGTATCAATCAGTTCAGGGCTTAATTTCCTTTGTTCTCCTTTTGTTCTAAAAAATGGAATTGTGATTTCATCTTCAGGTAGAGCGCGAGTGAAAAACATTCCGAATGGTATATAAAGCATCTTAGCAAGCTGTTCTGCCTGCTTAATGGTAGGTTTATCTTCATCATTAAGCCATTTATCAATTTTGGGAAATTTTTTCTTTATAATATCCAGGTTTAGCCCGCTTCTATTAATTGCCCATATTAAAATTTCTTTATTAATATCTATTTTGCTCATAAATTTCCTTCCTTATTTTACAACTTTTTTCCCCATTGAACAAGCATTTAAATTGAAGATTCTCATGATAATTTTCAAAATCAAACTTTTTATTATCTATGAGGGTTTTTAATACTCACCTCTTTAATCTTTACCTCATGCCGTGTTAGCCTTATGACATCTTTTTCTAATAATTCAATAATTTGTTCTTTTTTTCAATTGAGGACTTATTTTGTCAATGTTAGCAATGCCTAATTCATCTTTATAGTCTTTGATTTTTTCGGCTATATCAAGTTTTAATTTCATAACTTCTAATTGTTTCATTTCTTTATCATATTCCCAATCTCTAATTATTTTTATAAATTCAACAAATGCCTTTGCAGCGGCTGGAAACCCTATTGCAATGCCTAAAGCCAATTCAATTGATAAAGGAGAATGTAAATGAATATGATAAACCTTTAATTTATCGGCTTCTGACAAAGGGCGAGTGAATCTCCTATAAAAATAATCAGAAACATAGATATTTTCAAATGTCTTAAGGTTTTCAAGATTATAAGGGGCAAGAAGCGCTAATCTATCATGAAGATAAACAAGGTCTTTAAGAAAAGTGGCTATATCTTCTAAATCATGAAGACACTTTTCCTCACATTCTATAATTAGTCGTGTAGTCATAACCAAAACCTCCAAGATTTAATCCTAAATTTTAAACAACATCTGTCCTGATAACATTTTATTTCAATTTGCAAAATATTAATTTATCAATGACTCACACAAAGCATTATAATGTTCTCTATCTTTATTCTGTAATTGAGTTAAAATTGTTATTACACAAGTTTCTACTTCATTGATATCAGGGAATTTTTGTATATGCTCTGGATTTTCTTCATGTGAATATTCATCCAAAACTTTGAGTGTAGATTTTTTTGTTGTTTCTTCACAATTAGTAAAAAATTTGTTACATTTATCTTTAAATTTTTTACCATCAGGGTACTTATAAAATAAATACGCTTCTATAAATCGTCTGGCTATATTGGGTAGAAGATAAAGTAATTCAAAACTTGATTTATCTTCTAATCCTTTAAAATCTTCAAGAATGCTGAATAAATAATTGTATTCAGATTTAAATCTTTTCAGAATAACAGGCAGATTTTCAATTATTGAGCATCTTTGGTTATTAATGCATACCTTCTTTATTAAATAAAAATTTTCTTTTTGCTCTTTAGTTTGTCTGTTTATTGTCCCTACAGGATCACTTTTAATCAAATCTTTTATTAAATTAAAAAAATCAAAATTGTGGGTTGTAATAAATAATTGTTTACAATTCAAAACTTTTTCGCTTAAAAAACCATATACTTTGAAAGTATGATTACTATCCAAACTTGACACCGGATCATCAATAAATATTATTGAATCATTAATATTAAAACTGGTTTCCTCTAATTTAGTTATGAAGTAGATTAAAGCTATAATGTTTTTCTCACCTGTACTTAAATTTTTAGCAATATTTTCATTTCTATAAATTTGATAAGTGCCATCATTCAGTGCGTTTAAATAAAGCTGATCATCTGAGAAGAAAGTTTTTAAATATTTATTAATTTTATCTGCTCCAATATTTGATCTAATTATTTCATTTTTAAATTTATCAATTTCTTTAGTAATTAATTCCATTTCTATATTTTTATTAGTTAACTCTTTAGTTAACTTCTCTATTTCTATTTTCTTATTAAGATAATCCAAGTCGTGAATCGCCAATGCAGAATAGTGATTAAGTAATTCTTGTTTAATCTTATTTTTTTCTTCAGATAGTCCTTGAATTTTTTTGTTATTTTGATTTATTAAATTATTTACTTCTTTCAGTATGCTATCTATCTCATCTTCAATATTTCCTAAAGATATCTTATCAATAACATCAAATGGCTTATTTCTTTTTTCTTTTAATTTCTTAAGCAAATAAGTTATCTTTTCTTCTTTGATAGATTCTATACATTTCTTCAACTCTTCTTTCTTTATTCTATAATTATCATGGAATTCCTCATAAAACCTCGCTTCGTCAGGAAGTTCAATTTTTTGTAAGTTATTTTTATATTCATTTATTTCTTTCTCAAGCAGATTTATCTCGTCTATTAATTCATTAAATTCTTTTGAAAAATGCTTGTTTAATCTATCAAAAAGATCAGCGGGTAAATTGTTCCCACAAAATTGACACTGTTTCTCGTTTTTATGTAAATCAATACCCTCTCTGACCCAATTATTCAACTTAGGGTTATCTCTTAATTTTTGTATTACTCGTTGTACGGATATTTTTTTATTCAGTACATTATTAGTCCTATTGGTTAATTCATTTACTTTTAAATGAACTGTAATGTTATCAATAGTTTTGTATTCTCTTTCATTTCTATAAGTATTTAATTTAGTCTCTAAATCCTTATCATTTAATATATATTTTTTGTAATTCTCACCTAAAATATTTATTTTATTTCCGAGTAAGGTTTTATCAAACTCTCGTTGATTAGTAATATTAAGAATTTTTCTTATCTCCGAAGCTTTATTTGTTAAAGATCTTTCAAACTCGGTTTCTAATCTTTTCTTTTCTTCTGCGATTTTCTTTTTCTCTTCCTCTTTTTCTTTTATTTCTTTTTCTTTTTCAGATATTTTTTGTTGTAATTCTATGGATTCTTTACCAAGAATTAAGACAGGATTTACTCTATGATTTTCATCATTCCATTTGAAATTATCTTCAACGAATTCTTCATTAAATACTCTGATTGAAAGATTATTATTTTCTATATCTCTTTCTGTAATTTTTCCGTTATTAGTTTCAATAGTAAATTGAAGGTGGGGGTAATCTGGATGAGTTTTTTTTATCTCTAAACAATGAAAGAGTCTTGAAAGAGTTGTTTTGCCAGAGTAATTCCAACCATAAATAAAATTATATCTTTTAAAAACTTCACAGAATTGGCTATTCCATGAAAACCCTGAATAAGTTCCAAGATTTTTAATGTTTTCAATTTTTTTGAACATGCTAATTCTCCTCCTTATTCTTTTATTTTTCTCTCATATACACCTCCTTCACCAGTCCTTTTGTATTTCTTTCAATTATTTGTCCACTTCATTTTCGCTTATTTTAACATCAAAATTTTGCTTGGAGACATTATACTCGCTGTCAAAAATTTTTTCAAATATTTCTAAATACTCCAGGTGGGGGAATAATGATGAGAAGTAATCTTGATATTAATTTGAAATATTTGAGTGTTTATCTCTACATTGAATTCCTGCTGATTTCTTAAACCTGAACTTCACTTTTTTAAGACTGCCATCATTAGATCAGGAAGCAGTCCTTTTTATCTCAAATCCTTTTAAACCTTCAGGCTCTTCCCATATTATTTCAATATTGTCAACTCTGGCATGAGGTGGACCTTCTTTGCAACGTTGTATAGCAATAGAGATTTTCTCTTCTTCTCCTTCAAATACTGCTTCAACTCTTCCATCTCTCAGATTTCTAACCCAACCATTTAATCTGAGAGATAGAGCAATCTCTTCTGTAAAAGCTCTATAAAAAACTCCCTGAACTCTGCCACTTATAAAAAGATGCGCTCTTTTCATTTTTTAGCTCCCTCAGTAACCTCTTAATGCTTTTAATCTTCTTTGAGCATCAGCTTCCCATCCACGTTTGCCGTTTGTAAGCTGAAGTGCTGTGGAAAGATTGTCAATCGCCTTTGTTCTGTTACCTACTGCCTGATAGTTTACTCCTAAGTAATAATAAAGGTCTGCATTATCATTTATGAGATTCTTAGCTTTTTCAAGAGTGTTTATGCTCGCATTCCACTGCCCTATTTGGTTTTGAGCTACGCCTTTTATTAACATTGGTCTAAAATAGAGACTGTCAAGGGAAATAGCTCTGTCAGCATCAGAAATGGCTTCATTGTATTTTTTTAAATTTAGATTTACTAAGGCTCTGTAAGTATAGGCATAATTGCTTCCGTATCTTGCTATTGCTCTGTCAAGAAGATTTAATGCTTGAGTGTAATTGCGTGATTTAATGTATTTTTTAGCTTCTTCAACCATATCATAGGATTCTTTAGTTGATTTTAGGATTTCATGAACTCTATTAAACTCATTGCTATTTTGTTTTAGTCTTTGAGAATCTGGATACTGCTGAGCTATCATTTGTTGGACATTTTTTATTCTTGTATCTGGCAAAGGATGGGTGCTTAGCCACTCAACAGACATACCCCTTTCAAGAGTTTTGAATTTTTCAAACATTGTCACAAGACCCCAAGGATCATATCCTGACTGATAGGCAAATCTTACTCCCAGTGCATCAGCTTCGTTTTCTTGGTCACGGCTAAATTTCAATTGAAGTAATCCTGCGGAAATTTGAGCGACTGTCATGACTGCTGAGGCATAGTTACTGCCTTGTAAAGCTATCCCAAGAATGCTTACAAGAGCATTCATACCGAAACTCTTTTCAAGAAATTTAGCATGATGCCTTGCATTTATGTGTCCAAGTTCATGGGCTAAAACACCAACAAGTTCGCTTTCTCTTTCCATTTTGAGTATTATTCCTCTGGTAATGAACACAGGACCTCCGGGCAATGCAAAAGCATTGATTTCTGGCGAGTTTACAATATAAAACTGATACTCCACCTTTCTTGGAGTGACAGCCGCAATCCTTGCTCCGAGTTGTCTGATGTAATTTTGAACTTCTCTGTCAGGATACAAACCTTCGTTTTCGTTTATCCCGGATGGAACAACTTTCTGTCCTATCTCAATTTCTTGTTTAGTAGAAAGCAGAGTATAGGTTTTTTTGCCAGAGATTGGGTCAATTTCAGCAACACATGAGAGGGATAAAAGAGAGATTAAAGCCACGATGAAAATTTTAAAAAATTTCTTCTTCATTTACAACCTCATTTTTAATCTTTCCAACAAGTTCTTGCAAAGCTGGAAAAACATCTGTACGCAGCCTCCCAGCCACAAGCACTATCATTATATCATCTCCAACTTTTAGCTCTCCTTCATTTATCCATACTCTAACATCCACAATATCTTGTTTTGTTTTTATATCATGAATTATTTCATTGAGTTTTTTAGCATCATAGGAAAGTTTCATACCCTTAACAGGTTTTCCATCCTTTGAAGTTTCTCTAACGATTCCGTTATGAATAAGTATCATACCAGCAGATTTACTTTGAGGATTTTCTTTGATTTCTCTGAGCCAGTTGTCTATCATAATAATTTAGTTTAACAAAAATCTCTTTTTTGGTTAAGATATTTTTTGGCATAGAAGGTGGTTATCATACCTCGCAGACCCTTCGCCTACGGCTTAGGGCTGCTTCGCTTGGAATAACACCCCTGTCTATCATCCCGGAAGAAGCGGTATCTTTTCTGCCATTCCGAGGTATGCCTTTTCTGTCATTCCGAACGTAGTGAGGAATCTCCTCATGAGGAGACCCTTCGGCTTACGCCTCAGGGTGACAGAAAGGTATACTGAACCCCTTAAATAGTGGACACAGTCAATTAGTAGAGGTTAAACTTTCTGCATAAGCAGAAAGAAAAGACTTTATAGGGGGGCAGTATAAATGAAACAAAGGAAATGGACAGCAGAGGAAAAAATGGCGATAGTTTTGGAAGGAATTAAAGGAGTCAAATCTGTAGCTGACATCTGTAGGGAACATAAAATCAGTCAAGGACTTTATTATCGCTGGAGGGACAAATTTCTGGAAGGTGGTAAAAAAGCACTTAACAGTGGCAGTGCTGATGAAAGCATTTACAAAGCAGAGATAGACAAGCTTCAGAGAATCATAGGGAAACAGGCAATCCAGATAGAGATATTAAAAAAAACAGAAGAACTGTTAGGGAGAAAATAGAATTGGTTAAGCAATTTACGCAAAGAGGCTACACAGTGAAAGACTGCTGTGAAGCCTTAGGATTGTCAAGAAGCAGGTATTATAGTTTTGTTAAATCCAGGGAGGCTGAAAAACCGAAGCGAATAAAAAATGTTTTAGAGTTAGTACTAAAAATAAAAGCTATAAAAGCAGAACATCCTTTTTGGGGATACCGGAGGGTGACTGCCTGGCTGAGACACAGAGAAGGAGTTTTTGTTAATCATAAGACAGTAAGAAAGATAATGAAAGAGCATGGATTACTTGTCAGCCAGATAGTTCACAGGGCTAAAAGGAAATCTGAGGGTAGAAAGCCCAGGGCGAACAGACCGAAAGAAATCTGGGGAATTGACATGACTAAATTTATGATACCTTGTATTGGATGGGCATATTTAATAGTGGTACTTGACTGGTATACTAAGAAAATAGTGGGCTTGGAGGTTTCATTAAGGGCAAGGACGGCTGAATGGATGGCTGCATTAGATAAGGCATTACAGGCTGAATTTCAAGACGGGATAAGAGGCAGTGGATTAAAGCTTGTAAGTGACAACGGCAGTCAACCAACAAGCCGAGCATTTATGAGGGAAATGGCAGTGCTTGGAGTAGAGCAAATATTTACATCTTATGACAATCCTAAGGGAAATGCTGACACTGAGAGGGTAATAAGAACGATAAAAGAGGAAT
>Ga0067045_1027408_pt1 | contig 159053 bp, 128 predicted proteins | sample TerdegcTABiofilm_FD_59184 | JGI IMG/M metagenome (GOLD analysis project Ga0067045, IMG submission 59184) | Combined Assembly of (Gp0054472, Gp0054536) Wastewater bioreactor microbial communities from Singapore -Terephthalate degrading... | reverse complement strand
TGTGTACATCTAGACCGCTGACTGCTTTCATATATCTATAATTTTGTAATTATAATTACGTAAAGATAACTTGCAGCAGCGGTCGATTTTTATGTAGTCTGTGTATAAATTGTATTTTTATGTAAGTTTGTTTAAAGCAAATTACAATTCTTAAATTAATTCATGGGAGAATTATTGCTTTATAAAATACAGGTTACCGGTTATGTACAGGGAGTCGGATTCAGATACTGCACTGTACGGGAAGCCAGGAGGTTGGGAATAAAAGGCTATGTCCGTAACATGCCTGACGGAAGTGTTTATATTGAGGCGGAAGGAGAGAGGGAACAACTGGAAGCCCTTGTTAAATGGTGTAAGGAAGGTCCGGGTTATGTTGAATCGGTTAATGTAAGTGAGTATCCCCCGGCAGGCTACAAAGATTTTTCAATCAGGTACTGAATTCAGAAATCTAACATTTCAATGAGTCTTAAAGCATTCTTCACTGCATAACCGTGAAAATCGTTATTGAAAAATGCCCATACCCACTTTCCTTCTCTGTTCCATTTTTTTATTTTTTCGGCAAATTCAAGAAGAATATCATCACTGTAATCGGAAGCATACAGGTTTTCACGCCCGTGAAACCTTAAGTAAACGAAACCGGCAGTCAGAACTTCAGTGTACGGGTATCTGTTTCCCGAATCAGCTATTACAAGGGCTGTGTTAAAACTGTTAAGCAGGTTGAAAAATTTTTCGGATAGAAAGGTTTTGTTTCTTATTTCAACAGCAAACTGATAATCGGGATATTTTTCTGATAACATACCCAGAAATGATGATATTAAGGGCTCATCATATTTCAGGGAAGGAGGAAACTGGACAAGTACCGGTCCCAGTTTAGGTTTCAGTTCACCGAATACGTCAAAAAATTTTGCCGTAGCTTCACCGGCATTCTGCAGATGCAATTCATGAGTAACATACCTGCTGAATTTGGGGCAGAAAATAAATGAATCGGGCGTGCGGTTCAGCCATCCTCTGATGGTTGATTTCACGGGAAGATGATAGAAACTTGAATTCAGTTCAACACATTTAAATCGGGTGGTGTAATATTCAAGGAAATTTATGGGTTTGATACTTTCCGGATAAAATATTCCCGCCCAGTGTGCATAACTCCATCCCGATGTTCCTATTCTGATTTCCGGGTTACTATGGTTCTTAATGTCTGACATTGCTGAGATTAATATTTTATATTTTAAGTAAATTTAATTCACTTTTTACTTGATTAATACTGTTAGTTTTTTGTATGTTCCTTAAAAAATTACAGATTTAATTTTTTATATGATTGCTGCGGTTGATGTTTATTACAGTGAGAACTCAGAAGCGGTGGCAGCTGCTGTGGTATTTCGTTCGTTTAGTGATTGCGAACCTCATTCGGTTCACATTAAAAAAATTCACAGGGTTGAGGAATATGTTCCGGGTCAATTTTATAAACGGGAGTTACCCTGTATTATGTCAGTACTTCAGCAGATAAAGGAAGAAATAGATGTCATAATTATTGACGGGTATGTTGATCCCGGCAATAATCCGGGTCTGGGGCGTTATCTCTGGGAATTGCTAGAACGAAAGATCCCGGTTATAGGGGTTGCAAAGAGTTATTACAGAGGCACTCATGCAGTGAGGGTTTTAAGAGGAAGGAGCAGGCAGCCACTTTATGTAACTTCAGCAGGTATGGAAACAGCTGAAGCAGCTGCGCATGTTGAAAAAATGGCTGGTAAATTCAGAATTCCCGACCTGTTGAAGCTTGCCGACCATATAAGCAGGACCGGAAAATTTTAATACCGACATGTCAGAAAAACGGGATAATTGCCTAATTTTAAAAAATCTTATTAATCAATTTACCAGATGAATTTATTTAAAAAGTTATCCGGATTGAGGTTGTTATGTTTTTGCATACTTACTGTTTTGATGCTGAATCTCAGTTCGTGTGAGCGTGATTCGGGGCAAAATAGTTATCCGAAACTTCTAGTAAGTGGCACTGAAATATCTATAGCGGAAGATGAACCCAATGGCATTGCGGAAATCCCGATGTATTTTTCATTTGTTCCCCAGAGCGGGGGAAGTTTTGAATATTATACGGCCGACAGCACTGCCGTTGCAGGAAAAGATTATAAAGGCATTTCAAAAGAAAAGCTTTCGTTTAAGCCCGGTGATACTTATGTAATTCTAAGGGTTGAGATTATGCCAAACACCGAGAGGATATACGATGCAGCTTTTAAAATAAAACTCGGGAATGCGGAAAACTGTGTTTTGCCTGCCGGCGAACTGGCTGTGAAAATATTGAATGTAGATTACCAGACCCTGGTATGGAGCGATGAGTTTAACGGAGGTTCGCTTAATACCCTTTTCTGGAATTTTGAAAAAGGAGGAGGGGGATGGGGTAACAATGAGCTGCAGGTATATACAGATTTAAAGGAAAATGTCCATCTCGACAGCGGATATCTGCATATTACGGCATTAAATCTTTCACCGGATTATTATACTTCGGGAAGAATAACCACGCAGGGAAAGAAAGAGTTCACCAATGGTAAAATTGAAATAAAAGCAATGTTACCTGAAGGTAAGGGATTATGGCCTGCTTTATGGATGCTGGGAGCAAATTTTTCGAATGTCGGCTGGCCTTACTGTGGCGAAATTGATATAATGGAATTACTTGGACATGAGCCTACCGTATCGTACGGTGCGCTTCACTGGAATTTAAACGGGCATACATATGTAACGGGTTCATATACTCTTCCGGTCGGTAAATTCAGTACTGAATTTCATGTTTTCAGCCTGATATGGACCCCTACACGAATAAAATGGTTTGTCGACGGTAACCAATTTTTCATTAAAAACCGTACTGAAATAAATGGATTTCCTATCAGACTTCCGATGTTTTTTATTTTTAATGTTGCAGTGGGTGGGAACTGGCCGGGCAGGCCCGATCAGACAACTAAATTCCCTCAGCATATGATAGTTGATTATATCAGAGTATACCAGTAAGCTGCAGTAAAATAATATAAAATACTGGATTTCAGAGCATGTATAAATCCCAGGGCAGTATAAATTAATCAGCCTTTTAACAGAATAAGGTTCAAGATTTTTTACAATGATGAAAGGATTTTATGTCGAAGTACAGGATGACGTTCGATTGCCATCATCACAATCCGGTTAATCATACTTGCGTAGGAATAACCTTTTGATTCTGCTGCCATGGCAAAACTGGTATCATAGCTGATGTCGTTGTTTGGGTTAACATCCAGCAGATAGAATTTTCCGTCACGCAGTCTGAAGTCGAAACGTGCATAATCAACACAACCGAAACCTTTCCAGGCAGTAATAACTTGCTGTGACAGTTTTCTATATAACTCTTTATCAATGTGCGCCGGAACCCTTGATTCTATTTTTTCATAATGTTCAGATCCGGGTATAAATTTTGATTCATATGTGCAGAGCCGTTTTCTGGGTTCCTGAAAAGCTGAAAAATCCATTTCAACCGGAGGTAGCATTTCAGGCGGATTGTTATTCCAGACCGATACATGGAATTCACGGCCGTCGATGAAATCCTCCACGAGAGCGGGCTGCTTCAGTACACTGTTCACGAGCATTATCTGCTCATAAAGGGAAGCGGTATCGTACACTACAGATTTTTCGGTAAGGGTTAGACTGCAATGTTCATGCGAAGGTTTTACAATAGCAGGAAAAATGTCCCAGTCAGCAACATCATCAGGAGTAAGAACGGCACCAAAGGGGACTGTTACGCCCAGCGGAGCAAGTATTTCTTTGACTTTTTGTTTATCGTAACTGAGCCCTATTACTTCAGGCGGATTGCCCGTATAAACAAAATTTTCGTTTTCAATTATTTCCACAACCATTCGTTCGCTGTAAGGCACTCCGGGGAGAGTTTCACATAGATTGAAAATAATTGTGTCTTCCGGATTATATTTTCTGATGATTTTCTCAAGATGAGGATTATTTACCTCTTCGAGATATGTTTCAATCCCGCTGTTTTTAAGGGATTCGTATAACACCCTGTTTGATTTTCGAGTTTCTTTTATTTCATTTCTGTCCCATTCGGGATCGACATTGTAGATTATTAAAACCTTCACGAATAATTATTTTTTATCGAATCTAAAACAAATACAAATAAAAAATTAGTTGTAAAAAAAAAGTTTTTAACATAACTGCCACTGTTTATTCACAATTACATCAACTAATCGTATAGTTATAATGTTATCGGTAATTCTCCCGAACTTAATTTTTAAGGAAACGGAATACACATTATTGTCTTTATTTGACGCTTCCAGGCATTAGAGTTTATTTTCTGTAACGTTCCTCCAACCCCCTGGCAGGAGGCTTCAATCTGTTTACAGAAAAAAGTCCCCTTCCAGGGGATTCAGGGGTACACCTGAGGCCAGGGATATAATATCCCCCTTATGTTCACTAAACCTTCTGGTGTCCATTTTACAATGTAGTTAAACTTTCTTTTTCTTTTTTTCCGGACACTATTGATAAAATATGATGGTTTATGAAAAAAGAATTCCGGTTTTGATTCAGATATTAAACTTTGAACAAAGTGCTTTGATGCATAAACAGTAATTAAGTTAATTTCCCGGTAAAAAAATCCCGGGATAAAAACATAAAAATGTCTTCTGGAATCAGAATCGGATATGGAAGTTCTTAATCATCATAATAAAAATCGTTAAAAACTTTGAAGCAAAAAACTAAATAGGTAACTTGCACCGGTTTTAAAAATAATAAAGTACCATGACACATTATAAGGAATTAGGACTGGTTAATTCGAGGGAGCTCTTTAAGAAAGCAATGGAAGGTGGATATGCCATTCCCGCATTCAATTTTAATAACCTCGAACAGCTTCAGGCTATTATATCTGCCTGTGTAGAAACAAAATCACCTGTTATTCTTCAGGTTTCGAAGGGAGCAAGGAAATATGCCAACCAGACACTTCTTCAGTATCTGGCAAAAGGTGCAGTTGAGTATGCAAAGGAGTTAGGGTATCCGATTCCTATTGTATTGCATCTCGACCATGGCGACTCTTTTGAATTATGTAAATCGTGTATTGAAACAGGATTTTCTTCTGTTATGATTGACGGTTCGCATCTGCCATATGAGGAGAATATTAAATTAACGAAACAGGTAGTTGATTTTGCCCATCAGTATGATGTTACGGTTGAAGGTGAGCTGGGTGTGCTTGCAGGCATAGAAGATGAGGTTTCATCCGAGCACACGCATTATACACGTCCGGAAGAGGTGGAGGATTTTGTTGGTCGCACGGGTGTGGATTCACTTGCCATATCTATAGGGACTTCTCATGGAGCTTACAAATTCAAGGTTAAGCCCGGTGAGATGCCTCCTCCTTTGCGCTTTGATATTCTGGAAGAAGTGGCAAGAAGGCTACCGGGTTTCCCGATAGTTCTTCACGGTGCTTCTTCAGTTCCGCAGGAGATTGTTGACGAGATAAACCGTTACGGCGGAAAGCTTGAGAATACTGCAGGTGTTTCGGAAGAACAGCTTCGCAGGGCTGCATCATCAGCAGTATGCAAGATTAACATCGATTCCGATGGCCGACTTGCAGTTACTGCGGCTGTACGGAAAGTTTTGTTCGAAAAACCTTCCGAATTTGACCCGAGAAACTATCTGGGTCCGGCGCGCGAAAAACTTAAAGAACTCTATAAGCATAAGATTATTAATGTGCTGGGAAGCGCAGGAAAAGCATAAGATTAGATCTTACTTATAATATTTTTATGTGTAATGACTTCTGAACCCCTGTTTGAGGCAGGGGTTTTTTTATTTCACTTAACAATAATAGAAAAATACTTCGAAGAATTCTTATTGAACGGCTTTACAAATAAAAATCTGCTTCGCTGCCTTTTCCGCATTCAGGCATTTTCAGATTGAAATTTTTTATTTTATATCTTTCATTCAGTTCAAATGCTTAAATTTGATAATTTGAGTCATAATATTAATCTTTTAGTGTCATGGCAAAGTTAGCAATGCTTGGTGCCGGATTTATCGGCGATTTTTACACACATTCCCTTCATGGTTTGCGTAGCCGCGATTGTGTGGTGGTTGTAGGCGACCGTGATGAAGCAAGGGCAAAGGCTTTTGCACAAAAGCATGGTATTCCGAGATGGACCACTTCACTGAAGGAGGCTGTTAATGATCCGGAGGTGGACCTTGTTGTGGTAGGTCTTCCGAACAATCTGCATCTCGAAGCGGTAAGGCTCGCCGCTGAGGCAGGCAGGGGAGTGCTCTGCACAAAACCTCTCGGCCGCAATGCTGCCGAAGCATATGAGATGCTTGAGGCAGTAGAAAAAGCCGGCGTCTTTAACGGCTACCTCGAAGACCTTGTCTATACCCCGAAAACGCTTAAAGGTCTCGATGCTGTCAGGCAGGGCTCACTCGGACAGGTTATCTGGGTGCGCTCGCGCGAAACACACCCGGGTCCGCACAGCGACTGGTTCTGGACAAAAGAGATATCGGGCGGTGGAGTACTGCTCGACATGGGATGCCACTGCATCGAGATTGCAAGAAATTATATTGGCAAAGACATCAGGCCGGTTGAAGTAATCAGTACAGCCGATACCCTGGTAAAACCGATTGACGCAGAAGATAACTCACTCGGATGGGTTCGCTACGAAAATGGAGCTATCGGCCAGTTTGAGGTAAGCTGGAGTTTCCGCGGCGGGATGGATCTGCGCGATGAGGTGATGGGAACTGAAGGAACAATATGGGTTAACAACTTCCTGCGCACCGGAATAGAAATCTTTACAGCCGGAGGTAAAAAAGGATATGTCGCCGAAAAAGCCGAAACCGAAAAAGGATGGATCTTCCCCGTGGGTGATGAGGTAACCGAACTCGGATATAACCACATGTTCGCCGATATGTTCAGGGCTTTTGAAAATATGAAAGAACCGGCAGAGACTTTTTATGACGGATATATAGTAAACGAAATAATGGATGCATGCTACCGCTCGGCGAAATCTAAAAAATGGGAACCTGTAAACCTGAAGGTTTGGAGAGGACAGGAAAAAGCGAAACCGATTGCTGAGATACGCGAGTACGACAAGGATCATATTTTTGTAAAAGAGGAAATATTGCCCGATGGTACTGTAAAAATTATTCTCAAGGAAAAGGCGACAGGAAAAATTGTGGAGCGGATTAAGTGAAATGGTGGTTGTAATTTTAACAGACCGGATTAATAGGATATTTTCCAGTTAGTTTTCTTCAGACGAAACGCATATAACAGAAATAAACTTTCCGGTGCGCAAAAGGGAATTTATAGAAAGAGCGGTAATTCTGAGCATGGGTGCCGTACTGTCGAATAAAATATTTATTAAAATGATTGAAAAATATGCTGACGTGCCGGCCGTTGAGCTGGCACGCAATGAGGATTTCTGGCTTGAGATACGGAAAGGTTACAGGCTCAACCCGGATATCATTAACCTCGAAAACGGATATTACAATATAATTCCTGAACAAACTCTCGAGAGGTTCATCAGGCATGTTCGGGAAGTAAATTACCAGGGTTCGTATTATATGCGGTCGGTACAGTTCGACAACAAAAAGGCAATGGCAGCAAAACTTGCTGCCATTGCAGGCTGCCCGGCTGATGAACTTATAATAACCCGCAATACGACTGAATCGCTCGATACTATCATAAGCGGTTTCCCCTGGAAAGAAGGTGATGAAGCGGTAATGGCTGAGCAGGATTATCCGACTATGCTTACTATGTTTAGGCAAGTTGAAAAGCGATATGGTGTAGTTAACAGGATTGTTTCTGTCCCGCATAACCCGGTTTCGGATGATGAAATTGTAAATCTTTATGCCAGTGCCATAACTGATAAGACAAAGCTGCTTATGGTCTGTCATATGATCAATATCACAGGTCACATACTGCCTGTGAAGAAAATATGTGAGATGGCACACCGCCGGGGTGTCGAGGTAATGGTGGACGGTGCGCATACTTTCGGACATATCAGGTTTACTATACCCGAGCTTGGATGCGACTATTTCGGCAGCAGCCTTCACAAGTGGATGAGCGTACCTCTGGGAGCGGGAATACTGTGGGTGAAGAAAGAGCATATCGGAAAGATATGGCCGCTGATGGCGCCGGTTGAGGATCGACCGGATGACATCTCGAGGCTGAACCATACAGGAACGCACCCGGTTCACACAGACCTGACAGTTGATGATGCAATAGAGTATTATCTGATGATTGGACCGGAGCGTAAGGAGGAACGATTGAGGTACCTTCAGCATTACTGGAGCGATAAGGTAAGGAGTTTGCCTCACATTGAAATGTATACACCTTCTGATCCAGCACGCTCATGCGGAATAGCGACTGTCGGGGTTAAAGGCATGAAACCAGCGGAACTGGCTGACATTCTTTTCAGAAAATACAAAATATACACCGCACCAATAGACGGAGCCGGTGTTCACGGCTGCCGCATCACGCCTAACGTGTTTACCACAACTGAAGAACTGAATGTACTTGTAGGGGCTCTGAAAGATATTACTCGCCGGAGTATTTGAATTTTAATAAACCCAGCTCCGTCTGAGGGTTAGAGGTTCACCACCTCCATGCAACGCTGAAGAACCTGTTCCACTCTGCGGGGAGTTGAATATAATTCAGTAACCCTGCATGTGACGGAATTCAAAGAAATTATAAAATACAATAAATTTTACCGTACGTCGTCAAAACCACCCGGTTTGTCTAAATAATTTTCTTAACGCTTAGACCGGCTATACTTTTAACACAAATTATAATAATATGAAGCGAACGATCATAATTGCATGTCTAATGTTTTTAACGCTGCTTAACATCATTTACCCTCAGGAGAATAGGGTCTGGTCTCTTGAAGAGTGCATACAGTATGCATTGGAGAAAAACATTCAGATACAAAAGAGCGGACTCGCAACACTCAGGGCGGAGATAAACTCGGAACAATCAAAAAGCCAGAGGTTCCCTTCACTTTCAGCTTCGGCATCCCATAATTTCAACTGGTCAAAAAGTAATATTTCCGGTTCTGATGTATTGAGCGGAATCAATGGCTCTAACTATTCACTTAGTTCAGGAGTGACACTTTTCAACGCCGGAAAACTGACAAATCTTATCAAACAGTCGGAGCTGAATATTGAAAACAGCAAATACTCGCTCGAAACAATTAAAGAATCAATTACTCTAAGTATTCTTAATGCCTACCTTCAGATACTTTATGCCGAAGAGCAGGTAAATAACAGCAGAAGGCAGATTGAAGCTACTGAAGGCCAACTCAGGCTTGCGGAAGAGAGATTGCGGCTGCGGGTTATTTCCCAGGCCGATTATGCCCAGGTGAAATCACAGCTTGCAAGTGAAAAATTAACTCTCGCCAATGCTGAAAGCCAGCTTGCAATTGCAAAGGTTAATCTTATGCAGCTGATGGAACTGCCTGTTACTGACAGCTTCAGAATAGCCAGACCTGAATTGCCGGAACCATTAAATAAAAACATTATTCCGGATGTCAGGGTAGTTTATGAAACGGCACTAAAAGTTAAACCACAGGTTAAAACAGCTGAGATAAACAAAGAAATTGCCGTCATTGATGAAAAAATTGCTAAAGCAGGCTATTACCCTGTCCTCTCAGCCAGTGCAGGTATTAGTTCCTCTTATTCAAGTGCAATGGATGAATCTTATTTCAGTCAGATTAATGATGGCATCAGACCTTCAGTCGGATTTTCGCTCTCAATTCCGGTTTACCAGAAAAGTCAGGTTAAAACCAGTGTTAAACTGGCAGAAGTCAGTTACCGGGATGCTGAGCTTTCAGAAATTAACATCCGGAATGAACTAAGGAAAAGCATAGAGCAAGCCTGTCAGGATGTCGTCTCAGCTCAATCCGAATACGAGGCAAGCCTTGAATCATATAATGCAGCAGTTGAGTCTTCGGCACTCGCTGATGAGAAATTCATGCAGGGACTAATCAATTCAGTTGATTATATGGTATCAAAAACAAATCTGATTGTTGCCGAAAGCCGCCTTCTGCAGTCGAAGTACAACCTTATCTTCAGTTACAAGGTGCTTGATTTTTATATGGGAATACCAATAACACTTTAAAAGACAATTAAAAACATCAAATCATGAAAAAGAAAATCATAATAATTACATTAACAACTTTAGGAGTTGTTGCCATTATACTATTTGCTTTCAAACCATTCAGAAAAAATAAAAGCAATGTAACCTTTGAAACGGTAAAGGTTCAGAGAGGAACGATAACCAACACGGTTACAGCAACAGGAACTATACATGCAATTACTACAGTGGAAGTGGGTACCCAGGTTTCAGGAATAATAAAGGAAATACTTGTGGATTTTAATGATAATGTCAGAGAAGGGCAGGTTATTGCCAGGATTGATGAGACTAATCTGCTTGAGCAGCTGAGGCAGGCACAGGCCTCTCTGGATCAGGCCCTTGCCCAGTTAAAGTACCATGAAGCTACTTTCAACAGGTTAAAAGCCCTATATGAAAAAGACCTTGTTGCACAGGCTGATTATGACCAGGCGCTATTTAACTACGAGAATGCGAAAGCTTCGGTTGCAAATGCACGTTCAGCAGTATCGAGGGCAAAGGTTAATCTCGACTATGCAACCATCACCTCCCCAATTGACGGAGTTGTTCTTAACAGAGCCGTGGAAGAAGGACAGACAGTGGCTGCAAGCTTCAACACCCCTACACTTTTCACCATTGTAAATGACCTGACAAGGATGGAGGTTCAGACAAGTGTTGATGAAGCAGATATCGGAAAAGTAAGACAGGGACAGAGGGTTGAATTTACGGTTGATGCATATCCCGACCTTAAGTTTGAAGGAAACGTATCGCAGGTAAGATTGCAGCCTGTTATAACAAATAATGTAGTCACATATACAGTAATAATAAATGCCCCGAACCCTGATAAAAAACTCATGCCGGGTATGACTGCAAGTGCAACGATTTATGTTGATGAAAAGGAAAATACATTGTTTGTTTCGGGAAAGGCCTTGCGGTTTACCCCTTCGGCTGAATATCTCCGTAAGATGATGGAAAAGTTTATGAAAGAGAACAAAGGAAATTTCAGACCTCCTCAGGATATTCAGGGCTTTCAGGGTCAGGCAGGCACTGTTCTTCCGGCCGGAACATCATCTTCAGTTACTCCGGGCAACTTCCCCGCATTCGGAAATCCTGATCTTTCAGTAAAAACAGTATGGATGAAAGGGGAAGCAGGCAATATACACCCGGTAGTGGTCACCACCGGTATTGACAATGGTTCAAATGTTGAGATTCTTTCAGGTCTGGCAGAAGGAGATGAGGTTATAATTTCAATGACGGACGGTTCTGCAACGGCAAACGTTGCAACCAGAAATAATGGTGGCCCCAGAGGGCCGTTCCCATTCTAAAAAACAATGGAATAAATCGTTATGCAGGAAAAGACATGAATGTAATAATTGAAATACAGGGACTTAAAAAAGATTATCATATCGGTGAGATTACTGTGCATGCTCTCAGAGGTATTGACCTGAAGATTGAAGAGGGCGAGTTTGTGGCAATTATGGGTGCAAGCGGTTCGGGTAAATCCACAATGCTCAACATTCTCGGATGCCTTGACAAGCCAACCAATGGCGAATACATACTCGATGGTGTAAATATTAAAATCCTGAACAGGGATGCGCTTGCGCGTCTTCGAAACAAAAAGCTCGGTTTTGTTTTTCAGGCTTATAATCTATTACCACGAACAACTGCCCTTGAGAATGTTGCACTTCCCCTGTTTTATAACGGAAAGATAAGTTCGAAAGAAAGAAAAGCAAGGGCAATTAAGGCACTTGAGGCAGTAGGTCTGGCCGACAGGATGCATCATATGCCAAATCAACTATCCGGTGGCCAGCAGCAGAGAGTCGCAATAGCCCGTTCACTTGTAAACGATCCGGTAGTAATACTTGCAGATGAACCGACAGGAAATCTCGATACAAGGACTTCCTATGAGATTATGAATCTTTTTCAGAACCTTAACAGGGAGGGGAGAACAATAGTTTTTGTAACTCATGAGCCTGATATTGCAAGGCTTGCCAGGAGAAATGTAATATTCAGAGATGGGCGGATTATAAAGGAAACAGTTGTTGAAGACTATGTGCTGGCGGCTGATATTTTAAAGACCCTCCCTGCTGGAGATTTTGAAGAAATTGAATAAATAAAATAACAAAAATGAATTATATTAATTTATTCAGGATTGCAGTGGGAGCGCTTCTCAGAAACAAACTGAGAGCTTTTCTTACGATGCTCGGTATAATTATCGGAGTAGGCTCAGTAATTGCCATGCTTTCCATCGGTGAAGGTTCCAAGGCGCGAATCAGGGATGAGATGTCGTCAATGGGGACTAACATGATTATGGTGATGCCCAATATTATGCGCCGGGGTGGGGTTGCACTAGGCTCGTCAGGTTCCATGGCACTTAAATACAGTGATGTAACGACATTGAGAAACGAAGCTGTTTACCTTTCGGCGGTGTCACCCGAAGTAAGAGCAAGCGGCCAGGTTATTTATGGCAATCAGAATTCCGTTACAACCATTTACGGTGTAAGTGAGGAATATCTTGATATCAGAAAATATAAAATCGGTAGCGGCAGAATATTCACAGACAATGAAGTTAAAGGCATGGCAAAGGTCTGTATACTTGGGCAGACAGTCGTTGAGAATCTTTTCGGAACGGACGTTGACCCTGTTGGCCTGACGATAAGAATCAAGAATCTGCCATTTCAGGTTATTGGAGTTCTCGAGGACAAGGGAGAAAGCGGTATGGGGCAGGATCAGGATGACCTTATTCTGGCACCGTGGACAACTGTACAGCGCAGGCTTGCGGCAATTGACTATATCAACGGCATCTATGCCTCTGCTTTGAGCGAGGAAAAAAGTGCCCTTGCAATAGCAGAAGTAACTGAGATACTCAGAAGAAATCATAAACTGAAAGATTCGGACGAGGATGACTTCAGGGTAATGTCACAGTCGGAACTTATCCAGACAGTATCTTCCGTAACTGATATTATGACCTATTTGCTGGGAGCAATAGCCGGCATTTCGCTATTGGTGGGTGGCATAGGAATAATGAATATTATGTTTGTTTCAGTCACTGAACGCACACGTGAGATCGGTCTGAGGATGTCCATAGGAGCCCGTAGCCGAGATATACTGATGCAGTTCCTCGTTGAATCCCTTATGCTCAGCCTTCTTGGAGGAATAATCGGTATTCTGTTCGGCTACCTGATAGGAACAGCCGCCGGATCACTTATGAACAGCCTGGTTGTTGTAAAAACGCAATTCGTAATACTTGCCTTTGCCGTTTGTTTCATAATCGGAGTATTCTTCGGATGGTACCCGGCAAAAAAAGCTTCAAATCTTAACCCGATTGATGCACTCAGATATGAATAAATTTAAGTAAAAGATTATTTTTGATATTTTATACATGAATCTGACCTGTAAACAATGAAAAAAAACCCGACTAACGTAAATCTCATAAAGATTTCTCTTCACCTGCTGGCATGGTCACTGTTTCTGGGAGTTAATTACTATTTCATGAAGCAGGCGGAAGTTGGTAAAGATTTTGTCTGGTTGTTTAATGTTAACACACTGATCAGCGGGTCAATATTTTACATAAATTATCTACTGCTTGTTCCAAAGTTTTTCTTTCCCCGGAAAAGAATGTTATATTTTGTTTCAGTTGCGGCAATGATCACCTTTTTCTTCTTTGTTTCAAATTTTTCCGGCCGCATGGTTTCAAAGTACATTCCCGGAAAATTTTCCGAGCAGCAGTCAAGAAGTGAATTTGAGAGGCGGAAACCAGGCCCTCCTCCGCCCGGCTTAAGAGATGTGGTAAGGCCACCATTCCACAGGATGTATTTTATGGGATTCACTTTCAGCTCTGTATTTATTGTGTTCTTTTCACTTGGATTAAGAATACTTGAAAGGCAGGATGAAATTGAAAAATCACGCAGGGAAATGGAAGGCGAAAAACTCAAGGCAGAACTTTCAATGCTTAAAAATCAGATAAGCCCACACTTTTTTTTCAATACTCTTAACAATATCTATTCACTTGCGGGAACAAGTACTGAAGACTCAAAAAAGGCAATCCTCCAGTTGTCAAAGCTTATGAGGTACCTCCTGTACGATTCGGAGAAGGGTGATACCAGGCTTTCGGATGAGATAGCATTTATGAATAACTTTATTGATCTTATGAAACTGAGGATCAGCGAAAAAGTAAATCTTTCAGTATCGTTCCCGGAAAAATATGCAGATGTAAAAATGCCACCTTTGCTATTTATTCCTTTCATTGAGAACGCATTTAAACACGGTGTAAGTTACAGAGGCGATTCCTTTATTGAAATCAGGATGGAAAAGGATAATAATACAATCACTTTTATTTGTAGAAACAGCATCGGTGGGAGGGATGAAACAATGCCTGCGGAAAAATCAGGAATAGGGCTGGAAAATGTAAAGCGCAGACTTGAGCTGATTTTTCCGGGGAAGCATAATCTTAAAATCAGTCGAACTGAAAATGAATTTTATGTCTGTCTTCAACTTAAATTATCATGAATTACAGTGTGGTTGCCATAGATGATGAACCCCCTGCACTTCAACTGATTGCGGAGTATATTGAAAAAACACCCGGTCTGAAACTTATCGGCAGGTTTGAAAATCCTCTTAAGGCTTCTGAATATCTGAGAGAAAACCATGCTGATATCGTGTTTGCAGATATTCATATGCCCGACCTGACAGGAATAGAACTTGTCAGACTTCTTGAAAAAGGCCCGAAAGTTATTTTTACCACTGCATACGAAAAATATGCAATCGAGGGTTATAAGCTGGAAGTCGTTGATTACCTGCTTAAACCTTTCAGCTATGAAGAGTTTCTGGCTGCAGTCAATAAGGCTATAAAACAGATTAGGCTGGAACAGAAAGCATTGACAAATGTTTCAGCAAATGAAAAATTCCTTTTCCTGAAATCGGATTACAAAATAAAACGTATAAACTTTGATGATATACTTTACATTGAAGGACTCAAAGACTATGTTAAAGTGTATATACAAAATTCACCCCGACCGGTAATATCTCTGTCAACCATGAAACTGATCGAATCGAAACTGCCTGAAGAGAAGTTCATGAGAGTTCATAAATCATTTATTGTTAATCTCGGCAGGGTTGATACCGTGGAAAGGGGCCGGATAGTATTCGGTAAAACCTATATCCCTGTAGGAGAGCAATATAAAGATAAATTCCAGAAATTTCTTGACAGGAATTTTTTATGATTTAATATTATACGGAAATGGATTTGTAACTTTAAATGTCAAATAATAAAAAAATTAACATTATGAAAAAAATTCTTTTATTGACCGTTTCTTTTGCATTAACTGCGGCTTTATCTGCTCAATCAGTAAATTTTTCAGGCACATGGCAGTTGAACACCGAAAAGAGTCAGCTGAATTTCGATTTCAGTCTTGCTCCGAAAGAGATTATTATCACTCAGGAAGGGAATAACCTTACCGTTGAGAAACATGCAAATTTCCAGGGTCAGGATTATACCTCAGTTGATAAATTTACCCTCGACGGAGCAGAATGTATTAATCCCGGTTTTATGGAATCACAGAAAAAGTCAACTGCCACCTGGTCTGATGATAAGACTATTCTTACAATTGTTTCAAAAATGAATGTGGGAGATGCTGGAGATGTTACTATAACAGAAATTTATAAAATGGATGGCGTCAACCTAGTTCTGGATTCAACTGCATCTTCATCATACGGAGATCTTCACGAGGTAATGGTATTTAATAAAAAGTAGGGTCTTTTTTTGTACCTGTGAAAGTATTACAGATTTTTTATTCTGTCTGTAATCCTTATGGTTTATTTAAAGTTTTTTAGTTGTTACCGTTTTCCTGAACGGATGCTATTAATTTTAGTTTTTTCCTTGCCAATCAATTATCTTATATTAAATAATCTTTTTCCTTTTTTTATAGTTTAAGAAGATTTCTCAAAATATTTAAATTCTTAAGAATAAAATCTATTCATTATAAATGAAATTAATTCGTCATTCAAAAAAATTTGACTTGAATAGCTTTTTATCTTAACTTGCTAAAAAGTTTAAATAGAGTTTAATAACACAAGGCTTTCTGACCTGAATCTTTATCGCAGATTTCCTCGTCAAATTGCCTGCCTAAAACTGAATGCTATGAAAAAGGGGAAAATTCTGATCATGTTTTTTTCACTAAGTTTTGTATTAAGTGTTATAAGTGGTCTTGATGCTCAGGTGCCTCAGGGTTTCAATTACCAGGCTATAGCACGTGACGGATCTACAGGTAATCCTATTACCAGCACCACCATTAAGGTAAAACTCTCCGTTCTCTCCGACACATCAGGTTTTTATGGTGGCACCGGCGGTGTTTATATCTGGGAGGAGGAACATATCAATGTCAAAACCAACTCATTTGGCATGTTTACGGTAGTACTTGGCAGTCCAACCGCAACAAAGGTTCAGGGTTCTGCAACATCGTTCAGCGCCATCGACTGGTCGCCCGGGAACCTGTTTGTAGGTACCAAAATAGCCGTTTCTCCCGATTATGTTTACAAGGTAATGGGATCCGCAAAACTCTGGTCTGTGCCCTATGCACTGAGGGCAGAAGATCTGGGAGGTTCTGTGAAGAAATTAACAGTGGAAGGAGAAACAACCGATATGGAAGAACCTTTGTTTGAAGTTAAAAACAAATCTGGCAAAACAGTTTTTGCAGTTTATAATGAAGGGGTAAGGGCATATGTCGGCGACGGAGATAAAAAAGGGAAAAAAGGCGGTTTTGCAATCGGCAGCTTTGATGAATCCAAAGGGGAGCAGGACCTGTTTGTCGTTACTGCCGACAGTATAAGGGCATACATTTACGACAACCCGCTTAACAAGGGAGTAAAGGGAGGCTTCGCCATTGGAGGATTCGATGCGAGCAAAACAATAACAAATGATTACCTGCTTGTCAGTCCCGACAGTGTAAGAATTTACCTTGATAATAATCAAGTGAAAGGTGTAAAGGGAGGATTTGCAATCGGGAGTTTTGACGAATCAAAAGGAACAGAAAAATACTTTGTTGTAAGCCGCGACAGCGTGAGAGTCTATATTCAGGAAGAGGAGGTGAAAGGAGTTAAGGGCGGCTTTGCAATTGGAAGTTTCGATGCCAGCAAGGCAGGTAATCTGAAATACCTGAGTGTGACTTCGAAAAGGACTAACGTCCAGGTTAAAGATACCGTTCTGGGTTTCTCAGTCACCAACGTACGGGATGTAACACCTGCAGATTTCATGAGAGTGGATAAAATCAATTCATTTATTGGTCATGAGACCGGCTTAAACGTTACCCCCAGTTCACTCGGCGACCAGGGTAAGTATAACGTCTTTCTCGGATTTCAAAGCGGTAAAAACAACACTTCAGGTTACCGTAATGTTTTCATGGGTTACAGGGCCGGAATGAAAAACTCAACCGCTGAAAACAATGTATTTATAGGAACGGAAAGCGGTTTTAACAACCTGACCGGGAATGCAAATACTTTTATCGGATTCAGGGCAGGATACAGTACTACCACTTCTGATAATACTTTCGTTGGCCATGGCTCAGGTTATTATAATTCCACCGGTAAATACAATACTTTCATCGGAAAGGGTACCGGATCATTTCACGATTCGGGCGACTACAACCTTTTTATAGGCTGGGGAGCAGGAAACAGCAATGATGCAGGTTCAAAAAATGTATTTATCGGAGCAGGTGCAGGAACAAATAATACCGGCAGTGGTAATATTTTTATCGGATATAATGCAGATGTTTCCGGAAGCAATATACTCTGGATAAATAACGGTTTAAACCCAAAACCGCTGATTTCAGGTAATTTTGAGTCGCGTAAGGTTATTATCAACGGACAAACAGGTGATTTTACCGACCCGGGATATGAATTTTATGTCGTAGGTGATGCGGGAGGATCCACAGCATGGTCAAGCCTGAGTGATATGAGCCTGAAAACCGATATTGAGGAAATTGAGGATGCTCTCGGTAAAGTTGAAAATATTCGCGGTGTCAGATTCAGCTGGAAACCGGAGGCCGGCATGGATGAAGAAAAAAGCGTTGGTATTATTGCACAGGAACTGAAAAATGTCCTGCCCGAAGCAGTTAAATCTAATGGCAGATACCTCACTGTTCAGTATGGTCTGGTATCAGCTCTCCTGGTGGAAGCAGTTAAGGAACAGAAGAAGGTTATCGAGGTACAGAAAGAAAGAATAGATCAGCTTGAGGACCAGTTAAAGGAACTGAAATGCGCTATTGAGAGACTTTCTTCCGATTCAGCAAATTCCGGATTAGTTAATCTTAAATAATTAAAATCATGGCAATCTCGACACGTTCTTATGACAAATTTGCATTTCTGTTTGCAGGATCATCAGACAGTCAGTATCTGTCTGATCTGGCAAAAGTTCTTGATACACTTCTTAACTGGTACGGCTACCCGTCTGACCAGGTTTATGTAAGGGTACCATTTGATATTACAAACCTTACTGATCCGGTTTTCTCGGCTACAGGTCTTGATTTAGACAATATTACGGGAACGGATTCGGCTGCTTTAAAAAGTTCACTTCAGACCAGCATGGAGGAATTCATAGATATGGCAAAAGGATTACTGCCCGGAATGCCGGCCGGAGAGCTGAATAATACTTTTTTCTACTTTACCGGAAATGGGAGGATAAACCCCAACAACAACAGGTACGAACTGCATATCGGGAAAGCGGATGACAATACTGATACATATATTGACGGTTTGTGGCTGAAAGGCAGGATCTATAGTTACGATTTGACATTTAAAGAAAGCAGCCATATTCATATTCTGATGCAGCAATCTTTTGGTTACGGGTTCTGGCAGGATGTATTTAGTTTAATTGCTGATCCTGATCTCCGTCTTACCTTTACGGCTGCATGTAATTCGGGAGCTGTTAATCCTCCGAATGTGGCCGGCAGCGATTTTACAGATTACTGGACCAAAGCCCTGCGCTTTGAACAGAGGGAGGAACCTGCAGGCTCAGGTAATTTTATATTTGCCGATCAGGAAGACACAGGGGGTGTTGAACCTGACGACAATCTACTTATCTCATTGTATAAGGCCTACCTGTTTGCCAATTCTTTTACCCGGACATCAACGGAGCCCACGTATGAATACAAGCTGCCTTCCGGGGAGCCGGTTGACCAGTATCTGGGGCTCCCGTCGTTCTGGATAAGAGACGGCGATGAGCCTATACCTCCTGAACAAATGGATTACTGGTGGGAAAGCAAGGATATCTTTCTGACTCATCCAGACAATGCTGATCCTGATGAACCGGATGATCGTTATCATGCCGGTACGGCAAACAATATCCATGTGATAATAAGAAATAACGGAACCCATCCTGTCAGGGAATTCTATTCAGGGACAATTATTTTTCTCACGGGTGGCGGTGGTGTAGGCGACAGCGTCGTACATATCGTTAATCAGATACTGAAACCGGGGGAGGCATATGAACATATTTACCAGTACGATTTTACAGGTTCTGAGGCACATAGATGTATAAAATCAAGGGCGAGCCTCTATGGTATTGATGTTGAAGAACTCGATATGGACGGAATTAATGATGTGGCATGGGCGGTGACTGACCGATCAAATGAGGCTCAAAGGAACATTGATAAATACACCATTTCAGGTAAAAGTGCAACAGGAACCGGAGCAGATATCCCCGAGCCGGGTAAAGGAATGGCCGATGAGACTAATCCGGAAGAAGAAGCCAAACCTCCTGTTGATGAAAATGGTAACGAAGTCCAGCCTGAAGGTACAACCGAGTCAAGATCAACTTCAAACCTGAGAAATTTTGCGGAACACAGAATTATTCTGCGAAATATCTTTAAAAAGGAGGAAAAATTCATTATTTCCGATCCCATCTATGACCCTTATATCAGAAGATATTCGCGAATACAATTTTTTTCAGCAGGTAAAGACGGTAAAACAGCTGTTCTGAAAAAGATTGAAAGGCCTTTCGGCCATTATGCCATCGACCTCAAACCCGGTGAGACCCGTGAACTGATAGTTTACATCGCACCGGGAAAAGGTAAAAAGATTTTAAAACCATTAAATATCGGCATAGAGATATATCTTTATTCACCTTCTCTGAGGGATGCCGTACTTAAAAGAATGAAAGGAAGGTTTGATAAGGATGACATAACTGAATATTTCCGTTTTTCAGGTTTTACAATGGATATAGTGCATTCGGAAGGAACTACTTTGTGTGGAACGGTTTTTGATTCAGCCAGAAAACCTGTTAAAAATGCATTTGTTTATATAATGTCGGGGGATAAAAGACAATCGGCGATAATGAAAACAAACAGGTTCGGAAGCTATTGTGTGAAGGATATTAACCCCGATAATTATATAATAATGGTTAAAACAGGTAAGAAGGAATGGCCTGCGAAAACAGTTTTTGCCGGTGAGGGTATGGTTGTACGTACTGATTTCTTTGAAAAACCTGTCAGGCTGAAAAACCGGAATCTGAAGTAAGGTATGATAATTATTCCTGCGGGGAACTGCTTTCCCGTCATCAGTTCTGGCATCCTGCGGCTGAATTTCATTATTAAAATTATCTTTGGAAGAAAATACATGGTTTATGAAAAGGATAATTCTGTTTTTACTGTTGATTATTCCGGCAGGATTTATTCAAGGTCAGTACACTGCCACATGGGAATCCATTGACAGCCGACCGGTTCCTTCATGGTTTGAGGATGCCAAATTCGGAATTTTCATTCACTGGGGGCTATACTCCGTTCCGGCTTACAGTCCGACCGCCCGCGACGGGGTGAGTGTTTACCAGCGATATGCAGAATGGTACTGGCGCCGATGGAAAGAGAAGTCAGATATCCAGCATTTCTTTACTGATTTTCATAACAGAGTGTATGGTCCTGATTTTAAGTACCAGGATTTTGTGAAATATTTCAAAGCCGAGATGTTTGATCCTTCCCTCTGGGCTGAAATTTTCAGCAAGGCCGGTGCCAGATATGTTGTGCTTACTTCAAAGCATCATGAGGGCTTCACTTTATGGCCTTCACAATATTCATGGAACTGGAACGCCATGGATGTCGGCCCTCACCGCGACCTGCTCGGCGACCTGACAAAAGCAGTAAAGGAGAAAGGATTGAAAATGGGATACTACTATTCCCTGCTTGAATGGTATCACCCTCTTTATAAAAAGGAAACCATAAATGAATACGTAGATCAGCACATGATACCGCAGATGAAGGAGCTGGTTACAAATTACAGGCCCGACATTCTCTGGACTGACGGTGAATGGGACTATACTTCCGATGTTCTGAAAAGCACAGAGTTTCTGAAATGGCTTTTTAACGAATCGCCTGTAAAAGAAACAGTTGCAATAAACGATAGATGGGGAAAAGAAACCCGCAGCAAACACGGCGGATATTTCACCACCGAGTATGATCTTGTACACGATGGTGATGCGACAGGAATGAAGTTCGAAAGACCCTGGGAAGAATGTCGCGGAATGGCAGGTTCATTCGGATATAACCGCAATGAGATTGTGGAAGATTATTCAACATCCGAGGAACTTGTTCATATTCTTATAAACAAGGTGGCAAGGGGAGGCAATCTTCTGCTGAATATCGGTCCTGCGGCCGACGGACGAATACCTGAAATAATGCAGCAGCGCCTGCTCGACATAGGCAACTGGCTTAAGGTCAACGGCGAAGCAATTTACGGTACAAGGAAATGGGAAGGCGCCCCTGCAGTTAAACCGGAGGCCACACAATATTTTACCAGAAAAGGAAATGATCTATACCTTATAATTACCAGATGGCAGGATAAACCTGTAGTAATAAACGGCGTATCAAATCCTGCGGGTGTGGAAATGCTGGGATACTCCGGAAAAGTAAAATATTCATTTTCGGGCGGGCGCCTCACCATTACGCCACCGGTGATTACACCGGCAACAATGCCCTGCAATTATGCCTGGGCATTCAGAATAAAGGGATGTCTGAAATGAAAAACCGGGGTTAAGTATCTGAATTATTATTACAGGTAAAGCCTCAGGTACGGCAAAAGCATATCATGACAACATATTTTATCTACTGGAGATACAGATATTTTTAATATTTCCATAATATTTATCTGATAAAAAGGCGATTTAATAAATTTGAAAAATATCGGTTTTTCATTAAAAAAATAAAAGAAAAATTTGATTTTTTAAAAATATTATTTACATTTGGGCGATTTAGTTTCAGGATGAAAGTTATGTTTACAAACTGGTGCTGGTGTTGCTCAATGGTTCCAGGAACCACGTGAGTAGGTACACCCGTTTGTAAAGTTTAAAGGATTTTGACAGCGGCCTGCCGTACTCACGGCAGGCCGCTGTCATTAATATATGAGTGTTTTAACAATAGAAAAAAGCAAAATAATCAAACAAAAATAAAACAAATTGAAAATGAAAAAATTCAACATCAGAACAACCTGCAGAAAGTTGCTTGCCGATACAATTACACCGGTAAGCATATACCTGAGATTAAGAGATATTTTCCCGAATTCTCTTCTGCTCGAGAGTTCCGATTACCACGGTACAGAAAACAGCTACTCTTTCATTTGTCTTAACCCGGTAGCCAGCTTTATAGCCGACGAAGGGAAAATTAAAGAGAACTATCCCGATGGAACCAGCTTGCAGTCACAAATAATATCCGGACAGGATTTCATGGAGAGATTTTCATCATTCTTCGAATCATTCAGTCCGGAAAAATCCGAAAACGACATTCCCGTGAACGGAATCTTCGGATATATGTCGTTTGACGCTGTTCAGTACGTGGAAAAAATAAAACTCAATGCACCCGAAAAGGCCGAATGCCGGATACCGCATGTCAGATATGATTTTTTTAAATACATAATAGCCGTTAACCACCATCAGAATCTACTTTACATAATAGAAAACCAGCTTGAAGGCGAAAACGTCAGTGAAGCAGGAAATATCGAAGATCTTCTCAGAAACAGAAATTTTGCCATTTACAGGTTCAGAACAGAGGGTTCGGAGGTGAGCAGTATCACCGATGAGCAGTTTAAACAAATGGTAAGAAGCGGAAAGGAACATTGTTACAGGGGAGATGTTTTTCAGGTTGTTTTTTCACGTCAGTATTCAATTGACTTTAAAGGAGATGAATTTAATGTTTACAGAACCCTCAGGTCAATTAACCCGTCGCCTTACCTTTTCTATTTTGACTACGGCAGTTACAAAATATTCGGCTCATCGCCCGAGGCCCATCTGAAAATTAACGGGAGGAAAGCTTTTATTAATCCGATAGCAGGTACATACAGGCGTACCGGTAATGATGAAGCCGACAAGATGATGGCTGAACGTCTCGGATATGATCAGAAAGAAAATGCCGAACATATTATGCTTGTTGATCTTGCCCGCAATGACCTGAGTCGTCATGCCGGAAACGTAAAGGTCGAAAGTTTAAGGGAGGTTCAGTTTTATTCCCATGTTATTCATCTTGTTTCTTCTGTTTCGGGGGAATTAAGGGAAGGAACCAGGATGGCCGAGGTTCTTGCTGCCACCTTCCCTGCAGGAACACTCACCGGAGCACCGAAACATATGGCAATGCAGCTGATCGACAGATATGAAACCCGGAAAAGGGGATATTATGGCGGTGCTATCGGATTCATTGACTTCAGAGGCACTCTGAACCACGCCATCATGATCAGAACTTTTCTCAGCAAAGGGAACAGACTCTTTTATCAGGCAGGCGCCGGAATAGTTGCCGGCTCCGATGAGGAAAAGGAACTTCAGGAAGTAAATAATAAACTCGGTGCACTCAAACATGCAGTAAAAATGGCGGAGGAAATAAAATGAAAACAGTTGTTATTGATAATTACGATTCATTTGCTTATAACCTTGTTCATTACATTGAAAAGATTACCGGTGTCCGGCCGGATGTGTTCAGAAATGACGAGATAACAGTTGAAGAAGCAGGAATATATGATAAGATTCTTATTTCTCCGGGACCGGGTATACCAGCTGAAGCAGGGATATGCATTGAACTTATTAAAAGATGGGCTGACGAAAAAAGCATTCTGGGAATCTGCCTCGGACATCAGGCTATATGCGAAGCATTCGGAGGTAAATTGCTTAACCTGAGTACTGTATATCACGGAATATCGGCTCCGGTTAAAGTGAAAGCTCAGGATGAGCCTCTTTTTAAAAATATTCCTTCAATATTCATGGCCGGACGTTACCATTCATGGGTGGTTTCACGGAAACATCTTCCGGCATGCTTCAGAATCACCTGCGAAGATGAAAACGGTATGATAATGGGAATAAGCCATATCGAATATGATGTGAGAGGCCTTCAGTTTCACCCTGAATCGGTGATGACCGAATACGGTATCGAGATTATCAGAAACTGGCTGAGAATTTAATGCTGGGTTTACAAAGAATAACATTCAAGTAATTAAATATTTACAGGGATGAAAAAGATTCTTAACTATCTGTTTGAACACAAGACATTAAGCAGGCAGGAGGCTGAAGAGGTGATGATAAATATTGCCGGAGGCAAATATACTGAACCTGAGATTGCTGCCTTTATAACAGTTTATCTGATGAGGAGTATCACCGTTGAAGAGTTGTCAGGCTTTCGAAGCGCCCTGCTTAATTTATGCAACAGGGTTGATCTTTCGGAATTTGAAACAATTGACGTTTGCGGCACAGGCGGAGACAATAAGGAAACATTCAACATTTCAACTCTTACCGCTTTCGTTCTTGCCGGAGCCGGAATAAAGGTTGCAAAACATGGCAACTATGGGGTGACGTCGGCATGCGGTTCATCAAACATCCTTGAATATTTCGGCTATAAATTTTCGACCGATGCCGGTAAACTGAAGAGAGAACTTGAACACGCAGGCCTTTGCTTTCTTCATGCACCTCTGTTTAATCCTGCAATGAAAACCGTTGCTCCCGTTCGCAGGGCACTTAAAGTAAAGACTTTCTTCAACATGCTGGGCCCGACTGTCAATCCCTCTTCTCCTCAACGTCAGCTGGTAGGAGTCTACAGTCTGGAGCTTGCAAGGCTGTATAATTATCTGTATCAGGAAACCGGTATCAGTTATGCGGTTGTCCACAGTCTCGACGGTTACGATGAAGTTTCACTCACCGCACCGTTCAAGTATATCTTCAATGGTGCTGAACAGATAATGGCTCCCGATGAACTGGGATATGAACCAGTAAACCCTCCTGAATTGGCGGGAGGAAAAACAGTGGCAGAATCAGCTGAAATTTTCACCGGAATTCTTGAGGGTAAAGGTACTGAAGCGCAAAACAACGTGGTTCTGGCAAATTCGCAGCTTGCTATCAGATGCTGTTTCCCGGAGAAATCGCCCGATGAGTGCAGAAAGATGGCCGAAGATTCACTTTTTAACGGGAAAGCACGTGATTCATTTAATAAACTTATAAAAATGCAGCAATGAATTTTCTGGAAAAGATAGCTGAAATTAAGAAACAGGAAATCGCTCAGATGAAGAAGCTGATTTCAAAAACTGATTACGATAAGCGGAAAAGAATTGGCAGAGAGATAATTTCTCTTTCTGGCTCACTTAAAAATCGTAATATTCCCGGAATTATTGCCGAATTCAAAAGGATGTCGCCTTCGAAGGGGATTCTTAACCGCCGGGCAAATATTGCTGATGTCGTGAAAGGTTATGAAGAAGGAGGTGCGGCAGGACTTTCAATTCTGACAGAAAAAAAGTATTTCGGCGGAGCCCTGGGCGATATTTCAATGGTTCGCCTTTTTACCGAACTTCCAATTCTTCAGAAAGATTTTGTTATTGATGAAATACAGATTTATGAGGCAAAGTACTCAGGTGCAGATGCAATATTGCTGATAGCCTCATTGCTTGAAGAAAAAGAAGTCTATCGTCTTGCACAGGCTGCAAGAAAGGCCGGATTGGAAGTTGTTCTTGAAATTCACTCTGAAGAGGAACTTGATAAGGTAAATGAACATGTTAACATTATAGGAGTAAATAACCGGAACCTTAAAACCCTTGAAGTTGATACCGGCACATCATTCAGACTTGCAGGTAAAATCCCGTCCGGGTTTGTGAAAATTTCCGAAAGCGGAATTTCATCACCTGAGGTGCTTAATAATCTCATAAAAGCCGGATACGACGGTTTCCTTATCGGGGAAGCATTTATGTCCAGCCCCGATCCTGCAAAAGCTTTTAAAGAGTTTATCAAAATGATAAATGAGTTTTAACAGATTGATTGAATAAACCGGAAAAGGTAATTATGATAAAAGTTAAAGTTTGCGGTCTGAAAGACCCCGGTAATGTCAGGAAAATAACGGCGCTGGATATTGATTATGCCGGATTTATATTTTACCCTGCTTCAAAAAGATATGTGGGGAAAAAACCGGAAGCCGGTCTGTTTTCATGTGTTCCATCCGGAATAAAAAAAACCGGTGTCTTTGTTAATGAGGACATGGAGAATGTATTAAAAATATCCCGGATGTACGGTCTTGATATTGTCCAGTTACATGGAAACGAAAGCATTGAATATTGCCGGGAACTGAAGAACAATGGCCTGACTGTAATCAAAGTTTTCCATATAAAAAATGAGATAGACCAGGATGCAGTTAATTCCTATTCGGATGTTTGCGATTATTTTTTATTCGATACTGCGGCTGATTCATACGGAGGCGTCGGGGAAAAATTCAACTGGGATGTTTTAAAGAAGGGAAAATTTAAAAGACCTTTTTTCCTCGGGGGAGGTATTGGCCCTGAAGATTTCAATGAATTAAAAAGGATAAAGAATGAAATGTTTTATGCAGTGGATATAAACAGCAGGTTTGAGACATCACCGGGAATCAAGGATTATGAAAAAATAAGATTTTTTGTTGATCATCTAAAAAAATAGTTATATGAAATATCAGCCTGATGAAAAGGGATATTACGGAGAATTCGGGGGTGCTTTCATTCCCGAGATGTTGTATCCAAACGTAAAGGAGTTACAGGAAAATTATATCAGGATTATTGAAGACCCTGATTTCAGGAGGGAGTATCAATATTTACTCAGGCATTATGCAGGGAGACCTTCACCGCTTTTTTTTGCCCGGCGTTTGTCGGAGTATTACGGTACCCGGATATTTCTGAAGCGTGAAGATCTGAACCATACCGGTGCTCATAAGATTAATAATACCATTGGACAGATCCTTATCGCAAAACGTCTGGGCATGTCGAGGATTATTGCCGAGACCGGTGCAGGGCAGCATGGGGTGGCTACGGCAACCGTTTGTGCTCTCATGGGTATGAAATGTGTTGTTTACATGGGAAAGCTTGACGTTGAGAGGCAGGCTCCTAACGTCTTGAGGATGAAAATGCTGGGAGCGGAAGTTATACCGGTAGAAAGCGGTAACATGACACTGAAAGATGCCACGAATGAAGCCATCCGCGACTGGATAAGCCATCCGGAGGATACTTATTACCTTATAGGCTCGGTAGTCGGTCCGCACCCGTACCCCGACCTTGTTGCAAGGCTCCAGTCGGTGATAAGCGAGGAATTGTTGTTTCAGCTTCAGGAACATACCGGAAAAAGCACACCTGACTGCATTATTGCATGTGTGGGAGGCGGCAGTAACGCAGCAGGTGCTTTTTATCATTACCTTGATAATGATAATAGTGATGTGATGCTTGTTGCAGTGGAGGCGGCAGGAAAAGGCATCGGAACAGGCGAGACAGCTGCAACGATAGCAGAAGGAACACCTGGCATTATCCACGGTAGCATGACAATGCTAATGCAAAATGATGACGGGCAGATAACCGAACCTTATTCAATATCAGCAGGCCTCGATTACCCCGGTATAGGACCACAACTGGCATGGCTGAACAAAACCGGCAGAGTGAGATTTGAATATGCAACAGATGATGAAGCCCTTGAAGCAGCATTCAGGCTTATGAGACTCGAAGGGATTATCCCTGCCCTCGAACCTGCACATGCCCTGGCAGCACTTGAAAAAATGAAATTCAGTTCAGCCAGCACAGTGGTTGTTATCCTTTCAGGCAGAGGCGACAAAGATATGGCCGCTTATATAAAATACCTCGAAAGTAAAGCTGACAAAATACCGGTTGAAAAAATAAATAATTAACCATGAACCGTATAGATAAACTTTTTTCATCAGGGAGAAATAATATCCTTTCGGTATATTTTACGGCAGGACATCCCTCGGTTGACTCGACAACCTTTATTATAGAAAGCCTGATCCGGGCAGGTGTTGACATGATTGAAATTGGCATTCCCTTTTCCGACCCCCTTGCCGACGGACCTATTATCCAGAAAAGCAGCAGCGATGCATTGAAAAATGGTATGACGATGAGAATTTTATTCCGGCAACTCATGGGAATACGCAGTAAGGTAGATGTACCCCTTCTTCTTATGGGATATCTTAATCCGGTTCTTAAATACGGAATGGAAAATTTTTGCAGGAGCTGCTCCGACACAGGCATTGACGGAGTTATTTTACCCGATCTTCCGCCGGAAATATATTGTGAACAATACCGTGAACTGTTCAAAAAGTACGGACTTTACAACATACTTCTTATATCACCTCAGACAGATGCTGAACGAATAAGGATGATTGACAGCATTACCGACGGATTCATTTATATGGTTTCCGCCCCATCGGTCACAGGAATAAGAACGGGTTTCACAGATAAGCAGAAAGCCTATTTTAAAAGAGTTGCCGGAATGAATCTGTCACATCCTCTTATGATAGGTTTCGGAGTATCATCGGGCGAAACCTTTACTGAAGCATGCAGTTACGCGAGAGGTGCAATTATCGGCAGCGCCTTTATAAAGATGCTGGAGGAAAAGGGATTCAGAGAGGAAGAAATTAAAAAATTCATTGAAAAGTTTAAACAATAGTATTATCATAATGCAGATATTCAATTTTTTACATCACGAAAAAATTTCCGGGTTTTCACTGAAAAAGCGAATACTTATTTTTCTTGACAGAGTGACAGGAATTATGTATCCTGTATTGTCAGAAAAGGCTTCAGGTTTCTGTAGCGAACGGAAAGTCAGGAAATGTCTATCCCGTCTTCTTAAATCAGTTAGTGAAAAATTGCCGGAATCGCCTGAGTTTATTGCAGACAGGTTTATGAAAGAACTGCCTGAAATCAAGCGGCTGCTTGATGCAGATGCAGCATTCATCATGGAAGGTGATCCGGCTGCAACCTCGGTTGACGAGGTGATAATTACCTACCCGGGGTTTTATGCGATTATGGTTTACAGGGTTGCAAACAGGCTGGCAGGTTACGGCGTACCGCTTATTCCGCGAATACTTACAGAACATGCTCACTCTGTAACCGGAATTGACATCCATCCGAAGGCAACAATTGATTCGCCGTTCTTTATTGACCACGGTACAGGTATTGTAATAGGTGAGACCGCAATGATCGGGAAAAGGGTGAAGCTGTATCAGGGAGTGACAATCGGGGCGCTGAGTGTGAAAAAGGAGATGGCAAACAGGAAACGGCACCCGACGATAGAGGATGATGTGGTTATATATGCGGGGAGTACGATACTCGGAGGTGAAACAGTAATCGGACACGACAGTATCATAGGAGGAAATGTCTGGCTCACCTCATCGGTTCCGCCATATTCCCTTGTATATCATGAAAACATAATCAAAGTCAGGGAGCGTAACGGAAATCAAAATAAAAAAGCAGATTAATATGAAGTATGAAAATATTCTGGAATCGGTTGGAAATACTCCACACGTCCGTTTGTCGAAGCTTTTCCCTCGGCATGAGGTATGGATAAAGGATGAGAGGCGGAATCCCGGGGGAAGCATTAAGGACCGGATAGCAGTGGCAATGATAGAGGAGGCTGAAAGGTCGGGAAAGTTAAAGGAAGGAGGGATAATCGTGGAGCCCACCTCCGGCAATACCGGGATAGGTCTTGCATTGGCAGGTGCGGTGAAAGGTTACAGGGTAATACTTGTTATGCCTGAAACCATGAGTGAGGAGAGGAGAAAATTGCTCCGGGCTTATGGTGCCGAACTAGTTTTGACACCTGGTAGTGAAGGAATGAAGGGTGCAATAGAAAAGGCAATTCAGATTATTGAAGAAAATCCTGGAGCCTGGATGCCCATGCAGTTTGAAAACCCTGCAAACCCTGAAATACATTACCGTAAAACAGCTGAGGAAATTCTGAATGATTTTCCTGACGGGTTTGATTATTTTATTACCGGCGTCGGGACGGGCGGTCATATAAACGGTGTTGGCAGCCGGCTGAAAGAAAAATTCCCGTTTTTAAAGATTGTTGCAGTTGAGCCTGATGAGTCTCCGGTGTTAAGCGGTGGTAGCCCGTCACCTCATGGAATTCAGGGAATAGGAGCAGGGTTCATACCGGTGAATTTCAAGAAAGAGATTATAACGGATATACTGAGAATAAAGACAGCTGATGCAATGGAAATGGCAAGAAGAGCGGCTGTTGTTGAAGGCCTGTTTGCAGGTATATCAACCGGTGCAGCACTCTGCGCAGTGGAAAAGATTGTCAGTGAGTCAGAAACAGGGCTGAAGATTCTTACTTTTGCATATGATACCGGTGAAAGGTATCTGAGCTTAATGTGATATATTGTTTTTGTAAAACAGAAAAACCCACGGCTGTAAGAAAGTTAAATCAGGAAGCTTTTTTTAGTATCGGCTGAATGGCACACCGATGATGCAGATACTACGGATTAACATGGATTTTTTCCGCGGATTTCGCTGATGTACGCAGATTATTACTCAGAAAATAACCAACTTATAATAATCGGAAAGATTTTTTCAACTCCTCTTTGGTTCTGCCGCCAGTCAGGATTGCCGGATACGGGTTAAATATATTTTTTTCTCCAGACGAAAAATGGATGGGAGGTAAAATTTGTTTATTATAAAGAAGATGTCTAATTTTATTAACCGGATAAAAACCCGATTTTTAAGGTGCACTTATTTAAATTCATAAATAATAAAAGGGAGATTTTTACAATTCCCAATATTATTAGCTTTTATCGTTTATTAGCCTTCCCGCTGATTCTGTATTTTATAATTACAAGAAAAGAAAATCTGTTTGCTGTTTTTCTGATAATCAACCTGCTGAGCGATGCCATCGACGGATACATTGCAAGGAAATTTAAACTGGAAACAGAATTCGGAGCCAGAATAGATTCAATGGCCGATAACCTTACATACGTTCTTGCCTTTACCGGAATTTTTGTCTTTAAACTTGAAGATTTAATGCCTTATAAAATAAGCCTGTTTGTTTATATCGGATTATTGATTGCAACAGTGATTCTTTCACTTATAAAATTCAAAAGGTTCCCGAGTCTGCATCTTTATACAACAAAAATCAATGGCTATGTGCAGGGTATTTTTGTAATATGTCTTTTTACCGTAGGCTTTATTCTGCCTCTGTATTGCATATTAATAGTTCTTGGTATTATCGGAGCAATCGAAAGCATTCTCATTCAGCTTATTATTAGCGAGATGAGGTCCAACGTGAAAGGTTTATACTGGGTTATCAAAGAACAGAAAAAGAGTTATCCCTCAAAAAAGCTTCTGTAATGTTTCATTCGGCATTTGAATTGAGCTATCTCTGGCTGATAATCATCGGTTTCATAATTGGTTTTCTTGCTTCTTTCATAGGAGGTGGCGGAGGTTTTTGTTTTATTGTTATTCTGATACTTCTTTTCAGAGTTCCGTCACATATTGCTATCACCACTTCACTTTCGGCTACTCTGCCTATTTGTCTGGTCGGGACTGTCGGGCATTACAGATATGGGAACCTTGACCTTCAGCTCGGGTTGATTTTTATCATCACCGGCATTCTTGGAGCCATTGCCGGAGCGTTTCTCACCAGACTTATGACCTCCGAACAGCTTAAAGACAGCTTTGGCGCATATTCCGCATTTCTGGGATTACTGATGATGGCCGGAAATATGAAGAAAAAAAGGGCTGAAGAAAAGGGAATTCAATTGCCTGAAATAAAAGGAGCCGGAAAAGTAACAAAAGGTTCGCTTTTTGGTTTTCTCGCAGGAGTCATTACGGGAACATTCGGCACGAGCGGTACCGCCCCGGTATTTGCCGGACTATTTGCAATAAGAATACCTCTAAAAATCGTTGTGGGAACTTCACTTATGATTGCCTTCGTTAACACAATTTCTGCACTGGCTGCTCACTTTATGATCGGACAAATAGATCTGACCCTGATATTATTTCTAACAGCAGGTTCGGTTATCGGCGCTTTGACGGGACCAAAAAAACTGGCAGAAATAAAAATCGGAAATGCTGAATATCATATCAGGAAATGGTATGCGGTGGCAATGATAGCTTTTGGAATTGTAATTATTATATGCTGATAAATACATTATTCAAACCGTAATGATAATAACGATCTATTCTATTGTTTTAGCTTACTTTTTGCTGGGTTTTATCTGTTTCTTTTTTATAAACAGTAAAAAGGAGATCACAAAGGTCCACGAGAGCTGGATGAAGACAATCATATATTTTCTGATATTTAACCTTGTTTTTTTCAGCATCGTTGTAAACCCTGTCATTTACAGATATCTTTCGGTTATCATCGTTATCGAGGGTTTGTATGAGCTTCTGAGGTTATTTATTAAGTCGGGATTTAAGCAGAAAAGTTTTTTTGTGCTTTCTGTTTTTTATTACAGTATTCTCTCCGCCGGGTTTTTATATTTCAGCATGATGAACGACTGGCATCTGATTTTATATTCATTTATGATTGTTTCGGCATTTGACAGCTTCAGCCAGATTACGGGTGAACTGCTTGGAAAAAGGAAAATATTACCCAGGATAAGTCCGGGTAAAACAGTTGAAGGATTCATTGGCGGGTCGGTTGTTGCGATAGCTAGTGCCTTCTTACTTAACAGTCTGAATCACGCTGATTTCCGTGAAACTTTTTTACTTGGAGCAGGGCTGGCAGTTTTTGGGTTTATCGGTGATGCTTCAGCTTCATTTTATAAAAGGAAGTACGGAGTAAAAGATTTTCTGAACATAATCCCATGGCACGGTGGTTTTCTCGACCGTTTCGACAGCTTTATTGCAGGCGGTTTCTGGATTGCCCTGATCGGATTATTAAATATCTTTTAAAAAAGAAATAAATATTTTTTGATTTTTCTTCTGCTTTCTTATTTGTTTTTCTATATTTGATATGCATTTCCTCAAAAGTGCTTAAACATGCTGGTAAAAACATTCGCAAGTGCGGTAACCGGCATAGATGCCGTTACTGTTACCATTGAAGTAAACGTTTCCCGCGGAATCCGTTTTTTCCTTGTAGGACTTCCCGATGTTGCGGTGAAGGAGAGTCAGCAGAGGATTGAATCTGCCTTAAGGGCTCTTGGATTTCACTGGCCCGGCAAGCAGGTGGTTATCAATATGGCTCCTGCAGATATCCGGAAAGAAGGTTCGGCATACGACCTACCACTTGCCGCGGGAATACTTGCAGCCGATGAAAAGATCTCGCCCGGTGCTCTCGATTCATTTATCATGATGGGTGAACTCTCTCTTGATGGTACGCTTCAGCCTGTAAGGGGCGCGCTCCCGATTTCAATCAGAGCACGTGACGAGGGTTTTAAGGGAGTGATCGTCCCGCTTAAAAATGCCATGGAGGCGGCAGTAGTTAACGGCATAGATGTGTACGGAATGAGTTCCCTGGGTGATGTGATAGATTTTTTTAACGGGAGAAAAACATTCCAGCCGGTTAAGGTGGATCTGAATGAACTTTTCAGCCGTGAAGCAAACAAATATGATATTGATTTTTCTGATGTCAAAGGTCAGGAGAGTGTCAAAAGGGCTCTTGAGGTTGCTGCAGCAGGAAACCATAATGTTATTATGGTTGGCCCACCTGGTGCCGGAAAAACCATGCTTGCCCGCCGCTTGCCCACTATAATCCCGCCGCTGATGCTCGAGGAAGCACTCGAAACCACAAAAATTCATTCGGTGGCAGGCAAAATAGACGACAACGTTTCGCTCATGACCCGTCGGCCTTTCCGCTCCCCGCACCACACAATCTCGGATGTGGCCCTGGTGGGCGGAGGCACTTTCCCCCAGCCCGGAGAAATATCCCTCGCACATAACGGAGTACTGTTCCTCGATGAACTCCCCGAATTCAAAAGAAGCGTACTCGAAGTTTTGAGACAACCGCTTGAAGACAGGGTGATCACTATCTCAAGAGCGAAATTTACTGTAGATTACCCTGCCAACTTTATGCTTATTGCATCCATGAACCCATGCCCATGCGGATTTCATAACCACCCTGAAAAGGAATGCACATGTTCGGCCCCAATGATTCAGAAATACCTCAGCAGAATTTCCGGGCCGCTACTCGACAGAATAGATATCCATATTGAAGTGATACCCGTAAAATATGATAAACTTTCAGGAAATCTCTCATCCGATAATTCGGCAAAAATCAGGGAAAGGGTGATAAAAGCAAGGGCTGTTCAGGCAAAGAGGTTCGAAAATATTGCAGGGGTTTATACAAATTCCCAGATGACACCAGCCCTTCAGAGAAAATACTGCTACCTCGATGAAGAAGGAAGCCGTCTGCTTAAAACAGCCATGGATATGAGAGGCCTCTCTGCCCGGGCATATGACAGAATTTTAAAGGTCTCGCGTACCATAGCCGACCTTGACGGATCGGAAAATATACAGGCTTGCCACATCTCAGAAGCCATAAACTACAGAAACCTCGACCGGGAGGGCTGGGCAGGATAAAACTCTGATTTTTTACCTCCCTGTTTGTTAAATCAATGTTTATTTCTAAATTTATTCTTTTAAACTTCCTGCCCGAACCGGATGAATAATCTTGTAAGGCATATCAGAGACAGGATGACTGAAAGTCATCTGATGTTCGCATACAGGGGCGTGGTAACAAGTGAAAATACCACTTCCCTTCTGACACTTCTTGAAAAAGAGATGGAGAGCTCTGAATTCGGATTCCTTGGAAGGAAGAGACTTTTTATGTTTGTGCTTGAAAGCCTGCAGAATGTATCACGCCACAGTAAACAGGACCAGTTTGCCGACATGTCGCTGGTTATTTACTCAAAAACATCCGGCGGATACACTGTTATTACAGGCAATGTAATCGAAAACACTCAGATACCGGGCCTGAAAACTAAACTCGATACAATAAACAGCCTGGATACTTCAGAGATAAGGAAGGTATACCGGCAGATGTTGAACAGTGCCGAGTTCAGCAGTAAGGGAGGAGCCGGCCTCGGACTTATTGAAATGGCAAAAAAGACCGGTAACAAACTTGATTATGACTTTGTTAAAATTGATGATGATTATTCTTATTTCATTCTGAGTAAGACGGTTGATTCGAGCGGCACCAGTTCAAATGACGAAATGCCGATAAGCAGGTTCGAAAGTGAGGCTGTGGTTCAGATTGAACGACTTATGGCCCTCAATAACATTCATCTGATATGGTCGGGTCATTTTTCTCCCGATGTAAGTAAAGAGGTACTCTCCTTTACGGAAACAGGTCTGATGGAGAAAAGTATTAAGTCATCCATAAAAAGAAAAGTATTCGGTATTCTGGTTGAAGCACTCGATAATGTTGCAAAGCACAGCGAACCGCCCGGTGTGGCAGAAAAATTCGGAATGCCGATAGTCATGATCAGACTTGAAAATAATATGAATTATATTATCACTACCGGGAATTTGATTGAAAATGAAAAAATAATTCAACTCAAGGAGAAACTCGATACGATTAATAGCTGCGACAGGGAAGGGCTGAAAAGACTAATGCAGGAGTCACTGCGCAATCAGCAGGTTTCGTCGGAAAGTACCGGAAATCTCGGACTTATAGAAATGGCGAGAAAATCAGACGGCAGGTTTGATTATTTTTTTGAACCGGTAAATGACCTCTATTCTTATTTCACCCTTTCGGTAAAAGTTTCAGATAATTCTTAATATTCTTGCAGAGCAAGTGTTTCACCATCCCATACGGCATAATTTGCCTGCCGGATCCAGTCACCCAGAATCACGATGGTTGATCCGTTGCCGAGAACCTGTTTTAAAGTCAGGTGCCGGTGGCCATAAATAAAAAAATCCACTTTTTCTTTTTCGAGAATGCTCTTTGAATACCTGAAAAGATCTTCTTTTTCTTCCCCCATAAACCCGAGCGAAATTCCCTTGCCGAGCCTGCTGTTCTTTGACCACCAGTGGCCGAATCCCATTCCGATGCTTGGATGCAGGGCGGAATACAATACCTGAAGAGGCCTGTTGCGGAAGATACGTAAAAGAAGTTTGTAACCCTTATGATTCGAACCAAGTCCCTCACCATGGGCAAGGTAGAATTTCCTGCCATCAAATTCTGTAAGGAAGGGCTCATGATGGGTAATTACACCGCACTCGTTTTCAAGATATTTTCCTATCCACATATCGTGATTCCCTGCAAAAAAATGCACGGGAATTCCCGAATCGGTTATAAACGAAATTGTTCCAAGAAACCTGGTGAATCCTCGAGGCACCACATATTTGTACTCCCACCAGAAATCAAATATGTCTCCGAGAAGATATATCTCCCTTGCAGATGAAGCAATTTCATTGAGCCATCTGACAACCTTCCTTTCTCTTCCTTCAGTGTCGGTGCCGGCTTTGAGGCCCAGATGAAAATCTGATGCAAAGAATATTTTTTTCCCTGCCACTTTTTTATGATTAATATCCGAAAATCTGCTGAAGCTTAATCTGCAACTGCCTGCCGTGCAAATTCGAGGCAATTATTTGACCGTCAGAATCATACAAGTAATTTGTCGGCAATATTTTTACATTATAGAGCAAGGCATTTACCGGATTTGACGGGTCGTCTTCCCTGACACTTATCCAGGGAAGTTCATCAAATTTTACGGCTTTTATCCAGGTATCCTCGTTCAGATCAAGATTAATCTGATAAATCTCAAAACCTTTGCTCTTGTACTTGCTGTAAAGAGTTTTAAGTTCCAGATTTTCTTTAATGCAATCGGGCGATGCAGCCGACCAGAAAGTAACCAGAACATATTTTCCCCTGAGAGATGAAAGAGCTACTCTTTTTCCGTTAATGTCCCTAAGGTTTGGGTCAAGTTTCTTCTCGGGAGCATTTTTCACCAGTGCTTCTATCTGGCTCATCATAAACTTTTCCTTTTCCTGCTCAAAGTTGGCTTTCAGAGCTCTTACCTGTTTCGACTTCGGGTAATAAAAACCGAGAGTATCGGAAACAATTTTCAGAAACTGGATGTCGCGAGGGTCATACAGAACATATGTCTGGTCGTCAATTTTCTGGTAAAGTGCTTTTATGGATGCTAAAGAATTCAGATTTTTCAGGATGAAGGATATATTAAAATTCCTCTGATCTTTCAGAAGCTTTACATATGCATCGTTGATTTCTTTTTCTTTTTCTTCAAAACCCGCATTGCCATATGTATTGTTATATTCCGTTTTCAGTGAGTCTATTTTTCTTAATGTCACTGTCAGCGCCGAGTCGAGCACCATTAACTTCCTGGTACCCGGTGATCCTGATACAGAATAGTCACAGGAGAGAAATTCTGATCTGAAACTGATATTGATTTTTTCGCCGGGTTCTGCAAGTAATGTTATAAAGCCTTTGCCTGATTTTCCAATCTGGTAAAATTCAGGCATGGTTGCTTTAATTTTCAGCCTGAAAGAACCGTTTTTTCTTATTTTTACCGAATCAACCGGTACAGGAGTGTCAATATCGATTCTGCTGGCGTATATATATCCTTTTTCCGGTTTTTCGAGCTTCCCTTCAATAATTATTTTCCGGTTTTCTTTACATGAGGAAACCGACACAAGCAGAAGTAATGCCAGCCATTTGTAATTCATAGCAATTCCTGCATTTCTTTCTGGTTTTTTCATCAGGGGAATCATTTTTCAAACAAGGTCATTCATTTACTGGAAAATTTCAGCAAGTTTTGACTGAAGATCTTCACCTCTGAGGTTTACTGCTATTATTTTGCCGTCTCTGTCGAGCAGGTAGTTATTGGGTATTTTTTCAATGTGATAGAGCGACACTACCGATGAGTTCCAGTATTTGAGGTCGCTTACGTGAATCCATTTCCCGAGGTTGTCTTCTTCAATCCCTTTAAGCCATGCCTCGCGGGTACGGTCGAGGGAGACCTGAAATATTTCAAAACCCTTATTATGGTATTTTTCGTATGCCTTTACCAGGTTCGGGTTTTCAAGCCGGCACGGACCGCACCAGGCTGCCCAGAAATCGAGAAGTACAACTTTCCCTCTTGTTGATGAAAGCGATATCATTTGTCCGTCGGGTGAGGGCAGTGTGAAATCGGGAGCTTCGTTACCAGGTGTCAGTAATGTCCCTCCTGAAGATGTTACATCTTCAACAAGGGCTGCCACCTGTTCATGCAGTGCCCTTACAGGGCCGGAGCCGGGATAACGCCTGTAAAGTACAGAATCAACTTTGATGAAATAGTTTATGTCTTTTACTGGATCAAGTACATAAGCTCTCGGGGCAACCTGCTGATAGAGGGCTAAAAGTGTAACAAGAGAACCCGTGTTATCATCAATGAATTTTTTTGTATACTTGTTAATTTCAGATAGATAAACCTGTGCGGTGCTGTCAATGGTTTGAATAACTTTTGGCAGGTCGGGGCTGCCCGCATTCTCGTTATATATTTCCGAAAGATTGCGCAACTTTTCAGTAGTACTTTTAAGGACTTTGTTGTACTCAAGAATCTTGCTTGTACCTTCTGAACCTTTTACAGATACCGGTTCGTTTAATTTGTTGTAGGTGGCTTTCACCTCAATCTTTTCCCCGGGTTCAGCCAGAATTGTCAGAAAATTCCCGTTACTCTGCTTTAAAAGGTAAAAAACAGGTATATCTGTTTCCCTTTCAAATGAAAAATTACCTTTGTCGTCAAGTTGTACTGAGTCGACGTTTTCAACAACAGTCTCTTTGATTTCGGCAAGGTAAAAATATTCGCCCTTCGGAGCATTCTCAAGCTTTCCGGAAATAGTGACATTTTTCTTACTGCAACCTGCCAGTAAAACAACCAGTATTAAGGGAACAAACTTTTTCATTCGGATATTTGTATTACTTTTGAGATTTTAATTGTCTGCAAAGATATTCTTTCTTTTTATAGCTTAAAAGTATTTGATAAAATTAATAAATGCATTATTTTTCACAGGTTTATGATAATTTTTCTCCTGTGATTTTGGAGTTAAAATAAAAAGAATTATCTTAAAACAGTTAAAAAAGTATATTTAAAGTTTATGGGATATATTAAGTTTGATAAGGCAAAACTGGTTAATCTTGAATATTCTCTCAGCCGGGAAATTTTGCGAACAAACAGAGCAGGCAGTTATTCATCCACAACAATTGTTAACTGCAATACACGGAAATATCACGGTTTACTTGTTTGCCCGGTTGATGCTTTCGGTGGTGAAAGACATGTTCTGCTTTCATCTCTCGATGTAATAGTGGTTAATAATGAAGCATCATTCAATATCGGAATCAGAAAGTACAGAGGGGATTATTATAATCCCAAGGGGCATAAATATCTTGAAGATTTTGATACGGAAGTCATTCCGGTTACTACATACAGGGTGGGGGGTGTTATATTGAAGGAGGAAAAACTGCTGGTTCATTACGAAGAGCAGTTTCTGGTAAGATATACTATTATTGAAGCTTCCGAGCCGATGAAACTGCAGATACGTCCTTTTCTTGCTTTCAGAAGCATACACAGTCTCACGCATGCCAATATGATTGCAAACACAAAAGTTGAATATATAAAGAACGGAATAAAAATAAGACTTTACGAAGGTTTCCCCTGGCTTCATATGCAGCTTTCAGAAAAAGCTGAATTTATACCTGTGCCCGATTGGTACTACGGTGTCGAATATATTGAAGAACAGAAGAGAGGTTATGAATATTCAGAAGATCTTTTTACACCGGGATTTTTTGAAGTAGAGGCAAAAGAAGGGGACAGCATTGTGTTTTCAGCCTCAACATCTGAGGAAAAACCTGCAGGTTTAAAGATAAAATTCACAAAAACGGTTAAAGCCAAGATCCCGAGGAACAGCTTCAAGAATTGTTTACAGAATGCTGCCCAGCAGTTCATTGAAAGAAGGAAAGGAATGACGCTCATCGTAGCAGGTTATCCATGGTTTGGGGCATGGGGGCGTGATACTTTTATATCACTGCCCGGGCTTGCACTTGCCAGGCACAAGCTGGAGTTATACGAAGATGTTTTTGATACCATGATAAAGAGGCTGAGAAACGGACTCTTTCCCAATACCTGCGGGGATGATTGTGCGGCTTATAATTCGGTTGATGCACCCCTGTGGTTCTTCTGGGCTCTTCAGAATTATGTAAAACTGGGCGGTAAAAATGTCTGGGGAAAATACGGTGAGGCGGCAAAATCAATTATTAGCGCCTATATAAATGGTACAGATTTTAACATACACATGCGCGAAAACGGATTGATTTACTGGGATGCTCCGGGGATGGCTATTACATGGATGGATGCAATCGTAAATGGAGAACCGGTAACTCAGAGAAAGGGCTATGACGTGGAAATTAACGCTTTATGGTATAATGCAATTTGTTTTGCCCTTGAAATGGCCGGGAAAAGCGGAGATAATGAGTTTGTTGGGAAGCACAATCACCTTCCGGAACTCATAAAGAAGTCATTTCTTGAAATTTTCTGGAACGAAGAGGCCGGATACCTTGCCGACTATATCAATGACGAAGAAGGCACTAATATGTTTGTAAGACCAAATATGGTGATCGCGGTTTCGCTTCCGTATTCAATGCTCAACCTCGAACAAATGAAGAAAATTCTTAATATAGTTGATAAGCAACTTGTTACACCACGCGGACTGAGAACCCTTTCACCCCGAAATCCATATTATAAAGGGGTTTATACCGGAAACCAGGAACAGCGCGATATGAGTTACCATCAGGGTACAGCCTGGCCCTGGCTTTTAGGGCCTTTCTGTGAAGGATGGTTAAGAGTCTACAACAAACAGGGTCTGCAGAAAGTTAAAAGTCTTATTTACGGATTCGAAGAAGTGATGAATGAACACGGAGTAAGCACCATTTCAGAAATTTATGACGGAGATCCCCCTCATGTGGCACGGGGAGCAATTTCACAGGCCTGGAGTGTTGGTGAAATATTGAGAATTATTAATTTACTGGAAACTAAATATCCTGAAGAATAAAAGGTGTTGTTATGCGTGTTTTAATGTTTGGCTGGGAATTTCCGCCCCATATCTCGGGTGGACTGGGTACAGCGAGTTATGGCCTTACAAAAGGTATTGCCTCCCTGAAAAATACGGAGGTGATATTCGTTGTCCCTAAAGCCTGGGGCGATGAAGACCAGTCGGCAGTAAGACTGATCGGGGCAAACAATGTCCCCGTTGCTTATCGCCGGGTATATTACCACGGATTAAAACGATCCATAACAACCTATGAGGTGCAATCAGAGATAATCCCATATGTCGACCCGGAGGAATTCTGGAAGATTACAAAGAAGAGGGAAGAATTACAGCATAGCATACTTGTTCATACAAACCAGGAAGGTAAGATTGATTTTTCGGGACGATATAACGGAAATCTTTTAGATGAAATTTATAAATACTCAGTAGTTGCTGCTGTACTGGCCTCCGAACTCGAATTTGACATCATTCATGCACACGACTGGCTGGCTTATCCTGCCGGAATTTCTGCAATGGAAGTATCGGGTAAACCTCTTGTAATTCATGTTCATGCCACAGAGTTCGACAGAAGCGGAGGAAACGTCAACCCCGATGTTTACAATATCGAGAAACGGGGAATGGATGCTGCGGCAAAAATAATTACTGTAAGTAACCGTACAAGAGATATAGTAATCAGCAAATACAATATCAACCCCGAAAAGGTGGAAACGGTATATAATGCTGTTGAACCTGTTGACGTTGCAGAAAATCTTCATATCAGAAAAGGTTTTGATGAAAAAGTGGTGACTTTTCTCGGACGTATAACTCTTCAGAAGGGCCCTGAATACTTTATCGAAGCAGCTAATAAGGTTCTTAAAAAGATGAAAAATGTAAGATTTGTAATGGCTGGCTCGGGTGACCTTATGGAAAGAATGATAAGAAGAGCAGCTTTATTAAAGATTACCGACAGATTCCATTTCACGGGATTTCTGAGGGGGAAGGATGTCTTTACCATGCTGGCAATGAGCGATGTATATATAATGCCTTCAGTGTCAGAACCATTCGGGATTTCCCCGCTCGAGGCGATGATGTCAAATGTGCCGGTAATAATAAGCAAACAGTCGGGAGTAGCAGAGATACTTAAACATGCAGTTAAAGTAGATTTCTGGGATATTGATGCAATGGCTGATGCAATTTACGGTATTCTAACATATCCTGCCCTTTCAAGGGAATTTATCAAGAACGGCAGGGATGAAGTGATACGGATAAGATGGGAAAATTCAGCACGTCATGTCCGGGAGATCTATGAAGAGGTGATATCGAAACATAAACAATAACAAATATGAGTGCTGCAACAAAAAAGGCAATATGCCTCTTCTTTGAGGTGCACCAGCCTTTCAGGCTAAAACGGTACAGATTCTTTGACCTCGGGAATGATCATTATTATTACGATGATTATACCAATGAGTCAATAATGAGAAAGGTTGCTGAAAGATGTTATATTCCGGCAAACAACATTATACTTGATATTATTTCAAAGCATAAAGGTAAATTCAAAGTCTCATTTTCACTTTCCGGTATCGTTCTCGACCAGTTCAAACTATATTCTCCTGAGGTTATCGATTCATTCAAGCAACTTGCAGAAACCGGTTGCGTTGAATTCCTTGCCGAAACCGAAGCACATTCACTTGCATCATTGAAGAACAGGGAGGAATTCGAACGGCAGGTCAATAATCACAGGCGGTTAATTACTGAATATTTCGGCATAGAACCCCAATCGTTCAGAAACACTGAAATGATCTATTCCGACCAGATAGGTTCATGGGTTGCTGATATGGGCTTTAAAGCAATGCTTACCGAAGGCGCAAAACATATTCTGGGATGGAAAAGCCCGAATTACCTCTATTGTAACACAATCAACCCCCGCCTTAAGGTTCTGATGAGAAATTTCGTTCTGAGTGATGATATTGCATTCAGATTTTCGAACCGGGCATGGAACGAATGGCCTCTTACTGCAGATAAATATGCCTTGTGGATTAATAAGTTGTCACATAAAAGCGAGTTGATAAATATTTTTATTGATTATGAAACTTTTGGTGAACATAACCCGAAGGAGTCAGGTATTTTTGACTTTTTATACCATCTGCCGGCAGCAATACTGAAAAAAACACCTTTTAAGTTCATGACCCCAACGGAAGTAGCAAAAAATCTTCAGCCTGTTGCCGCAATAAACATCCCTACGCCTATTTCATGGGCCGATGAAGAAAGAGACCTTACCGCATGGCTGGGTAATGAACTGCAAACTGCCGCATTTGAAAAACTGTATGAACTAACGGAACGGGTAAATAAATGCGAATATGAACAGATTAAAAAAGACTGGACATACCTTCAGGCAAGCGATCACTTCTATTATATGTGTACAAAATTCTTCTCCGACGGTATTGTCCATGCTTACTTTAATCCTTACGAGAGCCCTTATGAAGCATTCATGAATTATATGAATGTGCTGAGTGATTTTGAAATACGGATAAACAGAGTCTGCCCTGCCACGGAACATGAAATAGAAATTCTGAAATTCGATTCTCAACTCAAGGCAAAAGATGAAATTATAGCAAAGCAGGCCAAAGAAATCGAAACCCTGAAAAAGAAACTTGAAAAGCTTGCCGGTAAAAAAACAAAAAAAACTTCTGATGAAGAGACAGAAAAAAAAGAACCGGTAAAAACAAAACGGGCAAAAAGAAAGTCCGGAGAAAAGAGTCTTGTTGAACTGGCAGCCGAAGTAGTTAAGAAGACAAAGTTGAAGGCAAATAAAAAGAAAAGCACCGGAAAGACTGCGAAAAAGACAACGAAGAAAACAAAATCTTCGTCCAGAAAATCATAATTACCATCTTACAATAAACTAAACTTATAATTTTTTCAAAATCATTTGTATGAAAGTTGGATTTCTTTTTGAAACAAGCTGGGAGGTATGTAATAAAGTGGGAGGGATTCATACCGTCATTTCAACCAAAGCCCTGAACATTGTGAATGAACTCGGAGATAATTACATTCTGATCGGACCCGATGTGTGGAGGGAAGATGTCACCAATCCTGAATTTATACCTGATGATTCTTTGTTCAGCGACTGGAAAAACAGGGCAACATCAGAAGGTTTAAGAGTGAGGACGGGGAGATGGAATATAGCCGGCAGACCCATAGTGTTTTTACTTGATTTTACACCGTTTTTCGGACAGCAGAATGAAATTTTTGCACGTTTCTGGGAGACTTACAGACTTGACAGTATTACGGGACAATGGGATTACGTTGAGCCTGCGCTCTTCGGATATGCTGCAGGAAAAGTTATTGAGAGTTTCACCAACTTCTATCATGAACATCACGATATAGTTGCTCAGTTTCATGAATGGATGACCGGAACGGGTGTTCTTTATTTAAAAAAACATGCTCCGTGGGTGGCTACAGCATTTACGACACATGCGACTGTTCTGGGCCGCTGCATCGCCGGTAATAACAGGCCACTTTACGGAAAAATGACTGAATACAATCCGGTTAATGTCGCCCGTGAGTTCAATGTTATTGCCAAGCAGTCGCTCGAAAAAATAACAGCTGCAGAAGCAGATGTGTTTACAACAGTCAGTGAACTTACCTCAAAGGAATGTGCCCATTTTCTCGGCAAAGAGCCAGACCTTATTACGCCGAACGGCTTTGAAAATTCGTTTGTACCCGGCCCTGATGTTTTTAATGAAAAAAGAGAAAAAGCCAGGGAAATGCTTTTCAGGGTTGCCCGGGCTGTACTTGGCCATGAGCCTTCACCTGATGCAATGCTTGTTGCCACAAGCGGAAGGTATGAATTCAGAAACAAAGGGATAGACATATTTATTGATGCTCTGGGGGAGCTTAACAGGAGAGCTGAAATAAAAAAGGAGTGTATCGGATTTATACTGGTTCCTGCATATCATAAAGGCCCCAGGCAGGATATTATTGATTATCTGAATAATAATAGCCCTGTTCCCGGAGGAGATCAGTATCTTACACACAACCTCCACTATCCTGACCCCGATGCCATACTTAACAGGATAAAAAGCAATGGTCTGTCCAATGAGCAGAAAAACAGGGTTAAGGTAATCTTTGTTCCTTCATATCTTAATGGTAACGATGGAATTTTCAATATTTCGTATTATGACCTTCTTATTGGATTTGACCTTACCGTATTCCCTTCATACTATGAGCCATGGGGTTATACTCCCCTCGAAAGCATGATGTTCCGCATTCCTACCCTCACCACAACCCTTTCGGGTTTCGGCCTATGGGTTAAGGAACATTTCAATGATACAGGGAAGAGCATAAAAATTATTAACAGAACCGATGAGAATGAACCGGAAGTAGTTTCATCCATCTGCTCTTTTATTTCGGAGTTTGCAACACTTGGAGAACAGGAAATTTCTGAAGCCAGAAATAAAGCCTATGAAATCTCGAAGACATTAATGTGGGACACTTTCGTAAAACACTATTTCACGGCATACGACAGAGCACTGACAGTAAGCTTTGAACGCCGTAACGAGCCACGCGAGTTTATCAAAATGGTTGAGGCACCGGTGCTTGAAATTAAGAAACCCCATCAGGTGCCGGTATGGAAAGACATATATGTTCAGAGTGACGTCCCTGAGAAACTGGCAGCATTAAAAGAACTTGCAACTAATCTCTGGTGGTCGTGGAACTTCAGGGCCGAGAACCTCTTCAGAAGAATGGACCCATCACTGTGGGAAATGGTCGAACATAATCCTAAAAGACTTCTCGAGCAGATAGATTATAAACGGTTGCTTGTTCTTCAGGAAGATGAAAATTTCCTCAGTGAACTCGATGCAGTATACAAAAGCTTCAGGGAATATATGGATCGTCCTGAAGATAAAACCAAACCTTCCGTTGCATACTTCAGCATGGAGTTTGGGATACATTCATGCCTGAAAATATATTCGGGAGGCCTTGGAGTACTTGCAGGCGATTATCTTAAGGAGGCAAGTGATTCCAATCTGAACATCACAGGAATCGGACTTTTATACAGGTATGGTTATTTTAAGCAAAAGCTTGGTCCGCGCGGAGAACAGATAGCTGTTTACGAACCGGAAGAATTCAGCCATCTGCCTGTAAATCCGGTTAAAGACAATCAAGGTAACCATCTTACTGTATCACTTGCATGGCCGGGCCGTACTGTAAAAGTCAGGGTGTGGGAGGCCAGAGTGGGTAAAGTAAGCCTTTTCCTTCTTGATACTGATTTTGATGAAAATATACCTGAAGACAGAGCAGTTACACATCATCTTTACGGAGGCGACAGCGAGAACAGACTCAAACAGGAGCTTGTGCTCGGTATTGGAGGAGTGAGGGCACTGACAGCAATGGGCATAAAACCTGATGTCTTCCACAGCAACGAAGGACATTCGGCATTCATAAGCCTTGAGAGGCTGAGAGTCCTTATAAATGACAACCACCTTACTTTTGATGAAGCAATGGAAGTTGTCAGGTCATCAACCCTCTTTACAACACATACTCCTGTACCGGCAGGGCATGACGCTTTTGACGAAGACCTGCTTCGTAAATACATTTCACATTATCATACACGCCTCAATATTACATGGGACAAGCTGATGTCTCTCGGAAGATGTGAATCGGATAAGGATAGAAAATTCAATATGAGTTATCTTGCAACCCGCATGTCGCAGGAAGTAAACGGCGTTTCCAAACTTCACGGAGAGGTAAGCCGGGATATGTTCAAAAAACTGTGGCCCGGTTATCTGAAGGAAGAACTCTTTATCGGACATGTCACAAACGGCGTACATTACCGTACATGGCTGGCACCGGAATGGCATAATCTTTACTGTGAAATTACCGGTAAAGAAGATTTCGACCAGACCGACAGAAAAATGTGGGAAAAAATTTATGAAGTTGATGACAGAAGGATTTATGAGATAAAGAAAGGACTGAAAAAGGCTCTCTTCGCGAGCATCAGGAAAAAGTTGCAGTCGGAGATGATCGAACTCCATGTGAGCCCCAGGACATTAATAAATGTAAGCACCCACCTGAATGAAAATGCCCTTACTATTGGATTTGCACGAAGGTTTGCAACTTACAAAAGAGCATACCTGCTGTTCAAGGATTTAAACAGGCTTGAAAAGATAGTAAACAACCCCGACAGGCCTGTTCAGTTTATTTATGCAGGCAAAGCCCACCCGAATGATGGAGGAGGACAGGAACTGATAAGAAGAATATTTGAAATATCACAGATGCCACAATTCACGGGTAAAATACTCTTTCTGGAAAACTACGACCATGAACTTGCAAAAAAGCTTGTAAGAGGCGTGGATATATGGCTGAATACCCCGACAAGGCCCCTTGAGGCATCCGGCACAAGCGGTGAAAAGGCTGTTATGAACGGTACACTCCACTTCAGTGTACTTGACGGCTGGTGGGTCGAAGGCTACAGGGCATATGCCGGATGGGCCCTTCCTAAAAAACAGACTTTCGAAAATCAGGAACTGCAGGATGATGTTGATGCAGAGACAATTTATAATATGCTGGAATATGAAATAATCCCGGCATATTACTCGGTTAACGACCAGGGTGTGCCGGTTGAATGGGTGAGCTATATCAAAAACTCAATGGCACGTATAGCTCCTGAATTTACAATGAAGAGACAGATAGACGATTATTTCGAAAAATACTATATCAAACTGTGGGAGAGAAATAAAAAAATTGTTGCCAATAACTTTGAAAAGGCAAGAGAGCTTGCTGCATGGAAGAAAAAGATGACCGAGGAATGGGATAAAATTGAACTTCTGAATTTTAAATTTGAAAAACCCCCGGAAAACATTTATCGTTCAGGTCAAGACTACAAAGCTGAAATATTGCTGAACATAAACAGTATTCCGGTGGAAAACCTGGGGGTGGAACTGGTAATAACCCAAATGACACAGAAAGGTGAATATGAGTTTGTTATCAGTCGCGAATTTTCACTGGTGAGCCGTAAAGGAGGAAAATGCCTCTACAGGGCACATATTATACCGGAAAAGGCAGGCTCTTTCTTTTACGGGATACGAATCTTCCCCAAACATAAAGACCTTCCGCACAAACAGGACTTTTACCTGTTACGCTGGATTGACTAATATATCAGTTACTCTTTTAACCGGTATTTTTTTGAATACAAGGGCGGTACGGGAAGGGAGATAGAGATAGAGTCTGTAAGGTTCATTAATGCTGAGCCTTGCGCTTTTTTTGATTGACTTATAAATCATGGATCTGTCAATCCTGTCAAATCCTCCGAAGACGGGATCATCGGAATCGAGAACAATTTTAAACTTGCCGGTGACAGGTATCCCGTAATCGGTATAGGACAGGACAGGATGAAAATTAAAAACAAACAGATAATCTCCACGCATAAATGCAATTATTTTATCGTGTGAGTTTTCTATAATTCTGATTATCGAAAGATTCTCCAGGACCTTTCCTTCTGTTTGCAGTTTGAGCATCTGCCTGTCAAATTCAGCCAGCTGTGAGTATTTCAGGTTTTTGTTTTTTACCAGGCTCCATTGTCTTCTGGCATATTTGTAGCTCCAGTTGTTTCCTTCCCTCGGAAAATCTATCCATTCGGGATGACCGAACTCATTACCCATGAAGTTTAAATACCCGCCGCCGGCAGTTGCAAAAGTTATAAGCCTTATCATTTTATGAAGGGCAATACCCCGGTCAACGGTGAGATTATGAAATTCACGGGTCATTCCATAATACATGTCGGCATCAATCATTCTGAAAATAAGGGTTTTGTCACCGACAAGCGCCTGGTCGTGCGATTCGCAGTACGATATTACCTTTTCTTCGGGACGGTGCTGTGTGAGTTCGTGCATCAATTGCCCCATGTCCCAGTATTCATCAAAAGTATCTTTCACAAGTTTTATCCAGAAATCGGGAACACCCATTGAAAGTCGGTAATCAAAACCATATCCTCTGGTGTCAGTGGATGAAGCAATTCCGGGCATACCGCTCATTTCCTCAGCGATGGTGATAGCTTCAGGTTTGAAATCGTGGATCACCCTGTTTGCGAGATAAAGGTAAACAAGTGCGTCTTCATCCTGATTTCCATTGAAATAATCATCGTAGGAAACAAAATTTTTACCGAGGCCGTGATCAAAATAAATCATGCTTGTGACACCATCGAACCTGAAACCGTCAAACCTGTATTCCTCAAGCCAGTACCTGCAATTTGAAAGAAGGAAATGAAGTACTTTGTGTTTTCCGTAATCGAAACATAGTGAATCCCATGCAATATGCTCCCTTCTTGGTCCGGTATGAAAATACTGGACGGGGGTTCCGTCGAAAAGTCCCAAGCCCTCGTTTATGTTTTTTACACTGTGGGAATGAACAAGGTCCATAATAACGGCAAGACCATAAGTGTGGGCTGTGTCAATAAGGTATTTAAGGTCGTCGGGTGTACCGAACCGTGATGAAACTGCAAAGAAATTTGCCACATGATATCCGAATGAGCCGTAAAACGGATGCTCCTGAATAGCCATAAGCTGGATGGTATTGTATCCTGTTTCAGCTATGTACGGGATAATGTTTTCGGCAAACTCTCTGAAAGTGCTTATTTTTTCCTCTTCCGACGACATTCCCACATGTGCTTCATAAATCAGCGGTACACAACCTGAAGGCTTGAAGGAATTATTTTTCCAGACGTAAGGTTCAGGAGGTATCCATACCTGAGCACTGAAAATCTTTGTTTTTTCATCCTGAACCACTCTTGTTGCATAGGAGGGGATTCTTTCCCCTTTGCCACCTTTCCAGTGAACCGAAAGCTTGTAAAGGGTGCCATGGCTAAGGGCATCTTCCGGAAGGATTATTTCCCAGTCGCCTTCAGTATTAATTCTTTTCAGCCTGTAACGGTCTTTTTCTTTCCAGTCGCTGAATGTCCCGGTAAGATATATTGCCTCAGCCCCCGGAGCCCATTCCCTGAATATCCATTTGTCGCCACAGTGGTGAAGACCGTAATAATGGTGACCTGTTGCAAATTCCTTCAGCGGCTTTTCACCGGCAAGTTCAATTTCTCTTGTTATACACTTCAGATGTCTGCTTTCAATAATTCTTTCATAAGGCTTCAGCCATGGATCTGCAATATAAAAAGCTGACTTTTCCATACAGGCATAGTAGTACGGCTAAAGTATAAAAAATGATTGAACATCTGTATTTGAGTCTCAGGTTTTTCTGTTAAAAGTCAATGATACTACGGGTACTTTATTAATTTTGTCACTAAAATATCTGACGATGAAGGTTCACTACGGATACGACAATCTGAAGTTCAGCAATCCGGTGGTAACAACCGGAGTCTTCGACGGCGTGCACCGCGGCCATCGGGTAATTTTTGAGCGGCTTAAACAAAAGGCTGCTGAATGCCGGGGTGAAACGGTTGTCGTTACCTTTCATCCTCACCCGCGTCAGGTTCTTAATGATAAAAGCCAGACATTGAACCTTCTGACAGGTATTGATGAAAAAATTTCCCTTATAGAAAAATGCGGAATAGACCATACGGTGATTATTAATTTTGACAGAGAAATAAGCCTGATGGATGCCTCAGAGTTTTTTGAAAAGATTCTTTACGGCAAAATCGGAGCCAGACACCTTGTAATAGGATTCAATCATCACTTCGGAAGAATGGCAGAAGGTGATTATAACACAATCAAAGATATAGCCAATAACTATGGTATTAGTTATGAGATTCTCGAACCTGTTAAATACGGTGAAATTTCAATCAGCTCATCTGCAGTGAGGGAGGCCCTGCTTGCCGGCAGAATAGAGTATGCAGCAAACCTTCTTGGATATGATTATTTTATAAACGGGACGATAATAGAAGGTCGTAAGCTCGGAAGAAAAATAGGATATCCTACTGCCAACGTACAGCCTGATTATCCCGATAAACTGATACCCGGAAATGGAGTTTATGCTGTTGAGATAATGGTAAGAGACAGGAAATATTACGGAGCGATGAGTATTGGTTACAATCCCACCGTGAACAGGGACAGGAATATAAAATCGTTGGAAGTGAATATATTTGATTTTAAGGAAAATATTTACGGCGAAAAAGTATGTGTTATATTCAGGCACCGTATTCGCGACGAGATGGCTTTTGGCACTATTTCCGAACTTAAACGCCGGATCGAACTCGACCGTCAGGAAGCTTTGCGCCTGTTAGGCAGATAAGTGTGATGAATTTTATTATCTTTGCATTCCGGTATTTTAAATGATATATTCCATGAATGTTATTACAGAAACCCTGCCTTATAAAATTAAGGATATTTCGCTGGCCGATTTCGGCAGGAAAGAAATAGAGATTGCCGAAAAAGAGATGCCCGGTTTGCTGGCTGTTCGTAAAAAATATGCAGCCGAAAAGCCTCTGAAAGGTGCAAGAATAACGGGTTCGCTTCATATGACCATTCAGACAGCCGTGCTCATTGAAACACTTGTGGAGCTTGGCGCACAGGTGAGATGGGCAAGCTGCAACATTTTTTCAACTCAGGACCATGCTGCCGCAGCAATGGCAGCAAGAGGTATACCTGTCTTTGCATGGAAAGGTGAAACGCTCGAAGATTACTGGTGGTGTACAGCTCAGGCACTTACTTTCCCTGATGGCAAAGGACCCAACCTTATTGTTGACGATGGCGGAGATGCTACTCTGATGGTACATCTTGGATACAAAGCCGAAAAAGATCCTTCAATACTCGATAAAGTTCCTGAAAGCAGGGAAGAAGCAGTTATTCTTCAGACACTTAAACTAATATATTCCGAAGACCCGGGCAAATGGCACAGAGCGGTATCCGAACTGAAGGGTATATCGGAAGAAACAACTACGGGAGTACATCGCCTCTATCAGATGCTTGAGAAAGGCGAATTGCTCGTTCCGGCAATAAACGTAAACGATTCGGTTACAAAATCGAAATTTGACAATCTTTACGGATGCCGTGAATCACTTGCCGACGGCCTGAAAAGAGCTATGGACGTTATGATAGCAGGCAAGGTTGTTGTTGTTTGCGGTTACGGAGATGTCGGTAAAGGTTGTGCGAAATCGATGAGAGCATACGGTGCCCGCGTAATTGTGACGGAAATTGATCCAATATGCGCATTGCAGGCTGCAATGGAAGGTTTTGAGGTTAAAACCGTTGAAGACACACTCGACGAAGGTAATATATATGTTACAGCCACTGGCAATTGCGACGTGATCACAATCGAACATATGGAGAAAATGAAAGACCAGGCAATAGTATGTAACATCGGGCACTTTGATAACGAAATTCAGGTTGACAAACTGAATAACTATAAAGGAATCAAGAAAATAAACATAAAACCGCAGGTAGATAAGTATGTTTTCCCCGACGGGCATGCAATCTACCTTCTTGCAGAAGGAAGACTGGTCAACCTCGGCTGTGCAACAGGACATCCTTCATTTGTAATGAGCAATTCATTCACTAATCAGACTCTCGCACAGATTGAACTCTGGAAAAAGAATTACAAAGTTGGCGTGTACCGGCTGCCAAAACATCTCGACGAAGAAGTTGCACGGCTACATTTAGAACAACTTGGCGTAAAACTTACTAAACTGACCGACAAACAGGCAAAATATATCGGAGTAAATAAAGAAGGTCCTTTTAAACCCGACCATTACAGGTATTAAAACTCCTTGAAATGACTTTCAATGGTTCCACACATGTACAATGGTTCCATTGAAGGAAGTCTTATAGTTTTTCAGAGGAAATCTGCCCGGTCCTGATGCAGGCGAACCACCAGCAGGGAGTGCATAAGTCGTTCCGCATTGCTGACAAACAGCATATATGCCATCAATATTAACCTTTATGCTCAGGTTGTTAACCGCAAAATCGTAAGGGCATGTCCGGTCATAAGCATAAAATTGCGTCTCATCCGCCCTGTAAATTATTATGCCGTTTGAATCGTACCCTGCTGCAGAAGCGCCAAGATTATTTGTTTTGTAAGTTACTATCACGGAACCTGCAGGTGTATTCAGAGAAAGAAATTCCGGGTCGTCCAGACTGATGTAAAAATCAACGTAGACATCAGGGATGACATCATTTTTTTCCTTTGAGCATGATGCATAAAGGAGGGTAAATGAAAGAATAAATACAGAAAATATTATTTTTGAATTATGAAAAAACATACCAATTTTTTGGTGACTTTGTAAATTTATCACATAAACTTTTAAATAACGGCATTGTATGAGAAAAATTTTACTCTTCTGCATAACTGTACTTGTTTTGTTTATTCTTGAGGGTTTCACCCCTGCTCAGGCACAGCAACGTCCAAGAACAAAAGGAAAGAATCCGGAAAAAGAATTATTCAGCAAACGCAGGAATGTAAAAGTGGTAGAGTCGAGAGGGGTAAGGAAAAAGAAAAAAGAACAGGAGAGAAAAGAGGCTAAACTCAAGAAAGAATACCAGAAATTTGTAAAAGAAAATAAAAAAAGAGCCTACCAGATACAATCACCAGAGGTAAAAGAAAGAATGAAACAGAACAAGAAGGAGATAGCTGCAAGAGAGAGAGCAACCAGGAAAAAGAATAATGAGGAAACAAAGAAGGCAAAAAGGAAGTACAAATAAAATGTAAAACATTTATTTGCAATAAAAAAGCTGTAAATTTTTGATTTTATAAAAAATATTTTATATTTGTGTTCATGAAGAGTTCCGGAAATAACCGGAATTCTTCTTCTTTTTTAAATTACACAGCCAGAAATGACGGATTTTTACTACATTACTGAAGAGGGTTTGCAGAAACTCAGGGAAGAACTTGAGCGTCTGAAAAATGTGGAAAGGCCTCAGATAGCCAGAATGCTTGCTGAAGCTACAGAAAAGGGGGATCTTACCGAGAATGCAGAGTATTCTGCCGCAAAGGAAGCACAGGCGATGCTCGAAATGAAAATTGCACGGCTTGAGAGTCAGATTTCACGTGCAAGGATTATAGATGAATCTAAAATAGATACTTCATCGGTGAGGCTTCTGAATAAGGTGAAAATCAGGAATAAACTGAATAACAGCGTAATGGAATATCAGATTGTTCCTGAGAGCGAAGCCAACCTGAAACAGGGCAAAATTGCCATAAGTTCCCCCATAGCGCAGGGACTTATCGGCAGAAAGGTTGGCGAAGTGGTTGAAATTAAGGTGCCTTCGGGTATAATACCTTTTGAAATAATTTCAATTACAAGCTGATAAAACTTAGCGTTATGGCATCAATTTTTTCAAGAATAGTCAGCGGCGAAATTCCCTGCTACAAAGTGGCAGAGGATGAAAATTATCTTGCATTCCTCGATATCAATCCGCTGAATACCGGACATACACTCGTGATTCCGAAAAAAGAGGTTGACTATATTTTTGATCTTGATGATGAAACCTATAGCGGATTAATGCTTTTTGCAAAGAAAGTTGCACTGGCAATCCGGAAAGAAGTTCCATGCAACCGGATAGGAGTAGCGGTAGTGGGACTTGAAGTGCCTCATACCCACATTCATCTGATTCCTATAAATACAATGGATGACATGAATTTCCGCAGGCCCAAGATGAAATTTACCGACGAAGAATTCAAAGCAATTGCCGGCCGGATAGCAAAGAGATTTTCTGAAACAGCCTGAAAAAAATTTAATTTTATATTGTGCCTGAAAATAATTTCAGGCATTTTTTATTTTTACAGAGTAATATGTCGCGCTGCATGAATTATATTACTTCTCTTATTGATGATTTTCTTTCCCTGCTTTTTCCGAGAGTGTGTTACGGATGCGGGGCACATCTGCTCAGAAACGAAAATCTGATTTGTACGGAGTGTTATGTGTCAATTCCCCGTACAGATTTCCATCTTAATGATGACAATCCGGTGGCTCAGATTTTCTGGGGGCGCTGTCTGATAGAGAAATCTGCCGTCTTCTCCTTTTATGAAAAAGGAAGCCGTATAAGGAAGATTATTCATGCACTTAAATATAAGGGCATTAAGGAACTCGGAAATCTGATGGGCAGGATATATGCAAACCAGCTCAGGGATAGCGGTTTTTTCGATGGTATTGACATTATCATCCCTGTGCCCCTGCATCCATCAAAGCAGAAAAAAAGAGGCTATAACCAGAGTGAATGCATCAGCGAGGGCATCTCTGAAGTATCAGGTCTGCCGGTAAACGTTTCCGTACTCAGAAGAGTCTCTTCCTCGTCAACCCAGACAAGACGGTCGAGATTTGAAAGATGGCTTAATGTTGAAGGAATTTTTCAGGTTACTGATTATGAGATTTTGAAAGGGAAACATGTTCTCCTCGTTGATGATGTGATAACAACCGGATCAACCATTGAATCGTGCGTGGCGGAGCTTGCAAAAACGGAGGGAATAAAAATCAGCGTTATTGCTCTTGCATGGTCGGTATTTTAATCATTTTACCCGCCCCGGATTATGTTTGATGAAATCTTTCCAGCTTTTGTATTCTCTGGTATTTTGAGTTGTGTTCCCTGTGTTGTAATTCTGATAGTAATGGCATAATGCAGCTGCAAGACCGTCTGTGGCATCTAGTATTATATCTTTTTCCCTGAAATTCAGGATGCTCATCAGCATGTAAGCCACCTGTTCCTTTGAGGCGGCGCCGCGCCCGGTAATTGACATTTTTATTTTCCTCGGAGCATATTCAAATATTGGAACAGAACGGGATAATGCAGCGGCAATTGCCGCTCCCTGAGCCCTTCCCAGTTTGAGCATCGACTGAACATTTTTACCGTAGAAAGGAGCTTCTATAGCAAGTTCATCAGGATGATATTCATCTATGAGGCCTATCGTCCTTTCATATATATGTTTGATTTTCATGAAATGATCCCGGTAGCCCTTCAATTCTATTATTCCAAGTGTTATCAGTCTGGGTCCGGAGTTTTCGGCAGCAATAATTCCGTATCCTGTGACATTTGTGCCCGGATCAATACCAAGTATGATTTTTTCTTTTACTGACCTTCTCAAAATTAATTTTGCTATCTTTTAATAAAACAAGTTCTTCACTTACAGGGGATTTATAATAGATTTTTTTTACCGGTTAAGATAATAATATGCATTGTTGGTCAGCACCGGCTTTTCGGCAAAATACCGTACCCTGCCGGCGGGATAAAAACTTTTTACGGAGAAGGATCCGTTTTCGACATAAAAGATTGCTTCTTTAAGGCAGTATTCGTTCACATCACCGAAATCGTGGGTGATATCATCCACAACATATCTGTCGGGGGCAATACCTTTAAAGAAATCGCCGTCATTGTTTTTATTGACCATTTTAAATGTGACAGGTGCGTAAACGTATTTAGGGGATTTCGCCGGATATTGCCATACATTCATACCCGTTGGTTTGCCGTTGGTTGTATCGCCCACAAGCACAACATTCAGATAAGGTTTAAGGCCGTTTATTACCACCTCACTTGCCGAAGCAGTTTCGTAAGTGCAAATAACCACAAGGCGATTCAGATTTAAAGATTCTGATTTGGTTTTGAAATAGATAAAATTATTTGATTCATATTTTTTGTCGTTGTACATACATTTGACCAGTACACTTGTTGTGGGTTGTGTTGATATAAAGCTCGCCAGGTCGGCAGCCACATCCAGTATTCCGCCTGAATTATATCTCATATCAAGTATAAGGTCTTTCACACCATTGAGTTTAAATTTGGCAAAAGCGGCTTTCAGCTCATCAGGCGAAGGTTCAATAAACTCATTAAATGCAAGATATCCTGTTTTCCCTGTTGAAAGGTCATATATTGTGTCAGCCAGAACTGAATTAACTGTAAATTTAGTTTTGGTTGTAACAATAGTGGAATCCTTCCCCGCGGGGGTTTGAAAAAGAAATGTATTTGTAACGCCTTCCTGGGCAGGACCTATCAGCTGATTGTATGTTGCTGCATCACCTGCAAGGAAAACTGATGCAAGATCCACACCGTTTAATTGTTTTATTATCCATCCTCTTCTTACACCTTTTGCATAAAGAGGGGAATTTTTATATATCATTACAATTCTCACTTTCTTTGTGGCATCAAGACCCATCCGTATGCCATGACCAACAAAAGTTCCCTGCATTGATGCAATAAATTCATTATAATCTGCAACAAAACTCCACCTGTCATACTTCTTATACCTGAGAATATTAATAAGCTCATATGGATCCTTGTAATTAGCAGGATTAACCTCGGGGAGATACTGGTACCATAAATACCATTCTTTCATCAGTTCATAGAGAGCTTCGTTGGCTTCCTGTTCGCCGGAAGTGTTTGTTACAGGTTTAATTTCATCTTTTTCGCATGATGTCAGTACAAGCGAAATCAATATTGTTGCAAGCCATATTCTTTTCATATTCCGTAGAAAGATATTATTGAGATTTTTCATAGTGAAATGCAATTAATGTGCCATTCGTACACTTCGGTTCTGTATTAAAATTCCTGCAATAATAAGTAACAAACCTACCGGTGTTGTATAATAAACGGGTTCTTTCACGATAAAGTGCAGGAAAATCATAGAAAGAAACGGAGCAATATAAACAAGGTTACTGACTTTATCGCTTGTTTCGGCAAGGCTGAGTGCTTTAAGCCAGAAGAAAAATGTGATTCCCATTTCAAAAATACCTATGTATATTGATGAACCTGCTCCTTTAAGATTCATTTCATTATTCCATTTTCCCGTTATTGTAATGGTAATCAACAGATAAACAGAAGCAAACATAAAATTAGTAAATAATTTAACTGCTTCATCCCGTTTGTCTCTTACATTAAAGATAAAATAGAGTGCCCAGAAAAAGGAACTGCCTAATGCGAGCAGTACTCCTTCGGGATTGGAAGAGCCGGGTTTTGCAGGATGTCCCTGGGAGGCGACAACATAAACACCCGTAAAACTGATGAAGAGGGCTAAAAAACTTTTTGCGGGTATTTTCTGTTTCAGGAGCGGCACTGATAGGAAAACAAGAATTATCGGCCAGATCATATTCAGTGGTTGTGCAACCTGTCCGGGAAGTAATGAGTATGCCCTGAGAAGGATGATATAGTAGATGAAAGGATTAATAAGGCCAAGAAGGGCTGATGCCAGCAGGTCGCGGAAAGTTGTTTTTCCGAGAAGCGAAAGTTTTTTTTCTGCAAGGATCAGGATGAAAAGAACAAGCGTGGATGTCAGGGTGGCTATGGTAAGTATTGACAGTTCATTGAGTTCGCCCAGTCCTATTTTAAACGCCGTAGGTATTGTTGACCAGAACAGAACCGATAGCCCGGCATACATGTATGATTTTTTTGACGGGCTCATTTTGCGAAAGATTGTTAAATGGTTATTAGCTTATGATTTCGAAGCCCGTGTATCTGACGAGTACTTCAGGTACAATGATACCTGATGGAGTCTGGTTATTTTCGAGCAGTGCAGCCACTATTCTGGGCAGTGCAAGGGCACTTCCGTTGAGTGTGTGCACCAGCCGGGTTTGTTTTGCGCCTTTTTCTCTGAATCTGCATTTCAGACGGTTGGCCTGAAAAGATTCAAAGTTGGATACGGAACTTACTTCAAGCCATTTTTTCTGGGCACCCGACCATACTTCAAAGTCATAGGTAAGAGCAGAGGTAAAAGACATGTCTCCTCCGCAGAGTTTCATGATTCTGTAGGGCAGTTCAAGCTTTCTGACCAGTCCTTCAACGTGCGATACCATTTCTTCGAGGGCCTGGTATGAATGGTCGGGGTGAGTAATCTGAACAATTTCAACTTTGTCGAACTGGTGAAGGCGGTTAAGCCCTCTGACGTGTGCTCCCCATGAACCTGCTTCACGGCGGAAGCAGGGTGTGTAAGCCATGGTCTTGATGGGCAGGTTGTCGGCATCCAGTATAACATCCCTGTATATGTTTGTAACAGGCACTTCTGCCGTGGGTATCAGATAGAAACTGTCAGAGCCGATAAGATACATCTGTCCCTCTTTATCGGGTAGCTGGCCTGTTGCAAAGGCCGAGTCTTCGTTGACCACTATCGGAGGAAGTACTTCTTTGTAACCTGCTTTTTCACCTTCATCAAGAAAGAAATTTATCAGTGCCCTTTCAAGTTTTGCACCTTTCCCTTTGTAAACGGGGAAACCTGCACCTGTAAGTTTTGTACCCAGTTCAAAATCTATGATGTCATATTTTCTGATCAGTTCCCAGTGGGGGAGGGCATTTTCGGAGGGTTCTTTTATGACTCCGCCCTCACGTACTTTGAGGTTGTTTTCCGGTCCATGTCCGGGTGGAACCGATTTGTGAGGCAGATTGGGCAGTTTTATCAGTTCATTTCTCAGCTCTTCATCAATTTCGTCAAGCCTTGCGGAGAGTCTGCGTGATTCTTCCTTCAGTGCTGATGTCCTGGACTTTGCTGTATCGGCTTCGGCTATTCTGCCGCTGCGTATCAGCTCTCCTATCTCTTTTGAAATCCTGTTTATCTCAGCAAGAACTGCATCCGAATTTTTCTGGGTATCTCTTCGCAGGGTATCGAGTTCGAGAATTTTATCAACCAGCTGAGTTGCATCAAAGTTTTTTACTTTCAGCCTCTCAATAACAAGCTCTTTCTGTTCGCGGATAAGATTTAGTGTCAGCATAGAATTAAAAATAAGAAAGCAGGCTTTTTCAGCCTGCTGTAAAATTATTAAAAAAGTTGTACGAAAGTAATTTTACCGGTTATATAATTTGAGTCGGTGAATTATTGCTCATTCACCGGTTTAACCGACACATAGGATTTATTTCCCTTTTTTCTGCTGAAAACAACAATTCCGTCTACCAGTGCAAAGAGAGTATGATCTCTGCCCATTCCCACGTTCATTCCTGGATGATGAACCGTACCTCTCTGCCTAACGATTATGTTTCCGGCTTTTGCAAACTGGCCACCGAAGAGTTTCACACCAAGCCGTTTGCTTTCTGAGTCCCTTCCGTTCCGGGAGCTTCCAACACCTTTCTTGTGTGCCATTTTATATCTTTTTAAAAATTATTCTTCCTTCTTTGATTTTGTTCTTTTCGTTTTCGGAGCTGTTTCTGTGTCTTCGTTTCCTGAGGTGGTTTCAGCCTTCCTGGTTCTTCCGGATTTTTTCACCTCTTCAACAGTCCCTGCAGGCTCAGCAGCACTTTTAATTTTGGTATCCTCTACTGCTGCAGCTTCTTGCGGCTTTTCCTGTGTCTCTGCTTCTTTCTTTGAAGCAGCCTTTCTTGAAGCTTTTTCTTTGATGCTTACTATTTCAACCTGCGTGAAATACTGGCGATGACCATTTTTAACCCTGTAACCTTTTCTTCTTTTCTTTTTGAATACGATAACTTTATCGCCCTTAAGATGTTCAAGAACCTTTGCTTCGACAACAGCGTCTTTAATAACAGGTTCTCCTACAGTCACTTTACCCTTGTCCTCGATAAGAAGGACCTGATCGAATTCAACTGTCTTCCCGTTTTCTGCCTTAAGCCTGTGGACAAATATCTTTTTTCCTTCTTCCACTTTGAACTGCTGTCCGGCAATTTCTACAATAGCGTACATATTTTTTATAGTTTTGTTTTTCCGTGAGGCGTACCGTCTCTTTTAACATTCGGTATCTTAATCAGCCCCTGCCGAATTAATTATTCGGACTGCAAAGATATAAAATTTCGTAAAAATACAAGCCGTTCATAATCTTTTTATTTATGTTTCCATATGTTTTAAATATGATTAAGGTAAATCGGGAGGAGCCGCACTTTTAATGAAGTTTTATAATATTGCATCTTCGATGCGGGCGGTTTACCGTTTAAATATTCCGGAATTAATATGGTAATCAAAGTTGATAAAAAATGACCCGTTAAGGAGAATATTATAATCTATTATCTTTATATTTGTTGTGATACGTAAATTGATTAGTTTAGTAGAGCAGAACCCGGTTTATGAAGAGGATTAAGCTTAAAGTCCTGGGTATATCATACAGTCAGACACAGTCGGGTGCCTATGCGCTGGTTCTGATGGAAGAAAAAGGGAACAGAAGAATTCCGATTATTATTGGCGCGTTTGAGGCACAGTCAATTGTTATTAAACTCGAAAACCTCGAACCGCCGCGCCCTCTTACACATGACCTTTTTAAAAACTTTGCTGATACCTTCGGGATAGATATAACGGAAGTATTTATTTACAAACTTGAAGAAGGAATTTTCTTTGCAAAACTCATTTGTTACAAAGACGATGAAGAGTATATTATTGACAGCAGAACATCAGATGCTGTGGCGCTTGCCCTGAGATTTAACTGTCCGATATACACAACCGAAGAGATTATGGAAAAAGCGGGTATAACAATACCGCAGTCGGAGGGAGAGGCACAGGATCTTACGGCCGATAAAGCCATCAGGGAAACAGAAGCTTCAATATTCCAGGGATATACCGATGAGGAACTTTACAATATGATTGACGAGGCAATTAAAACCGAAGATTATGAACGGGCTGCTGCAATAAGAGACGAACTCGAAAAAAGGAAAAAACGAAAAAGGAAATAATAATTACACTCATCCTTGTAATAATAATTGAATTTATGAAAAAATGCATAGTTCTGATTCTTCTGGTGCTATTTTATTGCCAGAGTCTCATCTCAAGGGATTTTAAGATAAGCTCCCCCGACGGAAATATTTCAGTCACGGTAAGTACCGGCAAGCAGATAACATGGACGGTTACATATGCCGGTAACGAAATTCTGACCTCACAGCGTACAGCCATCGTACTCGGTGACGGTACTATTCCGGTTGAGAACCAGAATATAAGGCGGCCTGTCACAGGAAGAATCAATGAGACTCTTCGTGCTGAAGTTCCGCACAAGAGGGCGCTCATAACTGATAACTGCAATTATCTTTCAATTCCCTTCAGATCAGGTTTTACTCTTACATTCAGGGTTTACAACGACGGAATAGCTTACAGGTTTGAATCAGAACTGAAAGATTCACTCATCATAAAAAATGAAATTGCCGAACTTTCGTTTCCTGGAGGAACAACTTCATGGTTTCCCTATGAAGCGGGCTTCATGTCGCACAACGAAAACAATTTTATTCATACTCTCCTTGATACTGTTACATCGAAGCATCTTGCAAGCCTGCCTGTCCTTTTCAAACCTAAAAATATTAATGTACTGATTACAGAAGCGGCTATCGAGGAATATCCGGGAATGTGGCTGAGAGGGCAGGGAAACAGCCGTTTATCAGGTATATGGCCTCCTTATCCTGCCGAAGAGAGACTTTCGGGAGACCGTAATCTGAGGGTAACAAAGGCAGAAGATTACATTGCGAAAGTTGCAGGCAACCGTGTTTACCCGTGGAGGGTTTTCATAATCACTCCCGACGACGGCGGACTGATTGAAAGTGATATGGTTTACCGTCTGGCATCCCCCTGCAGGCTGAAAGATATAGGTTGGATAAAGCCCGGTAAGGTGGCATGGGACTGGTGGAATGCGGTTAATCTGTACGGTGTTGATTTCAGGGCAGGCATCAACAATGATACATATAAATATTATATAGACTTTGCTTCGAGGTATGGTCTCGAATATGTTATCCTTGACGAAGGATGGTACCGACAGGGCAATGTGCTCGATGTTGCACCAGGACTTGATATAGCAGAACTGTGCAGATACGGGGCCGAAAGAAATGTGGGTATAATTCTCTGGGTAGTGTTCAAGGCACTGGATGACAGAATGGATGAAGCCCTGGCAAAGTTTGCCGAATGGGGTGTGAAGGGAATAAAAGTTGATTTCATGCAGAGGGACGACCAGAAGATGGTACAGTTTTATTACAAGACTGCAGCCTTAGCCGCCAGTTATCATATGCTTGTTGATTTTCACGGAGCATATAAGCCCGATGGTTTGGGTCGTACTTATCCTAATGTAATTACACGTGAAGGTGTAAAAGGAATGGAACACAGTAAATGGAGTAAAGATGTAACTCCAGAGCATGATGTTACAATCCCCTTTACACGTATGGTTGCCGGACCAATGGATTATACCCCCGGGGCAATGGTTAATATGGAAAGGGCAAATTTCCAGCCGGTATTTAACCGTCCGTCGAGTCAGGGAACACGGGTACACCAGATGGCAATGTATGTGGTTTTCGAAAGTCCTCTTCAAATGCTATCGGACAGCCCTTCAAACTATGAACGTGAAAAGGAATGTACAAGCTTCATTGCAAAAGTTCCTGTTGTATGGGACGACCTGAAAGTGCTCCAGGCAAAGGTGGGAGATTATATTCTTCTTGCAAGAAGAAGCGGCAATGTATGGTATGTCGGCGGTATGACCGACTGGAACGCCCGTGAACTTGAACTTGATCTCTCTTTTCTTGAAAAAGGCGAGTATGTGATGGAAATATTTCAGGATGGTATCAATGCCGACAGACATGCACAGGATTACAAACATCTTATGATTGAAGTGACACCGGGTCTGAAGTATAAAATTTACATGGCTCCGGGAGGGGGATGGGTTGCAAAAATATCTCCGAAATGAAACAATATCTCGAGTTGCTTGATCATGTACTGAAAAACGGCATCAGGAAAAACGACCGCACCGGAACCGGTACCATAAGCATTTTCGGTTATCAGATGAGATTTGACCTGGGCAGAGGTTTCCCGTTGCTTACGACAAAAAAACTTCATTTTAAATCCATTGTGTATGAGCTCCTTTGGTTTATCAGAGGCGATACCAATATTAAGTTCCTGAATGATAACGGTGTAAGAATATGGGATGAATGGGCTGATGCCGAAGGAAACCTCGGTCCGATATACGGGTACCAGTGGAGGTCATGGACTGCACCGGACGGCACGAAGATTGACCAGTTGATAAATGTTATTGAGAGTATCAGAAACAATCCCGATTCGAGAAGACATATAGTAAGCGCATGGAATGTTGGCGACCTTGACCGTATGGCTCTTCCGCCGTGCCATGTGCTGTTTCAGTTTTATGTTGCGGAAGGCAAACTTTCCTGCCAGCTTTATCAGCGAAGCTGCGATATATTTCTTGGAGTGCCTTTCAACATCGCATCCTATTCCCTGCTCACAATGATGGTGGCGCATGTGACAGGACTGGAGCCTGGTGAATTTATTCACACTCTCGGCGATGCCCATATTTACCTGAACCATATTGAGCAGGTCAAACTGCAACTGACACGCCAGCCTTATCCTCTCCCTGAAGTGAGGCTTAACAAGGAGGTGAAAGATATCCGGGATTTCAGATATGAAGATATAGAACTTGTAAATTATGTAGCTCATCCTCATATAAAAGGAGAGATTGCAGTTTAATTAATCTTATGATTTCAATAATTGCTATTGTTTCGGAAGACCTTGGTATCGGAAAAGATAACAAATTACTGTGGAACATACCTGAAGACCTGAGAAGGTTTAAAAAGCTGACAACGGGTAAATGCGTGATAATGGGGAAGAAAACATGGGAGTCACTTCCCGTAAAACCTCTTCCCGGCAGAAAAAATATTGTTATTACTGATAATCCGTCCGACAGAATCAATTGCGACTGCACCGTATTTTCAATAGAAGAGGCACTCGAGGCATGCAAAGGCGAAGAAGAGGTCTTCGTTATAGGAGGAGGAAGTATTTACAGGCAGTTTATGCCGTTTGCCGACCGTCTTTATATAACACATGTGCACGATAAAACTCAGGCTGATACATTTTTCCCTGAAATAGATCCACAGGTATGGGAGATTGTTTCAGAAGAATTTCATGAACAAATACCCGGTTTACGTCCTTCCTATACATACAGGATTTACGAAAGAAAGTAACTTTTTTCGGTTTTTTCCGTTAAACCTTCCGGAAAATATTCTATCTAAAAAGGTGAGAAATCAAAATTAACGACTAAAAAATCTGGCTATGAAAACAAAACTTTTTTCAGTTATTGTGATTTTTGCGATAATGTTTCTGGTATCATGTCAAAAGGATAATGCTCCTCTTGATGAGGCAAGCATTAATGCAGCAGATGACGAGGCTGTTGTAAATGTTCTGTATGACGACATCTTTAATACTGTGGATTATGCTTCTGTTCTCCTTGAAGATGCACTTGGGAAAGGTGAAACAAAATCGGAGGCATTTGTTCTGGCAGATTCATGTCCACGGGTTACGATTGATAACCTTACTCCGAATACATGGCCCAAGACCATTACAATTGATTACGGTACCGGTTGCACCGGATTTTATGGGAGTTCCCGTTCCGGAAAAATAATTATTACTATTACGCAGCGCAGGAATGTTACCGGTTCAAAGAGAACTGTAACATTTGATAATTATTATTTTAACGGTATAAAGGTTGAAGGTACGAAGGAGTTTACCAATCTTGGCCCGAACCAGAATCAGAACATAGTGATTTCAGTAAAACTAACAGACGGGAAATTGACCTTACCTGACGGCAAGACTATTGAACGTTCGGTTAATCATCAGAGGGAATGGATATCAGGGTGGCTTACTAAGACTATATGGGATGATGAATGCCTTATAACTGGCACAGCAACCGGTAAGACAATTGAAGGGATAACGTATACCCACACTATTACTACTGCTCTTCATTGGAAGAGGGTATGCGAATTCTTTGTAAGCGGCGTTATAAAGATTGAGAGGAAAGATAAAGAGCCCTTTGAGCTGGATTACGGGGATGGCGAATGTGATGCATATGCAACAGTAAGAAGGGGAGAATACAGCAAGCAGATAACGTTACGTCACAGGCACAGGTTAATGCCGTAAAGTGTGTGCACGATATAAAAAAAGGGCTGTGAATTCAGCCCTTTTTTTATGATGCTTTAAGTACTTTCATATCAATTTTTTCGAGCTTGCGTTTTGCATAATCTGTTGTGATGACAAGCTCTCTATCTTCTGAAGCAGGCATTTCGAACATTGCATCGAGCATTATTGCTTCGCAGATGGCTCTAAGTCCTCTTGCCCCGAGTCTGAATTCAATGGCTTTATCCACAATATAATCGAGTACCTCATCTGTAAATGTGAGGTCTATGTTATCCATCCTGAATAATTTGATGTATTGTTTTGTGATGGCATTTTTAGGCTCGGTAAGTATTTCACGCAGTGCTTTGCGGTCCAGCGGATGGAGGTAAGTAAGGACGGGGAGGCGGCCTATTATTTCGGGGATAAGGCCGTAGGCTCTCAGGTCCTGGGGTGCAATATATTGAAGCAGGTTATCTTTGTCAATCCTTTCCCTGTCTTTAGTTGCCCGGTAGCCTACGATTGTTGTATTGAGCCGCTGGGCAATTTTTTTCTCTATACCTTCGAATGCACCTCCGCAGATAAAGAGGATGTTGGTGGTATCTACGGGGATCATTTTTTGTTCCGGATGTTTTCTGCCGCCCTGCGGAGGAACATTCACCACTGAGCCTTCCAGCAGCTTGAGCAATCCCTGCTGAACGCCTTCTCCCGATACATCCCTTGTTATTGAAGGATTATCGCCTTTTCTGGCAATTTTGTCTATTTCATCGATGAAGACTATGCCTCTCTCTGCTGCTTTTACGTCGTAATCGGCGTTCTGGAGCAACCGGGTAAGTATACTTTCAACATCTTCACCCACATACCCTGCTTCAGTAAGTACAGTTGCGTCAACTATTGTGAAGGGGACATGAAGCATACGGGCAATGGTTCTTGCAAGAAGGGTCTTTCCCGTACCTGTTTCACCCACCAGGAGGATGTTTGATTTTTCTATTTCAACATCGTCTTTTTCAGGCTTTTGCATGAGCCTTTTATAGTGGTTGTAAACAGCTACGGAAATGATCTTTTTAGCTCTTTCCTGTCCGATTACGTACTGGTCGAGGAAAGCTTTTATTTCAGGCGGTTTAAGAAGGTTGATAACCTCGAATTTTGTGCTGGTGCGTGAGCCGAGCTCTTCGGTCATAATGCTGTATGCCTGTTCAATGCAATGGTCGCATATATGGCCTTCAAGTCCGGCGATGAGAAGGTTAGCTTCTTTTTTTGTCCGCCCGCAGAAAGAACATCTGTCCATTTTTATTATTTAACAGTTGCCTTGTGAAGGACTTCGTCAATCATTCCGTATTTCTTGGCTTCATCGGCAGTCATCCAGTAATCCCTGTCGGCATCCTTTTCAACCTTTTCATACGGATTGCCTGTATGCAGAGAAATGATTTCGTAAAGTTCCTTCTTGAGTTTAAGTATTTCCCTTACGGTTATTTCAATATCGGAGGCATGGCCTTCCGCACCGCCCATAGGCTGGTGTATCATTATTCGAGAATGTTTGAGAGCCGACCGCTTGCCTTTTGTGCCGGCGGTAAGCAGTATTGCACCCATTGAAGCAGCCATCCCTGTACATATAGTCGCTACATCGGCAGAGATATACTGCATTGTGTCGTATATACCCAGTCCGGCATGAACAGAACCGCCCGGAGTATTGAAATAGATCTGGATGTCCTTGGTAGGGTCAGTGGAGTCAAGGTAAAGTAACTGAGCCTGAATAATGTTAGCGACATAGTCATCAATGGGCAGGCCCAGAAAAATAATCCTGTCCATCATGAGTCGCGAAAAGACATCCATAGTAGCAACATTGAGCTGTCTCTCCTCGATAATGGTCGGAGAGATATAGCTGTTCGCAATAGAAGTGTATCTGTGAAGGGTCATACTGCTGATGCCCATTCTGCTTCTTGCGTATTTTCTGAAATCATCGAAAGTATCCATAGCCGGCAAATTTTAATAAAAAACAAAGTTACAAAAACTTTTATTACTCACTGTCAAGCTTTTATTTATTCAAAAAGTTTATTAAACTCTTCAGCAGTTACTTTTTTATTTTCGATTGTTACAAGTTCCTTAAGTTTTTCAATTGCCTTCTGCTCAAGAATACGGTCGGCTATTCTTCTTGCATCATCTTCTTTTCTGAGCATATCTTCGGCGAATTTAGAAATCTGTTCATCTGTGGCATAAAAGAGGCCATACTGATTAAACTGATATCTGGTTATGTTTTCAGCTTCCCGGTGCATCTCTTCTTCTGTAACCTTAATATTGTAATCCTGTGCGATTTTTTTTCGGATTAGCTGCCATTTAAGATCTTCCTTGAAAGTATCGAATTCCTTTTCGATCTGCTCCCCGGAAACTTTATCATTAACTTTTTGCAACCATTTTTTCAGAAACTTTTCAGGAAGCTCGATTTTTGTTTTTTCAAGAGCAAGTTTCCTGAGGTCAAGAGAAAGTTTATAATCGCTTTCTCTGGCCAGGCTGACCGAAATTTCCTCGTCTATTTTTGCATAAAATTCTTCTTCGGTTTTTATTACATCTTCCCCGTATATCTGATCGAACAGTTCCTTCCCTATTTCAGCAGGTTTAAACCTCAATATCTCCTGAATGGTGAACTTATAATTACCTTCTGCATTTTCGGCCTTGTCCCTGGTTATTTTTAAAATAGCCGCAACCTCATTTACATTGGGATAAGCCTTTTTAAGGTCGAATATGATTGAGTCACCGGGTTTTTTTCCTGTGAATTCTTTTTTAATATCATCGTCTTTAATAATATCTATTGAAAGCAGGACGTCATCAGCGCTGTATCGGGCAGATTCATCGGCAGGTTCAATACTGCCCTTCAGCATGTCGGTTTCTTCTGATATTTCAGGGTTTATGTACCGGCCGTAACGTCTGGTATAGTTGTTTATGTAGTCGTTTCTTATTTTCTCGTCAATAATTATTTCGTAATAAGGAACTTTATCCTTTTTGCCAAACTTCAGTTCGAATTCAGGTGCAAGGCCTATTTCAAAGGTAAAGTTGAAATCTTCACCTGTTTCCCAGTTCAGTGATTCGTTCTGGTTTTCGGTTGGAACCGGGTCGCCCAGGATATTAATATTTTCTTCCCTTATGTATTTTATAAGATTTTCGGAGACGAGTTTGTTTATCTCATCGATTTTTACAGCGGTTCCGTAGAGTTTTCTGATTATTCCTATGGGGACCATACCGGGCCTGAAGCCTTTCATATTGGCATTTCTGCGGTATTCGCGCAGTACTTTTTCTACATTTTCCTGGTAATCTGATTTTCTTACTTCTACTTTAAGAACAGCATTCAGACTGTCAATGTTTTCTCTGGTAATATTCATTCAAAAAAGTTTACTCGTTTATTAATTTAAATTTACTTCCGTTGGCTTTTGTGCGGATGAAGGGACTCGAACCCTTACGTCACTAAGGACACAAGATCCTAAGTCTTGCTCGGCTACCAATTACGACACATCCGCAAAAATCCCCGCAAAGGTACTTAAAAAAATTGTTTTTAAAAAGAGAGATTCAACGGCGGAGTTCGAAGTTTCTGCCGAGATAAACTTTTCTTACCATTTCATCATCAGCAAGTTCCTGTGATGTTCCCGATTTCAGTATTCTGCCTTCAAACAGCAGATACGACCTGTTGGTTATCGAAAGTGTTTCATGAACGTTATGGTCGGTAATAAGGATTCCTATGTTTTTGTCTTTAAGATGTGAAACGATATTCTGAATATCTTCAACAGCAATGGGATCGATTCCGGCGAACGGTTCATCGAGAAGTATGAATTTTGGTTTCAGTGAAAGAGCTCTTGCTATTTCTGTTCGTCGGCGTTCCCCGCCCGATAACTGGATGCCTTTACTTTTTCGTATTTTCTGCAGACCAAACTCATCGAGCATCATTTCAAGACGTTCTTTTTGCTCGCTTTCTGGAAAACCCGAAAGTTCAAGAACTGCCTTTATATTATCTTCAACGGAGAGGTTTCTGAAAATCGATGGTTCCTGAGAAAGATATCCGATTCCTTTTCTTGCCCTTTTATAGACCGGCAGAGGTGTAATGTCTTCATCATCAAGAAATACTTTGCCTTCATTCGGTTTTATAAGCCCTACAATCATATAGAACGAAGTGGTTTTACCTGCTCCGTTCGGACCAAGCAGTCCGACAATTTCTCCCTGCTCCACTTCAATTGAAACATTATCAACCACTTTGCGGTTGCGATACTTTTTTACCAGGTTCTGTGTATATAACTTCATGTTTTACAATGCTTATAATGAAGCCTTTTCAATATTGGTTGTATTTTCCCCTTTCATAAATGCTTCATGTTCTTTCTGTTTTCTTTTATATACTACTTTGGAGATCAGAATTCCTACTTCATACAAGCCTATTAAAGGAATACATACAAGAATCTGAGAGAAAATATCAGGAGGCGTGATTATTGCAGCCATAATTAAAATTACAACTATTGAATGCCTCCTGTACTTAATCATAAAGGAAGGGGTAATAACACCTATTTGTGTGAGAAATAATGCAATAAGAGGCAGTTCAAATATAATGCCTGAGGCAAGCACAACTGAAGAAATGGTACCGATGTAGGAGCGCACATAAATCTGGTTTACTACCTGTTCACTAATTCTATAGGAACCGAGAAAATGTATTGAAAGGGGTACAATTATAAAATATCCGAACACGACACCCATTAAAAACAACAAACTTGCCCATCCAACAGAACCTCTTGCATATTTTCTTTCGTGCGGATATAGTGCGGGTTTAATAAATTTCCAGAATTCCCAGAAAATGTAAGGAATGGAAACAATTAAACCGGTAATAATTGATATAGCAATATGAGTGGTAAGCTGGCCTGACATCTGAATGTTTATAAGTTGAAATGGCTTGGTATTTATACACAGCAGGTCGGTGTTTACAAGGTTGCCTAATTCGCAGAGTAACCGGTTTGTAAAAAAGTTGGGATTTTTGGGTGCAAGTATTATTTTGTTAAAAATTAAATCTTTTTGTGTAAATGCAATTACTATCATTACGACCATAAAAATTATTGAGCGTATAATATGCCAGCGCAATTCCTCGAGGTGTTCGAGAAATGTCATCTCTTTCTCATTGTTTGAATTTCTTCTTTTTCTTCCCAGCATAAGTGTAGTTGCAATTGAAAAAATCAAAAGGCAAAGATGGTAAATCTTATTTTGCAAAACAATAGTATATTTGTACCCCTTTTCCGGCACTACTGCCATTCTGTTACATTACTTCAGAAATTTATACAAATTCGGGTAATTGCCTGATGTCCAAATATCTGGAAACAACAACCTTGAAGTATTGTCAAGATGGCTGACGTTAACAATAGTTAATTTTCGGAAAAGTGAAAAAAATATTTTTATTTATGATGTTTTGAAAAGTAATTTGATTAACTTTAATTAAAATAGAGACCAGGTTAGATATGGGACGAGTACCAGACGATAGTGTTATTCATGATTATCTGAAGAAATATTTTGGATTCGACACATTTAAAGGTTTACAGGAGCCAATCATAAAAAATGTTCTTGCGGGGCGGGATACATTTGTATTGATGCCGACGGGGGGAGGCAAATCGCTTTGTTACCAGCTACCGGCGGTAATGCTGGAGGGCACTGCCATTGTAATTTCACCGCTTATTGCGCTGATGAAAAATCAGGTTGACGCCATGCGTAATTTCTGTACTACAGATGAGGTGGCTCATTTTCTCAATTCCTCACTGTCGAAGTCGGAGATAAACAAGGTGAAGAAAGATGTTGTAACAGGCATTACAAAATTATTATATGTTGCACCCGAATCACTTACCAAAGAAGAGAATATCGAATTCCTCAGAAACATTAAGATATCGTTTTATGCAGTTGATGAAGCTCACTGCATTTCGGAATGGGGTCATGATTTCAGACCCGAATACAGAAGGATCAGACCGATCATTGATACAATAGGCCGGTCGCCAATAATAGCTCTTACGGCAACAGCAACGCCGAAGGTTCAGCACGATATTCAGAAAAATCTTGGTATTCTCGATGCAGATGTCTTCAAATCATCTTTTAACAGACCCAATCTCTATTATGAGGTAAGGTCGAAAGTTGATGCCACCAAGGAAATTATCAGATACATCAAGAACAATCCCGGGAAATCGGGGATTATTTACTGCCTGAGCAGGAAGAAGGTTGAGGAACTGGCTGAAACACTTAAGGTTAACGGAATAAGGGCATTGCCGTATCATGCAGGGCTCGACACGGCAACACGTACGGCCAATCAGGATAAATTTCTGATGGAAGAGGCCGATGTGATTGTGGCAACCATTGCCTTCGGAATGGGCATTGACAAGCCCGATATACGGTATGTGATACATTATGATATGCCTAAAAGTCTTGAAGGATATTACCAGGAGACAGGGCGTGCAGGAAGGGATGGAGGTGAAGGCAGGTGTATTGCATATTACAGTTATAATGATATTCAGAAGCTTGAGAAATTCATGCAGGGTAAGCCGGTTGCCGAACAGGAAATAGGCAAGCAACTGTTGCTCGAAGTAGTATCTTATGCCGAATCATCAATATGCCGCCGTAAATCACTGTTGCATTATTTTGGGGAGGAGTATCCCAGAGAAAACTGCGAGGCATGTGACAACTGTCTGCATCCTAAAGTTCAGTTTGAGGGCAGTGAATATGTGGTGAGCGTACTCGAGGCAGTGCTGGCTGTAAAGGAGAAATTCAAAGCTGACCATATTGCCAACATCCTTGCAGGGAAAGCCACTTCGGCAATAAAGTCGTACAAACATCATAAGCTCGATATTTTCGGAGCCGGCGAAGAGAAAGACGAGAAATTCTGGAATATGGTTATAAGGCAGGCCCTTATTAACAAACTTCTTACAAAGGATATTGAAAATTACGGCCTGCTCAAACTTACCCAGAAAGGCAGGGAGTTCCTCGAGAAACCTACTGAATTCATGCTTGTAGAGGATCATGATTACAGCGATGCCGAAGAGGAAGAGGGCGGCGGCTTCGGTGCAAAAACTGCTGCCGTTGATGAAGAACTCTTCAGCATACTGAAAGACCTCAGAAAGAAAATATCAAAACAGAAAAACGTCCCGCCCTTCGTAATCTTTCAGGATCCTTCACTGGAAGAGATGGCAATACAGTACCCGATTACCCTGGAGGAATTACAGAATATCTCCGGAGTGGGAGCAGGCAAAGCTCAAAGATACGGTAAGGAGTTTGTGGAAGTGATCAAAAAATATGTCGAGGAAAAAGAAATAATCAGACCACTCGACATGGTGGTGAAATCTGTTGTAAACAAATCGGGACTGAAGGTTTATATCATTCAGAGCATCGACATGAAGAGGCCACTTGAAGATATTGCCGAAGCAAAGGGACTCGAAATGGATGAGCTTCTTTCGGAAATTGAAGCAATTGTTAATGCCGGGACACGTATTAATATCGATTATTACATAGACATGGTAATTGACGAAGAAAAACAACAGGAAATTTATTCATATTTTAAGGAAGAAGCACAGAGTGATTCCCTCGAAGAAGCTATTCAAACCCTGGGGAACGAGTTTGAAGAATTTGAGATCAGACTGATGAGAATAAAGTTCCTCTCTGAAATGGGGAATTGAAAAATAGTTCAGGTTTTAAATCAAGAGGCCGTAGTTTATAGGGCTAAGGATAAGTTTTATATTGTTTACCCCTGTTGAACAATCGGGGAATCAGACTTAAAAGAACACCTGCGAGATAAAAAGGATACAGAACCTGAAGAGGCAAAAGCCACCGGAGGAAAGCTTTTTCCCTGTAAAGAAATGAAGTTGTTTTTATTATAAGCGCATCGGCAATTGATTTAATGGTAAAACAGGACAAAAAAACAGGGAGGCATTCAACGTTCACAACAGATTGTATTAATAGAATTCCCAGCAGTGAAACTGTAATAAAAACTTCAACCGAAAATAAAACAGTAAAAATATCCCTGTAGAAACCGGCTTTTGAAATCCATCTTGCTCTCTGTCTTAATAATTCTGACACCGAACCGGCAGGTTTTGTCAGAACGTCAGCTTCGCGGTTGTTGAGCCAGGAAATTCTGGAACCGGATTTTGATTTTATGGAATGAAGGAGAAAAATATCATCACCTGAAGATACATTATAATAAAGGTGTTCGTTGTTTTCCATGAAAGCTTTTCTGGTAAATGCAAGATTAGCCCCGTTACACATTACGGGTATGCCGGCCATTGCAAAGCCTCCTGTAATACCCTGGAGTCCAAGCCATTCAAGCTGCTGGAATATGAAAAGAAGCCCGTTTCTTTCTTTCAGCTTAACCGGACCTATTATTAAATCAGGTCTGCCGGAGGCGTAAAATGAGGCGATTGTTCTGATCCAGGATTTGCCGGTCCGGCAATCGGCGTCGGTTGTGATAATTAGTTCCGCTCCGGATGAGAATACACCTGTTTTAATTGCTGATTTTTTGCCTTTTCCGGCATTCTTAAGGACTTTAAGATTCCGTATTCCTTTGAATTCCCCGGCAATTTTCAGGGTATTGTCTGACGAATGGTCGTCAACGACAATAACTTCAAACAAGTCTTCAGGATAATCCTGAGCGGAGAGGTCGGCGAGAAGTTCCGGGAGGGCAGATTCTTCGTTTTTGCAGGGTATTACCACTGATATGGTTACTGTTTTTTCAACGGAATTTTGTTTCCGTTTTTCAGCATTTAGCAGATATTTTGCAGCAGCAACGAAGAGTGCCAGATATATGACAAAAGGTATGAGAAGAAGCCAGGTCATAGGATGCGATATTTCCCTCCCGGTTCCGGAAGGATGCTTTTATATCTGTTCAGTATCTCAGGTTTTCAGTATTCGTTCCAGCTTTTTATTGCAAGGTCATCCATCCTGAGTCTGCAGAAAGCCCTGATAAAGGCATTGGCAACTCTTGTATTGGTAAGCAGCGGCACATTGTAATCAACTGCGCTACGTCTGATTGAATAGTCGTTGTTAAGTTCGTCCTGTGAAAGGTTTTTAGGTATGTTTATTACCATATCTACCATTCCTTTCCGGATCAGTTCAATTGCATTAGGCGATTTATCTTCATCGGGCCAGTATGCCACTTCAGTCTCAATGCCGGCGCTTTCCAGATACTGCTGTGTTCCTCTTGTGGAATAAAGTTTATATCCTTTTTCTTTGAGGGCTCTGACGGCTTCTAAAAGTTCGGCCTTCGATTTTGCCGGTCCTGTGGAAAGCAATATTCCTTTCCCTGGTATTTTATAACCGACAGAAAACATAGCTTTCAGTATAGCTTCATAGAATCCCTCGCCCAGGCATCCTACCTCGCCCGTAGAAGCCATGTCAACTCCAAGTATGGGGTCGGCTTTTGCCAGTCGTGAAAAGCTGAATTGAGGTGCCTTAACACCAACATAGTCGAGGTCGAAGGCTGATTTATGCGGTTTTTCGACAGGTATGCCGAGTAACACCTTTGTTGCAAGGTCAATAAGGTTTATTTTCAATACTTTTGAAACAAACGGCATACTACGGCTTGCCCGGAGGTTGCATTCTATGACTTTTATTTCATTGTCTTTTGCAAGGAACTGAATGTTAAACGGGCCGGTTATTTTAAGTTCCCTTGCAATTTCACGTGAGATGTTTTTAATACGCCTTACAGTCTCGAAATATAGTCTCTGGGGAGGGAATACCATTGTGGCATCGCCCGAGTGAACACCTGCAAACTCTACGTGTTCACTGATTGCATAAACAAGTATTTCCCCTTGACTGGCAACGGCGTCTATTTCTATTTCTTTTGCATTTTCTATAAATTCGGAAACTACAACGGGATATTGTTTTGAAATCTTTGTGGCGAGATTCAGAAAATGATCGAGCTCGTTTTTATTTGATACAACACTCATTGCCGAACCTGAAAGTACATATGAAGGTCTGACCAGAACCGGGAAACCTATCTGGTCAACGAAAGTGTGAATTTCTTCAAGTGTAGTGAGTTCTTTCCACCTTGGCTGGTCAATTTTCAGGTCGTCGAGCATTGAGCTGAACTTATGGCGGTTTTCCGCCCTGTCGATTGAAAGGGGAGAGGTACCGAGGATGTTCACATTTGCAAGATGAAGCCTCAAGGCAAGGTTGTTAGGTATCTGACCGCCCATAGATACTATGACTCCTGCCGGATGTTCGAGCTCAATTATATCCATCACCCTTTCAAAGGAGAGTTCATCGAAATAGAGCCTGTCGCAGATATCGTAATCAGTGCTTACGGTTTCGGGATTATAGTTAATCATTACGGCCCGGTACCCATTCTTGCGGATGGTATTAATTGCATTAACTGAACACCAGTCAAATTCGACACTTGAGCCGATACGATATGCACCCGATCCGAGCACTATAACTGATTTGCCGTTGTTTTCAAAACTTATGTCATGTTCTGACCCGTTGTAGGTAAGGTAGAGATAATTTGTAACTGCAGGGTATTCAGCTGCGAGGGTGTCAATTTGTTTTACGGTTGGTTTTATTCCGAGTGCTTTTCTGAATGCCCTTACCCTCAGCATCTCTCTGTGCATATCTTTCGAGGAAGAGTTCAGTACGTGGCGGGCTATCTGAAAATCACTGAACCCAGCTTTTTTGGCTTCAAGGAGAATTTCGTACGGGATTTCTTCTATGTTTTTGAAAGACTCGAGCCGGTTTTTTATATCAATGATATTTTTCAGTTTATACAGAAACCATCTGTCAATTCCCGTAAGCTGATAAATTCTGTCGATTGGAATGCCTTCGTCAAGTGCCTGGGCTATTGAGAAGATTCTCATGTCGGTTGGTTCGGCAAGTTCTTTCTCCACATCGGGGAAATGAATATCCCGGTTGCCCGTGAACCCATGCATTCCGAGTCCGATCATCCGGAGTCCCTTCTGGATTGCTTCTTCAAATGTCCGGCCTATTGCCATCACTTCACCGACGCTTTTCATGCTGCTGCCTATGTGATGTGAGACGCCTGTGAATTTGTTAAGATCCCAGCGGGGGATTTTACATACGATATAATCGAGAGCGGGTTCAAAGCATGCAGGCGTTGATTTTGTAACTGAGTTTTTCAGTTCATGGAGCCCGTAGCCGATTGCGAGCTTTGCTGCCACAAACGCAAGGGGATAGCCCGTTGCCTTGGAAGCCAGGGCACTCGACCTCGATAAACGGGCATTGACTTCAATAACCCTGTAATCTTCCGAATCAGGGTCAAGTGCGTATTGTATGTTGCATTCGCCAATTATTCCTATGTGTCTGATTATTTTTATTGATAGTTCCCTCAGGACATGGTATTCGTTGTTAGTCAGAGTCTGAGACGGTGCCACTACGATGCTTTCTCCGGTGTGAATTCCGAGCGGATCGAAGTTCTCCATATTGCATACGGTGATGCAATTATCGTAACGGTCTCTCACTACCTCATATTCAACTTCCTTCCAGTTTTTGAGTGATTCCTCCACCAGAATCTGATCGGTGAATGAAAAAGCCCGTGCAGCAAGATTTTCCATTTCTGCGGTGTTGTAAGCAAACCCGCTTCCCTGTCCGCCCAGAGTGTAGGCAGAACGGATGATTACAGGATAGCCGAGTTTTTCAGCGGCTTTAACTGCTTCGTCAACAGTTCTTACAGCAATACTGCGAGGTGTTTTTACATTTATTTCATTGAGTTTCTTTACGAAAAGCTCCCTGTCTTCAGTGTCAATAATTGCCGATACAGGAGTACCGAGTACCTTTACATTGTATTTTTCAAAGACTTTGTTTTTATATAATTCTATTCCGCAATTAAGAGCTGTCTGACCACCGAAGGATAAAAGAATGCCATCGGGTTTTTCACGGGCTATCACTTTTTCGACAAAATACGGATTAACCGGCAGTAGATAGACTCTGTCGGCAATATTTTCTGATGTCTGAATGGTGGCTATATTAGGATTGACGAGAATTGTAGTTATTCCTTCTTCCTTTAATGCTTTCAGAGCCTGTGATCCTGAGTAATCGAATTCGCCGGCTTCACCTATCTTAAGTGCACCCGACCCTAATATTATTACTTTGTTTAGCTTGTCTGTCATTTCAGACGGCAAAAATAACAGATTTTTTCTTTTTAAAAATGAAAAAAACAAAAAAATGAATATATTTGCAGTCAGAATGTATAAATATGCAAAGAGTATCACGGTTAATAGCCATAGAAAAAATTATCCGCAGCGAGAAGGTTTCTTCCCAGGAAGAGATAATACGAAAGCTCGGGGAAATGGGTATTAAGTGTACCCAGGCAACACTTTCAAGGAGTCTGAAAAAGCTTGGTGTGGTGAAAATTCCCGACGGAAGAGGGGGATACAGATATTCTTTTATCAGCGAGCGGGTTCCTCAGATTCAGGCTGAAGCAAAGTATGACCTTTTAAACGTCATCAGAAGCGTTATTGAGGTAAGGTCAATGATATTGATTAAAACCAGTCCTGGTTATGCCAGCAGTGTTGCAATAACAATTGATAATTACGGCAGGTATGAGATAGCCGGAACAATTGCGGGTGACGACACCCTGCTGGTGATTCCGCGCGACAATGTGTCAACGGCACATGTGCGGAATATTCTTGAAATGATTTTTCCTGGGATTCATTCGGTGACTTAGTCTCAGGTTGTTTGATAATGAACATGATAATTTCTCATTAATGAAAAATTTAAAAACATCATACCTGAGTCCACTCCAAAAAGTCATTGCGCCTCTAAATCCTCCCGAGTACTCGGGACAGGCTCTGAAGGGGGCTTTTCCCAAAATTGATCATATTAAAGAATATCCCCTTCAGGGGGACAGGGGGTATGACAACGAGAAATTGAAATTCATACTTTCTGAAGCAGACTTATATTTAATGATTGAAAAATAAATCACTTAAAAACTATTCAGATGAAAGAAAAAGTTGTTCTTGCTTACAGTGGAGGTCTTGATACCTCGGTGATACTTAAATGGTTAATTGAAAAAGGATATGAGGTGATTGCTTTTGTTGCCGATGTAGGCCAGCAGGAGGATTTTGAAGAGTGCAAAAAGAAAGCTTTGATGCTTGGTGCTTCAAAGGTAATTATCAAGGATGTCAGGAGGGAGTTTGTTACGGATTATGTGTTTAAAGCATTGAAGGCAAATGCCATATATGAAGACAGATATCTTCTGGGAACTGCTCTTGCCAGGCCCCTTATTGCAAGCAAGCAGATAGAGGTAGCGGTTCAGGAAGGGGCTAACACTGTTGCTCATGGAGCCACCGGAAAGGGGAATGATCAGGTTCGTTTTGAACTTTGCTATTATGCCCTCAAACCCGGAATTAAAATAATTTCTCCCTGGAAAGATCCGGAATTTCTCCAGAATTTTAAAGGCAGAACAGATCTTTTGAAATATGCAGCGGAAAAAAATATCCCTGTAAAGGCGACCCTTGCAAAGCCTTACAGTGAGGATGAAAACCTGATGCATATCAGTCATGAGGCAGGTATTCTTGAAGATCCCATGTTTGCAGTGCAGAAAAGCATGCTGGTTAAGATGGTTATGCCTCAGGATGCTCCTGACCGTGAGACACGCATAGTTATCACCTTCAAAGACGGAATTCCCGTTAAGGTTCTGAACAAGGATGATGGAACAGTAAAGGAGGATCCGCTGGAACTCTTTATTTATCTTAACAAACTCGGGGGTGAAAACGGCATAGGGTTGCTTGATATGGTTGAAAACAGGTTTGTAGGGGTTAAGTCACGCGGTGTTTACGAAACTCCGGGAGCCACAATACTGTTTACCGCTCACAGGGATATTGAAGGGATAGCAATGGACAGGGAAGTAATGAGGTTAAGAAACATGCTGACTCCAAAATTTTCGGAGTTAATCTATTACGGCTTCTGGTTCAGCCCGGAAATGGATTTTCTCATGGCCGCAATTGATAAGAGTCAGGAGTTGATTGACGGGTGTGTTCATCTCTGCCTTTACAAGGGAAATGTGTTGATTGAAGGAAGGGAATCACCTTCTTCACTTTATGACAAAGATCTCTCGAGCATGGATATTGAAGGGGGCTTTGACCAGACCGACAGTAAAGGATTTATTAAAATAAATGCCATACGGCTTATGGCACACAGAGCTATTATTGAGTCGAGAAAGAAAAAATAAAATAAAGTATATGAATTTTTCAAGGTTATGGGAAAAAGATGTAACGCCCGACCCGGAAATAATTGAATTCACCTCGGGAAAGGAAAAGCAGACTGACCTTATGCTTGCGGGGTGGGATATTGTGGGTTCGATGGCGCATGTTATCATGCTTAATGAAGTGAAGCTGATTTCAGATGATGAAAAGCGTAATCTGCTCAATGCACTTCATGTATTATTTCAGAAATATCTTAAAGGTGAGTTGAAGATAGGGGAAGGCGTTGAGGATATACATTCTCAGATTGAGAATGAACTGTCGGATATGCTTGGGCCTGTGGGTCGCAAGGTTCACACCGGAAGGTCGCGCAACGACCAGGTTCTTCTCGACATCAGGCTATATACGCGCTCGGAGATTGACAGAATTGCCGGGTTATCGGGACATCTGTTTGAGAAACTCATTTCTCTCAGTAATCAGTACAGGGAAGTCCTTCTTCCGGGTTATACCCATATGCAGCCAGCCATGGTATCGTCGTTTGGTTTGTGGTTCGGCGGTTATGCCGAAGCACTCACGGATGACCTGTTGCTTCTTCTGGCAGCAAGGAAAATGAATAACCGGAATCCTCTGGGCACGGCAGCCGGATATGGTACAACCCTGCCCCTCAACCGGCAACTCACAACAAAACTCCTCGAATTTGAGGAAATGATTTTCAACTCCTCTTATGCCAGTATTAACAGGGGTAAAGTTGAGATGGCAGTAGCATCGGCTCTGGCATCAATAGCAAACACACTTTCAAAATTCTGCATGGATATATGCCTTTTCATGACGGCTGAATTTAAATTTATAGAATTCCCTGATGAGTTTATAACCGGTTCAAGTATAATGCCTCAGAAGAAAAACCCGGACGTATTTGAGCTGATAAGGGCACGTTCAAACCTCCTCCAGTCACTGCCCGGCCAGATAAGCATCATAACAAACAATCTGCCATCGGGGTACAACCGTGATCTGCAGATTCTTAAAAGTTTGATGATTAATGCATTCGCAGATATAGGAGAATGCATTGAGATGTTAATTTACATGCTCGGGGCAATTAAGATCAAGCGCAATATTCTTGATAATCCCCAGTATAATTCAATTTTCAGCACTGAAGAAGTGAACCGGATGGTGAAAAACGGAATACCGTTCAGGGATGCATACAAGGCTGTATCCGGGATTCTGAAGGATGGCGCATTTTTAAGAACTATGCCTTCAGATTATTCACATGAGGGCAGTATCGGGAATCTGTGCAATGATGAAATCAAAGCCCGAGCTGAAAAGTTGCTTGCTGAATTTAAAACCATCCCCATAACTGCTCTGGAAGAAAAGCTTATAAAGCATGCCGGAGATTAAATAATCGGAGTGCAGGCCTTTTAACTTCTGTATTTAATAATATTTGAGATAAACATATCGAAGAGAAAAGCCGTATCGGTTGGACCACCTGATGCTTCGGGATGGAACTGTGTTGAGAAGTAAAGTCCTGATTTGTGTTTCATTCCTTCATTGGTCATGTCATTAAGGTTAATGAAGAATGGTTCCCATTCAGGAGATAATGTTTTGTTGTCTACTGCATAACCATGGTTTTGTGAAGTTATATATGCACGGTTTGTTCCGGACATGATCACCGGCTGGTTATGGCTTCTGTGCCCGTATTTGAGTTTGTAAGTGTCTGCACCTGTTGCAAGTGCCATGAGCTGATTTCCCAGACAGATTCCGAATACAGGTTTATCTTCATTCAGGGATTTTCTTATATTATCAATTGTGACGGTGCACATTTTAGGATTACCCGGGCCATTTGAAATAAATAGTCCGTCATATTCCTCATTATGGTAGTCGTAATCCCATGGAACCCTTATTACTGTAGTATCGTATCTGAGAAGGGATCTTATAATGTTGTATTTAACACCACAGTCAATAAGGAGAATTTTCCATCTTCCGTTACCGTATATCTTCTTTTCTTTTGTGCTTACTTCCTTAACCAGGTTTACCAGGTTGGGATCAAAGAAATCAGTGCTCATATCTTCAATCTCTATTTTACCCAGCATGGTGCCCTTTTCCCGGAGGCGTTTAGTAAGGGCTCTTGTATCAATTCCGCAGATTCCCGGAACGTTATTTCCTGCAAGCCAATCCCCGAGGCTTTCCCTCGCATTCCAGTGACTGTAATCAAAAGAATAATGTGATACTATTAAGCCTGAGATGTGAATGGAAGATGATTCAAAGTATTTAAGGAGGCCATTCTCTTTTTCAGCCGGAGGAACTCCGTAATTTCCGACGAGCGGATAGGTCAGGCAGAGGATCTGTCCTCTATAGGAAGGATCTGTAAGGCTTTCCGGATAGCCTGTCATCGCCGTGTTGAAAACAACTTCTCCTGCTGATGAAACTTCAGCACCAAATGAATTTCCTTCAAATACCGTTCCGTCTTCCAGGATAAGTCTTGCTTTCTTAATTTTATCTCTTTGCATTAATGTTATTGGTTTTATCCTGATTTATTGCGATATAAAATTTTTTATTCACAGCCTGCAAAGATAGTTGAAAAAGTAAAAAGTTAAAAACAGTGAAAATAAATCAGTTCAGAAAGATGATTTTAAGGTTACATCAGATAAAAAATGATGGGATAAATTAAAATCTCTCTTATAACTAAAGATTTTTATTAATTTAATTTCTTATTTTTATGCCCGGTTTGAATAAGATTAATTTTAAATATTAAAAGACATGAAAAAAATAATTCATTTTACAATAACATTGATTCTTGTTATTGCACTGGTAAATCTCTCGTCATGTAAAGGTAAAAAAGGTGGAGAAAAAGAGGTAAAGGAAAAGAAAGAGCAGGAGCAGGTAGAAACGATAAAGCAGGAGATTGAAAAGAATGTTTACCCTTTGCCTACATCGGCTGAAGTCATTAAGATGCTCACAGAGCTTGAGGTAGGTTACATAATCGGAATCTCTAATCCTCCCTCGAATGCAAAGAAATATATTCAAAGTTCGGCAAAAGCCATAAATATCGGAGTTTTTGGTGCCGATCTGAGTTATGCCACGTTGTACAATATGCAGCAGGATGTGAATAATTATCTTGATGCAATAAGGGTTCTGGCGAATTCCCTTAATATGTCGAGGATATATGACACAAAGCTTTATGACAGCATAAAAGTTAATTTTGATAACAGGGATAAACTGGTAAAGATTCTCACCGATGCATTCAATGAGACATACCAGTATCTGAGTGAAAATGAGCAGCAGAACCTTGCATTGCTTGTTGTCGGGGGAGCATGGGTTGAAGGCATGTATCTGACGACTCATGTATCGGAAGCAGCATATAACGTTGCAGGCATATCTCGCGTCTTGCTGGAACAGAAGAAATCTTTTGAACTTTATCTGGATATAACGAAACCGTATCTGGATGATCCCATGATTGCTGACTTTGTGAAGCTTCTTGAGCCTATTAAAAAAGTATATGAAAGATTATCAACGAGTCTGACTGAGCAAGATATAAAGGATATAACAGCAGCTATTACGGTAATCAGGGAAAAGATAATTTAAAATCAGATTTCCGGTTACTCTGAAGTGAGTCAGGATTCCCGTCAAGCGGCAGGGATAGAGATAAGAGCCGTTGGGGGGTTCGCGTAAAATATATCTGGTTTCAATTATAAATTACCTCGATGAGGGAATCTGTTTTACTTGCACTGATTCACATCTTTGCGATAATTTCCACAGTAAATCCCGGTGGAATAACTTCACGGGGTAAAAAGATTTTACGTGGCTATCTGAGAAGATACCTTAACAGGGAACTTGAAGAAGAGTATTTTTCACTCTTTGAAAATAATCTTGAGTTTTATTCCAACGAATTAAAAAATATTGACCGGAGCGACCTTGCAGAAGAGGATTCGTTAATTACGTTTCAGATAACGAATATCTGCCGCCAGATAAAAAAGAGCCTCTTTCTTGAGGAAAGGATGATAGTTTTTCTTCAGTTGCTTGAGTTCACTTTTGAAGACGGGCAGATATCACCTCAGGAAAATACAATAATTGATATTGTTGCCAGGACATTCAACATTAACAGGAAAGAATATGATAATGCATATGCTTTCATGATAGGGCGGCAGTACGACAAGGTATCCCCCGACTGTATGCTTGTTATCGAAAGTGAAAATCCGCATTATCGTCTCGAACAGGAATATTCCGGTTATCCGCTCTGGAAACATATGTATATCAGAGGTTTCAGGGGGAGTCTTTTTGTTCTTCACATAGAAAGTACAGGCACGCTTATTTTTACATATGATGGTCCGCTGCCTCTTTATTTCAAAGGAAGGGATATAATAGCCTGCAGGCCATATCTTCTGGAGAGGGGAGTGAACATCAAGGGACCGGGTATTGAACCGATATATTATTCAAAGGTTTATAAGGCTTTTCTTATTGATGATTTCCGCGAGAAGGTAATTTTTGAAGGGTACAATATCGAGTACCGGTTTAAAAATTCGGATAACGGTATCAAGCCCATGAATTTCAGGCTTGAATCGGGCAACCTGGTGGGTATTATGGGCAGCAGTGGAGTGGGAAAAACCACACTCCTGAACATACTTCACGGGAAAATAAAGCCGGAAAAGGGAAATATCTACATAAACGGTTACGACATTTACAGAGATGATGAGCATCTCAAGGGTCTTATCGGATACGTTCCACAGGACGACCTTTTGATTGAAGAACTTACGGTTTACCAGAATCTCTATTTCAATGCCAGATTATGTTTCGGGGATTATTCGGAAGAGCAGTTGCATGAGCTTGTTGTGAAGATGCTATCCGATCTCGATCTGCTTGAAATCAAAGACCTGCAGGTTGGAGACCTCCTTGACAAGAAAGTCAGTGGCGGGCAGCGTAAGAGACTCAATATAGCACTCGAGCTGATGAGGGAGCCCGCAGTACTTTTCGTTGATGAGCCGACTTCAGGACTCTCTTCCCAGGATTCCCATAATGTAATGATGCTTTTGCGAAAACAGGCTCTGTCGGGGAAACTGGTCATTGTCAATATTCATCAGCCGTCGTCTGACATTCTGAAACTGTTTGACAGATTGTGGATTCTCGACAGGGGAGGATATATGATATATGACGGCGATCCGGTAGAAGCCCTTGTTTATTTCAAGACCGAAACATCACAGGCTAATGCGGCGGAAAGCGAATGTCCGAGCTGCGGTAATATTGATACTGATAACATACTTGAGATAATTGAGGTAAGAACGATTGATGATAACGGTTATCCTGGCAGGGAGAGACAGGTTTCTCCTGTTGAATGGTACGAGAAGTATAAGCGAAAGATGATGCCTTCTTTCACATCTCCTTCACCCAGGGCACCGCTTCCGAAAAGCAACTTCAGGGTACCGGGGAGAGCGTACCAGATACGAACTTTCATGAAGAGAAACCTGTTGAGAAAACTTGCCGACAGGCAGTATATGATTCTCAATCTGGCAGAGGCGCCGTTGCTTGCATTTATACTGGGATATTTCTCAAAGTATACCCTTGATTCGAATTACACTTTTGCAGCTAATAAAAACTACCCGGTTTTTCTTTTCATGGCGGTTGTTGTTGCCCTTTTCTTGGGGCTGATGGTCAGTGCCGAAGAAATATTCAAGGACAGGAAAATACTTGTTCGTGAAAAATTTCTGAACATAAGCAGGTTGAGTTATCTGATTTCAAAGGTCGGTTTTTTATTCTTTCTTTCAGCCCTGCAGTCATTGCTGTTTTTATCGGTTGCAAGCCTGATACTCGAAATCAGGGGTATGTTCTGGCAGCAGTGGCTTATTCTTTTCAGCACTGCATGTTATGGGAACCTCCTGGGGCTTAATATATCGTCGGGTATGAGAACAGTTGTGAGTATTTATATACTCATTCCGCTGATACTTGTGCCACAACTGCTACTGGGGGGAGCAATGATAAGATTTGATGAAATTCATAAGTCATTGACAAACAGAGAATATGTTCCAATGATAGGCGACCTGATGGGAACACGCTGGGCTTACGAAGCTATAATGGTGGAAGGATATAAGGGCAACAGGTATATCAAACCCACATTCAGATATAACCTCGAGATAGAACAGAATAACTACTACAAGGACGAACTCATAAGAAACCTGAAAAATGAAATTGTAAATTATATCCTGCAGAGGAAAGATAAAGAGGATAAGGGTGTAATAACTAAAAAACTGGATATCCTCAACTATCACATTAACCAGCTAAGTGATATTACAGGCATCAAAACGGGCGAGTGGGTTAAATTGCTTAATTATAATGATTTCGGTCAGAGTGCCGTTGATTCCCTCGAAGTTTTTTTCGGGAAAGTTCAGAAGTATTTTATTAATGAAAACAAGTATTATTTCAGGTTAAAATTTGAAGCAGAAAAGAAACTGGCTGAAAACCTGAGGGGAATGGATGCAGCAGCGCTGGCAGAGAAGTATAATAATTCAAGACTGGAAGATATTGTGCTTAACCAGACCGGATTGCTTCAGGAAAGGCCGTATATTATTCTGAAGAACCGGTTTGTTCAGAAATCGACTCCGATTTACATGAAGCCCACTTCAAAGTGGGGCAGAGCACACTTTTTTGCACCGTACAAGCAACTCGGGAATTTTAAAATCGATACTCTCTTTTTCAATATAGCATTTATCTGGTTGATGACAGGAGTATTCTTTGTGACACTCTATTACAATCTGCTGTACAGATTCATTGAATTTCTTGAAAGACAGAGATTTCCTTTCTGGAGAAAGTTCGGAAGGCATCTTCTGGGCTGGTAATGGTTTTTCTTCACGGTAGCTTTTTATACTTATGAAGCGGGTAAGGCCTAAAAAAAGATTCAGCCAGCATTTTTTAAAAGATGCGGAGGTGGCCCGCAGGGTTTCGGATTCTCTTTCCGGTGAGGGGTGCGACTCAGTGCTGGAGATAGGCCCGGGAACAGGTATACTTACAGGGTTTCTTCTTGAAAGGGGTTTCAGAGATTTCAGAGTTGTTGAGATTGACAGAGATTCGGTTGTGTATCTGAAGAAGAACCTGCCAGCAATCGGTAATAAAATTATCGAGGGTGATTTTCTGAGACTTGATCTCGATGCGCTTTTCCCGGGAACACTGGCAATATCGGGAAATTTCCCGTACGGAATCTCCGCTCCAATTCTTTTCAGGGTATTAAAATACCGGCACAAAGTAAAAGAGTTGACCGGGATGTTTCAGCATGAAGTAGCACAGAGAATTTGTGCAGGACCTGGTTCCAGAACCTACGGCATACTGAGTGTACTGATACAGGCTTTTTATGCGACAGAATATCTCTTCACTGTTCCGGAGAACGCTTTTTTCCCGGCACCGAAAGTAAAATCGGGAGTTATACGGCTGAGACGTAATAATGTTGAAAAGCTTGGTTGTGATGAAGAGTTGTTTTTTAAGGTTGTCAAGGTCGCTTTCAATCAGAGAAGAAAAATTATAAGGAACTCCATACGTGCGTCTTTCAGGCTTTTATCGGAAGATAATACGGTTCTTTCGATGCGTCCCGAACAGCTTTCGGTGCAGCAATTTGTTGACTTAACGAACTGGATTTCGGAAAATGCTGTTTCAGAATGAGTAACCTATTGCTTCTACCGGGTTCATTCTGGCAGCTGTATATGCAGGGGCATATCCTGCAACCACACCTATTGTACCCGAGATAAATATGGCAAGAAGAATATTTTCAACAGTTAAAAACATATTCAGTTCATAAAGATAATTAATACCCAAAGTTCCCAGGAAAACAAGAAAAATACCCAGCAAACCGCCAAGAACAGATAACATAACCGACTCGGTAAGGAACTGAAGCAGAATAAAGGATCTCTTTGCTCCCAGAGCTTTCTGGATTCCTATAATATTGGTTCTCTCTTTTACAGAGACAAACATGATATTTGCTACGCCGAACCCTCCAACAAGTATTGCAAATCCGCCTATAAACCAGCCTCCGGCATTTATACCGGCAAATACCGTCTTGAAACCTTCAGTCAGCAGGCTTGCCCTGTTAACAGAGAAATTGTTTACCTCTCCTGGCCTGAGTCTGCGTGAGGCCCTAAGGATCATTACTGTTTCATCCGAAAGTTCTTCAACTGCAACCCCCGGTCTGGCTTTAATCATAAGTTGTGATTCAGCATTTCTGCGTCGCAGATTAATAAAGGTTTTGCCGAAATTCAGAGGTACAATAGTTATTTCATCCATACCGCTGTCGCTTATTCCGCCTTTGCCTTCTTTTTTTATAACACCAATAACCGTCGCCTTATGCTGCCCGATGGTGATCTCCTTGCCTATGGGGTTACTTTTTTCAAAAAGGCGGTTTGCTACTTCGGCTCCGAGTATTGCGACGTTTTTACCTGATGAGGCCTCATACAGAGAAAAGTATCTGCCTTTTTCGATTTCAAAACTGCGGATGTCCTTAATATCATAAGTTGCAGCACCCACCGTAGCCTCATTTACTGAGTTTTTACTGTACTTTATTGTAGCAGGTTGAAAAACCACAAAGCATGCCGACTGGCTTTTTGTTGATTTTTTCGTTACTGCCTCAAAATCTTCAATCGAAACGGCAGGCCAGCGAATGATATCCCACCAGTTAAGATTCGGATCAAATGACCATGGAAATTTCTGAACATATATTACATTATCTCCCAGAGTGGAAATACTGTCTCTGATTGACTTTTCCATCCAGTCGAGAACCGTAAAAACGGATATAATGCAGAAAATGCCTATTGTTATTCCAAAAAGAGAAAGGAATGTCCTTAGTTTGTTCACATATATTGAGCTGAAAGCAAAAGAAATGCCCTCGGCAATAAGCCGGACAAAGGTTCCTGCGGCGGTTTTTTTGTGTTTTTCCTGCATTTTTCCGGGAAAGTCCAAAGATAGTAAATTCATGATTTTCTACGTTTCGTAAGGACAAAATCTCTGAAAGAAACGAATCAGAGGTAATATTACCGGCAAAATAAAAGTTCAGACCCCGGTTTCTATCAGGTAAGTTATACCTTGCTTCAATAAAGAGAAAGGAGCATGTAAATTGCTGAAATATTATTGGGTATATTGAAAATTTATCTATTTTTATTGCTCTTTGTATACAGGTTTTTCAGGATATAAATTTCAGGGAATGAGAGACATAAAAATAAAAAGTGCACTGATTTCAGTATATTACAAGGAAGGGCTGGATGAGATTGTAAAGATTCTCAGTGAACTGGGAGTCAGGATTATTTCGACAGGCGGCACTTACAGTTATATAAAGAATCTTGGGATTAATGCCGAATCGGTTGAAAGTTTAACAACATATCCTTCGATTCTGGGCGGGAGGGTTAAGACACTGCATCCTCTTATTTTCGGAGGGATTCTTGCCCGCAGGGATAATGCCGAAGATGGTGATCAGTTGAAGAATTACAATATTCCGGAAATTGATCTTGTTATTGCAGACCTTTATCCTTTTGAGGAAACGGTGGCTAAAGGTGGTTCAGAGGAGGAGATTATCGAAAAAATTGATATAGGTGGTGTTTCACTTTTAAGGGCGGCGGCGAAGAATTTCAGGGATGTTCTTGTGGTTTCTTCAAGGTCTCAGTACGGAAGGCTGGCCGGGCTTCTGAAGGAAAAATCGGGTTATACCGGCATTGATGAGAGAAAAGCTTTTGCAGCCGAGGCATTCAAGGTTACTTCTGGATATGATACCGCAATTTTTAAATATTTCAACAGAGAAACGGGTCTTACCGCCTTCAGGGAAAGTTTTGATTCCTTCATTTCGCTCAGATATGGAGAAAACCCGCACCAGAAAGGAATCTTTTTCGGTGATTTTAACCTCATGTTCGACAAACTTCACGGCAAGGAAATATCATTTAACAATTTACTCGATGTTGATTCGGCTGCAGGGCTGATTGATGAATTTACCGAAACGACTTTTGCAATTATAAAACATAACAATGCCTGCGGTGTTGCTTCCAGAGAGAACCTTACTGAGGCATGGAAAGAAGCTCTTGCCTGTGACCCTGTATCGGCATTCGGAGGAGTGATTGTAACTAATCGCCAGGTTGATGAAGTTACAGCATCGGAGATTGACAATCTCTTTTTTGAAATCATAATTGCTCCGGGATATTCCGAAAAAGCATTGGAAATTCTTAAGCGAAAAAAGAACAGGATTATTCTTCAAAGAAAGAGCTCTGAAGTATCTCCGTTTGTTTACAGGAGTGTTCTTAATGGAGTTTTATGGCAGGAAAGGGATCTGCATACAGAGCAAATCTCTGATATGAAACCTGTAACCGAAAGGGTTCCTGGTACCAGAGAATATGAGGACCTTGTTTTTGCAAATAAAATCGTGAAGCACACAAAATCGAATGCGATTGTACTGGCACGTAACAGGCAGATGTGTGCCAGTGGTACAGGTCAGACTTCCAGAGTTGACGCACTTAAGCAGGCGGTGGAAAAAGCAGGTGCCTTTGGTTTCGATTTGAAAGGTGCAGTTATGGCATCCGATGCTTTTTTCCCCTTCCCCGATTGTGTTGAGATAGCATACAAAGCAGGCATAACCGCTGTTGTTCAGCCGGGAGGTTCGGTGAGAGACCAGGACTCCATCGATTTCTGCAATAAGCATGGTATGGCAATGGTTTTTACAGGTGTAAGACATTTTAAACATTGATATTAATAAGTTATGGGACTATTTTCATTTTTGACGCAGGAGATAGCAATAGATCTTGGAACGGCTAATACTGTAATTATTCATAACGACAAGGTTGTTGTTGATGAACCGTCGATTGTGGCTATTGACCGGAACACAGGGAAGCTGATAGCCATAGGAGAGCAGGCAAGGCAAATGCATGGCAAGACCCATGAAAACATAGTTACAATAAGGCCGTTGAGGGATGGTGTTATTGCAGATTTCAATGCTGCAGAGTTGATGATAAGGGGAATGATTAAAATGATCAACAAGAGTTCAAAACTTTTTACACCTTCTCTCAGGATGGTTGTGAGCATTCCTTCAGGCAGTACGGAAGTTGAGATAAGGGCCGTACGCGATTCATCCGAGCATGCCGGAGGGAGGGACGTATATCTTATTTACGAGCCTATGGCAGCAGCCATTGGCATCGGCCTGGATGTGCTGGCTCCGGAAGGCTCAATGGTGGTGGATATAGGCGGTGGCACTACCGAAATAGCTGTCATAGCTCTCGGCGGTATCGTCTGCAGTAAATCCATAAGAATTGCCGGTGACAGCTTTACATCTGATATACAGGCATATATGAGACATCAGCATAATATTAAAGTGGGAGAAAAGACTGCCGAAGATATTAAAATAGCGGTTGGTGCCGCACTGCCGGATATTGATAATCCGCCTCCCGATTTTATTGTGAGGGGTCCCAATATAATGACGAGCCTGCCGATTGAAATACCGGTTTCGTATCAGGAAATTGCATATTGTCTCGACAAATCATTGACAAAAATCGAGGCTGCAATTTTAAATGTGCTGGAGCAGACTCCGCCTGAACTCTATGCAGATATTGTCAACAAAGGTATTTTCCTTGCCGGAGGTAGTTCCATGCTCAGGGGACTCGACAAAAGGCTTATGGATAAGATCAACATTGATTTTCACGTGGTGGAGGATCCTCTGCTGGCAGTAGCAAGAGGTACAGCAGTTGCACTAAAAAATATTGATAAATTCCAGTTCCTGATGAGATAAGATGAAAAATTAAATGAGAAATCTGCTGCTCTTTATTGAGAAATACAACAGAATAATTCTATTTATTATTCTTGAATTAGTGGCAGTTTATCTCATCAGTAATTCCTATAAATACCACAATACACAGTTAATCAAAGGTGTACGAAAACTGACCCTTACATGGGAAGGGGTAATTTCCAATGTAAAAAATTATCTGAGGATAAAGAAAATAAATGACGATCTCCAGGCTGAAAACACTTTATTGTGGAATTTGATAGAAAGGTATGGTTTAAAAACTGATTCAGTTATTATACAGGTAAATGACACTCTGCATGGTGTTCAGTTTGAAATACTTCCTGCATATGTGGTTAATAATTCCGTCAACAAGGTAAAGAATTATTTTACGATTGACAGGGGCAAGGGTGATGGTGTTGATGTGAATATGGCTGTTATAAGCATTCAGGGTGTGGCGGGCATCACAGTGGCATCATCGGACAATTATTCAATTGTGATGCCGGTAATAAATACGGATTTCAGACTGAGCAGCAGGATAAAATCCAATGACTATTTCGGGTCACTCAACTGGGATGGAAGAGATTACAGGTATGCCGTTTTGCATGACATACCACAGCATGTTTCAATAAATGAAGGTGATACTATTGTAACTACGGGTTACTCGGCAATTTTTCCTCCCGGTATTATGGTAGGCACAATCAGTGATTTCAAAAAATCAGGCAGCGATTTTTACACAATAAGAGTTCGTCTTGCCACAGACTTCAGAAAACTGACATATGTTAAGGTAATAAAAAACAGAAGGCAGCAGGAGCAGTTAAATCTTGAAAAGGAATTTCAATGATTAACCAGTTATTAAGATATACAATTATTTATGCTGTACTGTTGCTGTTACAGATATTTCTTTTTAATAACATACAGTTCAGCGGATATGTAAACCCTTATGTTTATATATTGTTTGTTTTGTTGCTTCCTTATAAAACATCCGGTTGGCTGTTGCTTATTATCTCATTTTTTGCAGGGTTCATAATGGATATTTTCATGGGTACTCCGGGTATGCATGCCGGGGCTACCGTTGCTGCAGGTTTTGCCAGGCCTTATATCCTGAGGGCTATATCTCCACGCGACGGATATCTGCCTGACACAGAGCCTTCAATGGCGCTATACGGGTTCAACTGGTTCTTCTTTTACTCGCTCCTTGTAGTTACTGTTCACCATTTGGTGCTTTTTTATCTTGAAATATTCAGTTTTGAAAGTTTTTTCAGAACATTTTTAAAAGTAATTTTCAGTACTGTTTTTACGGTTATATTTATCATTTTTGCGGAGTATATCAGGAAAGGCCGATAGAGGTTTTGAGATGAAAGATCTTTATGTTAACAGGAAAGTTGTTGTTACAATTCTGATAATTTTTTCGGCTATTATCCTTTTTGTAAGGCTTTTTCAGATTCAGATAATCGAAACTTCGCACCGCATTTCGGCCGAAAACAATGTGTTAAGGTATGTTACTCAATATCCCGCGCGCGGATTGATATACGACCGCAACGGAAAACTTCTTGTATTTAACCAGGCTGCATATGATCTGATGGTTATACCTGTTCAGGTTTCAAAGATTGACACAAATGAATTCTGCAAATCGCTCGGAATAACAAGGGAGTATTTCAGGGAAAGGATGAAAGCAGCAATAAGTTATTCAAAAAGAGCTCCTTCAGTTTTCATGAAGCAGATTTCTTCAGAAACATATGCCCAATTTCAGGAAAAATTGTTCATGTTCCCGGGCTTTTATGTTCAGACAAGGACACTCAGAAAATATTCAAAACCTGTTGCTGCACATGTCCTGGGATATGTAAGTGAGGTAGATGAAAACATCATAAGGAATAATCCTTACTATAAGCCGGGTGATTATATCGGGACTACAGGTATAGAAGAAGCGTACGAGACTGAATTGAGAGGGAAAAAGGGGGTGAAAATTTTTATGGTGGATGTTTACGGGAGAGTTAAAGGGTCATATGAGGAAGGCATATATGATACTGCAGCGGTTCAAGGGAAGGATATTGTATGCACTATTGATCTGGACCTTCAGGAATATGCAGAAAATCTGATGAAAAACAAACCGGGAAGCATTGTAGCCATAGAACCGGCAACAGGGGAGATTCTTACTCTGGTTTCTTCTCCTTCATATGATCCGTCCTTGCTTGTGGGAAGGGTCAGGTCGGAGAATTTCGCCAGATTGCAGGCCGATACTACCAAGCCGATTTTTAACAGAGCAATTATGGCATTATATCCACCGGGTTCCACTCTAAAACCGGTTAATGGTCTCATTGCCCTGCAGGAAAAAGTTATAACACCTTACACAATTTTCGGCTGTAATCCGGGTTATCTTTTCGTTGGATGCCATGTACACGAGTCACCTCTTAACCTTGTGGGGGCCATTAAAAACTCGTGTAATGCATATTTCTGCCAGGCCTTCAGGAGGATTCTCGAAAACCCGGCATATAAGTCTGTCGGGGAGGCCTATGAACAATGGAGAAATTATTTGATTCAGTTTGGTATAGGGAGGACTCTGGGATCTGATCTTGTAAATGAAAAATCAGGTATTTTGCCAGCGGTTTCATTTTATGACAAACGCTATGGTACCGGCCGCTGGAAAGCACTAACCGTTATCTCACTTGCAATAGGACAGGGAGAAATAGGTATCTCTCCTCTTCAGATGGCAAACATGGCAGCTGCAATAGCGAACAGGGGCTTTTATTACAGCCCTCATATTGTAAAAGCAATAGGGGATTCTGTTAATTTAACCAGAGGTCTGGCAGAAAAACATAATATTGGAATTGATTCATCGAATTTTGAATGGATAATCAAAGGTATGGAAGAAGCAGTTAACGGAGGTCCCGGTGCGACTGCAAGAATTGCTGCACTAAGTGACATTATTGTTTGCGGTAAGACGGGAACGGCTCAGAATCCTCACGGGAAAGACCACTCTATTTTTATTGCATTCGCTCCTAAAGAAAAACCCAGGATTGCTATCGCGGTTTACGTCGAGAATGCCGGTTTTGGTGCTTCTTATGCAGCACCGATTGCAAGTCTTATTATCGAAAAATATCTTAAAGGAACTGTTACAAACCTGGCTCTTGAAAGTTACATGCTTAACCTGAATCTGATGAACAACGGATGGAGAGAAGAGTAAACATATGGAAAGTAGTTGACTGGATTACCATTCTTCTGTTTTTGCTTCTTGTCTTTCTGGGATGGCTCAATATTTATGCTGCAGTCTATAATGAGGAACATATAAAGATTTTTGATTTTTCGCAGCGTTACGGCAAGCAGATGGTATGGATTATTACTACACTGATACTGGCTGTTGTACTTCTTTATATTGATAACCGTTTTTATTTCTTTTTCAGTTATATTATTTATGGATTCAGCATATTGCTGCTTTTAGCTGTTCTTATTTTCGGGAAAGAAGTTTACGGCACAAAAGCGTGGTTTGAGATTGGGCCGGTAAGCATTCAGCCTTCGGAATTTGCCAAGGCCGCAACGGCACTTGCTATTGCAAGGTATCTGAATTCGAAGGGGCAGGAACTGACCCGGCTCAGCGTGCTATTACCCGCTGCCGGCATTATACTGTTTCCCGCATTATTGACAGCCATGCAGCCCGACATGGGGACCACTGTTGTGTATCTGAGTTTCTTTCTTGTTCTCTACAGGGAAGGTCTCAGCCCTTATGTGTTTGTGACAGGATTGCTTATGATTGGCCTCTTCTTTTTTGCCCTGTTGTTTAATCAGTTGTATCTCATTACAGGAATTATAGCAGTAGGCTTGCTTATTTCTTTAGCCGTGGCAAAAAAACCACGGGCAGTACTTAAAGGGATGTTTATTTTTCTGTTTATCGGAAGCGTTTTATATTCTTTTAATTATTTCATAATAAAATCTTTAAATATCAATACTATATTTATATTGAGCCTGGTTCTGTCAGGCGTTGCATTTTCATGGTACATTTACAGGAACCAGGCAAAAGGAGAGCTGATAATTTACATGTTTGTACTGGGCAGTGTTTTGTATGTGAATTTTGTTGATTATCTCTATCATTCTGCTCTTAAACCTCATCAGAAAGAAAGGATTGAAATATTGCTGCGCAAGAAATCAGACCCGAGAGGCACTGGTTACAATATAAATCAGTCGGTCATTTCAATTGGTTCGGGCGGTTTTTGGGGTAAAGGTTATTTGAGAGGAACGCAGACCAAATTCAAGTTTGTACCTGCCCAGAGTACCGATTTTATTTTTTGCACGGTTGGAGAGGAGTGGGGATTTGCAGGTTCAGCAGTGGTTATAGCTCTTTATATTATTCTTCTTTTACGCCTGCAATTTCTTGCTGAGAGACAACGCTCCGCTTTCTCCCGTATTTTTGGTTACGGGGTGATTTCAGTTTTGCTTATACATTTTTTTATAAACATAGGAATGGTAATCGGTATATTACCCGTTATAGGAATTCCTCTGCCTTTCTTCAGTTATGGAGGGAGTTCACTCTGGGGCTTTACGATTCTGCTTTTTATTTTTCTCAGGCTTGATGCGGCAAGGCATGAGTACCTTATCTGAACAGGAAAAACTTTGTCAGAAAGGAATGCTGATGTCATGAGAAAGCGGGATCCCGAAATCTTTTTCCACATAATCAATCAACTGCGGGAAAAATTCCATAAAGTCATCTTCCAAAGCATAATAATTTTTCTTCAGCGTTTTAATTGCCCACCGGGTTTCGTTCGGCAGAGATGTCCTTTTACTCAAAGCATTGAGCACACGTTTGATTCCTTTAATGCTCTGGTATGACTCAATCCAGTTGTTTATTATAAAAAAAGGCATCATTTGTCTGACATTATCGGGCAATATTTCATAATGATTTACCAGTGCCCGGTAAAAATTATATGTTACGCTTTCAAGCGGTTTTCTTGAAAAAAAGTCCCATTCTTTTGTAAGGAAATGATCATATATAATGTCGACAATAACACCTGCATACTTATAATATTTTCTCGTGAAAAAGAGTTTGCTGTGGTGTACAACAGGATGCCTGTCGGTGAATGCATCAATGTGTCTGTGAAGAATTATTCCTTTGCGTACAAGGTCAGGATATTTAAGATAATCCCTGCCTTTTACATAATCTCCTATGTAATTTCCGATGATTACCTTATCCGAATCACCCGACAGGTATATGTGGGCCAGTACGTTCATTATTTGTTTTCCAATACTACAAAGAATTTATCATAAAGTTATTTAACGTCGGAAATTTTTTAAATGTTCAGAAATTAAAACGCGGTTTAAATTAAAAAGATTATAAGACAATGAATTGGATTTTCAGATTTTCCGGTATAATAGTTTGTAAATTGATTTTAATCAGGGATTTTAAGATAAAGTTAAATTATTCTTGCATTAAATAGTAAATTTGAGGCTTCTGTGTACGATTAATAAAAGTTTAAAAACGGATATGGCTGTAAAAAATGTTATTATTATAGGAGCTGCAGGAAGGGATTTTCATAACTTCAATGTCTATTTCAGGAATAATAATTATTACAGGGTTGTTGCTTTTACCGCAGCACAGATTCCCGATATTGAAGGAAGAAAATATCCCGCCGAGCTTGCAGGCAGTTTATATCCCGATGGCATTCCTGTCTATTCGGAGGAAGAGCTTCCGCATCTGATAAAGGAGACAAAAGCTGATATCTGTGTTTTTTCTTACAGTGATGTACCTTATCAGAAGGTAATGTCGTTGAGTGCGATAGTAAATGCGGCCGGAGCAAGCTTCATGCTGCTGGGTCCGGCAGAAACCATGATCAGAAGCAATAAGCCGGTTATTGCAGTGGGAGCAGTAAGGACAGGATGCGGGAAGAGTCAAACCTCAAGGCGGGTAATTGAAATCCTGATGTCGAAGGGGCTTAAAGTTGTGGCAGTAAGGCATCCCATGCCCTACGGTGATTTAAATTCGCAAAAAGTTCAAAGGTTTGCTGAACTTGGTGACCTGGAGAAGTACAATTGCACTGTTGAGGAAATGGAGGAATATGAGCCCCACATTGTGAGGGGGAATGTAATTTATGCAGGTATTGATTATGAGGCCATTTTGCAGGAAGCTGAAAGAGATCCGCGTGGTTGCGACATCATTGTATGGGACGGAGGAAATAACGACTTTCCGTTTTTTGTGCCGGACCTTATGATAACGGTTACGGATCCGCACAGGGCAGGGCACGAGCTGAGATATTATCCGGGGGAAGTGACTTTACGCATTGCTGATGTGGTGATTATAAACAAGATTGATACTGCCTCGCCCGATGCGATACAGATAGTAAGGGAAAATATAGGTAAAGTCAATCCACGCGCTGTTGTTATTGATGCGGCATCGCCGGTTAAAACAGAAAACCCTTCGGTCATCAGAGGAAAGAGGGTTTTGGTGGTGGAGGATGGGCCAACCCTCACACACGGTGAGATGAAGATCGGAGCGGGGGTCATTGCCGCCAGAAGGTACGGGGCTTCGCAGCTTGTTGATCCCAGACCTTTCATAGTGGGTAAGCTGGTTGAGACCTTCAGGATGTATCCCGAGATCGGAACCGTTCTTCCGGCGATGGGATACGGTAAACAGCAGCTGCGCGACCTTGAGAAAACCATCAATAATACCGATTGCGACAGCGTGATTATTGCAACGCCTATCGATCTGAACAGGATAATAAACATTCAGAAACCCACAACAAGGGTTTATTACGATCTTCAGGAGATCGGATATCCCAATCTGAATGAGGTACTTGACGAATTTTTAAGGCGAAAGAAAATTATCTCCTGACGCGGGCGTTTCCTTTCCAGATGCTCCATATCTGTTCTTCATCGGCGGGCTGGCAGTAGTCGGTCATGAATGTGGTTGCCATGGCGCCTGCTGCCCATCCGAACTGAATCCACTTTTCGGGCTCCCATCCTTTAAGAATGGCATATAACAACCCGCCTACAAAACCATCGCCTCCGCCGATGCGGTCGAGTACAAAAATCTCGCGGGGTTCTATCACATGCCACGTTTCACCTTCCAGCATAATAGCACCCCAGAGGTGCCTGTTGGCATTTACCACCTCCCTGAGAGTTGTGGCAAATACTCTTGCACCGGGATATGTTTTCCTGACCCGTGCAATCATTTCCTTGAAGCTTTCAATTTTTGAAGAGATGTCTTTACCGCCTGCTTCCGGACCTTCTATGCCGAGACTGAGCTGAAAATCTTCTTCATTACCGACGAGAATGTCGGAGAGAGAAGCTATTTCACTGAAAGCGGCAGCGAGTTCCTTTTCACGGTTCTTCCAGAAAGATGCTCTGTAATTGAGGTCAAATGAAACAAGTGTTCCGTGTTGTTTTGCCTTTCGTGCAAGTTCGAGGCAGAAATTGCTTGTATCGGGCGACAGGGCTGCTATAAGACCCGACATATGCAGAATTTGAACCCCTTCTTTAACGAAGAGTCTTTCCAGGTCAAAGTCTTTTACGTTAAGTGTTCTGCCCACTTCACCTGCACGGTCGTTGTGCACTCTCGGGCCGCGGGGACCGTAACCTGTATCGGCAATGTTGAACTGATGACGGTATCCCCATGGCCCGCCCTGCTCAACCTCAACTCCTTCCCACACAATATGCCTGCTTGCAAGGTTGTCCTTGATAAACCTGGCGATTGGACTGTCTTTTACGAATGTGGTAAGTATTTTCACCGGCAGCCCCAGGTACGATGAAACGCTTGCCACATTCGACTCGGCACTTGTAGCCTGCATGATATAAGTATCACTGCAATGAACAGGCTGAAAATTTACGGGTGTGATTCGCACACCCATGCTGGTTGGCACAACCAGCGACCACATGAAGTTCTTTTTAAGTTCCAGACTCATATTTAAAAATTATAAGTTATTGTTTAAGTTTTTCTTTCAGTTTTTTCCCCTCTTCCTCATAGCCCGGCTTATTAAGGAGAGCAAACATATTTTTCTTGTAGGCTTCAACACCGGGCTGATCGAAAGGATTGACATCCAGTATGTAACCGCTTATGGCGCATGAGATTTCGAAGAAGTAAATGAGCTGTCCGAGATAGTATGCATCCAGTGTCGGTATATTGACCGATATCACCGGGACTCCTCCTTCGGTATGTGCAATAACTGTTCCTGTTTCAGCGCTCTTGTTGACTTCACCAAGATATTTTCCTGCAAGATAGTTTAACTGGTCCTGGTCTTCTTTTTCCATCGGGATTTTAACCTTTGCAGGGGATGATTTAATTGAGAGTACGGTTTCAAAAAGTATTCTCTGTCCTTCCTGAATGTATTGTCCGAGCGAGTGAAGGTCGGTTGTAAAGTCTACCGAAGCGGGGAAGATGCCTTTTCCTTCTTTTCCTTCGCTCTCTCCGAATAGTTGTTTCCACCATTCTGCAAAATAGTGTAACTTCGGATGGAAGCTTACAAGTATTTCTATGGGTTTTCCGGCTTGCAGAAGGAGGTTTCTTGTTGCCGCGTAGACAAGGGCAGGATTCTTCTGCGGGTCTTTGTTGTCGCGTGTTATTGCGGCGGCAGCTCTGGCACCTTCGATAAGTTCCCTGATGTCTATTCCTGCGACTGCTATTGGCAGAAGACCAACGGGAGTAAGTACTGAATAGCGACCTCCTACATCATCCGGTATTTCAAATGTTTCGTAGCCGTTAAGCTCTGCCAGTGACCTGAGTGCTCCTTTTGTAGCGTCGGTAATTGCAACTATACGGTCGGCTGCAACTGATTTTCCGAATTTTCTCTCGATATGGTCTTTTATAAGCCTGAATGCAATAGCCGGCTCCATGGTAGTCCCCGACTTTGAGATTACTATAACAGAATAGTTGCGGTGTTCCAGCACTTCAATAAGATCGGCCATATATTCCTCGCAAACATTATGGCCGGCATATAATATTTCGTGATGTTTGTCTTTCTGGTTATGAGGAAAAGAATGTGAAAGGGCCTCAATTACAGCCCTGGCACCAAGATACGAGCCCCCTATACCTATAATAACTGTTGAATTTGATACCGAGCGCAGGTGTTTAGCCATCTTTTCAATTCTGGTTACCTGTGATCCTATATTCTCAGGCAGTTTTAGCCAGCCGAGGAAGTCGTTGCCCGGTCCGGTACCCGAAAGAAGAGTTTCAAGATGCCTGACCGCCATCTTCGAGTGAGCGGCTACCTCTTCGAGAGATATAAATTCCGCTACTCTGTTAACGTTAACACTAATGTTCTCTTTCATTTTTACTGTATTATGTGGTTCTTTGCGGCTACTTGACATACAAAGATAAAAAAAGCCGCCTTAATTATTCCGGCAGCTTAACATAAAAAAGTCATTATACTTCTGTTTTCTATCTTTTGCGAACCGTTCCCGCACTTGACGTTCTTGCATCAATGATTTCCGGTTCTCCTGCGTACCTGACATCCCCTGCACTTGAAACCCGTGCTGTCAGTTTATGAGTCACATATATATCTGCATCCCCGGCACTGGAAACATTTAAATCAGCATCTCTTACTTTGAAGTTGAGTGCATTGAGGTCTCCGGCACTGCTCAGGTCAGCATTGAGAGTTTCTGCTTCACCACTCAAGGTGATATCACCTGAACTGCTTATCTCCACATTAACATTCCGGGCATACAGCTCGAGCTTGATGTTCCCGGCACTGCTCGATTCAAGAAGTACATCTCCGCATTTTATGGGAGTTTCTCCTATAATGTCGCCCGCACTGCTTGTTCTGAGTGACCTTATATCTTTCATGGTGACATAAACTCTCTTCCTTTCGGCACTCCGGATGCTGACATTATCGAAATATATTCTGAGAGTTCCGTTTTTTACTTCCGTCATCAGATAATCATGAAGATTCTCATCAGCTTCGACGATAATTTTTTCACTGTCACCCTGAGTCAGATAAACATCAATGCCGGTGCTGACATTTATACCGTCAAAGTAATTAGCGGGTCTTTCTTTTTTAATCACGTTACCGTTACCCCGTACCGACCTGTAAAACTGAGCGTCGATACAGGAAGTCATTAGTAGAAACAGAACGGCAATGGTTAGATATTTACTTATTTTCATCTGATTAAGGTTTTTGTTAATTATTTACACTAAAGACTCAGTTTTTTTCATTTAGATGCATGAAGAATGAAAATATTTTTTGCCGATTTTGGATTATACCCGGGGTTCCACCGGATAAAACTCTGACAGGGATTATGCGATTTATGGAATATGACACCGGAGAGGTGGCCCGGGATAAGAAAAATAAAAATTGAAATTCCGATTGTCAGGAGTAGATTAAATAGTTTAAAGATTTATATTTGTTAACAGTTGAACAGATAAAATTTAATTATTATGGCAAATAAGGACAGAAAGAAAAGTTACGGATATATACGTGTTATCGGTGATTTTCCGAAAGTGGGCATTCGTCCTGCCATTGACGGACGCATGATGGGTGTCAGGGAGGCTCTGGAGAAGCAGACCATGAATATGGCGAAGAATGCGGCTAAACTGATTTCATCGAATCTGAGATACCCTGATGGTTCACCAGTTGAATGTGTTATTGCCGACACTTGTATAGGCGGGGTGGCGGAGGCTGCAATGTGTGCCGAGAAATTCCGCAAACAGGGAGTGGGGGTGAGTCTGACAGTTACACCATGCTGGTGTTACGGAACAGAGACCATTGACATGGATCCCCATGTGCCGAAGGCTATATGGGGATTTAACGGCACTGAGCGGCCGGGCGCAGTGTACCTTGCTGCGGCTCTTGCAGGTCACAATATGAAAGGACTGCCGGCATTCGGAATTTACGGGCGCGACGTTCAGGATGCCAATGATGAAACCATTCCTGATGACGTAAAGGAAAAAATTCTTCGCTTTGTCAGGGCAGGCCTTGCAGTAGCATACATGAAAGGGAAATCCTACCTCTCGATGGGCTCTGTTTCCATGGGTATTGCAGGCTCGATAGTGAGAGAGGATTTCTTCCAGGACTATCTGGGTATGAGAAATGAATATGTTGACATGACTGAATTTATAAGAAGGATAAACCTGGAAATATATGACAGGGAAGAATATAAAAGAGCACTTGCATGGACAAAAAAATATTGCAAAGAAGGTGAGGACCTGAATGTAAAACCAAGAACCCGTGAGCAGAAGGACAGGGACTGGGAGACTGTTGTTAAGATGGCAATCATTGCACGTGACCTGATGGTAGGCAATCCTGAACTGAAAAAACTTGGCTACGGTGAGGAATCTCTCGGTCATAATGCCATTCTTGCAGGGTTCCAGGGCCAGCGGCAGTGGACCGATTTCATGCCAAACGGAGATTTTCTCGAAGCGATTCTCTGCTCGTCGTTCGACTGGAACGGAATCAGGCCACCGTATCTCGTTGCAACCGAAAACGATGCCATGAACGGTGTTCCGATGCTTTTCGGATACCTCCTTACAAACACGGCTCAGATGTTTTCAGACATACGTACCTACTGGAGCCCGCAGGCTATAAAACGGGTTACGGGAAAGAAACCTGCGGGTCTTGCCGAAAACGGTATTATTCATCTGATAAACTCCGGTGCTTCATCGCTCGATTTTACAGGACGACAGACAAAAGGAGGCAAGAGTGTGATAAAACCTTTCTGGGAAATAACCGAAAAAGATGTTGAAGCCTGCCTGAAGGCTACTGTATGGCCTCCTGCAAATACCGGATATTTCAGAGGAGGAGGCTTCTCGTCACAATTCGACACAAAAGGTGTAATGCCAATCACAATAATGAGAGTAAACCTGATTAAAGAACTGGGTCCGGTTTTGCAACTGGCAGAAGGATACACCGTCGAGTTGCCTCCCGAAATGCACAGAATTCTTACCCGGAGAACCGATCCGACATGGCCCACAACTTGGTTTGCACCACGACTCACGGGCAAAGGTCCGTTCTCCGACGTTTATTCAGTAATGGCAAACTGGGGAGCAAACCACTGTGCGTCGAGTTACGGACACATCGGAGCTGATGTGATAACACTTGCTTCAATGCTCAGAATACCTGTCTGTATGCATAACGTGCCTGAGGAAAATATTTACCGCCCGAGTGCATGGAACGCTTTCGGAATGGATAAGGAAGGGTCAGACTACAGAGCATGCAGGACCCATGGTCCGTTGTACAGGGGTTAAGGGATTAAAATTTGAAGAAAAGTAAATACGAAAGAGAAAGAGTTTGTTTAAATTTATTTTACAGGCCTGAAATAATAATATTTCCAGTAAGCTAAAAATTTAATTATGGAAAATTTACAGGAAGAAAAGAAGGTTGAGGTAGGCAAAGAGGCTTTAGACTACCTTAACACCACGAGAAAATGGACCATGTTTTTTGCAATTCTCGGTTTCGTTATAATAGGACTGATGTTGTTAAGTTGCATAGCGGCGGGAGTTTTGTTCAGGTTATTTACCGGGCTGTCAGGAATGGAAGGTATGGAAGACCTGGAAAGTGCGGGTTTAATGGCCGGTGGAGCGGAAATATTGCTTATTGTATTCATGGTCATTTTTTCACTTATTTATTTTTTCCCTCTTTATTACCTTTTAAGGTTTTCGCAACACACCAGAAAGGCTATTAAAACCCTTAGTGGAGAAGAACTTACAAGAGCGTTCAGGAACCTTAAGTCATACTGGCTATACATTGGAGTTCTGGTAATAATAATTCTGTCGGTATATCTGATAATTTTTATTATTGCAGGTACCTCAATGGCATTTCTGTCAAAACTAGCAGGATAATCTGACAGATGCGGAGAATTTTTGCTGTCGGTGAAGCACTTATTGACATCATCTTCAGCGGTGGGGAGCCCCGTACCGCGAAAGCAGGTGGTGCCATGCTCAATACTTCCGTGTCGCTTGGCAGAGTAGGTTTGCCTGTATCGTTCATAAGCGAATATGGTGCGGACGATCCGGGTGAACTGATTGATAATTTCCTGAAGGAGAACAGCGTAGACACGTCATACGTTTACAGGTTTAACAATGGAAACACAGCGCTGGCTCTTGCGTTTCTTGATGAAAATAATGATGCACGGTACACCTTTTATAAAAATTATCCTTCGCACCGGCTCCATATAGATCTGCCCGGATTAAGGGAAGAAGATATTTTTCTTTTCGGTTCCATTTATGCATTGACAGGTGAAGTAAGAAGCAGTATGATGAAGTTACTCACAGGTGCAAGGAAAAATAATGCTCTGGTAATTTATGATCCCAACTTCAGAAGTTCACATCTTCATGAGCTTGAAAAACTTAAACCTCTGATACTGGAGAATATAAGTTACGCTAAAGTGGTGCGGGGTTCGCATGAAGATTTCAGGAATATTTTTGGTATGGAATCAGCCGGTGAAGTATGGGATATTTTGCATAGCCTTTGTAAGTGTATTATTTACACTAACGGCACCAGAGGGGTTTCTGTCAGGACACCATCATTTTCGGGAGAATTTCCGGTTAAAAAAATCAAACCTGTAAGTACTATTGGAGCAGGTGATAATTTCAATGCCGGACTCATAGCTGCATTTTATGACGGTAATATTGGCACGGATGATATTCCGGAGCTTGGTTACAGGGATTGGGAAAAGATTATTTCAACCGCGGTTGATTTTGCTACAGAAGTGTGTCTCAGTTACGATAATTATATCGGACGGGAGTTTGCCAGCAAGTATCGTTCAGCTTCGGGGCTCCATATATAATTATTGCGGGCAACAATTTCGTGAAGTCCTTTGTAGAAGTTGTCGGTTTTGCCCAGTTCTTCAAGCTGGTAAAGTGACACAAGAGGCATGGAAATGTTTGTGTAGATAAGTTTTTTACCACCGGGTATATATGGCAGGTTAAGGGTTGTTTCGATTACAGCGTCGAGGCCTCCCACATGAGTGATCATAACAGCCGGGTTTATCTTACCTTCGCTTATCAGCTTTAGCGCTTCACGCATATCGTCGGTATTTCCGCCTGAAGTTCCCACAATATGGGTAAAGGCATAATGAACGTTGTAGAAATTTATTTCTGCGCTGAAACCCGGATCGGTGGGGCCTGCAAAAAAGTTAAGGCATCCGTCGAATCCGAGAATGGCATCGGCCTGTTCAACCACCTGTCGGACCGGGGCAAATACGAAAACATCATCAAAGCCGTTGCCTCCTGTCAGGTTTTTCAGATATGCAGCCGGTGAATCAACTGTTGCGGTATTGATGTAAATCAGTCTGATTCCTTCTTTTTCTGTCTTTTCAGGCGGAAAGAGGGTTCTGGCTCTTGAGAGTCTGTTTTCGTCAATGTCGGTTACAACAATCAGTGAAGGTTTTCTTTCGCAGTGCAGCGCATAGTCAATGGCACCGAGACCCATCGGACCTGTTCCTGCAAGTATTGCCAGTTTTCCGCCTGGCCTGATACCCATTTCGTGCTTATATGTACCCGGTGGCACATGAAAACTGGCATGGAATGCTCCTATGATGCACGACATTGGTTCGGCAAGAGAAGCTGCGTAAAATGCTTCCCCGTCGTAGGGCAGCAGGCAATCGGCTTCCATAACAATGTCGGGAATGATAATATACGTTGCGTCACCTCCGATATAGCGGTACGAGTATCCGGGTGCGTCGAGGGTTCCCATATGGGCCATGGCAGGCTGAATGGAAAACTTTTGCCCGGGAGAAAATCTGTGACGCCATTTTTTACCGACTTCCAGGATAACGCCGGCAAATTCGTGTCCTATGATAGTCGGATTTAATGCCACATCGTCCGGAACACGTTTGTGTTCGGCACCCTGCAGGGCGGCCTTGTGCGACGACATGCAGATACTGTCGGAAATAACCTGTGCAAGTATTTCATCATCGCGCAACGGAGGCAGTTCAAACTCCTCAAGCCTTAAATCTCTTTTGCCGTAAATCCTGACAGCTTTGGTTTTCATGAATGACTTTTTTAAAGCATTAAACCGGATTTTTAAAAGACCGACCTTTCTTTTTCATTCCCGGATTTATGAAAGCTCACTTCAGCATAATCTGACCGCCGGTTACCGGTATAGCCTGACCAGTTTCATATTCCTGGTCAATTACATACATTATCGCTTTTACAACATCTTCAACCCTGCATCCTCGTCCAAGCGGCACCTGCTCTTCGTAATATCTCCTTACATCTTCAATACTTTTAGCCCCGGGTACTTTTCCCGCTTTCAGATACTGGACGAACAGCCCGGTTACGGGGTCAGACCAGAGAGGACCATCGAAGAAATTTCCCGGGCAGATGCTGTTAACCTTGATTTTGAAAGGAGCCAGCTCGAGAGCAAAGCTTTGGGTGAGTCCGATGCCTCCGAATTTGGCACCTGCATAGGCAAAGTTTTTATTGCTGCCTTTAAGTCCTGATTTTGAATTAATCTGTATTATGTCGGCAAAATATTCTGGCTTTTCCCTGTTTTGTATTTTCATTACTTCCGAAGCATATTTTGTACAGTAAAAGAAGCCGTTATAATTGGTTTCAGTCATTTTTTTGAATGTCCCGGGGTCCATCTCTTCGAGTGAACCGGCTCTGAGTATTGCAGCATTGCTTATCATAAGATCCAGTCCGCCGAATTCCCTTACTGCAGTGTAAACCATTTCCCTGACCGAGCCCGGATCAGAAACATCGGTTTTTACAAAGAGTGCCCGATTTTTACATTCATTCTTATTAAGCTCATCTGTGAAAAGCTTCCCTTTCTCTTCATTGATGTCTGCCAGAATAACATTCATACCCTGCCTGAAGAGCTCCCCGGCAATTCCTGCTCCGAAACCCTGGGCAGCACCTGTCACAATAGCAATCTTATTCTGCAGTTTGTTTTCTTCACCGGAGGCTTTTGATACTTTCCTGCGGTAGTTTTCGGCTTCCCACCTGTCGATGAAGTCTATCTGTTCCGGCGACAGAAGTTTAATTCCGCCACAGAATGACGCATAATAACTAATTTTAATCAGGTCTTCGTAAACGTCGAGCACCTGTTCTGCAGCAGAATAATTGTCTTCTATTGCTACAACACCCATGCCTTTTATAACTATTACCCTGGGATCAAAACCGTATTCATTTCTGAATCTTTCGAGCTGATTTCTGAATATATCGAGTATCCTTTCGGCATTTGATGATTGTTCAATAAAAATGTACCGTGGTTTGCAGTAAACAATCATGTCGGGAGTAAGCGGATGTGATATCTTCTGGAACTGTTGCTGGTTAGTGCTGAACATGTCTATCAGCTTGTTATACCGGAGTCTGATTACTTTTGGCCGGTTTTCCGTAAGCATCATTCTAAGTGCAGGCAATACCTTTTCCAGCACAGGATTAAAGGGCAGGGGTGTGGTATCGGGAAGCGGTTCGTAGAGGAGGGAAATTTTACTAATTAAATCGTTATAAATATTACGTATCTCTTCAACAGTATCAGCACTGACAAAGCTCCCGTGGTTTTCTATCAGGATAATTTTCGGGTCGTTATTGTACTTCTCCCTCCATTCGTTTATTTCCTTTTCAAGTTTTTTGAACAAAGTGTAACCCGGGTCGGTGTACTGTACAAACAGGGCTTCGTTGCCGAAGAGTTTTGTGCAGATGTTTCTGGCATTTCTGCTGCAAAGAACACCGTTAATTATTGCAGGATGCAGGTGAACGACGAACCTGTAGTTTATCAGATTATGCAGGGAAGTCTCGACCGAAGGTCTTTTCTCTTTGTATTCCCCGAGGACGGCTGCTGCAAGATCATTTTTTATCTCCTCCTCCCTTTTAAGGGGATCATCCGGGTATTCCCTGCGGGAAATAACACCCAGCTTTTCGCGGTCAAGAGCTACAAGTCCGTTTTCAGTAAGATGTCCGAGCGAATAACCGCTTGCTTTTACCCAAATGGTATTTTCATCCTTGTACGAGGTGTTACCACCTCCGGCAATCACATAATCTTTGCTGCTGCCATAATAGCGGGATATTTCAATGAGTTCTGCAATTTCAGGTTTCATCTGAATAATTTTTTAAGTAATATTCTATTACACACCGTCCGAGATTTTCAAATTTTTCACGTATCTCTTTCTGAGGTTCACCTGCTATTGAGTAGCCCCTTTCCCCTTTAGCTCTCAGATACTGATGTGCCGCAATCACACAGGCTCCTTTCCAGCTTATTTCTTTAAGAACGTCATCAAGTTCCCTTTTACCTCTGGCTCTGACTTTCAAAGGTTCGAGTTCGGGAGTATTGTGTTCGGTTCCGAAAGTTATTACAAATCCCTTTTCATAGAAAAATCCGACAAATTCTCGCAGTATATCATGATCATTTCTGCCCGGTATAAGTTCAATGCAGGTTGTACCGAGACCGGTCAGCTCGTTGTAAAGTTTCCGGAAGTCTTTTTCAAACTCCGTAAATTTTCCGGAACTATCGTCAAGCAGCACAGGGTAACAGGGTATTCCTCCGGCATTATGGATTATTTTAATAATTTTTTCAGGTGCAAGAAACGAATCTTCGGTTTCTGGAACAAAAGCGGCTCCACCTGCTTTGAGGAGATTTGCGCGGATTTCGTTTTCAAGTGCAGCAGACTTACTCATATCATATCCTGATATCCTGCCGCCGTACAGGGTTTCAATAAACCTTATTTGTTCTTCGGGAGAAGGAAATTTTTCTTCGGCAAGTATTCTTAAGGCTTTTGCCAGATGTCTTTCCCTGACAAGTTCCTTTGCATATCTCTTTTTAATCTCTTCGAAGCTCAGGCTTATTCCGGGGAATGATTTGTTTATAAGAATATTAAGCTTATCAAGCATTTTTTTCAGCTGATCCTGGGTTTTTTCTTTAATTGCCGACAATTCAGCCAGCAGGTGAGTCTCCAGGTGAAAAGGATAGTCGAGGCCTTTACCCGAAAAATAGATTCTTCCCGGGTTATTCGGGTCGTTGATTCTTATGTCTTTTAGCTGGCACTCTTTCATCAGCCCGATAAACTCGATGTTGAAAAGGGGGAAGATACCGTTTCTGAGACAGCCTTTGTAAAAATTTTCATAACCGTCGGCGACGTAAAAATCGTTTATACCAAGAACCTTTATCTTTTCGCGGATAGCCATTGAGAAAATCATCTCCATATCGGTGAAGGCGCTGAATGAAAACGGTGTATGGATGTGACCGTTTACTTCACGATATTCAGGAAGTTCTTTTCCTGTGAATATTTTCAGCAGGTCTTCAGGTGGCGGGAAATCTGACAGGATATAGTTTTTGTTCATCGCAAAATTAATATGTCAGGGTTTTTATTAATGAATCATCCATACAGCATTCAAAGATATGAATCTTTGCTAAACACCTTCACGGTTCAGTTTGATAATGGAATCATCGGAGAAAAGATGTACTGGTTTATGGTTTTTGAGAGGTGTAATTCTGCAGTGAATTGCGTCGATTATCCATTCGGGCTGGGGGAAGAAATATTTCTCCATTTCGAATGCCGGAACGATCCAGTTGCGGGAGCCGACCACTACCGGGGGTGCATCGAGATAATCGAATGCAAGTTCCGTAATTGTCTGGGCCATTTCCTTAAGGAAAGAGCCTCTTGATGAAGCGTCGCTTGCAAGAAGTATCCTGCCGGTTTTCTTGACCGACTCGATTACGGGTTCATAGTTAAAGGGCACCAGTGTCCGGGCGTCAATTATTTCTGCTTCCAGATTAAATTTTTCTTTCAGGATGTCAGCCGCTTTAATTGCGGTATATAGTGTTGCTCCTATGGTAAGTATTGTAATGTCATGTCCTTTTCTTTTGATATCAGGTTCGCCGAGTGGTATTTCGTAGTATTCTTCAGGGACGCCTCCTTCGTGGAACATTTCGCCCACGTCGTAAATCCTCTGGCTTTCGAAGAAGATTACGGGGTCTGTTCCCTGCAGGGCGCTGTTCATGAGGCCCTTTGCGTCGTAAGGTGTGGCCGGGAACACTACCTTCAGTCCGGGTATATGTGCTACCAGCGACGACCAGTCCTGTGAATGCTGGGCACCGTATTTTGAGCCGACAGAAACTCTGACTATCACGGGCATCTTAATCAGGTTTCCGCTCATTGCCTGCCATTTCGGGAGCTGGTTAAAGACTTCGTCGCCAGCCCGGCCGAGGAAATCGCAATACATGATTTCGGCGATCACTCTTCCTCCGCACATTCCGTAGCCTATGGCCGCGCCCACGATTGCTCCTTCTGCAATAGGCGTATTGAACAACCTGTGATACGGTAAGGCTTCGGTGAGCCCGCGATAAACAGCAAAAGCACCTCCCCAGTCGCGGTTTTCTTCGCCCCATGCAACAAGGGTAGGATCTTTGTAGAACCTGTCAATGATAGCTTCGAAGATACCGTCGCGCAACTGATAAAGCTTTGCTTTTGAAACAGGATTTCCGTTTTTATCGAGATAAAACCTTTCCTTCCCTTTAATTGCCTTTATTCTCGGGTTTTCTTCGAGAGGTATCAGGGTTTCGGGCTGGCGGTTATCAAGCCTGTCGGCCTTCTGGTTCGAAAACATCATTTTTCCGATGGCATCCCTGTCGGTTTCGAGGTTGATATGGGGCGATACTTTCGGGTCAATGCTCAACCTGAGTATGTGAGTGATAAGTTCTACCGTGTTTTCCCTGATTTCATCGAGGGTCGCCTGGTTGGTGATTCCGGCTTCTATGATTGATTTGGCGTAGGCTGTTATAGAATCTTCCTGCATCCAGGCTTCCAGTTCTTCCTTTGTTCTGTACGATGAGGCATCGGAGGGTGAATGACCGCTGAAGCGATAGGTTAATGTATCAAGAAGAATGGGACCTTTTTTCTCGTCGAGTATTCTTCTTTTTCTGCGGAAAGCGTCTATTACGGCAAGGGGATTATATCCGTCAATTCTTTCGGCGTGCATCATTTCCGGATTCACTCCCGCACCTACTCTTGCCAGAATACCGAAACCCATTGTTTCTCCGTAGGTCTGGCCACCCATGCCGTAAAAATTGTTCATAAAGTTGAATATAAGCGGAAGTCCTCCCTGGTATTCGCCGCTCCAGAGCTTTTTGTACTGGTCCATTGTGGCCAGGCATATCCCTTCCCACACCGGCCCGCAGGCCATCGAGGCATCACCTATGTTGCAGACAACAATACCGGGTTTTTTGTTTATTTTCTTGTAGAGGGCAGCTCCAACGGATATATCGCCCGAACCTCCCACGATGGCATTATTGGGATAGATTCCGAATGGGGTGAAGAATGCGTGCATCGAACCGCCGAGGCCTTTATTGAAACCGGTTTCGCGGGCAAATATCTCGGCCAGCGCTCCGTAGAGAAGAAAATGAACAGCCAGCTCTTTTATATCGCCTGTAAAGTCTTTTTCAACCACCTTAAGAGTGCTTCCGCCGAAATAATCCTTCATTATCTGATAAAGTGCCTCCTCATCCAGTTTATTTATTGCCGAAAGACCTTTGGCTATAATCTCACCGTGGCTGCGATGCGAGCCGAAGATATAATCATCGGTACCGAGTGTGTAAGCCATGCCTACCGCAGCAGCCTCCTGGCCTATTGAGAGATGAGCCGGACCAGGATGGCTGTATTGAATACCGCGATATTCATTCCTGGTCTTTATGCTGTTGAGCATCGTTTCAAATTCACGGATTATAACCATATCGCGGTAAATTCTTATGAAATCGGCGTCGGAGTAATTTTCTCTTTCCTCTGCAATGGTTTTGTTGTACTGGTTTACAGGTATTTTACCGAACGTAATAAACCCGGGTTTTCTGACTTCCTTTGGATCTATGTTAAGGCTTTTTGGCATATTGTATTATTTTATTATTATTTAAATTTTTTTCTGTTTTACTTGCCTGTCATTCAACACTCACACATCATTTCTTAAATCATTCTCTGTAATCTGCCTCTTCCCCCCGGTATTCTTCATCATGGAGAGGGGAGGTGTGTTCTATGCAGAATTATAATAATTTGGTAAAGTCCGTTTTTTCAATTTGCTCCTTAATTTCTTTCAGGAAAAGTGTTGCCGGACCACCGTCTATTGCTCTGTGGTCGTAAGTAAGGGAAAGGCCTATGACCGGGATGAATCCCATCACTCCTCCGCCCAGGTCGGCAGGGCGGTGCATTATTGTACATACACCCAGTATTGCAACCTGCGGAAGGTTGATAACGGGGGTAAACATTTCCACTCCGTAGGCACCGAGGTTTGTGACGGTGAATGATGCTGCCGTACTTTTAAGCTGTTCGGGATCTATACTTCCAAGGCGGCATGCTTCCGCTGCCTTTCTCAGTTCTTTTGAAAGAACCGAAAGGCTCATTCTATCGGCGTTCCTGATCGCAGGAACCATAAGTCCGCGCTGAGTATCAACAGCCAGTCCGAGATGCACACCTTCAAATGTTCTTATTTTATCCCCAAGAAAATGGCTGTTTACATCAGGGAATTTTTTCAGAGCCTTTATTACGCAGTAACATATCATATCATTCAGTGTGATATCCTGAATATCTTTCCCGGCCCGTATTTCTTCTTTTATTTTGTTTCTTGCTTCAAGAAGTTTTCTTACATCGGCGCTCATATGGTGGGTTAGCTGTGCCGAGTTCTGCAGTGAGGCATGCATTGCCCCTGCTATAATTTTTCTTATGTTAGTAAGAGGTCTGTCGGTATAATCTGGTCCGGTTGAGACAGCAGAAGTAACTTCCTTTTCGGGTTCAGTTATTACATCAGATATGACAGTAGTTCTTCTATTCAGTTCATTTTCCACATCTCTTACTAATATTCTTCCTCCGGGGCCCGTACCTTTTAATCCCGTAATGTCTATTTTTTCCCTCAGAGCAAGGTTTTTTGCCCGGGGTGAGATTTTTATTTTGCCGGCAGGCATGGCTGCCGTTGTGACTTCTTCGAAGCCGGTTGGAACAGATTCATGAGGTTGAGGTGTGATTTCTGAGGCCTTTGTTATTCCGCCGGTTGTTTCAGGACGGAACTGTGTGACATCCTCCCCTTCTGTTCCGATTACTGCAATGGCTGTAAGAACCGGAACTTCGTCGCCGTCGTTGTAAAAAACCTCAAGTAATATTCCGTCGGCAGGTGATTCGAGGTCGAAAGAAGCTTTGTCGGTTTCATATGAGCAAAGTATGTCTCCCTTTTTCACATAGTCGCCTTTTTGTCTGAACCATGAAGTTATCACGCATGTTTCTACCGACTGTCCCTGTTTTGGCATAATTACCGGTGTTGCCATTGCTTTATTTTTTAACTTGTTAATACATGTTTAAAATCTGACTTATTAAGATATGATTTTATGGCATGTGCAAAAATAATTAATTAAACTTGTAAATACAAGTAAAATTTAATATATTTACACTTTAAAAAAATAAAAATGGGATCCCTTCCGCGCTATAAGGAATTATACTTTACTCTGAGGAAACATATTCTTGAGGGCATTTACAGGGAAGGGGATCTGTTGCCTTCCGAAAATGAGCTGAGCAGCATTTATAAAATGACACGTCCTACTGTACGGCAGGCACTTGCGATGCTTGCAGGTGACGGACTTATACGGAAACATCAGGGAAAGGGGAGTATTGTACACCGCATGCCCAGGGAAATAGGGATTCTTTCGGTAGCAGGTACAACAACTGCCGTCGGAAACAGAGGACTGAAAACCGATATAATTGTCAAACCGTCGGTTATTTCATGGCCGGAAGATTTTATGTTTCCTCTTTCTGAAACGGAAAAGGAATCGGGGTGCATATATATGGAGCGTTTACGGCTTCTTGAAGGCACTCCTATATTTTATGATATTAATTACATAGCAAATATTAATCTGCCCCGTTTTACTTCACGGCAGTTTAAGGACAGAAGCCTTTTCAAAATACTTCGCGATCATTACGGCGTTGAAATAAAGGGAGGAGAGCAGAGGATAAGAGCAATACCTGCTACGGACAGGATAAGCAGATTTCTGAAACTGAAAAAAGGTTCTCCTGTACTTCATCTTGAAAGAAAGATGGAAACAAACGTAAACGGATTGTTTGTTTATTCATCAATATACTGTAACACGGAAAAATATTCTATTTTCGGAACATTCTGAACCTGTGATTCTTTTTATTATTCCAGATAAATAGTTATTACGTAAATTTTTTCCAATCATTATTTATCTTTGGTTGCAAAGTATTAATTATGCCAGCAGGAAACATTTCAATTGTCTTCGATTGCGGTGCCACCAATGTGAGGGTTGCCGCTTTGAACGAAAAAGGAGATATCATAGCCTCGGAATCGTACCAGAATAATACCAAACCCGACCCGTTTTACCCGCAATGCCGGATCTGGGATGCTGAAGAAATATGGAACAAATTATGCATGGCATGTCGCAGGGTTGTTGCCGCAATAAACAAAAACGACATCGCAGGTGTTACGGTAACAACATTCGGAGTTGACGGAACGCTTTTCGACAAAAGTGGCAGAATGCTTTACCCTGTTATTTCCTGGCAATGTGAGCGCACAGTTCCGGTTATGCAGAATATAGGCAAGTATATACCTGTCGAGGAACTTTATGCCGAAACTGGTGTGTTGCCTTTCAATTTTAACACCATTAATAAATTAATATGGTTTCATGAGAACAAACCCGAACTGATAGAAAAAGCACATATGTTTCTCTTTTTGCCCTCTATCTTCATCCTGTGGCTTACCGGCGAGATGGTAAACGATATGACCATGGCCGGAACTTCGATGCTGATGGACCAGAGGAGAAGGTGTTTTTCTGATAAAATTATGGATAAGATCGGTTTTCCGGTGGAGAAGCTTGCTCCGACTGCAGAGCCCGGAACCGTTGCAGGAAAGGTGACAGGCTCTGCGGCTGCTGTAACAGGGCTGCCTTCCGGTATACCTGCTGTTCTGACCGGACATGATACGCAGTTTGCTCTCTTTGGCTCCGGTGCGGGTGTGAATCAGCCGGTCCTGAGCTCAGGCACATGGGAGATACTGATGGTGAGGGCATATTCCTTCAAAGCCGGAAAAGACCAGCTCGAGCACGGAATAACAACCGAACTCGATCCTCTGCCCGGTCTGTTTAATATAGGCAATCAGTGGATAGCTTCGGGAATGCTTGAGTGGGCACGGCGGGTGCTATATCCTGACGTAAAGGAAAATGTGTATGATATTATGATTGAAGGTGCTTCAAAAGTTCCTCCCGGCAGCAGGGGAGTAAAAGTGGTGCCTAAGTTTTATGAGGAGTTAAAAGGCAAACCTGGCGGACAAATACTCGGGCTTACCATGGATACAACCCGCGACGAGATTTACCGTGCCATGTTAGAGGCTCTTGCAGGAAGGCTGAGAGAGGGTAAAGAAGCACTTGAGACAGCCGGAGGCTTTCGAGCAGATTCCATTTTATGCGTAGGCGGCGGTTCGCGTAACAGACTCTGGAACCAGCTGCGTGCCGACTATACCGGAGTCCCCGTAAAAGTAATAAACAAAACCGAAACAACCGTACTGGGTGCCTCCATGTTCGTTCAGGCAGCTGCCGGAAATGCTTCATCACCGGAAGAAGCTCTAAAAAAAGTGGAGTTTAAAACGGAAGTGTATGAACCGACGGTTTAATATGTCACCATATTAATATATTAATATAATGTACACCTTTCTGCCTTAATATTGTTCCTTCCTGTGTCTCATCCGCAGGACAGAAAGAAAAGAAAGGTAATTCAGATACTCTTTTAAAATAGTTAAAGAGATAGAATAGTTAGAGAATACCAAAAAATAAATTCAGATTATTTATTCCGGAATGAATAAAAATCTCAATAACACGCTTTTATTTTCTACTTTTGATTCTGTTTATTTTATATTCAAACTGCCCGATGGAGATAAGATACTTTAACGGAAAATTCCTTTCGGCGGCGGAAGTGGCAATAAGTCCCGACGACCGCGGGTTTCTCTTTGCCGACGGCGTTTATGAAGTGGTAAGATGGTACAGCGGTTTTTTCTTCGATATTGAAGGACATCATGCCCGGCTTAAAAGAAGTCTTCGCGAGCTCAAAATAAAATGGGACAAGGAGAATTCATTTCCTGCTGTTGCAGAAAAACTGGTAAAAATGAATCACCTCGAAGATAAACCTGCTCTGGTCTATTTTCAGGTCACCCGTGGTGCAGCACCCCGCTCGCATACTTTCCCTTCAGAAGCGGTACAGCCCACAGTATACGGCTTCGCAAAAACATTTGTTCCTGAATCGGAAGGAAAAGAAAACGGTATATCCGTTATGCTGAGAAAAGAAATCAGATGGGGCAGATGCGACATAAAATCAATTGCCCTCCTTCCGAATACGATGTGCTTTACCGAAGCGGTGCAGCAAGGTTATGGTGAATGCATCTTCGTAAAAGACGGGTTTATCACCGAAGGATCACATTCAAACATTTTTTTCGTTATAGACGGAATCCTCCGCACTCATCCTGAGTCTGAATCAATACTTTCGGGAATTACACGTAAACATGCAATAGAAGCCGCTTTAAAATGTGGTATCAAAGTCGAAGAGAAGGCTGTGCATGAAAAAGAACTTCACCGGGCAAGTGAGGCATTTATTACAAATACTTCAGCCGAGATTACGCCTGTTACAGCATTTGCTGATATAATTGTGGGGAACGGCAAACCCGGCCCGATTACAAGCCGTATTCACGGGAAGTTCAGAGAAATTGTTGAATCTTATGCCAGCAGGTGAAAAACGGGGTGAGGAAGTTTTCCTATATTTGCACAAATTTTTCAAAAGACAATGTCAGAACTCAATTTAAGTGAACAGGAAATTATCAGACGTAAAGCGCTTGAGGAGATAAGAAAACTTGGTATAGACCCTTATCCGGCAGCCGAGTACAGGACAAATGCTTACGCAAAAGAGATACTCGAAAATTTTTCTCCCGAAAAAAATAATTACCAGGATGTGTGTCTGGCAGGAAGACTCATGTCGAGGCGGATAATGGGCAGTGCTTCATTTGCCGAACTCATGGATTCGACCGGGAAAATTCAGATTTACGTAAAACGTGACGATATCTGTCGGGGTGAAGATAAAACCCTTTACAATACTGTTTTTAAGAAGCTGCTCGACATCGGAGATATTATAGGCGTAAAGGGGTTTGTATTTATAACACAGATGGGTGAGATTACAATTCATGTAAAGGAATTAACCCTTCTGTGCAAATCGCTGCGTCCATTACCGGTTGTCAAGGAGAAGGACGGAAAGCTTTACGATGCAGTTACTGACCCTGAATTCCGTTACCGACAGAGATATGTGGATCTGATTGTTAATCCCCATGTCAGGGATGTTTTCAGAAAAAGAACCCAACTGGTTCAGTCAATGAGAGAGCTCTTTAACTCAAGAGGATATCTCGAGGTTGAAACGCCTATTCTCCAGCCGATACCGGGAGGAGCCAACGCACGGCCGTTTATCACTCACCATAATGCACTCGATATTCCGCTATACCTCAGGATTGCAAATGAACTTTATTTAAAACGCCTCATTGTTGGAGGCTATGAAGGTGTTTACGAGTTTGCCAAAGATTTCAGAAACGAGGGGATGGACCGCATGCATAACCCGGAATTCACTGTAATGGAGATATATATAGCTTACAAGGATTACAACTGGATGATGACATTTACCGAGGAGATAATCGAAAAAGTGGCACTTGATCTCCATGGTACAACAGAGATTGTTTATCAGGATAAGGTATTGAATCTTAAGCCTCCTTACAGAAGGGTTGCGATGCTCGACCTGATAAAAGAGGTAACGGGCATTGATATCTACGGCCTGGATGAAACGGAATTGAGGAAAATATGCAATAAGCTGGGAATCGAGCATACTCCTGCAATGGGAAAAGGAAAGCTTATAGATGCCATTTTCAGTGAAAAATGCGAACATCTCCTTGTGCAGCCGACATTCGTGATTGATTATCCTGTCGAGACATCACCTCTTACAAAGATGCACCGCAGTAAACCGGGTCTGACAGAAAGGTTTGAACTTTTTATCAATTGCAAGGAGATCGCTAATGCTTATTCCGAGCTTAACGATCCTATCGACCAGATGGAGAGGTTCAGGGAACAGCTCCGGCTTGCGCAAAAAGGAGATGATGAAGCGATGTTCATTGATTACGATTTCGTGAGAGCTCTGGAATACGGCATGCCACCTACGTCAGGAATGGGAATGGGTATCGACCGGCTTGCAATGATTATGACTAATCAGCCATCTATCCAGGATGTGCTTTTCTTCCCTCAGATGAAGCCGCTTGATAATAAGCCGAAGGCGGAAAAATAAATTTCTGCTGCACGGCAGGAACTCTATAGTATTTTTGTCTGATAAACAACAAGCTCTTCTGAAACCGGAAACCGAAACAGAAAAAAGGCAAACAGCTCATTTTCAATAATTAACAAAAAATATTCTGATTTTAAAATCAGAGGTATTATACCAAAAATTTCCCATCCGCAATCCAAATTTTTTAACTTTACAGGTTGATATAAAACGTTATGAGAAATGTCAGAAGACTGCCGCCATGGCTTAAGATGCAGAGAGCCAGTGGTGAAAATTATTCCAGGATAAAAAACCTTACCTTAAAATACAGTCTTCATACAATATGCGCGAGCGGGAACTGTCCCAATATAGGTGAATGCTGGAATGCAGGAACAGCTACTTTCATGATTCTCGGTGATATATGCACCAGGTCGTGCCGGTTTTGTGCCACAAAAACCGGCAAACCCTTACCGCCTGATGAGGATGAGCCAGCTCGCCTTGCGGATGCCGTAAAAAAACTCGGGCTTCTGCACTGTGTAATCACTTCAGTTGACCGCGACGACCTGCCCGACGGCGGAGCCTCTTTCTGGGCACGGACAATTACTGAAGTGAAAAAAATGAACCCCGGTATAACCATTGAGGCACTTATTCCCGATTTTGACGGCAAAGAGGAAAATATCCGGAAAGTCATTGACGCACGTCCCGATATTCTGTCTCATAACCTTGAGACAGTCAGAAGACTTACACCTTTAATCCGCACGAAGGCTAAATATGACAGGAGTCTCTCCGTTATCAGATATATAGCCCGCTCAGGTATCCCGGCGAAATCCGGACTTATGCTCGGACTGGGTGAGACAGAAGATGAGATTCTGCAGGCTATGGATGATCTTATTGATGCAGGCTGTTCCATTCTTACCCTCGGACAATATCTTAAACCCGCCGAGGGCTATCTGGAACCTGTTGAATATATACCACCCGAAAAGTTCGAAGAGTACCGTAAAACCGCCCTTTCAAAAGGATTCAGATTCGTTGAAAGCGGTCCGCTCGTTCGTTCATCATGGCACGCCGAAAGACATATATAAGCAAGATAAAAATACATATATTTACATATTCCTGAAATATATTTTTCCTTGAGCTACAGTGTTAAATATGAGGATATTGGATTGAGAGATTATAAAGAAGTCTGGGATTACCAGAAAAAAATTTTCGACCGTATGGTTGAAGAGAAAAAGAACGCTATCCGGTCAGCAGGAAATTCTTATCCGGTCTCTCCCGGTACTCTTATATTTGTAGAACATCCGCATGTTTATACACTGGGTAAAAATGGTTCTGAAAACAATCTGCTGATCAATCATATACAGCTTCAGGCAAATAATGCTTCCTTTTACCGTATAGACAGGGGAGGTGACATAACATATCACGGTCCCGGTCAGTTAGTTGGTTATCCGATTTTCGATCTTGAAGCTATTGGCATTAGCCTGAAAGGTTATATACACGGACTTGAGGAAGCTGTTATAAAAACTCTGGCATTTTACGGAATAAAAGGTGAACGACTCGACGGAGCAACCGGTGTATGGCTTGAAAGCAGTGTCAGGGGAAGGGCACGAAAGATATGTGCAATAGGAGTACGTGCCAGCCGTTATATAACAATGCACGGTTTTGCTTTTAACGTAAACACCCGGCTTGAATATTTCAATTATATCAATCCTTGCGGTTTTACCGACCGCGGAGTAACTTCCCTTGAAAAGGAACTTGGTGAAAGGCAGAAGTTGGAAGAAGTCAGGGAACACCTTAAGCAGAGCCTGAAAGAAGTATTTGACCTTCAATATATTAACTGAAAAAGCTATGCAGGAAAAAAGATGGATTATTAAGGAAAGGGGAGATTATACGACTGTAAAAAGACTTGCAGAAGCTCTAAGCATGCCGGAATCTATTGCCAATCTGTTAGTTCAGCGGGGTATTTATACCCGCGACGATGCCCATCTTTTTTTCTATCCGTCACTCGAGAACCTTCATGATCCTTTCCTTATGAAAGGAATGAATATTGCGGTTGACCGTATCTCGTCAGCTATAAGTAAAAACGAAAAAATTCTTGTTTACGGCGATTATGATGTTGACGGTACAACGGCAGTAGCAATGATGTATTCGTTCCTGAGACAGTTTTCCCCGAATGTACTTTATTATATTCCCGACCGTTACAGGGAAGGGTATGGAGTCTCATTTGAAGGTATTGATTATGCGGTCAGAAATAACTGCAAGCTTATTATCACCCTCGATTGCGGCATAAAAGCAACCGATAAGGTAAAGTATGCACGATGTAAGGGTCTTGATGTGATTGTATGTGATCATCATTATCCCGGAGTAGAGATTCCATGCGCTATAGCGGTGCTTGATCCAAAGCAGGATGGTTGCAGTTATCCTTATAAAGAACTCTCCGGATGCGGGGTCGGATTTAAACTTATACAGGCTTATTCACGCGTTCACGGAATACCATTCGATGATATAACTCATTTCCTCGATCTGGTTGCGGTGAGTATAGCTTCGGATATAGTGCCCATAACGGGTGAAAACAGAATTCTCACTTACTTCGGACTGAAACAACTTAACCAGTCGCCGAGAATAGGACTGAGGGAAATAATCAGGGAATCTGATATCTCCAGGGAACTTATGGTTGAAGATGTGGTATTCAGAATTGGGCCGAGAATAAATGCGGCAGGCAGAATGGAGACAGGAAGCAAGGCAGTTAACCTGCTTATATCTGAAGATCCCAGACTGGCTGCTGAAATAAGCAGAGAAATAAGTAACTTCAATGTTGAACGCCGTAATGTCGACAGGATCATTACCACGGAAGCAATGAGAATGATATCAGATGATCCCAAAAGTATTAATGCCAGAACCACAGTCCTCTATAATCCGAACTGGCGAAAGGGTGTTATCGGTATTGTGGCTTCGAGGCTTATAGAAATATATTACCGGCCGACTGTCATACTTACTGAATCGAACGGATTCGCCACAGGTTCGGCACGGTCAGTTCAGGGATACGATCTGTATCAGGCAATAGAAGCCTGCAGCGATCTTCTTGAAAGCTTCGGAGGGCACATGTTTGCTGCCGGACTGACATTAAAAAAGGAAAATATTGAACTTTTTAAAGAAAGATTCGAAGACTATGTTAGTAAGACAATAAGCGAAGAACAACTGGTACCCAATATTCATATTGATTCAGAAATTGACTTTGAGGAGATAAATGAAGATTTTTATAACAGTATCAGCCTTTTCCAGCCTTTTGGACCTGAAAATATGTCACCGGTGTTTATGGCAAGAAATGTATGCGATACAGGTTCGGGAAGAATGGTAGGCTCAACGGGCGAACACCTCAAACTCGAACTCTATCAGGATGGTAACAGTAGTAAAATTCTTCAGGCCATTGCCTTCGGACAATCGGACCATTTTGAATATATCCGTTCAGGTAAACCGTTTGATATCTGTTTCTCTGTTGAGATGAACGAATTCCGGGGCAACCGTAACCTTCAGTTGAATATTAAGGATATTAAAACCTCACCAATTAATTAGCTGATAACCGCGAATAGGACCTATGAGGTCAGAGTTCATAATCTTATCCTTACCTGAAATTTAATTTCGTCTGAAAACTCTTCAGTGTCGGAATTGATAATTTTTGAGGTTATCCCGTATTTGAACCGTAAATAGATTTTTCCGGAAATGTTCCATTCGGCCATCATATAGGTTCGTGTACCCTTATTGTATAAAGCAGGGATGCTGAATGAATTGACAAGATCGTTTTCATAAGCGTAGATTCTTGTATCCCATCCTTCCGTGCTGAAAATACAATACCGAAACCAGAGCCTTAACGGAAGGCGCTTAAATTCCAGTGCTGCATACTGGCTGATCAGCATACCGGCACCGTCGGTGTGTGAGCACGTTTTAAGATCGGCTCTTGTTAATAATGTCAGATACTCCTCAGGCATATATTTTATCCTCAGAGAAAAAGTATTTGTCTTCACGGTTTTTATTTCAGGCATTCCGGTTTTACCGTTGAGGTTTGATTCGGACAAACAGTAATTGTAAATGGCTTCAATATTTAATTTTTCAGGGTAATATTTAGCCCTTATCTCGCTGCGTAACTCATGTGACGGGAAATTTGCAAGGTACTTAACCCACATATGTCTTTTTATTTCAGTTCCTGCACTTAAAAAAAGATTTTTAGCCGCTTCAAATTTTATGTTTCCGAATAATGCTTCTGTGTTTGCGGGTTTTGAGCCTGAAAAGACTCCCTTGCCGTGAAAGCTGCAGAAAGCAGGAGAAAAGTATCTGTACAGGAAACTGAAAGATATTCTGTCACTCGGGACAAAGGTGAAGGATTGTACTGCAGCAGGATGAAGATCCGGCCCTGTTGCGGCTTCACCTGAAATGATGAATCTTCCCAGGGCTGCACTGTAATAGAAACCTGCCAGGAGGTTTTTCCTTCCTGAAATATCATAAAAGTTTTCAGGCTCTGACTCAGAAGGCAAAAAAGGGAGCGAAAAAGTATTTTCAGTGAGCAGCAGCCCTGCTGTTAAATTCCTGAAATAGCCTGCAATGTTTATTCCCCAGGTAAATTCTTTAAGAATGTCTTTTTTCAGCAGGGTGCCGGAGGTATTATGAATTCCGGCAGTGTAAAGACTTTTAACATAATTAACGGAATCTTTATCTGTTGCAGTGGTTGCGTCTATATTATTCAATGATGCGAAAAGTGTTATTTCAGCAGTTTTTCCTCCAATTACCGCTGCCGTTCCTCTGAAGAAGTTGTTTTCATCGGTTGAGGTGTATGGTCTTATCTCGCATTCTACCGAAAGTAAACCCGGCTCAGCTAATGAAAGTCCTGTCCTGAACCCCGTATTTATTATGTTACCAAAGCCGAACCGTGCTGAAAAATCTCCTGCAATTACCTTTTTTACCATTCCTTTTCCGGTGTAACAGATGTAACCCGACAGGAAATCAGGCAACGGAGGATTACCGCTTAGAAATTTTTCCCCGGCATCTTTTTCAATAGTGAATCCTGCAGAAAAACTGCCGGTTTCGATTCCGTATTTTATGAGTGCTTTAATCTGTGAACCTTTTTGTGTGGTATCATTGCAGCCCGATTTCAGCGACAGGTTGGCAAGCATGTTTTGCCTGAGCCATACTCTGCGGGAAAGAATACCCCGTGTATCTCCAAGGGTAATGAACGGAAGCATCCTCCTTACCGTTCCTGCATCAAAACCTTTTATGTTTAAAATTTCGCGCGGCGAGACAATCCTACCGTTAATCCTTACATATTCCACGAGAGCTCTTATCTGATATTCTGAAAGAAAAAAAAGCCTGAGTATCTCTCTGTAGTTTCCTGAATTTATTCTTACAGGATCATTCTCGAGTTCGTACAGTTTATCGGTAAGTGTTTCAAGATCAGTTGCACTCTCTTCCACTGAAGAGATTTCCTCTGCAACTTTCGAAATAAGTTCTTCGTTAACATTCTCCTGTGCTCTGAACATGGTACAGGAAAGAAGCGCGCACACTGTAAGGAAATAAGTCTTTTTCAATTGTATGCTTTTGTCAGTGTTTTTATTGTTTTTTAAGGTTTTTACCTGAAACGAATGAAAACGAGAAGCCTGAAGTTACACCCAGCCTTGGGTGGGTTGAAAAGGCGATATCTACCGAGGCAGGCCCGGTTATCCATCCGAAGCCAAAAGTGAATGAAGGCTCTGCTGTGCTGTATCCGCACCGGAGCACTGCCTTTTTCCCGGATTTATATTCGAAACCGGTTCTGATATTAATTTTTCCGCCCGATATCAATTCGGCTTCAAGACCTGTAAAAAGGACTTCTGAAATTGTTATTCCTGCTCCGGTTCTTATTGAAGACGGAACCGGAACACTTCTCAGGGAGTTTGGCACGGGATTGAAAATATGAATTCCAATCCTGATATCCTGTGACAGCTCATAAATTAGTCCGGCTTCACATGATATCTGCAGGTAATCTTCATATTCTCCCTGCTGGTGTTCCGCAAACAGGTCTATTTGCACTCCTGCAGAGAGCCCGGGTGTAAGTTTCAGTCCGCTTGCCAGGCCAATTGCCTCTCGCCGGTACTCAGTAAATCCCGACCTGGAGTAAAAGAGGCCGGCCGAGCCGTTTCCGGCAGGAATTATCATACAGGCCGATTTTACCGAGAGTTCGTTTATGCCGAAACGGTTTTCGTAACTGAAAGAAAATGCTGTATTACTGTTGTATGCCAGAGAAGCCTGGTTGTGGAATGAAGTCCAGAGCCCCGGCTTCATGATACATACATAAGCCATACCTGCTTCTCCTGCTCCTGCAGCAGGACGGTTAAATCCGTTACCCGTGGCAACTGTTGCAGCAGACAAAAGAATAACAGCAGAAACAGCAATTTTTTGCAGCGAGACCAACTGTTTCGTTAATTACAAAACCAAGGTAGAAAAAAATCAGTTAAGGAATATACTTTATAAGGAATTTTTTTTAGAAACGGTTATTTTTTTAATCTGATTCGGCAATAACACTTTTAAACAGCCAGTATAATTAGGTTATTATCAGTTTGTTTTATAAGGATATTTGACATTTTTCAGTTCCTCATTTGCCTGAACAACTTTTTTCTTCAGGCTCTCTTTGAATTTTTTTATTTCTTCTGCGACTTCAGGGTCGCCTGTGGCAATGATTTGTGCTGCCAGTATGCCTGCATTCTGGGCAGCATTGATTCCTACCGTTGCAACAGGTACTCCCGAGGGCATCTGCAATATGGAGAGAACGGAATCGAGTCCTTCAAGCGAAGCTTTTATAGGAACCCCTATAACCGGTAGTGTTGTCATGGCGGCTATAACTCCCGGCAGGTGAGCCGCCATGCCGGCACCGGCAATAATTACTTTTATACCCCTTGATGCTGCATTCCGGGCAAATTTTTCAACTTCCTCCGGCGTCCTGTGTGCCGACAGGGCATAAATCTCAAAAGGTATTTTAAAATCGTTCAGTATCTTTGCTGCACCCTCCATCACAGGCATGTCGGAGGTACTTCCCATTATAATGCTGACTTTTGGGTCCATCTTTTGATTTCTATTTTTGTTATTTCCTGAAAGCAAAAGTAATTATAATTTTCTAATTTCGCAGTGGCAAAAAGAGAGCAATACTGATGGATAAAATATATATACTCGGAAAAGAGTTCGTACGGTTAATTCCTGCCGAGGAGATTGAAAAAAGAATAGAAGAAATGGCCGGAGAAATTAACAGGGATTACCGGGGGAAAGAAGTTCTCTTTATTGGAATTCTTAACGGCGCATTCCTTTTTGCCGCCAGCCTTTTTAAAAAAATTACTCTTGATGCACACATCACTTTTGTTAAACTTGCCTCATATAAAGGAACACGTTCATCGGGACTGGTAAAGGAATTAATAGGATGGAACGAAAATATCGGCGGTAAGGATGTTATTGTACTTGAAGATATTGTTGATACGGGAGTCACTCTCGAGCGCGTTCTTGATGAAATAAAAATAAGAAAGGCAGGCTCAGTTAAGGTTGCAACCCTCCTGTTAAAGCCGGAAGCCTGCAAAAAAGACGTTAAGATCGATTATGTAGGTTTTAAAATCCCGAATAATTACGTTGTGGGATATGGTCTTGATTATGAGGGTTATGCGCGAAATCTGCCATCAATATACAAAATGGTCGAATCATAAATCTTTAAAAAAGCTTTTTAAAACTATGGTGAACTTCTTAATTTTTGGACCTCCGGGTTCCGGGAAAGGGACCCAGTCGGTAAGGCTTGCCGAAAAATTCAATTTGCTTCATCTTTCAACAGGCGACATGCTGAGGGCCGAAATAGCTGCTGGTACGGAACTCGGCAGGCGTATGAGTGCCATCATGGCAAAAGGTGAGCTTGTACCGGATGAAGTGGTTATCGAAATGATTGCATCAAAAATTGACGGCGCAAAAGGTTATGCCGGGTTTCTGTACGATGGATTTCCAAGAACCGTAGCACAGGCAGTTGCCCTGGAAAAGATGCTTAATCAGCGAGGCATGAAAATAGACTGCATGCTGGTTCTGGAGGTTGACCGGGATGAACTGGTAAAAAGACTTGTGTTAAGGGCAGAACAATCGGGCCGGCCCGATGACAAAGACCCTGCTGTGATTGACAACAGGATAGAAGTTTACAGAGAAAAAACTGAACCAATAATAAGTTATTTCAAGGAAAAAGGTATATATCAGCCGGTTAACGGTGTGGGAGATATTGAAGATATCTTCCGGAGGCTTTCGGATATCGTGGTGAAATACCTGAATTAGAGGTCCGGATAACATATTTTTCCCTTGCTGGTTTTTCAAAGGCAATGGCTATGGCTGAATCGAATTTTGTTGATTATGTTAAGATTTTTTGCCGTTCCGGCAGGGGAGGTGCGGGTTCCGCGCATTTTCGCAGGGAAAAGTTTGTGCCCAAAGGAGGACCTGATGGAGGGGACGGAGGAAGGGGCGGACACGTAATTCTCAGAGGTAACGAGCATCTCTGGACGCTTCTTCATCTGAAATACCACCGCCATTTTTTTGCCGGTAACGGCGAGCCGGGAGGTAAACAGCAAAGCACCGGAGCTTCGGGCAAAGATGTGGTGATAGAAGTACCTCTCGGCACCGTAGTCAAAAATGCTGAAACAGGAGAAGTCCTGTTTGAAATTACCAGACACAACGAGGAAAAGATTCTTCTTTACGGCGGCAGGGGCGGCCTCGGGAACGTTCATTTCAAGTCTCCTACCAACCAGACGCCCCGCTATGCCCAGCCCGGAGAACCCGGAACCGAAGCAGCCGTTATACTCGAATTAAAAATACTTGCCGATGTTGGCCTCGTGGGCTTCCCGAATGCAGGAAAATCAACACTGCTTTCGGTAGTTACAGCAGCTAAACCCAAAATAGCAGACTACCCCTTTACTACATTGGAACCAAATCTTGGAATAGTAAAATACCGCGACGGCAAATCATTTGTAATGGCCGATATACCGGGTATCATAGAGGGAGCCCATGAGGGAAGAGGCCTTGGACTCAGATTCCTGCGGCATATCGAGAGAAATTCAGTTCTTCTGTTTATGGTGCCTGCTGATTCAGGAAATATTAAGACAGAATATGAGATCCTTTTGAAAGAACTTAAGTTCTATAACCCTGAACTGCTGCATAAGAAAAGAGTCCTTGCAATATCAAAGGCAGATCTTATAGACCAGGAAATCAAAAGAGAATTGAGTAAAAACCTACCTGATATGCCATGGGTCTTCATCTCTTCCGTTACCGGTGAAGGTATCGAAACCCTGAAAGATTTGTTATGGAAAGTTCTTAATTCATAATCTTATGCTCGAACAATTCGACCGTCAGATTTTCCTTTTCATTAATTCACTGAACTCTCCCTTCTGGGATAACCTTATGTTTATCATAAGTGCAAAACTGACATGGGTCCCTCTTTACATTGCAGTAATCTGGGCATTATGGCTGAAATACAGAAAAAAACTTCTGATAATACTGCTGTTTGTTATTATGGCCGTAACCCTCAGCGACAGGCTTTCGGTAGCTGTCAAGAATACCGTTAAACGTCCGAGGCCCTGTCATGAGAAGACACTTGAAGGGATGGTTCATACCGTAAAAGGAAAATGCGGCGGGCAATATGGATTTGTTTCATCACACGCCTCCAATGCATTCATGGTTGCACTCTTCAGTCTGCTGCTCATCAGAAAAAGATGGTACACTGTATCAATTATTATTTGGGCACTGGTAGTCGGCTACAGCAGAATATATTTAGGGGTTCATTACCCCGGAGACGTGGTGGCAGGCTCAATGCTGGGTGCCCTTGCAGGATGGTTCCCGGTATTTCTTTATAAGGTAATTGACCGTAAATATCTTCAGAAATCAGAATATTTCAGCAGACATTAATTAATCCGGAACAGATGTCGGGTGCGGTTCTCGAAACAAACGACCCTTGCTTCAACCTTGCAGTTGAAGATTATCTGCTGCACAACAGCAACGCTGAATATTGTCTGATTTATATTAACAATCCTTCAGTTATTTCGGGCAGACATCAGGTAATTTACCGTGAAATAAATTTCTTCACTGCTGAACGCCTGGGAATACCTGTTATCAGGAGAATATCGGGTGGCGGAACCGTTTATCACGACAGGGGAAACATTAATTACTCGGTTATACGCAATTCAACAAAGGGGATGCAGGTGGATTTTGTCGGGCATACGCGGCCGGTGATTGAATTTTTAAACAGGGAAGGAATACCTGCAGTGTTGAGTGGAAAAAGTGATATTACCGTTAACGGACTGAAAGTTTCGGGAAATGCCGAGCACGTTTTCAGGGAGAGAGTGCTTCACCACGGCACCCTGCTGTTCGATACCTCACTCGAAACAATGAATCTTCTTCTCAGGAACCCGGCCGAAGGCTATTCCACAGGTGCAATCAGCTCGAACAGAATGCAGGTAATGAATCTGAAGGGAAAAATCAGAAACACAGAAACAGCCGCGGAACTTGCATTCAGATTGTTTGACTTTATGAACGAATATTACAACGGTATCGAAAAATTCGTACTTACCGCGGATGAAATACAGGAGATTAACCGGCTTTCAGAAACGAGATACAGGAGCTGGGAATGGAACCACGGATTTTCACCGGCATATGATTTTAAGGGATATTTCGAAGCCTACGGTATAACCCATGTGGTTAAAATGTTTGTAAAAGACGGGATAATATGGAAATGTACAATTGAAGGTTCGGATATAATGGCTGCGGTTGCAAAAAATCTTATAGGCTGCCGTCATATGTTTCATGATATCCGGAATTTATTCGAAGCGGAAAAGGTGGCGATTGATGAGAGCGAAATTTTAAAATTCTTTTAAAAGACCGGACTTTTGCGGGAAATTATTCATCAGTTGCAGAAGGATTGCCGGATATATATAGCTTGACTATGCGGAATTAAATCAGAGTATCAATGCCTTACAGTGAGTCATACAGGAGAATTTTATACAGAATGGGATATTACTCTTATCAGGAAGGGCTGATTTACAGGCATCTGAGACAAAAAGGCGGATGGGATGCACATTTATCGAATTGCAGGAGTTTTATTCTCAAAGCGGCAGATTTGTTTAATCCACGAAAGATAACTGTGCTCGGGAGCGGATGGCTTCTGGATTTCCCCATTGCAGAGATGCTGGAAAGAAATGTTGAAATAACCCTTATAGATATTGTCCATCCTCCCGAAGTCAAAAAACAACTCGAAGGAATCAAAAGGGTCAGAATTGTCGAGGCTGACCTTACGGGCGGACTTATTGCGGAAATATGGGAAAAAGCCGGTAAATTGCCTTTATACAGAAAACTCCACTCAACCGGTATTATTAACATCCCGGAATACAGGTTAGAGGATGAAGATCCCGGAATGGTTGTTTCGCTTAATATACTCAGTCAGCTCGATGTATTGCCCGTGAAACTTTTAAGAAAAAAATCATCAGTTTCGGAGGAAGAATTGTTAACCTTTCGAAAAGAAGTACAGCAGAAACACCTTTCTTTTCTGCTGAAACATAGCTCGGTATTAATAACTGATGTCAAAGAAATATACAGTGACAGGAAAGGTCAATTAACTGAAGAACAAACTGTTGTTATCACACTTCCCCCTGCGGGAATCAAAGAGGAGTGGATATGGAATTTTGACTCCACCTTTACGGATTATTACGGTAAAAAATCTGTTCTTGAGGTGGTTGCAATGATCCTTTGAAAGGGAAAGTTAGTTTTTAAGGCGGTACGGGAACCTTTTAAACATATTTAATTTTCAGTTACGTTTTGATTTAATCAGGTAAAAATTAACGCTGTTGCCTATGGCCGGTTAATATTGTGGTTATAAATATGGTTGATTTGTTAAAAAAATAATCTGAAACACCATTACATATCTTTTATCTTTGCGCAAAAATTCACCAGACATGACAGTCGGTTATTCTGAAGAGCATATCAGAACACTTGAATGGAAGGAGCACATAAGGCTGCGGCCGGGTATGTACATTGGAAAACTCGGCGACGGCTTGTCGCAGGATGACGGTATTTACGTACTGCTTAAAGAGGTAATGGACAACTCCGTTGACGAATACATGATGGGGTACGGCAGGGAAATAGACGTGACAATAGTTGACCGGGAGGTGAGGGTACGCGACTATGGCCGCGGCATTCCGCTTGGAAAAGTGCTGGATGCCGTTTCGAAAATGAACACCGGCGCAAAGTATGATTCGAAAGTGTTCAAAAAGTCTGTAGGGCTCAACGGCATAGGCGTTAAGGCTGTAAATGCTCTTTCAAGCAGATTTATTATCAGATCAATACGCGAAGGTAAGGTGAAAACCCTTGAGTTCTCTCGGGGCAACCTGGTGAAAGATGAGCCTTTGAAACCCTGCAGCGAACCCGACGGTACCGAAGTTATCTTTACGCCCGATCCGGAAATGTTTGGCCATTACCACTACATTTCTGAATATGTTGATAACATGCTGAAGACATACGTGTACCTCAACTCAGGCCTTGTTATCAACTTCAACGGAAACAGGTATTTCTCGAAAAACGGACTGGTCGACCTGCTTAACGACAACATGAACAAAGAAGGCCTCTATCCTGTAATTCACCTTAAAGGAGATGACATAGAAGTGGCTTTCACCCATGGAATGCAGTATGGAGAAGAATATTACAGTTTTGTCAACGGACAGCATACCACACAGGGAGGTACACACCTTGCAGCTTTCAGAGAAGCCATTGTAAAGACAATCAGAGAGTTTTACAAAAAGGATTACGATCCTTCAGACATAAGGTCTTCAATAATTGCTGCTATCAGCGTAAAAATAGAAGAACCGGTTTTTGAATCGCAGACCAAGACAAAGCTCGGTTCGAAAGATATGGCGCCCGGCGGCCCGTCGGTACGGAACTTTGTAATGGAATTCATTAAGAAACATCTTGATGATTACCTTCACAAAAATTCCGAGACTGCCAGAATACTGCTGAAGAAGATACAGGATTCAGAGAAGGAGAGGAAAGCCATTGCATCGGTGCAGAAACTTGCCCGTGAGAGGGCACGGAAGGTGAGTCTCCATAATAAGAAACTGAGAGACTGCCGGGTACATTATAACTCCAATGAACCAAACAAACTCGATTCGACTCTTTTCATCACGGAGGGCGACTCGGCAAGCGGGTCAATAACAAAATCGCGCAACGTCGAAACACAAGCTGTTTTCAGCCTCAGGGGCAAGCCTCTAAACACTTATGGGCTGACTAAAAAGATAGTTTATGAAAACGAGGAGTTTAACCTCCTTCAGGCTGCATTAAACATCGAAGACGGAATAGAAAACCTCAGATACAACAATATAGTCATTGCGACCGATGCCGATGTCGACGGTATGCATATAAGACTCCTTCTGCTGACATTCTTTATCCAGTTCTTCCCTGAACTGATAAGAAAAGGTCATCTTTATATCCTTCAGACACCGCTTTTCAGGGTAAGAAACAGTAAAGAAACAAGATACTGCTATACCGAAGAAGAAAAGAGGCAGGCAATAAAGGACCTTGGACCAAACCCCGAGATAACGAGATTTAAAGGTCTCGGAGAAATATCGCCCGATGAGTTCAGGCATTTTATCGGTAAAGAGATGCGCCTTGAGCCGGTCCGCATGAAAAGAGATGATACCGTGAACGGATTTCTCGAATTCTATATGGGAAAGAATACTCCTGAACGTCAGGATTTCATTATAGAAAATCTGAGAATAGAAGAAGACATTGTTGAAGAAGAATTAATCAGGGAGTAAGAGATGAAAACCGTAGAAGAAAACTTCGATTTAACTGAATGGGAAGATGAAGGGATGAGCCAGAACCCGGAACAGGATTCATATTCCGCTTCACTTCATTCGGTTACTTCTCTCTCTGGAATGTTCCGCAACTGGTTCCTGGATTACGCTTCGTATGTTATTCTTGAAAGAGCAGTACCCCATTTGCTCGATGGCCTGAAGCCTGTTCAGCGCAGGATACTTTACTCAATGAGGAGGATGGAAGACGGGCGTTACCATAAAGTGGCAAATATCATCGGTCATACCATGCAGTTCCATCCCCACGGCGATGTATCAATAGGAGATGCGCTTGTTCAGCTTGGACAGAAAGAACTGCTTATTGATACTCAGGGAAACTGGGGGAACATTCTTACGGGCGACGGTGCGGCAGCACCAAGATATATCGAAGCCCGCCTTTCAAAGTTTGCGCTCGAGGTACTGTTTAACCCGAAAATTACCGAATGGAAACTGTCGTACGACGGCAGAAACAAAGAGCCTGTGACACTCCCTGTAAAATTCCCGCTTCTTCTGGCACTGGGAACCGAAGGAATTGCCGTTGGACTCGCATCAAAAATACTTCCGCATAACTTCAACGAACTGATTGATGCAGCAATCAACTACCTGATGGGTAAGGACTTTGTCATTTATCCTGACTTCCCGACGGGCGGACTGATTGATGTATCGAAATATAATGACGGACAGAGGGGAGGAATGGTAAGAATAAGGGCAAAAATCGAAAAACTCGATAAGAAAACTCTGGTTATAAGAGAAATACCTTACGGCAAAACCACATCTGCACTGATCGACTCAATTATCAAAGCAAGCGAAAACGGTAAAATCAAAATCCGCAGGATTGACGATAATACCGCTGCAAATGTGGAAATCGTAATTCATCTTATGCCGGGTGTCTCGCCCGACCAGACAATAGATGCCCTCTATGCACTAACTGACTGCGAATATACCATTTCGCCTAACTCGTGTGTCATATTCGACAACAAACCTTCCTTCATGGGTGTGAGCGAAATGCTTCGCCGATCGGTAGACCATACGGTGGAACTGCTGAAGGCTGAGCTGATTATAAGAAAGGACGAACTTCTCGAAGAATGGCACATGATGACACTTGAAAAGATTTTTATCGAGAAGAAAATATACCGCGACATCGAAAACTGCGAAACATGGGAGTCGGTTCTGGATACCATCGAAAAAGGGCTCGCACCTTATAAAATGAACCTGTTGCGTGAAATCACACAGGATGATATCATAAGACTCACTGAAATAAAGATCAAGAGAATCTCAAAATACGATTCCGCCAAAGCAGGCGAACAGATAAAAAAAATTGAATCGGAACTGGATGAGGTTAAAAACCACCTGAATAATATTATTCCATATACAGTAAATTATTTCAGACAGATCAAAAAGAAATACGGCAAGGGAAGGGAAAGAAAGACAGAGATAAGGAATTTTGATACAATAGAGGCTGCAAAGGTTGTGGCTGATAATGCAAAATTATATGCCAACTACCGTGAAGGATTTATAGGTACTTCCCTGAGGAAGGATGAATTTGTGTGTGAATGTTCCGATATTGATGACATAATCGTAATAAGAAGAAACGGAACATACCTTATCACAAAAGTTGCGGAAAAAGTATTTGTCGGGCCTGATATTATCTATGCAGCCGTATTTCATAGAAATGACGACAGGACCATATACAACATAATGTATCAGGACGGCAAAGACGGTAAACTGCTGGCCAAAAGATGTGCCATAACCGGGATCACCCGCGACAGGGAATACAACCTTACGAGAGGGAAACCCGGTACGAAGATTATGTATCTCAGTGCCAACCGTAACGGCGAAGCAGAGATTGTAAGGGTATTTCACAAACCGCGGCCCAGACTTAAAAAGGCCGTCATTGAATATGATTTCGGCAAGCTTGACATCAAAGGGAAAAACGCTATCGGTAACATTGTAACCAGATTACCCGTTCAGAAAGTTGCATTGAAAGAAAAAGGCGTTTCCACCCTGGGCGGCAGAAAAATATGGTTCGACGACTCCGTTCTGAGACTTAACGTCGATGGCAGAGGAAAGCTGCTGGGAGAGTTTTCGGGAGATGATAAAATACTTGTTATAACCCGAAGCGGCCGTTTCAGAACTACTAACTTTGACCTTTCGAATCATTTTGAGGACGACCTGTTGCTGATTGAAAAATTCCGACCCGAAACCGTATATTCAGCAATCTATTGGGATGCAGACCTTAAATACTATTACGTCAAACGATTCATGGTTGAGGAAACAGAAAAACCGCTAAGTTTTATAGGCGATAATCCGGAATCAAAACTCGTAAGCCTTACTGAGGTCGAGTATCCCCGCTTTGAAGTAAAATTCGGCGGGAAACATAAAGGGCGGAAAAACGAAATAGTTGAAGTGGCAAAATTCATCGGTGTAAAAAGTTATAAGGCAAGAGGGAAAAGACTCACAAGCTACATGGTTGAAAATATCCAGGAATTGGAGCCTGTGATAAAAAAGGAGAGTCAGCCGACTCAACAGCCCGGTGAAGAAAAAGAAGTTGAAAAGACTTTAACCAAGGATCCATATTCCGATCCCGCCCAGATGAAGCTCGAACTCTGAGCTATGCCGAACAGGATATATCTGATAGGTTTTATGGGTTCCGGCAAAACTACTGCGGGCAGAAAACTTGCTTCAGCAACAGGGTGGGACTTTATTGACCTTGACCTGGAAATCGAAAAAAAGGAAAATAAATCCATCTCTGAGATTTTCGCCCTCTGCGGCGAGGAGTATTTCAGAAAGATAGAGGCAGAAACACTCCGAAACCTTAAAATCCGGAAAGATTCTGTAATAGCTACCGGAGGAGGAACACCGTGTTTTCACGGAAATATCGACTATATGCTTGCCACAGGAATAGTAGTTTACCTGAAACTCACCGTCGAGGAAATAAAAAACAGACTAATTTCAGAAACGGCTGACAGACCTCTTTTGAAAGGAATCAGGGAAGAGAACCTCACGGAATTCATCCGTAATAAAATCAGGGAAAGGGAAAAATTTTACAACATGGCGCATATAGTTACTGATGGTTACAATCTTAATGAAACCACTCTTTTAGAGGAAATAAAGAAAATGCTGATTTAATATTTAAAACCCAGGCAATGGCAAACCTGAAACAAAATCCTTTCCCCGGTTTACGTGCATTCAGGGAAAATGAGCATACCCTTTTTTTCGGAAGAGAAAGGGAATGCGGAGAGATTATTGACAAACTTCTGAAAAACAGATTTGTTGCTGTTATCGGGAATACCGGCTCTGGTAAAACCTCTGTACTTCAGGCCGGCGTGATACCTGCCCTTAAGAGGGGAGACTTCAGTCAGGTGAAATGGAAAGTAATATCCATGACGCCCGGTACTAATCCGCTGGGGACACTCGCCAGTTCAATCGCCCGGGAAGTTGACCTGAATAAAAGAAATTACGAATCATTAAGATTAAGTATCGCCGATGTGCTTAAATCAAATCAGGACGGATTGAACAGAATAGTTAATGACCTGATTATCAAAAATGATGAGAATGTATTAATAGTTGTTGACCAGTTCGAAGAAATTTTCAGATACGGTAAAAAAGCATCCGGGCTATATGCCGGTAACGGAGCTGCTACCTTCGTAAACCTGCTTATGAATGCCATTGAACAGCAGGGGACAAGAATATTTCTGATTGTTGCAGTATCTTCGGAATATATCCCTGATTGTACAAAATTTTACCGTTTTACACAGTCAATAATAATAAACAGAAGCAGTGTTATTATTTCCGATATTTCTGCAGAGAACCTGAAAGCAATTATTGAAAATCCTGTCAGAATTTCAGGTGTTACTGTTGACCCGTTGCTTTCTGAGACTATAACAGGGATCGCCTCAGACAGAGTTATTCCTGTAGCTCTGATCCAGCACTCACTCAGAAGAACATGGAGCCACTGGCATAGCAGACAGGAACCGAAAATCCTGCTTGGCACTGCCGATTTTGAAGAAGCTGGCGGCCTGGATAAATCTGTTGATATTCATGGCGAAGAGATTTATGCAAAACTGGATGATCGTGGAAAAACAGTATGTGAATTGCTTTTCAGAACAATTACAGGAAAAGGAGCAAATAATGAAAGTATAAGAAAACCTTCATCTGCAGGACTGATAAGAGCTGTAACAGGCTGTTCCGAAGAAGAGCTGAACGCAGTTATAAAAGCATTCGCGGATGAAGATACAGGCTTTATAAAATGTACAGGTAGTTTTCCTCAGGGTGATGATACCATAATTGATGTATCATACGACTGCATTCTTTATTCATGGTCAAGATTAAGGCAATGGATTGATGAAGAAGCGGATTCAGCTTCAACCTACCTGCGCCTTTCGGAATTATCAGTTCTCTATCATCAGGGGAAAGCCAGCCTGCTGAAGCCTCCTGAGCTTTTCACATATCTCAACTGGCGTGAAAAACAGAAACCGTCGCTCCAGTGGGCAATGCAGTATGATCCCGGCTTCGAGAAGGCTATGGATTATCTGAATGCAAGCGAAAATGCATATATTGAAGAGGAAGAGAAAAAGAAACAAAAACAGAAGATTAAGTCAATCTGGAAGAGATTTTTTGTCTTTTCTCTCGGAACAATACTTATTGTTCTTGCCGGAGTTACTCTGTTAATGATTTCCCGCTTTGAGTCTCAAAGAAAAGCAACTGAAACGGCAGAAACAGAAAAAAGAAAAGCTGATTCTGTTGCAATGACTCTGATGAATGAAAAATCCCGCTACGATTCAATCGTTTCACTTGCCAGAGTCAGGGAACAGGAAATAGTTAACCGGATAAAAAATATCGAAAATCAGAGGATTCAGACAACTATCTTGGCCAGGGAGACTCTCAGAAAGGAAGAAAAAGCAAGAGTAAAGGCAGATTCGATATTAAAAGAATACCTGCAGGCCCGGCAGAGTGAACAGGAAGCTATAATCCGGAGAAACGAAGCAATACGACTCAGAATGATATCCACGGGTAAGGCAATGGCTATCAGATCCTTACAGCTTAAGGAGCAGAAAGATCTCAAAATGCTTCTTGCATATCAGGGTTATATATTTAATAAAAGGTATAATGGGTATCCTAAAGATCCTGATATATACGCAGGGCTTTATGATGTTGCCAGAAATTATGGCAATAAGTATTTTAAAGTTCTCAGTGGTCACGATGGCGGGGTGAAAAGTATTGTTATGGTTCCGGGTAAAAAAGAATTTTTCACGGCCGGAAATGACGGAAAAGTTCTTAGATGGAATCTCGAAAGTACCATGCCCGATATTCAGGTTGTTTATTCAGGGAGTGAAGTGGTTGAAGTGATATCATTGAGCCCGGGAGCTGACCGTCTGGCACTTGGTCTTGATAACTCAACCATAAAAATAATTCCTCTTAATGGAAGCAAAGAATCAGGTTACGATCTGAAGGGGCATAGCGGAAAGATTAAGTCTCTTGTTTTCTCGTACGACGGCCGTTATCTTTATTCGGCTGCTCTCGACGGAAAAGTACTGAAGTGGGACCTTGTTCTGAGAACTTCCGTTGACTTCGAAACCGGGCGTGTTCAGATAACTTCCATAGATATCTCATCAGGAGGAGATTATCTTGCAGGAGTAACCTCCGACGGCAAGGCGCTCGTATGGAATACTGAATCAAAGGCAGGGGTTCTGAGAATAGAAAATCCGGGTAAAAGCATAAAGGTCATCAGATTTAAACCTGAAGAAAATACCATTGCAGCAGGATATTCCGACGGAACCCTTGAATTATGGAACATCGAAGAAAAGAGAAAGGTACACGAAATTAAGGCTCACGACGGGATAATTAACCAGATTCGGTTCAATAATCCGCTTTCACTGCTGGCTACTGCAGCAAATGACAGAACATTAAAACTCTGGGATATGTCAGACCTGAAAGCCCTTCCTCTGACTTTCAGTGACAATGACGGTATTGTGATAGCAGTTGAATTCAGCAGCGACGGCCAGCTAATAATCACAGGTGTTGATGCCTCAGAAAATAATATTATGGTAAGGCCTTCAACTGCTGACCTGCTGGCAGAAGATATATGCAGGAAGCTTACCCGTAATTTTACTGAAGAAGAATGGTATAATTATGCAGGGAAAGACATCGGGTACGAAAAAACCTGTTCGGAAAAAGAATTCAGTATAAAGGTTCAACAAATAAGGCAGTAAAATTGTTTTTAATATCTAATGGCATATGTAAAACATTGTGAATTTTACCTATTTTTGCCACTTTGTTAAAAGAAAATAAAATGGCTGGAAAAGACAAAAAGTTTTTACTGATGATACTCGACGGGTGGGGAGTTGGCGATGGTTCAAAAGCTGACGTAATCAGTACTGCTCCCACCCCTAATCTCGATTCCCTTAAAAGCAGATATCCGAATTCGATACTTCATGCATCGGGTGAAAATGTCGGATTACCTGAAGGTCAGATGGGCAATTCGGAAGTAGGGCATCTGAACATTGGAGCCGGAAGAATCGTTTATCAGGATCTGGTAAAAATAAACATTGAATGCAAAACGGGAGAAATAAGGAAAAATAAAGTGCTTGTTGATGCCTTTTCATATGCAAGGGACAACAACAAGCAGGTTCACTTTTTTGGTCTTCTCTCCGATGGCGGTGTCCACTCTCTGGACAAACATTTGTACTATCTGTGTGACATGACCATGGATTACGGAATAAAGAATGTATTCATTCACGGTTTTGGCGACGGGCGAGATACTGATCCGCGAAGCGGTCTGGGTTACATGAGGAACCTGCTTGAACATCTTAAAAAATCGAACGGGAAAGTTGCCTCATTTATAGGCAGGTATTATGCAATGGACAGAGATAAAAGGTGGGAAAGGATTAAGCAGGCATACGATCTTATTGTATACGGCAAGGGGAAAAAGACTACCGACATTCTTGCTGCCATACAGGAATCGTACGATAACGATATAACCGACGAGTTCATGAATCCGATTGTCGTAACCGACGAAAACGGAAACCCTGTCGGAACCCTGAAGGAAGGTGATGTGGTCATATTCTTCAACTTCCGCAACGACCGTGCCCGTGAACTTACAATAGTCCTTACCCAGAAAGACATGCCGGAATATGACATGCATACCATACCTTTATATTATTGTACAATGACCCCTTATGATGCGACTTTTGAAGGGCTTCATATTATTTATCCCAAGGAGAATGTAGATAACACAATTGGTGAGGTTTTCGGCAGAAAAGGGAAAAAACAGCTCAGGATTGCAGAAACAGAAAAATATGCTCATGTAACATTCTTCTTCTCGGGAGGCAGAGAAGAAGTATTTCCGGGCGAGGACAGGATTCTTATCCCTTCTCCGAAAGTACCGACCTACGACCTTAAACCGGAAATGAGTGCTTACGAGGTGAAAGATGCAGTTATAGCAGAAATTAAAAAAGGTATATATGATTTTATATGCCTGAATTTTGCAAACGGCGACATGGTTGGTCATACCGGTGTTTATGACGCAATCTGGAAAGCAGTCGTTGCAGTTGATGATTGTGTGGGTCAGGTGGTGAATGAGGCACGTAAAAACGGTTATGAGGTTATGATTATCTCCGACCACGGCAATGCCGACAAGGCAATTAATGAAGACGGAACACCCAATACAGCCCATTCACTCAACCCAGTGCCTGTAATCCTGGTAAGTGATGATTATAAAAAAGTGAAAGAAGGTATTCTTGCCGACGTTGCTCCTACCATCCTTACTGTTATGGGTATTCCGGTCCCGAAGGAAATGACCGGTAAAATACTTGTGGAATAAGTCTGTTCCTGTAAATTTAATGCTTCGCATCGGAGATTATATTTTCAGTCTGGATCTGGTTCAAAAAAAATTTGCCTGTGACCTGCCTGCATGTCTGGGTAATTGTTGCCGCTATGGTGATGCAGGTGCTCCACTGGAAGAGGATGAGGTTAAAATACTTGAAAAGATCATTGATAAAATAAATCCCTACCTGAGGGAGGAAGGAAGAATTGCAATATCTCAACAGGGCACAAGTGTACGGGATTTTGAAGGGGAGATGGTTACTCCTCTTATCAACGGGCAGGAATGTGCCTATACGATTATGGAAGGTAACATCCTGAAATGTGCAATAGAAAAGGCATGGAGCGAGGGCAAAACGGGATTCCGCAAGCCTTTATCGTGCCATCTGTTTCCTGTGAGAATTAGGAAATACGAAAATTTTACAGCTGTTAATGTAGAACAATGGCCCGTATGCTTTCCGGGTAGGGAAAAAGGCAGGAAAGAAGGTAAATATGTATATGAATTTCTGGAAGATGCTCTCAGGCGTGCTTTCGGCGAAGATGTTTACACACAGATTTGTGAAGCTGCAAAGCTGATGAGAAATCAGGATGACAGAAAAGGAATTTATAATTCAAAATGAATGTTATGCAAATTGTATAATTATCGCATATTCAAATTTTTTTTAAAAAATTTTGCATTTAAACCAAACAGTATTTATATTTGGCGCATTATTGCTAAAACCTTAAACTAAATCAGTATGAAGAAACTATCGCTGTTGATTGGTTTGCTCGTAATAAGTGTATTAACACTGTTTCCGCAGCAAACACGGGTGATAACGGGTACAGTTACCTCAGCAGTTGAGGGAGAAGGGGCACTTGCCGGAGTTACGGTTCAGGTTAAAGGTACCACTATCGGTACTGTAACCGATGTAAATGGCAAGTACACCATTACAGTACCTGTAGATGCTACAACTCTTGTTTTTACATACATAGGAATGAAAAGGCAGGAGGTTGAAATTGCAGGTCGTTCTGTTGTGGACGTAGTAATGGAATCTGAAACAGTAGGACTTGCGGAGATTGTTGTGACGAGCGGTTACGGAATACGAAGGGCTCCAAAGAGTTCTTCATCCCTGACGCAGGTTGTTTCAGGTGACAGGTTGAATGAAGTACGGCCACTGAACGTTAACAACGCACTTGCCGGCAAGGTATCAGGCATTCAGTTTCAGGGCCAGTCGGCTGCTAAACTGGGTGCAGCTGGTAATATAAGGCTTCGCGGTGATAGTGGTTTTGGAGCCGGTTCCGGTGTTCTCTATGTTGTTGACGGAACCATTCTGCCCAATGCCAACGACCTGAACCTCGACGATATTGAGGACATCAGTGTTCTCTCAGGCCCAAGTGCCTCAGCAATCCTCGGTGACCAGGGAGCAAACGGTGCAATTATTATTACAACAAAGAAAGCGAGGGTAAGCGCCGGTAAAACTATGGGAATTGAGGCAAACCTCGGATTCCTTGCTTCATCGGTATATGTACTGCCCAATTATCAGAATGATTATGCAGGCGGTGGATATTTCGACCTTCAGAAATATGTATGGAAACCCGGTCATCCCGAGGAATGGAAAGCACTCGACGGAAAATATTATCATAACTATTCCGATGATGCCAGCTGGGGACCAAGAATGGCAGGTCAGGAATATATCCCATGGTACGCATGGTATGGGGGCCATAAATATTCATACAAGACCGCTAAACTCCTTCCTCAGCCGGATAACGCCAGAGATTTCTATGAAACAGGCCTTACCTACAACAACAGTGTTGCATTTTCCAAAGTTTCGGAAGGATTCAATATCCGTGCCACACTCGGTAACCTGTATGTTGATGGATTGATCCCAACAACTTATCTGAGCAGAACAAATTTTTCAGTTAAGACTTCATACGACCTTACCAAGAGGTTAAACTTTGCAGCTAACGTAAATTTCTTTACAACCTTCACAAACGGTGAATTCGACGACGGTTATTCAAACCAGACAACCGGTTCGTTCAACCAGTGGTTCCACAGGGATCTTGACATGAAAATAATGAAAGAACTTAAAGATGTCAGAACACCCGATGGTATCTGGGCAAGCTGGAACCACAACGACCCAACGGTATATGACCCCACTAATCCAAGGTTATTCTACGCTGCAAACTACTGGTATAATTTCTATAAGTACTTTGATCTTGTAACCAACCAGGAAAGAAGAGACAGGCTCTTCGGTGATGTTTCGCTGAGTTACAAGATTATTGAGGGCCTCACATTCAAACTTACTTACAGAAGACAGCAGAATAACAGGTGGTACGAGGAAAAGTACAGCACTGACCTGAACTACAGCGGAACACAGACAACCGGAAACGAGCCAAGGTACAAAGGTTACTACCGGACTGAAACTTCCTATTCAAACCGTGAAAACTATGAAACGCTTCTGTCGTTCAGCAGAAAATTCGGAGATTTTAATGTTAACGCAAATGCAGGTACTGACTTTTTCAATTCAGTATATAAATTAAACAGGGCTAATACGGTCGACGGGCTTAATGTTGACAACCTCTACACAATAGCAAATTCAAAAAGCCAGCCGAATATTGAAAACGGCAGAGAGACTTATAAATACCGTGCGGCATTCGTAAGAGGTGATGTGGGTTTCAGAGATTTCCTCTTCGGTGAGTTTACTCTCCGCAACGACTGGTATTCAACTTTACCTCCCGACAATAATTCAATTCTGTCAAAATCCTTCGGAGGTTCATTTGTTTTCAGCGATCTGCTGCAGATTCCTTTTATGAACTTTGGAAAGATACGTGCATCATGGGGTGAAATTCCAAGATCAATAGGCGTTTATCAATATCCTGGTTTTGAATACGGAGTAGGACAGTATCAATGGACCGGTAACTTCCTGATGGGAACACCTGACCGACTTGTAGATCCCAAGATTCATGGTGCAGTTACCACCCAGAAAGAAGTGGGGCTTGAACTGAGATTTCTGAAGAGCAGAATTGGCCTGACAGCGACCTACTGGGATGGCTCTGAAAGAGATATTCCTGTGGCTGTGACAATATCTAATTTCAGCGGATTCACCTCAAAACTTATAAACACAGGTGAAATGATTAAAAGAGGTATTGATATTGCTTTGAACTTCAAACCTGTAGATTCTCCAAAATTTTCCTGGGATCTAAACACTACCTGGGCTTACCTAATCAAGCAGGAAGTAACAAAAATTGCTGAGGGAATTGACAGAATTGTTGTTCAGAACCAGGGATGGGATACTCCTTACATGGTACATGCAATCAATAAACCATGGGGTGAAATATTCGGAAGCGGTATGAAAGTTGACGATAAGGGAAGACCATACCTTAACAAGGACGGAAGCTATGTTAAAGAGGCAGAGAAATATTATGGGAATGTGTTGCCGAAGTTCACCGGAGGTATACAGAATTCCTTCAAAATACTCAAAGACATTTCCGTTACAGCAAACTTCGACTATCAGATTGGCGGAAAATTCTTCTCCCTGTCCGATATGTGGGGCTGCTTCTCCGGTCTGATGGCAAGAACATCAGGACTTAACGATAAGGGTATTCCGATACGTGACCCGGTCGCCGACGGAGGTGGTGTTCGCGTTGATGGAGTTGATATTGATACCGGAGAGCCTGTCACTTACTATGTTGACGCTCAGGAATATTTCCACGGACTCTGGAATAATGACATATTTGATTCGTTCATATATGATCTTACATATTTTAAATTCCGTGAGTTTAGCGTAGGTTACAATATACCTCTGAACAAGATAGGATTAAGCAAGTACATACAGAGTGCTTCAGTTTCAATTGTAGCACAGAACTTCTGGCTGATTTACTCGAGCACCAAGGATTTTGACCCTTCAGAGGTTGCAAGAGCCGGCGGCGAATCGGGACAGTTCCCGGGTATACGTTCAATCGGTACAAATATCAGAATTACGTTCTAGATACTGTTTAGCAATCAAAAAACTTTAAGAAGATGAAAAAGGCAATATATAAATTTATAAGTCTGGCTCTGGCAGTAATGATTTTTGCCGGTTGTTCGAAAATTTCGGATTTCGGCGATACCAACGTCAATCCTGCTGCAACAACCAAACCTAATACTGCAGCACTGTTAACCAATGTGCTGTCCCAGATCGGTGATTATGCATTTATAACTCGTCCAGGGCTTTATTGTCAGTATTTCTCTGAAACACAGTATACTGATGCATCTCTTTATGCAGATAACCAAACTGATCCATCACCAGCTTATGCGGGGATACTTTATGACCTTGAGAATATTATTATTACAAATACGGATGAAAAAACAAAAGATGAGGCTTCACTTAACGGAGCCAATGAAAATCAGATTGCAATTGCAAGAATTCTCAAGGCATATATTTTCTGGACAATAACTGACCGTTGGGGAGACGTGCCTTACAGTGAGGCATTGAAAGGAGACCCCAATGTAAAATTTGATACACAGGAGAGCATCTACAAGAATCTCATTAACGAGCTTAAGGAAGCGGTTGCCCAGTTTACTGCAAGTGGAGGACCCATTAAAGGGGATATAGTGTATAACGGCGATATTGCAAAGTGGAAAAAACTGGCAAACTCGCTAAGAATGCTGATGGCATTGAGACTTTCAAAGGTCTATTCAGGTGCAGCAGAATATGCAGCAACTGAATTCAAAGCTGCTCTTGCCGATCCGGCCGGTCATATAGAAACAAATGCTGATAATTTTGCACTTAACTACCCGGGAGGTAATTTTAAACATCCTGTTTATAATCTGTATGATGGACGTAAAGACTTCGGGGAAAGCAATACCATGACCGGAATAATGACTACTGTTGGTGGCGGAGACCCTCGTCAGGCAGTATATGGAGCAACCGTCACAGGTGCACCTTCATCAAAGGGAGTACCCTACGGATGGAAACGTGAAAGAGCTGAAGCCTGGACTGCTGCTAACCCCGACTGGTGTTATATTCTGCACATTGACTACCGTCAGCCTACCAGTACCATTTATATTGTAGATGCATCTCATGTATTACTTGCAAGGGCTGAAGCTGCAGACAGGGGCTGGACAACAGAAACTGCCAACACCAACGTTCTATATGAGAACGGCATTAAGGCATCATTCGAGAAGTGGGGTCTGGCAGCTCCTACGGTTGGTTACCTGACACACAGTACTGTGGCTCTGACAGAGGCATTCGGTACAGGCGCAAATCTTCCGAAAATTCATCTCCAGCAGTATATAGCCTATTATCCCGATGGGTTGCAGGGCTGGTCACACTGGAGAAGAACAGGAGTGCCTGCACTCTCTCCTGCTGAAGACGCAGTTAATGTTCCTCCGACGATTCCAAGAAGGTACAGGTACCATCAGAATAACTATGCTCTTAATGGTCCTGCCCTCCAAGAAGCTATAAGCAGACTGACCGGTGGGGATAAGATGGAATCAAGAATATGGTGGGATAAGTAATTATCAGAAACTTTAAAAAAATAAAATATGAAAACACTTCACGATAAAATAAAACTGGCTGCAGGTGTTCTGGTAATTGCCGCTCTTATGGTTTCTTGCCTGCCTAAAACCGAAACCATGGGCGATGCAGGACAGACACTGATTAAACTTTATCCGGAAGGATTTAATCTTGTTGCTCTGGATGCAGTCGCAACCCCTCAACAGGCAATCCTTTTTGAGGTGAGAAGGGATGTTCACAGTGAGGCTGCTCTCAACTCCTCCACCACTGTCGTTTTACAATATGACGAAAGTATCATTGAGGCATACAATGATGAGAATGAAACAGAATTCATCCCTTTGCCAACTTCACTGGGAACAACGGAACCGGCACCCGGTACGGACGGAAAGATTAACCTCGAATTTGGCAGGGGTGAATTTGCAAAAGGTCCTATTATTAAAATTCCGGATGCAACAAAGTTTGATTTTGCCAAACAGTATGCCCTTGCATATAAGGTGCTCTCTGTATCAGGTACGGGAAAACTGAGCGAAGCAGCGGGGACGGAAGTAATCGTTCAGGTTCTGGTTAAGAACAAATATGATGGAACATATCAGGTTACTGCATTATCCCCAATGGTTGATGTTGTGGTCTCTTCGCTAACCGGTTATTATCCGTTTACATATAAACTGGAAACCTCAGGAGCCCATTCAGTTCTGTGTTTCGACAGTGAGATCTGGGGTGATTATATGCACCCGATTATGTCCGGATCTAATATCAGTGGTTACGGTTCTTTCGGCCTGGAAGTCTTCTTTGACCCATCCGGAGATGGGACGATTATTGACCTTAAAAATCCATGGGGCAATCCGCCTGCAAATACCAGAATGCCGAAACTTGATCCATCCGGTATAAACAAATGGGATCCTGATACGAAAAATATATATATAAAATACTGGATGGTACAGCCAAGCGTGGTTCCAACACCTCCTCATATCCGTACCTACTTTGATGAACTCTGGATCTACAAAGGACCGAGATAATGGCTGTAATATAAATGAGAACCCCGCTAAAAAAGCGGGGTTCTTTTTTTAAAAAAACTTTTATTTCGGATTGCATGAAATAAATTGATTAATCCATTTCAATCTTAAGATTTAACAGATCAATCCTTGTAGCAGTTGCTTTAAGTACTTTTATCACAATGTTATTAATCTTTACTATATCATTGTTATTTGGAATGCTTTCGTGATAGTACAGAACCATTCCTGCAAGAGTTTCATAATCATCTTTCTCAGGAAGATTCAGGCCGTACTTTTCATTAAGATAATCAATTTCAAGCCTTCCTGAAAAAACAAATTCGTTTTTACCGATCTGTTTTTCCACAAGTTCGTAAACATCGTGCTCATCTTCAATATCTCCTACTATCTCTTCTACAATATCCTCTATGGTAACAAGTCCGGAAGTGCCACCGAACTCATCCACCACAACAGCAATATTTACCTTTTCGTCAATAAACAACTTCAGCAACCTGTTTGCAGGCATCGTTTCAGGAACAATTACAAGTTTCCTCAGAATCGAACTTATGTTGGGAGGATTCCTGAAAATATCTTTCAACTCAACATAACCTGCTATCTGATCTATTGTATCCGTATAAACCAGTATCCTCGAAAATCTTGTTTCAATAAATCTTTGTCGCAGTTCATCAATACCCGTACCTATCTCTACAGCCTCTATATCAGTTCTCGGTATCATGCATTCACGCACTTTAACATTCGAAAAATCAAGCGCCTTCTGAAAGATCTTTATGTTTTCCCTCTCCGATTCGTTTTTCAACTCTCCTTGTGATACAATATTTACGAAATGATCCAGATCGGCCTTGCTGAATACGCGGTTTTCTTCATTATTCTTGTTCTTTATTCTGCCGCCAGGGAAAACACTGAGAATTGCATTTGAAAGAAAAAGGGTAAATTTTGAAACAGGATAAAACAGAAGATAAAAGAAAAATGTCGGTATACTGAATACTTTCAGAAAGAAATTAGGGCTGATGCGGAAAATTGATTTAGGGAGAAATTCTGCAACAAGCAGGATAATGGCAGTGGAAATAAGTGTGTTAATTATGAGTGTAACAGCATCTGAACCAACGATTGTACTTATTGCAGGCTCAAGCAAATTTGAAATGATAATACTGTAAATAACAAGGCTGATATTGTTTCCGATCAGTAATGTTGCAATAAACTGACCGGGATTGTTTACAAATAACTTTATTATTCCTGAGCCAAATAACCTCTGTTTTCTGTCAATTTCAATCCTTAATTTGTTTGATGAAACAAATGCAATCTCCATTCCCGAAAAATATGCCGAGAATATCACCGCAGTAAGGAGTACAATAAAATTATAATCCATATTGCAAAATTACAGCTTTTTTCTCTGTGTATGCCTGAAGCGGGCAAAAGCAAAGGAAACAACCGACATTGCAAAAAATAGCAATGCTCTTTTCAGATTACCCGATAAAAGCTGATTTACCCCTGAAAATAGTGTAAGAACACCGGCGATTACCCATATAATTTCAAGTATAAGCGAAAGATATTTACTCCTCATCTTTCAGATAAATGGTTGCACTTACATTTCTAATTTTCCACCTTGTGAAACGCGAATTTGCTTCAAATCCCGTACCCATTACAATCTGCTCCTCACTCTTTATTCTGACAAACCTTTCGGTATATACAATATCTTTTTCCTGATCCCAGTACAGTAGCTCGGTTTCGAGGGTCTCATTCTTTTCGTTTACTGCTGTTACACTGTCCTTAAGTTCCCATAATTTCTTGTCTTCGATATATCTCGCATACCTGCAGGCGATAGAGGCAATGGGTTCGGGATTCCCGTCGTGGAAAAAGACTTTTATACCTTTTCGGAATTCAGTATACTGCGGCTTTCGGCCGGTATACCTCTCCATCAGAGGGGACCTCATAACAATCTGTATTTTAGCCGAATCGGTATAGACAGTTTCAAAATCTTTTTCAATCAGCGAGGGCAATGATTCAATATCTGATTTTTGAATTATCTCCATTTTCCTTTCGCATGAAGAAAAGAAAATCAGCAAAAAAGGAAATACCAGAGATGCCCTTCTGAACTCAACAGGAAGGATTTTAAATCGTGTCAGCCTGTAATTAAAAACAGACATTTACTCGTATTTACGTTTGATGAACCAGAAATCGTATAGGTTCAGACTGGCTCCGACGGAGTAAATATTTTCATTATGAAGCCCTTTTGAAATATCCCCTTCCCTTCGTGTATAATCAAAATAGAAAGTAGCTTTTGAAATTGAATTTTTCAATCTTATCGCAAAACCTGCGGTTAAGCTGTATTCCTTTAACTGAATACCGTTAAGTACCAGATAATTGTCCGAGATACGACCACCCAATCTGTATTCAATTCTCTTAAGAAAATTTGTATTTGAATATTTGTCCGGAATATATTCCAGACCTGCCATCAGGGTACGTGTGTTTGCCATAGGAGCATCGCCGCCATGTATTTTTGCCTGGCTCCATTCAGATATTACATAGTCAATACCGGCGGTTATCCTGTCTTTCTTTCCGAATAAAACCCCGAATCTTAAAATGCGAGGAAGCCTTGTGGAATCATTGGCTGTTGAGCTGTAATTAGCAAGTGTGTCGGGTGAATAGGGAGGATATCTGTAAATAGTATAGCGTTCTTTAAAATAATCATGAGTTGATTTATAATTATTTTGCGGCGTAAAAGAAATACCGGCATTAACGAAGTAATCTTTTTTTATGGTTCCGGCATACTGAACACCAAAATCGGCATTAAATCCTGTTATGCTGAAACCTTCAACACTGTTCTGGTTAAATGAAGTTGTACTTTCTGCAAATTCATACTGGTTCAGCCGTGTCAGTTTGCCGAAGAGAGTGGTGAGATTAATGCCGGCCGAAATATTTTTAGTGATTTTAACTCCTGCTCCTGCGAAGAGCAGAGTAATACTGCCGGAACCTTTGTGCACAGTTACATAGTCTCCCGTAGTTTCATTCCATTCGGGATGTCCTCTGGAAATTTTTTCTGAGATATAATAATATCCGTTGCTGAACGGAATCAGACCGGCAGCAATATCTATCCTTTTACTTACGGGGAATCCGAGCAGTATATGCCTGAAATTCATGTCGGTTGTTGAGAAGGTGTTATTCCCGTTTTCAAGTTTCAGCATGCTCATATCCATGCCTGCGTCAAATACAAACGATGAGGTATCAAATGCTGTGTATGATGCCGGATTACTGAAAGAAATATCATTGTTATCCCTCATAGCTGTACTTAATCCTCCCATTCCCAGATTTCTCAAAGTCCCCTGCTGATTCAGAATGCCGATATTAAACCTTGCATAGGGAGAATTGACAAGTTTTTGTCCGTGCAGATTCAAAGTAGTTGTTACCAGTAAGATGAAAATTGTAAAATATACCGCCTTTTTACACATTGTATTCCAGTATAAAATTTAGGCCATCAATAACTAAATCAGGCATATATACATGTTTGTTTTTTATTTTGCCCTGGAGAAACTCACCGTCGCCTCCTGTTAAAATGATAACCGTATTTTCATGTTTTTCTTCAAACGTGCGAATATACTCATTTATTTCATAAATAACTCCGGTTATAACCCCGGCTGCAATTGCATCGGTTGTATTTCGCCCCGGATTTGAAAAATCATCCCGTTTCTGTACAAGAGGCAATGCACCTGTGAAACTGTTCAGTGCCCTGAACCTCATGGTGATACCCGGTGAAATATTACCTCCTGTAAATCTGCCGTCAATCATGAAATCATAGGTTATTGCGCTTCCGGCATCTATTATCAGACAATTTTTACCCGGAAAAGTTCTGAAAGCACCGGCAGCAGCTGCAATGCGATCAGTTCCGAGTGTTTCATGAGTTTCATATTCAACAGGAAACGGAAGTTTTGAGTCTGGTCCGAGAAGATGAAAAAATTTTGCCCTCTTACTGAAATATTCCGAAAATTCTTCCGGAAGCCTCCTTACTGATGATACAATTACTTTCTCGGTTTCGTATTCTCTTAGAAAATTATCAATCGCCTTTTCGTCAAAAACTTCAAATCTGCGGGTGTCAATTTTGCCGTTTGGACCGTATACGGCGAGCTTTATTGAAGTATTCCCTATGTCTGCAACAAGATTCATTCAAACAATTTGCCTCAAAATTAATAATTTATGACAATTAAGGGAAATTTTACCGGTAAAGAAATATTAAGCGGTCAGTTTCCTGAGAATATCCATTGATTCTTCAACCGACTTAATGTCGGAGACGGTTAGTGTCAGTTTAAGTTCTTTCTGCCTTACTTTCATTCTGTGCGGAAAACTGTTAATCCTTGAAATCATTGTTGCAAAAAGCGGGCTTCTGTAGAATGAAGAGCCGGGATCGGAAACAAAGTATGCAACGAATATGTTGTTCTTCAGGATAATTTTTTCTATTCCCGACTTTGTAGCAAGCCATTTCAGTTTAACGAGTTCGAGAAGTGATTTTGCAGGTTGCGGTAAAGGACCAAACCTGTCGGTCAGTTTTCTTTCGAATTTTTCCAGGCCCTCATCTGATGAGATCTCATTAAGCTCCTTGTAGAGCCTGAGCCTTTCTGAAATATTTGAAATATATTCATCGGGGAACATTATTTCAAAATCAGTATCAATCTGGCATTCGTTAACAAAGGCTTTTGCCTTGTCTTTTCCGGGTTCGTCAACTGGTTTGCCGGAGTCTGCGAGGCCTTCGCTTTCTCTTATTTCGGCCAGAGCTTCGTTGAGTATACGCTGGTAGGTTTCGAAGCCTATTTCGGCGATAAAGCCGCTTTGTTCACTGCCGAGGAGGTTTCCGGCGCCACGGATGTCAATGTCCTGCAGGGCAATACTTAAGCCACTGCCAAGTTCCGAAAATTCCTCGATGGCTTTCAGCCTTCGCCGGGCTTCATTAGTAAGAGTCTCGGGCGGGGGTGCAAGCAGGTAGCAGAAAGCTTTGCGGTTTGAGCGTCCAACCCTCCCTCTCAGCTGATGAAGATCTGAAAGGCCGAAATGATGTGCATCATTGATGAAAATCGTATTGGCATTTGGAATGTCAAGTCCCGACTCTATTATCGTTGTTGCAATAAGAACATCGTAGTCACCGCTGATAAAATCGAGCATGGTGTTTTCAATAGTCTTGCCGTCCATTCTGCCGTGTACCACAGCAGTCTTGACCGCCGGGCATATCCTGCGGATAAGTGCCTGGATTTCCCCTATATTATCAATCCTGTTATGTATAAAAAATACCTGACCCCCGCGGCTGACCTCATATTCAATACCCTCTTTGATTATATCTTCATTGAATATGTGCAGTTCTGTCAGAATTGGCATTCTGTTAGGTGGGGGTGTATTTATTATTGAAAGATCCCGTGCTCCCATGAGAGAGAATTGCAGTGTACGCGGGATTGGTGTTGCGGTGAGGGTAAGGGTATCAACACTGGTTTTCAGTGTTTTTAATTTTTCCTTTGCCGCAACACCGAATCTTTGCTCCTCATCAATAATCAGCAGTCCCAGATCCTTGAACTTTACATTGTCGCTGATAAGTTTATGTGTACCTATAATTATGTCTATCTGACCCTTCTCCAGCTTTTCGAGTATTCTTTTTTGCTCGGCAGGCTTTTTATGGCGCGTCAGATATTCCACGGTGCACGGGAATTCTCTCAGCCGCTCGGTGAAAGTGCGGTAGTGCTGATATGCAAGTACCGTTGTTGGAACGAGAACAGCGGTTTGTTTGTTGTCGGCAGCTGCCTTGAATGCTGCCCTGATTGCTATTTCGGTTTTCCCGAACCCGACGTCGCCACATACCAGCCTGTCCATGGGATGAGGCGACTCCATATCCTTTTTTACCTCAATTGTTGCTGAAAGCTGGTCAGGTGTGTCTTCGTACAAAAACGAGGCTTCCAGTTCCCTTTGCAGATATGAATCGGGCGAAAATGCATAACCCGGTGAAGCCATCCTCGTTGCATAAAGTTTTATTAGATCCTTTGCAATATCCTTTACCTTGTTTCTTGTCCTCTCTTTTAACCTTTGCCATGCGCCCGAACCAAGCTTGTTTATTCTGGGCTCCTGACCGTCACTGCTTCTGTATTTTGAGATTCTGTGAAGCGAATGAATAGGAACATACAGAATATCGTTGTCTTTGTAAACCAGTTTAATTGCCTCCTGAAGTTTGCCGTTTACCTCAATCTTCTCAAGCCCTCCGAACCTTCCTATGCCATGATCTACATGAACCACGTAATCACCCGGTTTCAACCCGGTTATTTCCTTTATCATTATGCTTTCATTCCGGGCGAAATATCCTTTGATTTTATATTTATGATATCTGTCAAATATCTGATGGTCGGTATAAACGGCAATCTTCAGATCGTGGTCAGTAAAGCCCCTGTGAAGACTTTTAATTACAGTAGTGTAACTGGCATCCGGGCATATTTCCTTAAAAATGTCGTTCAGACGGTCAGTCTGCGATTGATTCTCGGTAACAATTATCGTTTCGTATCCGTTTTCCTTATTGATAATCAGCTGCTTACTCAGTAATTCAAAATTTTTGGAAAATGCAGGCTGTGGCTCGGTCCTGAAAGATATAACAGTTATATTGGCAGGTGTTATAAGTCTTCCTGTTTCAATTATCGTGAACCTTTCAAGTTCACCGGTCAGCATCCCTCCGGATATCACTTTTTCGCATAATCCTGTTGATGAGCCGTTTTTTTCTTTTTCGGCTGCCTGCCTGTAAATGGCATCAATTCTGCCGGTAGTTACAGATAAGTCCTCTGTCCAGATAAGTGAGTCACGGGGAAGCAGTTCTGCAAAAGTCAATGTTGTTTTTTGTACGGTCAGTGAATTTATGTCGGGTATAATCTGTATCTCATCGAATAAGCTGACTGAAAGCTGGTCGTCGGGATTGAAACTCCTGATTGACTCTACCTCTTCACCCGAGAAGTCTAATCTGTAAGGCATGCCGGCAGAATAAGAAAAGATATCTACGATACTGCCTCTTATTGCATATTGCCCGGGTTCGTAAACAAAATCAACTCTTTCAAAACCGTATTCCTGAAGAAACTGCTCAATGAAATCAATTGAAAGCCGGTCTCCTTTCTTAACTGAAAAAGTATTGTCATGAAGTGTCTGTTTGCTTACGACCTTTTCCATTAAAGCTTCCGGATAGGTCACAATTATGCCCTTGTTTTTACCCGATGAAAGAAAACTGAGAACTTCTGTCCTGAGAATAATCCCTGCCGGGTCGGTCTGTTCATAAACAACCGACCTTTTGTATGTGGAAGGAAAGAATAATACGGAGTCCTCTCCGAGCAGTGAAACAAGATCGTTGTAAAAATATGCAGCTTCCTCTTTTTCAGATGCAATAATCAGGTTAACAAATGGTTGAGCTCTGTATAGAGACGAAACCACCATGGCAACGGAAGATCCTGAAAGCCCTTTCAGGACTATCCTGCCGGGACTTCCTTCTGAAATGCTCTTTTTCAGAAGGTTAACCCCTTCATGATTATCATATATTAATGAAAGCTGAATATCCTTCATCTTATTTAAATCCGGCGCAAATTTACTAAGAGTGGCGGGGAATTTTCGCTTACCGTATGAAAATAATGTGCCGGCGAAAATTAAAATCATAAAAAGGTGATGGCAAAAAATTTATTTTTAATGAAAATTTAGTTATATGAAAGTTTACAAGTTTGGAGGGGGTGTAATTAAGGATGCAGAGGGAGTAAGGAATATTGCCAGGATTCTTTCTGCGACTGATGAAAATCTGGTTGTGGTTGTTTCTGCTTTTGGAAAAACAACAAATGCCCTCGAAAAGGTTTTTGAAGCATGGTTTAACCGGGATGAGGAATACCGGGTATTTTTAGGAAACGTTATTGATTATCACCTTGGCATAACAGGAGAGCTTTTTAATGAAAACATGAATTTTATTGATCAGGTTAAGATCAGCTTTTCAAAACTGGAGGATTATCTCCTGACGGGAAAAAGGAAGGGTTATGATTATGAATATGACCAGATTGTTTCGTACGGTGAAGTATGGTCGACGTTAATTGTTGCAGGCTATTTGAAGCAGAAAGGTTTTGATGCTGAGTGGGTTGATATAAGGAATTGTCTGATTACGGACGATAATTACAGGGATGCTGATATTCTCTGGGGTGAGAGCATTCCGGAGGTTAAAAGTCGTTTTGATTTTTCGAAAAGAAGAATTTATGTTACTCAGGGATTTTTAGGGGGAACCGTTACCGGGCAGACTACCACGCTCGGACGGGAAGGTTCCGATTATACTGCAGCAGTGCTGGCAAACATTCTTGATGCCAGAGAAGTAGTTGTCTGGAAAGATGTACCTGGCATTTTAAATGCTGATCCGCTCTGGCTCGACGGTGCAGTAAAGCTTGATGAGATATCTTACAGGGAAGCAGTTGAAATGTCGTTTTCCGGGGCAAAAGTCATTCACCCCAAAACCATAAAACCCCTTTACAATAAAAATATTCCATTGTATGTAAAGTCTTTTTTTAACCCCGGCGAACCCGGAACCCTTGTATCTTCAGGAACAGGAAAGCCGCCTGAGGTTCCAGTATTCATACGTAAGGAAAATCAGATTCTGATTTCGGTCCTTCCTGTTGATTTTTCATTTGTTATGGGAGATAATCTGAGTCTTGTTTTTCACATTTTCATGACTCACAGAATAAAGGTCAATCTGGTCCAGGCGAGTGCCGTAAGCATCAATGTATGTGTTGATTATGAGAAACCAAAAATTGAGCAACTGATTGAGGATTTAAAAAAAGATTACAAAATTCTGTATAACGATAATGTGGAGATTCTGACTGTGATGAGGCATAACCGTGAAGCGACGGCAAGGATTCTTTCCGGAAGGGAGATTCTTCTTGAGCAGAAGACCAGAAGGGTTGTCAGATATGTTGTCAGATGTCTGAAGAATCAGGTTTAAGGGTTTATTTTATTCAGGTTTTATCTGAAAATAAGGCACGTAGGCAGGAGGGAGACCAGCTTCCCTTTTAGTTTCATAACCCAGGGATACGGATTTAACTTTTTTAATAATCTTATTGTTGACAGGATTAAAGTACCAGTCTTCTGTAAACTGGATTTTCCCTATTCTGGAAATGTCAGACCCGGTTTCCTGCAGGATTCTTTTTGCATCTTCCGGAGCAATTTCCTCACCTGTGATGCAATCATAAACTTTTAATTCGTCGTGTTTTATTTTCTCCAGCAGATTCATAAACATCAGATCACCGTTAAATCCTTTAATTTTTTCAGCTTCCCACGGGTCACCTGTAATTTCGGGTTTCAATATCACTTCGGTAATAATGTCACTGCCAATTTTAACTAATCCTGCTTCGGATGTAATTTCTTCCTCAGCACCTGCAGATGACTTTACTTCCTTCCTGCTCTCCCTGCAGTTATTCAAAACCGCAACGGCAAGGGCAGCATATAATAACATGATGATTTTACTTTTCATAACTCTTTATTTTATGTTAAACAGCAGTTTTTCCCCTCTGTGGCTGTCGTTAATTATACCATTATTATATACGATTACGCCGTTAACAATAGTATATTCAACTCTGCTACGGAAGTTTATTCCTTCGAAAGGAGACCATTTACATTTGTAGAGTATATTATCTTTTTTAACGGTCCATGGGCTGTCGGGATTCAGAATGCAGATATCGGCCTTATAGCCTTCTCTGATAAAACCCCGGTTTTTTATTCTGTATATTTTTGCCGGGTTATGGCACATTTTTTCAACTATTTTTTCTGCTGAGATCATACCCCTGTGATAGAGTTCCATCATTGCCACCAGAGAATGCTGCAGCATGGGTCCGCCTGAAGGAGCCTTGAAATAAGTCTCTTTTTTTTCTTCCTCTGTATGAGGTGCATGGTCGGTTGAGATGATATCAATCAGGTCATGGTTTACTGCTTTAATCAGGGCGTCGCGGTCGAACCGTGTTTTTATGGCAGGATTCCATTTTATATGATTACCCAGTCGTTTATAATCTGAATCGTCGAACCAGAGGTAATGAATGCAGGTTTCTGATGTCAGTTTTTTTGCTTCGGGCGGAACTTCTCCTGTAAATAATTTTATTTCATCGGCAGTTGAAATGTGCAGAATATGAAGTCTGACGTCGTATTCCGCAGCAATTTTTATAATAAATGATGTGGCGTTGAAGCATGCATCTCTGCTGCGTATCATCGGATGGAATTCGGGAGACAGGTTTTCTCCGTATTTTTCTCTGAAGGCGTTTATATTGCCGCGAATTATTGATTCGTCTTCACAATGGCATGCTACCAGTAGATTCGTGCGGGAGAATATTTCACGTATTATTTTTTCATCGGTAAGAATCATATCTCCTGTTGAAGCGCCGAGGAAAATTTTTATGCCGCAAATTGTCTCTGGGTCGGCGTTCAGTATTTCGTTCAGATTTGAGTTTATTGCTCCGAGGTAAAAGGAATAATTTATGAGAGATTTGTCGCGTGCAAGACTAAATTTTTCGTTTATGGCATTCAGTGTGGTCGTGTGAGGGATTGTATTTGGCATATCCATGAAAGAGGTTACGCCTCCTGCGACTGCTGCTTTAGTTTCTGTGAAAATGTCGGCTTTATGGGTAAGTCCGGGTTCCCTGAGATGTACATGTACGTCAATAATACCGGGGATAACAAAACATCCTTCTGCATCAATAGATAATGTATCGCGTGGTATGGAATCAGCTTCAATATGGCCTGTTGCAGCTATTTTATCATCAACAATAAGGACGTCTCCTTTTCTTGATTTTCCTTCATTAACAATAGTGCCGTTTTTTATTATTACTGAGTTCACGGGTATTATTTATTTGCCGTCTCAGCCAGGTGTCAGACTTCCTGTAATATCCGGTATCTGGTGAAGAAGCTTCTGATTTTCATTCTTATAACGCCCCAGAAGGCTTCATTAAAAATACCTCCCGACATTTTTGAAGTTCCCGTTTTTCTGTCGGTGAATACGATAGGAATTTCAACAATTTTATAGCCGAGCTTCCAGGCAATGAATTTCATTTCGATCTGGAAACAATATCCTATGGATTTAATTTGATATCTGAGAATGTTTTCAAGTACGTCGCGTCTGTAGCATTTGAATCCTGCTGTGGTATCCTTAATTTTCATGCCGGTTATCATCCTCACGTAGACGGAGGCAAAGTATGACATAATTATGCGTGACAGGGGCCAGTTAATCACGTTAACGCCGCTTATGTATCTTGACCCTATAGCAAGGTCGGCGCCCTCATTCTTGCAGGCATTAAGTAATCTGGGAAGGTCGTGGGGGTTGTGGGAGAAATCGGCATCCATTTCGAAGATGTAGTCATAACCTTTTTCAAGAGCCCATTTGAAGCCTGTGAGGTAGGCAGCTCCAAGTCCCATTTTTCCGGGTTTCTCAATAAGATACAGGTTGCTGTGTTTTTGCTGTAATTTTTTTACCGCACCTGCGGTTCCATCCGGTGAGTTGTCGTCAATTACAAGAATATCAAACTTTTCTTCAAGAGAGTTTATAACAGGAACTATTGACTCAATGTTCTCCTTTTCATTATAGGTAGGTATAATTACCAGGTTTGCCATTATAATCTCTTTCAGGTACGAAAATAAAATTTTTAATTTAACAAATAACCATGCATTTTGAGAAAGTTCAATTTTTTTTACATTTGCAGCCGCTTTTGGAGGCATGAAGTTCATTGAGATGGTGTGAGGGGGTGTAATTATGGTGGTTGATTGGAGATTAGGGTTTGAGGTGGGATAAAGTTTTAAAAAAGGTTTG